>JRHI01000116.1_pt1 | contig 84058 bp, 87 predicted proteins | sample 215371 | NCBI WGS metagenome assembly JRHI01 (sample SAMN02929681, study PRJNA255918) | sediment metagenome | biome: cave system; feature: Ice Cave; material: Sediment; isolation source: sediment from deep within a dark volcanic ice cave with no known source of... ... | reverse complement strand
TCAACCCGTGAGGATCGCCAACGAAGTTCCACGACGATCCGGACATCCTCTTCAAGAACGCCGTGGACCTCATCTCAAAGGTCATCGACGCGGCCGGTGTGCTCGTCGTGGTCTGCGGGCTGCTCGTCGCCACTGGCGTCTTCTTGCTCGCGCAACGACAGCGGGATCAACGCCCTTTGTCCTATCGCGTTTATCGCCAGCAGGTCGGCAAAGCAATCCTTCTCGGCCTCGAGTTTCTGGTGGCTGCGGACATCATCCGCACCGTCGCCGTGGCCCCAAGCTTTCGTGGTGTTGGCGTGCTAGCGGTTGTCGTCGCCGTGCGGACCTTCTTGAGCTTCACGCTGGATGTTGAGCTCGAGGGGAAGTGGCCGTGGCAAGCGCCCCGGACGTCCTCGGCTGAGCCAGACCAGCTTCAGCCGCCCGGACAGCACTGAGGGTGGTTCTCACTCGGCGTGGTCCAGGCAGAGAGGTCTGCGTGGCTCGCACTTGTGCTCTCGCCCACCAGCACTCGTCTGAGAAGGCCGGCGCGGACGAACGCTTCGCTCAACGCGGCCGGCGGCGGCGAGATGCGCGCATGAGGCGAGGAGGAGGTGCTCGGCTGCGTCGGAAGAGGCACCTGCTTCGGTGAGTTTGGGGTACTCAGCTTCGAGGTCAACGGCGATGCTGATTCGTTCCAGAGGAGCACTCAGGGCCCGGCTTGCCTGGGCTTCCGCCGATCGGAAGAGCGGCGTCGGGGTCACGGTGTCCTCGTCAGTCCGTGCTTGCTAGCTGCGGATTCACACGACCGATGATCGATTTTCACACAAGCGTCGGGATCGGAGTATTGTCGGAGGTGGCACTGGCCCTGCGGCCAGAATTCTGAGCCCAAGCTCGAAAGCCACCGACGGCGTATCGTACGTCACGAGGCGGGAGGCGGGGGCTATTGGTTTTGACTGCGGGGTCGGGTGGGGGCCACGTCTATCGGGCGTTATTCCACCGTCTCGGTGGCTTCGTCTTTACCGTATTTCGCTCGAGTTGCCCTCTTTCTCCGTGCGGCTCTCCGGCGGTCTCCGTCGCGCGCACCTCAGCGGCCGATGCAAGGCGCAGCAGCGAGCGATCAAGTAATCGGCCGCCAGGGTCACGGCGGCGACGCGAGGGGTGAAGGGTTGATGCAGCACGTCGAGGTCGATGGACTGCGGATCGCCTATCAGAGGGAGGGCCAGGGGCCGCCAGTAGTCTTCCTGCACGGTTTCTTCGGGGACCACCGGGTCTGGCGGCATCAGCTCGAACTCGCCGACGAGGCCACGGTGGTGGCGTGGGACGCGCCCGGGTGCGGCGGTTCCTCGGTGCCGCCGCCGACCTTCAGGATGCCCGATTATGCGGACACGCTCGCGACGTTCATCCGGGCGCTTGGACTCGAGCGGCCGCACGTGGTCGGCAACTCCTTCGGCGCCACCCTGGCGCTCGAGCTTGCTGTCCGGCATCCGGCCATTCCTCGGAGCCTGGTGCCGGCCGACGGCTACGCGGGCTGGAGCGGCTCCTTTCCGCTTGAGGTTGTCGCCGAACGCCTGAGCCAGAGCCTTTCGGATCTGCAGATGCCACCCGAGCAGGTCGTAGCGAAGTGGATACCGGGCTTCATTAGCACGTCCGCGCCACCTTGGGTGATCGCTGAAGCCGAGGCGATCATCGCCGACTTCGATCCCGACGGGATGCGAGTCATGATTCACGCGCTCGCCGAGGCCGACCTGCGCGACGCCCTTCCGCGCATCGCGGTGCCCACCCTGTTGATCTGGGGGGAAGAGGACGCGCGGTCGCCGCTGTCGGTCGCCGAAGACCTCCACTCGCGGATCTCCGGGTCGAGGCTGGTCGTGATCCCAGGGGCGGGCCACCTGAGTCACGTCGAGGCACCTGAGCGCTTCACGGCCGAGGTGCGCGGATTCCTCCGGTCCATCGGAGATTGAACCTGGCGTCGAGCTGACGGCCCTCGACGTCGGCTGGGTGCGGATCACCTACCGGCGGGCGGGCGCCGCCAGCTTGCATCGGGCGAGCAGGAGGAGCACCCCGGCGATGCCGCGCCGGGGTGCTCCCTCCACGGAAGCAGACGCGGCCGGCCGCTGCCGTCTTCGGCCGCGCTGCGGGATGCGGCCGGTCAGGCGTCGGCCGCGGCGGCGGTTCCGGTGAGGTGGTCAAGGACGCGCTGGAAGTCGGCTGTCGGCGAGAAGTCGACGTACTCGCTGTCCTCAAGTGCCTCGGGGGCGTGACCCGGGGCCCAGTAGAAGGCTTCGCCGGCGACGAAGTCCTGGTGGCCGTCGGTCGTGTGCATCCTCACGCGACCCTTGAGCATGTACCCCCAGTGCGGACAGGGGCAGAGGTCGTCGGGCAGCCCCCGCGTGGCGGGGCGGAGATCCGCTCCGGCCGGTAGCCGGACAAAGCCGACCATGATGCCGTCCTGGTCGAGCACACGGACCTCGACGCCGCCGTCGGCGATGGCGACGGGCACGTCCTCGCGAGGGATGGATCGCATGGGTGTCTCCTCGGGTTGTTAGATGGAAACGCATTCACCGCACCGAGGCGGCGACGCTCGGCACCATCCCGGATCGGCGTTCCCGAGACGTTCCCTATGCGCGCGCCAGCTCGGCGGATCGCCGGGCGTCGAGCGGCTGGCCCCAGGCGCGGAAGCCTTCGGCGGCATGGCGGAAGCGCTGGCGGGCGTCGGCCGGGTGGCCATCGGCGCGCGCGAGCCAGCCCCGCGCCTCGTCGACGGCCGCGTGCCACGCGGGCGGTAGGGCCACGATCTCGAGGGCGCGCTCGCAGTCCCGCGCGTAGCGATGCGCCCGTTGTAGGTCGGCGGCGCGTGCAGCGGCGATCGTCGCCGGGACGATGAACGCGATGCGGCACGTCGGGCACGTCTCGGCTGGCCCCTGGATGGCTGACTCCGCCTCGCGCAGGACGTCCACGCCGCGTCCGGCGTCGGCGGCCGCCTCGACCATCGCCCCATAGATGCGATCGAGCGTGTGATGGCCCACCTCGGACTCGCGTGCCATGAGCAGCGCGTCGGTCAGAAACGGCATGGCCTGCTCAGGCCGACCGCGGCGAATGGCGACGTGGGCGCTGCCGAGCAGCGACAGCGCCTCGCCGGCCACCGCGCCGATCCGACCGTGCAGCCGCGCGCCCTGTGCGAAGTCGCCGTCGGCCGCATCGAGACGACCGGCGAGGATCTCGGCCTCGCCTCGCAGCGTGACAGCGAATGCGTGACCACGCGCGGCGCCGATGCGCTGCGCCTCGGCGGCGAGCCGGTCGGCGAAAGCGATGATCTCGTCATTGGGGAGCCCGCCGTAGAGCATCCGTTCGGTGACGCACAACTGACCGTCGAAGAGGCGGGTCGCGAGCTCGGGCAGGTCTTGGCTCGCGTACAGGTACTCGCGAAGCCGCGCGGGTAGCTCCCCCTTGGCGTGCGCGGCGAGCGCCTGTGCCCAGGTCGCGTCGAGGATCGCTCCAGGATCTCCCAACTGCACGGCGAGCTCATGCGCCTCCTGCGCCTTGACCGCCGCAGTCTCTGCATCCGCGTAGCGGCCGATCGCCGCCGCGGCACTGAGCGTCAGCGCCTCAGCCAGCCGGCCGACGGTCGACCTCGGCGTGATGCCGGCGAGCGTGCGCAGCGCGCTATCGGGATCGCTCGCCTTCAGCTGCGCGAGCGCTTGGCGGGCGCGCAGCTCCTGGGCGTCGGGATCGCCGACCGCCGTGGCCGCGGTCGCGTAGGCCTCGGGCGCGCGACGGTCGCCTAGCGCGTCCAGGATCTCGGCGCGCAGGCACAGCGCGTCCGAGTGCTCTGGCGCCTCGACCAGGAGCCGCTCGATCTGGCCGAGTGCGTCGGCGAACGCGCCGACGCCTACGGCTCGTCGTGCAGCGCGAAGCAGCCACTGGGCGGCGTCGCCCGGACGCTCGCCCCTGAGCCAGTGCTCCGCGATCAGCTCCGGTGCGGCGCCCGCCGTAGCGAGGCGCCGGGCGGCGTCACGGTGCAGGCGCAGGCGGCGATGGCGGGGCAGCTCGTCGGTGAGCGCCTGGCGGACCAGCTCGTGCCGGAAACGGTAGCGAGCGCCGGACACGACGAGGATTCCGGTGTCAAGCGCGGAGTCGAGCAGCGCAAAGGCGTCATCCTCCGCCAGGCCGGTAAGACCCAAGACACTGGCGAGGTCGAGCTCGTCGCCCGCGATCGCGAGCGCCGCCAGCCCGTCGATCGCCGCGCTCCCCAGGCCCGCGAGCCGTCGCATCACCGCCCGACGCACCGTGCCCGGCAGCTCGTCGGCGGGGCTCACCGACGTCGCGCGCGCGAGCTCGAGCGCGAAGAACGGGCTTCCCTGTGCCAGGCCTACGATCCGCGCGACGGCCGCCTCGGGCGGCGGCAGCGGAGCGGCGAGCTTGACGAGTTCAACGAGCGCGTCCGCGGCAAGCGGGCCGAGCTGGACAGTAAGCGCATGATCGCCGCGGGCGAGCTCGACAACCCCATGCGGCAGGCTCGTTCGGATCCACTCCGAGCGCCAGGCCAGCGCGACGAGCAGCGGACCTGCGCCGCCCACAACGAGCAGGTGTAGAGCGTCCGCGGTCGCCTCGTCGAGGAGGTGCGCGTCCTCGACGCACAGCATGGTCGGCGCTTTCGTCGCCGTCACCGCGAGCGCTCGCTGCACCGTCGCGACGACCTGGTGGCGCGTCAGCGCCCCCTCGAGCGCTGGGCCCGGCGGTGCGAGTGGCGTGAGTTCAGCGAGAATCGAACGGGTCCGGGGCGGCATCCCCTCGAGCGCGCCGCGCCCCTGGACGAGCAACTGCTCGACGATCGCGCCTAGCGGCCCGTACGGCTCGCCGGCGCTCCGCGCCGCGACAGCGACGACTCGCCAGCCGTCGGCGCGCGCGCGGGCGGCGACCTCACGACAGAACGCCGACTTGCCGATTCCCGACGGACCGCGAACGAGCAGCGCCGACGTCCGGCCCTCGGCGACAGAGTGCAGCACGTCGGCTGCCTCCGCAAGCTCGACCTCGCGCCCCACGAACACCACCTCATCCCCGCGGATGCCCGCGGTGCACTGGTCATAGAGAGCGCGCGTCATGACGTCGGGCTGCATACCGAGCTCGCGGACCATCGCGATCCGAAGACGCTCATACAGACGAATCGCCACGTGCCGCCGGCCGGCTTCGATCGCCTCCCGCATCAACTCGCGACAGGCGGCCTCGTCTGTCGGCTCGACCTCAACGAGCCGCTCCCACCGCCCGCCGCGGCGCAGAAGCTCGCAAAGTCGCGCGTGGACCCGCCGGCGCGGCTCCAGCGTCCACGCCTCGTACGGCGAGTCTGGCAGCAGCTCGCCTGCGCAGCACGCCGCCACCGTTCCGCACGACTCGGGATCCGAGTCGTGCAGGGCGCGCTCGGCGTCACCCAGGAATCGCGCCACATCGACGCCGACGGCACGCCCGGGGAACAGCTCGACACGCCCCGCGCGAAGCACGAGCGCCTCCGGATCGCCCAGCGTCCGACGGGCGTGATGAGCGGCCTTGCGCAGATTGGCGGCTCCGGCCCCGGCGTCCAGGTGCGGCCACAGCTGCTCGATGACCTGGTCGCGGGCGAGCCGGTGGCCATCGGCGAGAGTGAGCAATGCAACCAGCTCCCGCGCCCGCCGGGTCGGCCAATCTCCCTCCGCGATCTCGCGCGCGCCGACGACAACACGGAAACACCCCAACACCTCGATGCGCACGTCGTCGGCCATGTTGGGCACAACGTTCATCTTCGCGTGCGTCGATCCCAAGCGACTCGCGTTTCCGCGCCGCCCGCCGCAGCAGCCATGCCGTTTGTCCCACACCCAGCCCCGCACGACCCATACCGAATCACCCCCCCGACCGCACCTCCCGACCGAGGCGACGCACCTCGCTGACCCAGTACCCGGTCGCGGCTCGATTCCCAAAACCCGCCCCAAGGATCAGTCGATCGCCGCTTCCGCCCAGCCGACACCCGATCGATTGTAGGCACGGTTGCGAGGAGCAGGAGGCAACCTGGACACGATCGACTCGAGATCTTCCCCAACCCGCCTCCTCGCACAGTGACTCGATGTCGCGCATCGACAGGCCACGAGCAGCTCACCCTTCCCGGTCTGCAAGCGCCGGCATGACGTTGATCGGTGGGGGTAGCAGCGATCGATCGATCGATCATCCCCGAGAGCATGCCGACTGCGTGGTTGGCCGCGACGAGGTTCCAGTGGCGATCGATGACCATTGCGGGATAGGGCTCGTGCTGGGCGAGGAGCAGCTCGAGCGTCGCCTGGGTTGGTCTCGTGTCGGGGTCTTGCAGCGAGCGGTCCGGAAAGGCGGGGGCGTGACCGGCTGCCAGGAGCCGGTTTCGCTTTCGCAGGGGCAGTTCGAGTCGCTCGGCGATCCGCAGAATGATCTCTGCGCCCGGCCTTGAGCGTCCGGTCTCGACAAAGCTCAAATGGCGGGTGGAGGATCTCTATCAGCCCGAGACGGAAACGCGCAGCAGCGTGAGGCTGAAGTGCACGACCAGGCGACACCAGGACACCCGGTCACAGTTCGATGCGTTCACCCATGCTGATGGTCCGGTTGTCCGGGAGGTTGAAGTATTCGATCGGGCTGGTCGCGTTGTGGGCCATGTCCAGGAATAGCTTCTTGCGCCATCTGCTCATCCCCGGAGCATCGGATTGGACGATCGTGATCTGCGAAAGGAAGTACGACGCGTCCTCGAGGTCGATGTTCTGGAGCAGGTCGAGGCTCTCGGCCACGCGCAACGTCGCCGGGATGTCCGTCTCGTCCTGAAAGCCGAAGTGGGCGCTGAGAAGGGTGATCCGGTCCTCGGGGTCGCCGAGGTGGTCGACTGAGAACCGATCGGACTCGGCGACGTGAGGGACGCGCTCGGTCTGGACTGACAGAATCACTACGTTCTCATGCAGCACGTGGTTGTGCTCGACGTTGGCGCGTAGGGCCAGCGGGGTCGTGCTGGGGTTTGCGTTGAGGAACACGGCAGTGCCGGGCACCGTCACAACCCGAAATTCGCGCGCATCAACGTGCTCGATGAACTCGCGCAGCGCGCCCTCCTTCTGGGTCCGATGTGCAGTCACGATTTCCCGTCCTTTGCGCCAGGTCACGAGGATCGTGAAAACCACGGAGGCGATCACCAGTGGCAGCCAACCGCCGTGAACGATCTTGGTCAGGTTGGCCGCGAAGAAGGTGATCTCGACGGTGAGAAACACGACCGCACCGAGTGCGATCAGGCGCTTCTGCCGGTGCCAAACAAGCCTCGCGACAGCAAGGAACAGGACCGTGTTGAGAATGAAGGTGCCGGTGACCGCTACCCCGTAGGCCGAGGCGAGCGCGGCCGAGGACCCGAACGCGAGCACCAACGCGAGCACCGCGACAAACAGGGTCCGGTTGACCGCCGGCGCATAGACCTGGCCGATCTCGTGTTCTGAGGTGTGGCGGATTGTGACCCGGGGCAGGAAGCCAAGCTGTACGGCCTGCCGCGTCACACTGAACGCGCCCGAGATGACTGACTGCGACGCGATCACCGTCGCCACCGTGGCGAGCAGGACCATCGGCACCTGCGCCCACGACGGGACAAGGAGGAAGAACGGATTCTCCACACCTTTGGGCGAGCGGAGGATTAGCGAGCCCTGAGCGAGGTAGTTGAGCGTCAGGGCAGGGAACACGAGCAAGAACCACGCGCGGCGGATCGGCGAGCGACCGAAGTGGCCCATGTCCGCGTACAGCGCCTCGGCGCCCGTCACGGCGAGGACCACCGAGGCCAGGGCGATGAAGGCCACCGCACCATGATCGAAGAAGAACTGCGCCCCGTAGATAGGAGACAGCCCCTTGATGACCTGGGGATGGGCCGCGATCTCCGTCACGCCGATCACGGCCAGAACGCCGAACCACACGACCATAACCGGGCCGAAGAGGTTGCCCACACGCTGAGTGCCGAAACGCTGGATCGCGAACAGCAGCGTGATCACAGCCACCGTGATCGGGATTACGAGGGAGCCGAGGCTGGGCGCGGCCACCTTGAGTCCCTCGACCGCCGAGAGCACCGAGATGGCGGGGGTGATCATGCCGTCTCCGTAGAACAGCGACGCGCCGAGGATGCCCAGCGTGACCAGAACCAACTTCGCTCTGGTGCTCTTTAGGCTCAGGCCTTCCACCAATGCCGTGAGCGCCATGATGCCGCCCTCGCCGCCGTTGTCGGCCCGCATGATGAACGTCACGTACTTGACCGAGACGATGGTCGTGATCGACCAGAACACGAGCGAGATCACCCCGTAGATCTCTCCGGGGGTCGCGTGCACCGCGTGGTTATCGGCGGTGAACACGGTCTGCATCGCGTACAGCGGGCTCGTACCGATGTCCCCGAAGACCACCCCGAGCGCGCCCAGCGTGAGCGCCGCCATCCCACTCGTTGCCGCGCCGCGCCTGCGTCCACTTGGGGGCGCGGAGTAGGGCGCCCGGGACGCCGCTGAGGGGGTCACGGGCACCGCCAGATCTTACGGGTTGCTCCGTCGTGAGCGGCCGGGCTGTGGTTCCTTCAGGCTGCGTCTGTGACCATCAGGCGCAAGGTATCCATTCAACGCCGAGCGGTGATGACAGCGCGGGCTGGATTGCAGCCGGCACGCGAAGCGACCAGGCGATATTGACCGGCGCGGCTGACGCGAACAATGCCTCTACTGTCACCGTCGCCATCGGTGATCCAGCGGCGCCCGGCGAAGCTGATCCGCACTCCCGGCACGGGAACGAGCGCGTCGCCCTCACGCGTGCGCACGAGGACGTTGATCAGAGTGGGTCTACCGACAGAAGTCGGCGCGGAGTATTGATCGAATAGATCTGTAGCGTCGGCGCTTCACCGCCGTGGCAGGTTGCGAACGCGTAGCAAGCGAGCGGCGGCTCGGCCTTGACCACCGGGGCGCCGGTCGTGGTCTGGGCCAGCGGGCCCGCGCTGACGCTCAGCAGCCCGGGGAGCCCCGCGAGGATCTGCAGCTCCGTGTTCAGGTGGGCGGGGTTCACCCCGGGCATGTACGGCTCCGAGCACACCGACCGGGGAATGCGGGGCGGGCTCGCCGGCCCGGCGTGAGTCAGCGCGTCAATCGCGAGTGCATACGCAACCGGGTCAACGGTGCCAATCAACAAGTGCCCGTCTCTGTCATTAGGACAGACATCCTGCGTCGCCACATTGGTGATCATGCCACCGCCGGTGTGGAGCGCAGCGCTCGCGTTGGCCCCCGAATTCGGCTGTACGACTTCGTCGGTGTGGGTGTAGATCTGCGTGTAGGAGATCCCGGGAAAGGTCTCAGCCGTGCTGTTGAGCGCCTGGAGGAAATGTGCCCCCGCGAACTGCTGCCAGACCGCCGGTGGGCAGCCCAAACCGCAGGATCCCGCGCCGCCCAGCGCTGTGCCGTGGTTGGAACCCGAGAAGCCGATCACGTCCTCGACCATGGGGCGTGTATCCGGCCAGAACCGCAGCGCCCAACGCATCGACATCCCACCTTGGCTGTGACCGAAGATCGCGATGCGACGCCCCGCCATCGCGTGCATGGAACGGATTGCGAAGACGAGGTACTCACCCGAGGTCTCGATGTTGTCAAGCGTCGAGTGCGGCGCGGTGTACGCGCACCAGGGAATGCCGAGCTTGTCGAGCGCCGGCTCGTAATTCCAGCTGTAGTTCTGATCGGCGGTTACCCCGGTCGCGGGGTTTAGCAGCACGGGCTCGACCTTCGCGTTGCGCACGCCCGGCTCGCACTTGAGCGCGGCCCTGAGCTGCGCCGCCGGCACACGGAGCGGCGGCCCCGGCTGGTCCAGGGGCGCAAACGATCCCGCCAACGCCCGAGCGGGAGACGCGAGACTCAGGAGTACGCAGGCAAAGCTCCCCACGAGCGCCGCGAGTCCCAGACGATTGCGACCCGTGAGCCAGGCGGCGGTCTGCACCCAGTCAACGTACAGGTGACGTCAGGCGGTTTGTCGCATACGCATCTGCGAGCGAGCCTCAGCTCAAGCTTGCCATCACGTGCTTGATCTGGGTGTAGTCCTCGAGTGAGTACATCGACATGTCCTTGCCGTAGCCGGACTGCTTGTAGCCGCCGTGGGGCATCTCGGTGGTCATCTGGTCGTGAGTGTTGATCCAGACGCAGCCGAACTTGAGCGCGTTGGCGACGCGGAGCGCGCGGCCGATGTCACGAGTCCAGACGCTGGCCGCTAGCCCGTAGGGCGTGCCGTTTGCCCGCGCCACCACCTCCGCCTCATCGCCGAAGGATTCGACGGTGATGACCGGTCCGAAGATCTCGCGCTGGACCATCTCGTCTTCTTGGCGCAGGCCCGCGATGATGGTTGGCTCGAGGTAGAAGCCGGCGAGATCGGGCTCGGCGCCGCCGGTGGCAATCTCGGAGTGAGCTGGTCGTCGCTCGAGGAAGCCCTCGACGCGCTCCCGATGGCGCTGGGAGTTCAGCGGACCGAGCGTCGTATCGGGTGAGAAGGTGTCGCCGATGACGAGACCATGGGCCTGCTGCACCAAGCCGGCGACGACTTCGTCGTGGACCTTGGCCGACGCAATCACCCGCGTGGCGGCAGTGCAGTCCTGGCCCGCGTTGTAGTACGCCGAGCCGGCGATCACGGCGAATGCCTGCTCGAGGTCGACATCATCGAAGATGATCACCGGGGCCTTTCCGCCGAGCTCCAGATGCACCCGCTTCAGCGTCTGGGCAGCGGCGGCCGCGATGCGCTTTCCGGTCTGCACCGAGCCGGTGACCGAGACCATCTGCACGTCGGGATGAGTGACCAGCGCGTTGCCGGTGGTGTCGCCGTGGCCCGTGATCACGTTCAGTACGCCTTTGGGGAGGAACTCCGCCGCGAGCTCGGCCAGCTTCAGCGCCGTCACCGGAGTCGTCTCCGCGGGCTTGAGCACGATCGTGTTACCGGCCGCGAGCGCCGGTCCCACCTTCCAGATCGCCATCGCCAAGGGATAGTTCCATGGTGCGATTTGGCCGATGACACCGACCGGCTCACGACGGATGAACGACGTGTGGCCCTCCAGGTACTCTCCCGCTGCGCGGCCCTCGAGGCAGCGTGCGGCGCCGGCGAAGAAACGCAGGTCCGCGGCCGAACCGGGGACGTCGTCTTCGATCGCCACCTGCAGCGGCTTCCCGGCGTTCTCGGCCTCCAGGCGGCCAAGCGCCTCGGCGCGTTCATCGATTGCGTCGGCGAGCTTGAACAGCGCCTGCGCTCGAGCCGCCGGGGTGGTCGCCGACCAGCTTTCGAACGCTCGCTGGGCGGCGGCGACCGCGCAGTCAACGTCAGCAGCGCCGGACAGGGGGGCTTGAGCGATCGGTTCAGCAGTGGCGGGATTGAGTACCGGCTCGCGCTCGCCCTCCACGGGCTCGGCCCACTCCCCGTCGATGAAGTTCTGCAGGGCAATCGTGGTCGTGGAAGTGGTCATCGTCTCTCTCTCGTTGTGGGCGGCCGCGTAGCGGCTCAGGTGATGGCGGCGCCGCTTGCGCGGTCGAAGAAGTAAAGGTGGTCCAGATCGAGGGCCAGGCGACCGATCGAGCCCTCCTGCATCGATGCGCCACGGCCCAGGCGCGCGGTCAGCGGGGTGGCTTTGGGCTTACCCAGCACGTCGACCGAGGTCAGCGCCCCGTTCTCCGGTGTGTCGGCGTCGGCCTCGGCACGCTCCGGCTCGAAGTAGACCACGAGCTCGGACCCGAGTGATTCGGTCCGGGCCACCACCACCGAGACGATCCCGTCGCTGTCCACCGACTCAGCGCCATCTGTGATGTCCTCGGGGCGGATGCCGAGGAGGATCTCTCCTCCCGCGTAGCCGGCAAGCCCGGCGCAGCGCTCGAGCAGGGCCGGCGGCAGGACGATCTGCGACCGCCCGAAGGGGACGACGTAACGACCGTCGCGGTTCTCAAGCCGGGTGGCGACGAGGTTCATCGCCGGCGAGCCGATGAAGCCCGCGATGAAGATGTTGGCGGGATGGTCGTACAGCTCGGAGGGCGAGCCGAGCTGCTGGAGCACGCCGTGCTGCAGCACCGCGACGCGGTCGCCCATCGTCATTGCCTCAGTCTGGTCGTGGGTCACGTACAGCGTTGGCGCCCCAATGCGTCGCTGAACGCCCGTGATTTCCGCCCGCATCTCAACCCGCAGCTTGGCGTCGAGGTTCGACAGCGGCTCGTCCATCAGGAACGCTGCCGGATCGCGGACGATGGCGCGACCCATCGCCACGCGCTGGCGCTGGCCGCCGGAGAGCTGCCGGGGTTTACGGTTCAGCAGCTCGACGATGCCCAGAACCTCGGCCGCCTCGTCGACCCGCCGGCGGATCTCCGGCTTGTCCATGCCATGCATACGCAGCCCGAAGCCAATGTTGTCACGCACGGTCATGTGCGCGTAGAGGGCGTAGTTCTGGAACACCATGGCGATGTCGCGCTGGCGTGGGGGGAGCCCGGTCACCACCCGGTCATCAATCCGCACTTCACCACTGGACACTTCCTCGAGGCCGGCCACCATCCGGAGGGTGGTCGTCTTTCCGCAGCCCGAGGGCCCGACGAGCACCATGAATTCCCCGGGTTGCACCTCGAAGCTGATCTCCCGGACCGCGATGATTCCGCCCGGAAACTCCTTCGTGACTCCTTCGAGGACGATTCCGGTCATACGCTCGGCCTCATGAGGTGCCGCTGAGCACGCCGCGGATGTGCCGGTTGAGCACCAGCGCGACGATCGCCGGAGGGATCAGGATCAGGACTCCGGCGGCCGCCAAAAGGGGGTAGTTGGTCGTGTACTTGCCGACGTACTCGGTGATCAGCACCGTGACCGGTTTCGCGCTGAGGGTCGAGGTCAGGAGCAGCGGAATCAGGAACTCACCCCACACCGAGAGCATCAGGATTGCACTCACCGCGGCGATCCCCGATCGCATCTGCGGGATCACCACCCGGTAAAACGCGTTCCAGCGGTTGCAGCCGTCGATCAGAGCTGCCTCCTCGGGCTCTACCGGCAACTCACGAATGTGGTTGTACAACAGCCACATGGCCAGCGGCGTCAGCGTGCTGATGAACACCAGCGTGAGTCCCACCCTGGTGTCGATCAGGCCGAGGTCGGCCATCAGTCGATACAGGGAGATGACGATCGTGAACACCGGCACGATCATCGTGGCCAGGATGCCCCAGAACCACGGCCGATTGAAGCGGGCGCGCAGACGACTGAACGAGTAGGCGGCAGGAATCGCCACCAGCAGGGTGCCAAGCGTCGCCAGTGCCGTGACCAGCGCGCTGTTGAACATCGCTGTGCTGAACGTTCCCGATTCACTGACCGAGCCGCCGGCACTGCCAGAGCCCGTGCCGCCGACCAGCGCTTTGAATCCGTCGAGCGTCCAGTGGTGCGGCAGCAACCGCGTCGGAACCGCCTGGACGTCGGTCTGCTGGGAGAAGCTGGTGACGACGCCGATCAGCACCGGCCCGAGTGACCAGGCCAGCAAGGCGGCGATCGCGATCACGCGAACTACGCGGGAGAGCTGGGAGGACCTCATGTCGTCGATCTCCGGTTGACCAGCACGAAGATGATCGCGAACAGCGCAGTGACCCCACCGAGCAGGAACGCCAGCGCCGTCCCGTGGGCGAAGTCGGCATTGGCGAACGTCGTGTCATACACCTGCATCAGGATCGATCGCGTGTTCAGCGCGGTTCCGTTGAGCACGAAGATCTCGTCGAAGATCCCGACGCTGAGGATCGTGCCGACGGTCAGCGCCACCGCCATCGACGGGCGCAGCAGGGGCAGCGTGATGTGCCAGAACTGGCGCAGCGAGGACGCTCCGTCAACCGCTGACGCGCTGTAGACCTCCTCCGGGATGCTCTGCAGGCCAGCCAGGAAAATCAGCACGACCAGTGGGAGTACGCCCCAGACGTGGACGAGCGTGATGAAGCTCAGAGCCCACACGTTGCTGGCCAGCCACACGACCGGGTGGTGGATGATGTGCAGGTGTAGGAGCACGGCGTTCAGCAGTCCGTTGTCGGGATCGAATACCCGCCGCCAGAGCACCCCGCTGACCACCGAGGGAAGCGCCCAGGGGAGGATCAGGACGGCCAGGACGACCCCTCGCCCCCGGAACACGCGGTGTAGCACGACGGCGATGCCCACGCCGAGGGTCATTTCGAGCAACAGCGCCAGCCCGACGTATCGCAGGGTGTGAAAGAAGGCGCTGCGGGACCCGGGATCACGCAGCACGTCGCCGTAGTTGCTCAGGCCGACGTTGTGCGTCGGGGTTCCAGTCGCCGCGCCGCCTGCCTCGAGGCTCGACTTGAAGCCGAGCACGAGCGGGTAGATGATCAGCGCCGCGGTGATCACGACAGCGGCGAGTACCAGCACTCGGGCGATCCGAGCGTCCTCGCGGGTCGCCCGGCTCGCGGCGCGCCCCCAGCGTCCGCCCGCGGGCGAGAACCGTCTGGCCCCGGCGAGCGGCTCAAGCGGTTCGCTTGAGCCGCTCAAGGGCGACGTCCGTGCTCGATCGACGTCATCAGGGCACCGATCCGGCTATGAGCTCCCTCTCGCGAGCGCGCTCGCCTGCTTGGCCAGTGTCGCCAGAGCCGCCGAGACGCTGGTCTGACCCTTGGCGGCCGAATTGACCGCACCTTGCGCGTCCGAGCTGAACCGCGAGTACCACTTCGGCGCGCCGCTCGGGAACAGTGACACCACGTGGTGAAGCTCCGCCTGGATCACGTCGCCGCTATGGAGCTGATGGGTCTGGGTCAGTTGGTTCAAGGCCGATGCCTCGCAGGGGAGGAAACCGGCTCCCTTATACAGTGCCGCCGCCGTGTTGGTCTGCCCGAACCACTCAATGAACGCCGCCGCGGCGTCCTTGTGCTGTGCAGTTACGGGGATCCCGAGCCCCTCCGGGAGCCCGAATGACGTCCCCGGACCGTTGATGCCCGGCACGAGCGCCCCCTGGACGTGCCCGGCGATGCTGGACATCTTCGGATCGTTTGCGGTGGCGAGATCCCCGGGGCCGGAGGCGAAATATGTCGCGGACGCGCCCGCGACGAACTTGTCGTAGGTGGGAGTGTTGTCGAGGGTCACAGCGCCTGGTGACACCCATCCGTTCTTGACCGCGTCGACCTCGAATTGGAGTGCCTTGTTGCCCGCGGAGCCGGGAGTGCCGAACTGCGGCTTGTAGTTGGCGTCGAACAGCTGCCCGCCCATCGCCAGGGTCAGCAGGTACCACGGCGTGACCCCGCCCTCCGTCGCGGCCATCGGAATCGACAGCGGGTACTGGATGCCCGACGCTTTGAGCTTGGCGATCGCAGCCGCCAGCCCCGTGAACGTCTGCGGGTATTTCTTGATCCCCGCCGCGTCGAACATCTTCTGGTTGTAGATCGGCATGCGGAAGTCGTTCGAATAGCAGGCCGCATACGTGTGCCCGCCGGACTTGAACGGCGATTGCGTATTGCCGAGGTCCGCTACGAGGTTGGCCGGAAGCACCTTGTCCAGGGGCTCATACCACTTCGCCGTGGCAAACTGGCCGGTGAACGACCAGTCGACCTCGGTGACGTCGGCGATGTAGGTGTTGGCGGTGTTGGCCACGATCAGCTTTGAATGCACGGCATCGAACGCCGCGACGCTGAGGTTGACCTTGACGCCGGTCTGAGCGGTGAACTGGGCCAGCAGCGCTTTGGGGATGTTGTATGGCAGCAGCACGGTGATCGTCTGCCCCTTGATCGAGGCCTTTCCGGACGCGGTGAAACCGCCGCCCGAGGACGAGCTGCCGCACGCCGCCAACGCCATCACGACGCCGAGCAGAACGACGGCGGCGAGACCCTTGAACCGGCCTGTCCGATGCATTGCTTCTCCTCTCCGACCCGCGGCGCGTGCGCGTCGCCTCGACTTCGCACCCCTGGTTTTTCGCTGTTCATGCATTTGTGAAGCCCCGCTCTTTCCTTATCGCTGTCAGCTGAGCACTACGGATCGGCTCAGGTGCCGAGGCTGGTTGGGATCGACCCCGCGAGCGTGCGCCAGCGTCACCGCAGCGCGCTGCACGACGACTAGCTCGGCCATCGGATCACGCCCGTGGTCGAGCACCGTTGCGCCGGCCTGGGCTGCGACATCGAGCACGTCCGGATCGACCGGTCCGATCGCCCACACCAGCGTCGAGGTGCCGGTCGCGCTCACCGGTCCATGCCTGAACTCCATGGCCGGATAGGACTCGCTCCACGCGCCGGCGGCCTCACGCAGCTTCAACCCCGCCTCATGGGCCAAGCCCACCGCCCAGCCGCTGGCCAGGAACACAAATCGCTCGAACTCGGGCAGACGCTCGGGCAGAGGCGCCGCCAGAGCGTCCTCTCCGGCTGAAGCCAGCGCCTCAACAGCGTCCACGCCGCCCGAAAGGTGGGCCCTCATCAGGGCCAGGACCGAGGTCGGAAACCGGGTCTGGACGATCGCCTCCTCGTCGGCGAACTCGAGCGTGACCGTGCTCGCCACGACGCGTTCGATCGGGGTGTCGGCGACCGCGCAGATCGCCCGCGTCGCCACACCGGCCGGCAACCGCTCGAGCGCGCGGAGCACCTCGGTCGTGGTACCCGATCGTGATACCGCCAGCACAGCGTCGTAGTTGCGATCGCTCAGCATCTCCGATGCCGGAAACGCGTCCGTCTCACCGTGGCCGGCCGTCTCTCGCAGCGCGGCCAACGCCTGGCCGATGAACAACGAGGTCCCACACCCGATGATCGCGAGCCGGTCCCCGCGCGCCGGTAGGTCCGCGGCGGCGCTCCGAGCGCGAGTCGCCGCCTGCCGCCACGTTGTGGGCTGGCTCTCGATCTCGCGCTCGATCGTGTTCACGCGTCGCATCCTATGTCGCTCTTAGAGAGAACGCAACCACAAGAGAGCACGATCATGCAGAAAACGAACATCTGGCACGCCCGGGCGGGGACTACGCCGCCGACGTAGCCGGCTCCACCCGCGCCAGCGCCACCAGTTCGGCCGCGCGCTCGACGTCCAGGCGCCCCGCCCCGGGCTGCTCGGCGTTGGCGACACCGGCCGCCATCCCGGTGGCCAGCGCGTCTGGCCACCGGGAGTCGCGGCCGAGCGCGACGACCAACCCGGCAAGAAATGCGTCCCCGCTGCCCACCGGATACGGGCCCCACGCCGTCAGCTCTCCCGCCCAGGCCGAGCCGTCGGGGGCCACGGAGAGCACGCCGGCCGTCCCGCGCGTGATCACGGCGCCGTGGCCTTCGCCGCCCGCCCGGCGACGGAGCTCCCGTCCAGCGGCCAGGGCCTGCGTGGAAGTCGAACACGGGCCGCCGAGGAGCTCAGCCGCTTCGGCGGCATTGATCTTGACCACGTCCGGCCCGGCACCCAGCGCGCGGGCCAGGGCAGTGCCACTCGCGTCCAGCGCGGACCGCAGCCCGACGGCGCGAGCGGAGTCGATCACCGCCGCGTAGCCATCCTCCGGAGCGCTCGGAGGCATCGATCCCGAGATCGTCATCCACCCTCCGGCCCAGGGGCTCACCTCCTGCGCGAGCATCTCGCGCAGCGCGGCGGAGAATTGCTCCCAGCCTTCGCCGCCCGACTCCGGGCCGGCCTCGTAGAACTCGGTCAGCCTCTGCGTCTCACGATCGAACACGGAGAGGCTGCTCCGAGTCTCCCCGTCCATCCACGCCACCCGGCGCTGGATGCCCTCGGCGCCGAGGGCATCATCGATCCACCGCCCCGCGTGTCCGGCCAGCAGGGTCAAAACGGACACCTCGCCGCCGAGTGCCGCCGCCGCCCGAGCAACGTTCAGCCCCTTGCCACCGGGAACGGCCATGAAGTCGAGCGGACGGTGAATCGAGCCGGGCTCCACTTCCTGCACCTCGAACAGTCGATCGATCGAGGGGTTGGCGGCCAGGCAGACAATCACGCGGGCACTCAGTCAGCCGATTGCCTGCAGGGCCTCGGCCAGGGTTGGCTGCGCGGCGGTGCCGCCCGCCGACCGGGTCGAGAGCGACCCGCAGGCACAGGCCAGCGCCAGCGAGCGATCGAGCGGCATTCCCTGCCGCTGGCCGGCCAGAAACCCGGCGGCGAAGCAGTCGCCAGCGCCGATGGTGTCGACAACGTCGACGCCGAGCGCCGACGCGTGCGCCAGTGCATCGCCTCGGCGTGCCAGGGCACCCCGGGCGCCGAGCTTGACTACCACTCCCCCGCCGCCGCCGGCCAGCTTCTCGGCCGCCACCTCCAGGTCGGACACCCCCGCGATCAGCCGTGCTTCCTGCGCGTTGGGAAAGAGCCAATCGGTCTGAGCGAGCACTGCGGCAAGCTCGCCGCCCCAGCGCTCGGTCGGGTCCCAACCCGTGTCGAGCGAGGTGCTGGCCCCCTCTGCTCGGGCGGCTTGGAAGATCCCGGAAAGGGCCGCATGGAGGCGTGGAAGCAGGAAGTATCCGCCGACGTGGACGTGGCGCGCAGCGCGCAGCGCGTCCGTCGGTATGGGCTCGGCGCCGACCGTGGCCAGCGTCCCGGGCGCGGTGAGAATCGCCCGGTCGCCGTCCGCGCGCGCAAGGACCACGGTCAGTCCGGTCGGCGTCCCCGGGCGCACCGCGCACCACCTCGTCTGGACGCCGCGCCGATCCAGCGCGTCGAGCATGAAGCGACCAAACACGTCGGCCCCAACCACGCTGACCAGCGCCGTGCGCAGGCCCAGGCGAGCGGCCGCGCAGGCGGTTATCGACGCCGAGCCGCCGATCTCCAGACGCGCCTCGTCGATCGTCCGCTCGACCTGACCGAACACCGGCTCGACGTCCTCCCCGAACAGCACAAGATCGGGGTTGCAATCCCCGATCACCAAGAGGTCGAGGCCGCTCACGAGCCGCGCCGGCTCAGGCGGACACCGCGACGCCCGCTCACGCGGTCACCGTCGTGACGCCGGCATGTTCGAGGGCCTCCAATACGTGGGCCGGCGCCTTGTCGTCGGTGATCAGCACGTCGACACGATCCACGCCACAGATCCGCGCGAAGGTCACGCGGCCGAGCTTGGAGCTGTCAGCCACCACCACCACGCGCTCGGCGCGATCGATCAGGAGCTTGTTGGTGTTCGCCTCAACGTCGTGATGGGTCGTCAGGCCGGCCGCGGCTGCGATCCCGTCGACTCCGACGAACACGAGGTTGAGGTTGAGCGTCTGCAGACTCGCCTCGGCCAATGGTCCGACCAACTCGTAGGACTCGCTGCGGGCCACCCCGCCCGGGATCACCAGCTTCAGGTTCGGCCGGATGGCCAGCTCCGAGGCGATATTCAGCGCGTTGGTGACGATCGTCAGCCCAGGGCGGTCGGCGATCGCCCGCGCGACCTCGGTCGTCGTCGTGCCGCCGGTCAATCCGATCGCGCCGCCCTCGGGCACGTGCTTGGCGGCTTCCCGCGCGATCCGCAGCTTCTCCTCCTGATGGCGTGCAGCCTTGTAGCGCAGCGGAAGCTCGTAGAGCAGGCCGCGCGCGACCGCCCCGCCGTGCGTCCGAGTCATCAGCCGTTGTGAGTCCAGCAACTCGAGGTCACGGCGGATCGTCGCCCGAGAGACGTCGAGATCGTCAGCCAGCGGCCCCACCGCGACGCTCCCGCTCTGCGCAAGCCGCTCCAGGATCATGCTCAGGCGCTCGGACTGGTGCACGGCGGGAGCATACGCCCCGCCGCATATTTCAAAAACGATCGTGCTCGTTACTTCACGATATGAGCAGATTTGCGCAAGCGTTGTCCCGTCATCGAACGCCAGCGTGGGCCTTGCCGCGCGCAAACAGCGGCAGGTGCTGCGCGTTGGCCTCGAGCATCTCGTCAAGCAGCGCCTGCGTCTGGTCGAGGTCGAGCCGGGCCTGGATCGTCGGGTCGAGCAGGAACGCATGCAGCGCCGCCTGCCGGTCACCGCCCAGCGCCGCCTTGACCATCTGCTGCTCAAGCGCGACGTAGTGGCGCAGGTGCGCCGCCAGCGCCTCCGGCAGCGGTCCGGTGTAGATCGGCCTGATGCCGTAGGCGTTGACCTGGGTGTTGACCTCGACGATCGCCTCGTCGGGTAGGTTCGGGATCGTGCCGTTGTTGACCGTGTTGACGATGTGCATCTCGTTTCGGTTCCCGACGATCGCCTCGATGATGTCGATCACGTAGATGCCCGCGTCCTCGTCCCCGGCGGGCAGATCGGCCAGGCTGACCGGGCCGGCGTCGGGGGCGGTCCACTTCGTCGCTAGGTCCTCCAGCCTGCGCACGCGCTCCCGCTCGCCGGCCATGCTGTGCGTCGTGATGCCATAGCGCATCTTCACACCCTGGGCGGTGCCTGAATACGGCTCCTCGAGCCACTGCATCTGCGGGAAGTGCTCGACCCAGTGCGACCAGCAGTACGGCAGTACACCGTAAGTCTCGAGCGCCCATTTGACCACCGGGTTGGTAGTCCGCTCGCGCACCAGCGCAAGCCCGTCACGCCCGTCCTTGAGGCGAAACTCGGTCACGCTCGCGCAGTGGTTCAGCCCGGCCACCACCGGCGGCATCGCGATCTCTTCGTCCTGTACGCCCGCTTCGTGGGCGAGCCAGCCGACACTGAATGGCGCCACCGTACAAGAGCACAGGGCGAACGATCTGACCTCCGGCACCGAGCGCATCGCCAGCGCCTCGGTCGGCGCCGGATTGGTGTAGTTGAACACGTAGGCGTCCGGGGCCACCTCGGCGACGTCCCTGGCGACGCTGGCCAGCACGGGAGCATTGCGCAGCGCACGCATGATTCCGCCGGGGCCGATCGAGTCGCCCACGTGCATGACAATCCCGTAACGCCCGGGAATCTCCATGTCGCTTTCCCATGCCGCCATCCCGCCGACGGAGATGGCGGCGATCACGAAGTCGGCGTCGACCAGCGAATCGCGTTGGTCGAGCGTGCTGCGCACGGTCAGCGCGCTTGCCTCGCTGTCGATCAGCTTCCGCGCCAGCGAATCCATGACCCTCAGGCGGCCCTCATCCACATCCATCAGGGTGACGGTGGCGCCTGCCAGGACCTCCGACTGAATCAGCCGGCGAATCAGCAGCGGTACGAAGCTGCTGCTGCCCCCGCCGATGATCGTGAGTTTGATTCCCATTGCTTGTCTTTCCTCTCCACTGCCCGGCGCCTAGCCGAGCGAGTCTTCGCTCATCGGGAGCAACGAGGTTTCCAGCACGCGGTACGTGCGGGGTCTCGTCACTAAGTGCAGGATCGCGCCGGCTACCTCTTCCGGGCGCATCATGTCTGCGAGGTCCGGGTCCTCCGGGGTGCGACCGCGGCCCATCGCGAAGTCGGTCTCCACGCCTCCCGGGCACAGCGTGGAGCAGCGTACGCCGCGTCTGAACATCTCGTGGTCAAGCGAGCGCATGAAGCCGACCTGCGCGAACTTCGACGCTGCATACACGGCTTCGCCTTCGGGTCCCCTCTGTCCCGCGATCGAGGCCACGACCACCAGTTCCGCCGCATCGCTTTCGAGCAGGTGCGGGAGCGTGGCCCGGACCGTGTACAGCAGTCCCTTGACGTTGACATCGATCATCTCCTCCAGGTGCCGGGGGTCGAGGTCGAGGAACGCGCCGTATGCGCCGACTCCGGCGTTGGCCACGACGATGTCCAGGCCGCCGAAGCGCTCGACCACAGCGTCCACCAGCGCCTCGAGTTGCGCCGGATCGCGCACGTCGCAGGACTGCGCCAGCGCGCCATCGATCCCGAGGTCGCTCCCGCGCCGGCTTGCCAACGCAACCCTGGCACCCTGCTCGGCCAGCAGCCGCGCTGCGGCTGCCCCGATCCCGCCGCTGGCGCCCGTGATCAGGGCGACCCTTCCCTTCAGTGTGCTCACCGGCCTCCCGCCTCACATGGGCCCTCATAGCCGCTCGGCGGCGGGACGTCGAGCGCCGGGTTACGTTCAAAGAAGCCGACCGGCTTGAGCGTGAACCCGATCGTGGCCACCGGCATCACCGGCCAGTCCTCGGGGCGCGGCACGTGGTGATGACCGAACGTGTACCAGACCACTATGTCCCGGTCCTCGATCGGGCGATCGGCGCTGGTCCACTCGGGCAGCCCCGCGCCACCTGCGTGCTGGTTGGGATATTCACCGGCCGCGAAGCGCTCCTCCCGCTCATACGGAGTCACCCACAGGTGCTCGCGGATGAAGCCAGCGCGCTTGCTCACGGCCGCGTCGGGCTGGGCATAAGACGTCGCGTTTTCGCCCGGGATCAAGCGGTAGCCGACCGGTTTCCCGAGGCGATGCAGAACATTCAAGTTGACGATCTCCCACCATCGGGCTGACCCGGGGTCGACCCGCCGCCTGGCCTCGAGCTCATGGGTGAAGCGGTGTCGGCGCGGCCGGAACGCATTTCCGTGCGGATTTTCTGGCCCGGTCGGAACCGGCTCGGTCCAGACCTCCTCGACCGCGTTCGCAGGACCGTCGACGTCGAGGTCCAGACGCAGGTTGAAGAAGTGCTGATGTACCATCGCGTTGAGCCCGGGAGCGACCAGGGTTCCGTGCCGGGGGTGCTCGTCGGGAGCCACGGCGCCGGTCGAGAGCACGCCGGTGAGCTTCACCTCATAGGCGATCGTGCCGTCTTGGTAGAGGTACCAGAAGAACCCGTAGTCGTAGTTGCCGATGGCCGAGAAGGACGAGATCACCAGCCGGCGTGAGCGGCGCACCTCGCCCATGCCGTTGCGCCACTCGATGTGGCGCCATAGCACTCCGGCATCCTCCTCGTGCAGGCAGATCGCCTGTGGGATGGTCACCGCCGCGCCATCTACATCGGAGACCGTGGCGTCGAAGTAGAAGATCTCCCCCAGGCAGTCACAGCCCCGAGTCAGCGACGAGGCGGAGATTCCAACGCCGTTCTCGCCTGCGTCGATTGCGTTCTTGAAGTAGTGGGTGGGGCTCGGGTCGCCGTAGGGAACGACCATCTCCGACAGCGAGGCTCGGTACAGGATCGAACGCAGGCGACCCTGGTCGCGATAGGAGACCTGGCTCAACACCAGCCCCTCACGAGAGCTGAAGCCGACGTGCAGCTGCCAGCGCTGCCAGCTCACGACCCGGCCCTCGACGCTGAAGCCAGGGCCGTCGGGTTGGGTGATCTCCAGCCGCGCAATGTCGTCGCGCAGCTTCCCGGCGGCTGCCACGTCGAAGTTGCCCGGCTCGGGCGGAATCGGGACTACACCATGGTCGTCGATGCGCAGGATCTCCAGCCGGTTGAGGTCGACGAGCGCAATCAGGCCGTCGACCGGATGGGCCCACTCGCTGTCCTCCGGACGTGGACGCACGAACGCCAGACAACGCGCGAGGCGCAGTCCGCTCTCGCCCTGGTGGCCGAAATTGCCCGCCGGCCAGGCATCGATCTGAATCGCGTCGACGTTCTCCACGCCGCGCTTGGCCAACGCCGCCCGGAAGCGTTGGTCCTGCTTGACCAGCTCCTCCGCCTCCATCAGCTCCGACACCACCGCCATCGGCTGCACGTCGTTGCGCCGACGCCACGACGCGATCTGGCCGCCACCGCCGTCGTCGAGCGCGACGGTCACCTCGTGTGTGGTCCCGTGATCGTTGTCGAGCAGCACCACTTCGGCCTCGCGGGCGGGTCGATCCCCTCCCTGGCCGGCTGCCCAGGCCAGGACCGCGTCCTTTGGCGGCTCGCGCAGATCAATCGTCACCACGCGCGAGCGCGGGCCGAGCGACTGGAACTGATCCGCGGCGCGCACGACGGCGGCCGTGGCGGTGATCTCCTCGGCCGAGAGCGGATCCAGCGGATGGAGGGCGCCCAAAAGGGTCACCTTTGCTCGAAGCTGATCTTTATCACGGTGATTCACACATAACATCACATTTTGCGCTTAGGATCCGGTCAATGGACAGATTCGTGTCAGGGGTCGATCGTTCGTTGCCGGGTGCCCGCTGGTGAACGTCACGGTGATCGGCGGCGGGAGCAGTTCGTTCGTCCCGCCATTACTGCGCCACCTGCTCAAGTCCGAGGCCATGCAGGGAACCACCCTCACCCTGATGGGGCCCACCGAGTCGCGCCTGCAGGTGATGGCGGATCTCGCGCGCACACTCAGCGGGGGAGACGACCGGCTGCGCGTGCGCACCACCCGCAACCAGCGGGAAGCGCTAATCGACGCTGACTTCGTGATCGTGGCGATCGCCGTTGGCGGCAACGACGCCTGGGAGCGAGACATCGAGATTCCCGGTCGGTACGGGATCTTCATGCCGGTGGCCGACTCGATCGGCCCCGGCGGGATCATGCGCGGGTTGCGCAACGCCCCGGTGCTGGCCAGTGTTGCCCGCGACGTGGCCGAAGTCGCCCCCCGAGCCTGGATCTTCAACTACTCCAACCCGGCGACCATCTGCGCTTTGGCGATGCAGACCGTCCCTCAGGTGAAGTCGCTGTCGCTCTGCTCGTGCACCGCGATGCCGGCCGACGCCGGCTGGCTGGCCGCGCAAGCCGGCGTCGAGCCCGACCAGGTCCTGATGCCTCCGACGGTGGCCGGTCTGAACCACTGTGCCGGCGTCACCGAGCTACGGCTTGCCGACGGCCGCGACGGGTTGGCGCTGGCGCGCGCGCGGTCCGCCGAGCCGGTCGTCCGCTGGGTGCTCGACAGCTATGGAATGCTCCCGTACTGCTGGCTGCACTGGACCGAGTTCTTCCCCCAGATGCAGCGGCTCACCGAGCCGTATCAGGGTCGTGCCCAGGGCCTCGCGCTGCGCTACGGAACGCGGATCCACGATCTGCAAGAAGACCGTGAGCGAGTCGCCCAATGGACCGAGCTGGCCAAGCGCTGGTCCGCACCAGACGCCCCCCGGCGACACTCGAGGATCTGCCCGCGAGCGAGGAGGAGGATGGCATCCTCGTAATCGAGATGATCGAGTCGATCATGGCCGACAGAGGCGACGTCCACTTGGTCAATACGGTCAACGGCTCGGCGATTGCCAACCTCCCCGCCGACGCAGTGGTCGAGGTGGCCGCGCGACTCGGTGCGAACGGAGCCCGCCCGCTGCCCGCGGGGCCGCTCCCCGAAGCCTACGCGGCCCATCTGCGCGGCTACGTGGCGCTCCAGCAAATGACGCTCCGGGCGGCGCTCAGCGGCGACCGGCGCGATGCGCTGCACGCTTTCCTGCTCGATCCCGTGATCCGCTCGCGACTTGATCTGGATCAGACTCAGGGGCTGCTCGACGAGATGCTCGATGTCAACGCTCAGCACCTGCCGCGCTTCGCGGCCGGCCTCGACCCCGCACGATGATGGACGACGCAGCGTCACACTGGCGCCGCATCCGACGCCGTGATCGAGCGCGGGGGGAGAGGACTACCGGGCTCGCCTGGGACGCCTCAGGATCCTCACGTCCTGGGCATCCATGAATACAGTGCCAGCTTGAACCGGAGCACCAAGGAGCGATTCGTAGTCGCCGGCCGGCTCAACGCTCACGGACTCGAGACCGTGGTTGAGCAGGAACAGCAACTGCTCGTGCTCAGTCCCCCGCAGTGTGGCTTCGACGCCCACCGCGGGCTGCTTCAGTAGCCCTTGCGCTCCAGCCAGCGAAAGTACCTCTTCCAGGATCCTGGCCAGCGTCGGCGCGTCGGGAAGCGTGCTCACGTACCAGGCCAGCCCTTGACCGCGCCGCACCCGTGTGAGCGCCGGGCACCCGTCCAGCTCGCCGCCCTCAAAGCGGCCGACCACGTCGGCGTCGGTGGGTCGCAGCTCCTCGCTCCAAAGCTCGCCGGTCCCGGCCGTCCCGCTCGCGAGCCTCAGCCCCACCCGCTCGCCCTCCGGCAACGGCCAGAACTGCTCGATCTCGACCCCGAGGAGGTCTCGCAGCCCTCCCGGAAACCGTCCGGGGCGGATCACGTCGTTGGCGTCCACGATGCCGCTGAAGAACCCGACCACGAGCTGACCCCCGCCCTGCACGAACCGGGTCAGGGACTCGATCCAGGCGTCCTCGAGGAGATAGAGGTTGGGCGCCAGCACGGCGCGGAACCGGCTCAGGTCGGTCGCCGGGTGAACGAGCTCCACCGGAACGGTGGCCCGCCATAGCGGGTCGTAGTAGGCCCTCAGCAACGGCATCAGCTGGACACGAGAGGAGGGCCGCGACGAGAGCTCGAGTGCCCACCAGCTTGACCAGTCCATCACGATCGCCACCTCGGCCGGCTCAGATACGCTGCTCGCAAGCAACGGAACCGAGGCGAGCTCGCGACCGAGCGCAGCGACGGCGTCAAAGCCGGGGCTGTCCGGACCTCCCTGAGCCACCATCGCTGAGTGGAACATCTCCGCACCGCCGCGAGATCCGCGCCACTGAAACGACAGCGCTCCGTTCGCCCCGTGAGCGATCGCCTGCCAGCTCCAGAGGCGGTAGAGCCCAGGACGCTTCGGCTGGTTGCAATCCCGCCAGTTGACAGCACTTGGAGCCTGCTCCATCAGCAGCCACCGGCGCCCGTCACCCGCCCCCCGCATGAGGTCGAAGGCGATCGCCGCGCCCATCGCGGCCTCGGGGTCGGCCGGGTCAGGGTAAGAGTCGTGGGAGACGAAGTCCTCGCGCGTCGCCCACGAGAAGGCGTCCACCGGTTTCCAAACGCCGAGGAAGTTAGTCGTCACCGGTACGGAAGGCGTGACACTTCGCAGGACGGCGACCTCGTTCTCAAAGCATTCTCGCAGCGCGTCTGAGCTGAACCGAAAGAAATCCAGTTGCTGCGCGGGATTCTGGAATGTCGGCGCCAGGCGCGGCGGGAGCACCTCGGACCATCGCCCGTAGCGTTGGCTCCAGAACGAAGTCGACCAAGCTCGGTTCAAAGCATCGAGATCGCCGTAGCGAGCCTGCAGCCAGCGACGAAAATCATCGGCCGATACGTCGCAGAAGCAGCCCGACACGTGGACGCCGTACTCGTTGCCCACGTGCCAGGCGCCCAGGGCGGGGTGCTCGCCGTAACGCTGCGCGAGCCGCTGCACCAGTCGCGCTGCGTGCTCCCTGAAGACCGGGGAGCTCGGGCAGAAGTGCTGTCGTGAGCCGGGCCAAAGGCGCCGGCCGTCTCGATCAACCGGGAGAGTCTCTGGGTGCATAGTTGACAGCCAGGGCGGCGGCGAGGCGGTGGCGGTGCCAAGGCACACCGCGATTCCGGCGTCGCTGAGCAGGTCCATCACGCGATCCAGCCAGGAGAAATCAAATTCGTCTGGCCGAGGCTGCAGCGAGGCCCAGCCGAAGATCGCGAGGCTGACTAGGTTGACTCCGGCCTCGGTCATCAGCTCGACGTCCTGGATCCAGGTCGCCTCGTTCCACTGCTCGGGGTTGTAATCCGCGCCGTAGGCGAGACGACCCAGCCGGTTCCAGAGTTGGTCCGCGGCGCTGCGCAACTTGACCTCAGAGCGGGGCGGATGCAAGATGCCCGCCACACTAAATCATGGAGTCCGTCCGTTGCCTCCGAGTCGGCCGAGCTTCACGCGCGCTCTGGTTCGGTCTGCTACGCGAGATCGGCCTCGAGCGCTGAGTGATCGCTGAGCTCTCGGTCGCGCCAGGCGTGGTGATAGGCGCACGCGATCGGGCGCAGCTGGGCTGAGGCGAAGATGTGGTCGATACGCCAGCCGCCATCATGCCCCGCGATTCGTCGCCACGTCCAACTCGGCTGCGGTGCGCCGTATCCGTGCAGGGTGCGGTAGGCGTCGCGGTATCCGAGTTCCTGAAGTCCGGGAACGACACTGAGTTCCGCCGCGTCCCAGTTCGCGCCGCGCTCGGGCCGCAGGCGTCCGCGTGAGTCGCGCGCGAACGAGATCACCTCGCCGTTGGGTAGCTCGCGCCGCGGCGTGTTGAGATCCCCGCACAGCACCCGGGGCGCCGGTTCGGCCGCCTCCAGGCCTTGGCGAATGGCCCGAAGGCTCTTGACCTTCACCACGCCGTTGGCTGCGTTGGGCACGTGGACGCAATAGATCTCCACCCGGCCGCGGGTCGTTTCTACAGCGGCCCCACGGCGGTCTCAGGCCACGGCATCGTGAACGGATCACGAGCCTCCGCGAGCGGCGCTCGAGACGCAAGCATCACCCCAGTCGCGCGTCGACCCGATCCGCGCAGCGGTTGCGGGTCATCCAGCGAGGAGCGGACATACGCAAGGCCCAGCAGCTCAAAAGCGCCGCGCCACAGCGGCAACGTACGTCGTGTGACCTCCTGCAACGCGACCACGTCTGGCTCCCGCCCGGCCAGCGAGGTGGCCTGCTCGAGAATCCGCGAAGCCCGGCGCGCGACGTTCCATGTGATCAGCCGCAGAGAACGAACAGCTTCACCCGACCCGGTGCCCCGAAACCCACGAGCGCTGCGCCGGTAGGGACGCCCGGCGCACCCGATTTCGGACACACCTAAGTACCCGCGGCGTCTCAGGTCATCGGCTTGACAAGGCACGCGCCGCGCCCTGACGAGGCGTCAGGTCGCCGTTGGCGACCTTGTAGGCGATCGTTTCGATGTAGCCCCCACCATCACGTGTTCGAACGGCACTCTGTTCTGGGGTGACGCCCAGCTCGCTCAGTTCCCGCGCCGCGCTTGGCTCAAAGCAGCGCGCCTGCAGCCACCTCACGGTCATCTCGTCGTTGAACCCGGCGTGCGTCCATCGCTCCGCGGCGATCTCAGCGCTGCCACCGCGCTCGGCGAGCTCACCCCAGTCTCGGATCGTCTCGACGTTGGTCTTGGGTGCGGGCTCGTATATCTTCACGTCGCTCGTCTCGCGCTTGGTCTCTCAGCGCTCGTTATAGCCGATTCCAAACTCAGCCGTCGCGAAAAGACCCTTTGATCCGCCCCGCGTCGAACTGAGGCCTGCAGCCGTCAGCTCGGCGTTGCCGGACCTTGAAGAGCCCGGGCCGGCGGACCGAGTGCGTGGATCGCATCCATCACATCCTTGATGCCGCCGGCGGTGCTTAGATCGAGGCGGTCCAGGATCGTCTCGGTGTCAGCGAATTCCTTCGCGGCCCGCACGTCCGATGCGGCGGATTGCACCGTCTGGCCGACCATGATGATCGACAACAGCACCAGCTGCAGGAATGTCTGGGCGACCCACGCGACGATGATGATTACTTGCCCGGAAGTGATCGCGGCGGGCAGACTGATCAGCGCGATCGCCGCGAAGACGTAGGCACACGCCATCGTGCCGACGCTCCGGGTGATCACGAGCGCAAGCTTCGCGTTAAATCCCTCGACCTCTCGCACTCCCTCCCTGATCGCCTTGGGATCGAACCGTACGACGTGGGGCAATTGTTGACGGACTTTCGCCGGCGTATCCACGTGGGGGTCTCCAATCGGCAGAGGTGACAGAACGATGCGCAGGCTTTGAACACGCTTCCTCGACCTCGCGGCCGTCGAAAGTCAGGGTCAACTCCAGGAAACGTTTCATCCGAATGCCTTCGCTCGGCAGGCTCTCGGCAACTGCTCGGTCCGATCCACGCGCAACGCGGCAACGCAGCCACCGACAACATCCCGGGAGCGGGCGCCTAACGGCGTGGTGCTCAAACCCATACGGTGAACCGTATCCCGGTTCCCGGCGTCCCGCGCGCTCGATTCCGTCAAGCGAGCGGAGGCGCATCTCTGAGGGACGAGAACGGACTCTAGAGCCGGGGGTCGTGCTCGGTCCGCGCGGCCTTGAGCAGGGAGATGAGAGCGTCGACAAGCTGCGCGAAGAGTGCTGCCCCGCGCTCGGCATTGGCGTTGCTTGGAGCGCCGACGACGCCTGAGGTGGTCACTGCGGGCATCGGATAGCTGAGGACGCGTCCGACGGTGCGGTCGGGCTCGTCAATGAGGGCTTCGTGTTTGACAGTGGCGGGCTCGAGATGCATGAGAAGGCTTGTCTCGGCCTCGTTGGCGTGGAAATCCGGTGCGTCCTCGGTGTAGCGAACGGCGATCTCGGGCGTGAGGTCGAAGAGCGAGACGAAGCGCGGCCGCAGGTCCGTCAGTTCGTGGCGCAGTTGCAGCAGTGCACTCTGGCACGGCGGTCCGTTCGTTGCGTGCCCGTTGACGAGCACGAGTTTGCGAAAGCCTGAGGCGTGAACCCACCGTCCGATTTCCACCACCACGGCGATGAGCGTTGCCGGGTGGAGCGAGATCGTGCCTGGCCAATGTGAGGTGTGCCCGAGCGAGCAGCCGTACGCGAGCGGTGCGAGCACGGTATCGCCTGTCGTGGCGGCGGCTGCGATGCTCACCCGCTCGGCGAGCATCGTGTCGGTGCCGGTCGGGAGGTGCGGGCCGTGCTGCTCGGTGGCGCCGACGGGCAAGACGGCGATCGCGCCTGCCCGCGCGGCCGCGCCGACCGCGTCCATGGTGAGCGCGGACCACCGCGGATCTGGGTTTGCAGCCTCCATCTTTACAGTCCCCAAGGCCACGAATATAGTCCGCCGGCCCCAAGCTCGTTGTCTCAATCCTGGCTGAAATGAAGGGAGCATCTGTGGCCGTCATCCCGCAATCGCCGCCGTCCTATTCCGCTGAGGAACTCCGGAGCGTGCAGAAGGAGCTGCAGGACGCGGGCGTGCGTTACGTGATGGCGACCTACGCTGACGGCCACGGAATCGCAAAGTGCAAGACCGTGCCGATCGATCACTTCGAGCAGATGATGGCCGGCTCGGAATTGTTCACCGGGGCGGCGCTTGACCTCCTCGGCCAGTCACCGGCTGATGATGAGCTGGCGGTGTTCCCTGACCCTCAAGCGATCGTTCCACTCCCGTGGCGGCCGACTGTCGCGTTCGCGCCAGGCAACCTCTATCTACGAGACGAGCCGTATCCGATGTGCTCGCGCACCGTGCTGTCCCGTCAGGTCGCCCGCGCGCGCGAACGCGGTTTCACGTTCAACCTCGGCATTGAGACCGAGTTCTACGTCGTCCGCATTGACGAACACGGGCGTCCGTTGACCTGGAACCCGCGTGACGTGCTCGACAAACCTTGTTACGACGCGATCGGGATGCTCGAGTCGCTTGACTTCCTCGACGAGATGGTTGGCCATATGAACGCGATGGGCTGGAACGTCCACTCCTTCGACCACGAGGATGGCAACGGCCAATACGAGTTCGACTTCTCATACAGCGATGCGATCGGGATGGCCGATCGCTTCATGCTGTTCCGGATGATGGCCAAGGAGATCGCGCGCGCCCGCGGCTACGAGGCTACTTTCATGCCCAAACCCTGGTCGCACAAGACTGGCGGTGGGGCGCATTTCAACATGTCGCTTGCGTCAGCCGAGACTGGGGCGAATCTGTTCGCGCCGGACGGCGAGGATCGCTACGGAGCCGGCGTCGGCGAGCTTGGCTATCAGTTTCTCGCCGGCGTCCTTCGTCACGCCTCCGCGATCGTTGCCGTCACCTGTCCCACCGTGAACTCGTACAAGCGGTTGGTCAAGCAAGGGTCGATGAGCGGCTCGACCTGGGCCCCCGTGTTCATCTCCTACGGGCGCAACAACCGCACCCACATGTTGCGCGTTCCAAGCAAGTCGCCTCGCGTCGAGCTGCGCGCCGTCGACGCCTCGGTCAACGCCTATCTGGGTGCTGCGCTTGTGTTGGCGGCCGGCCTCGAGGCGATCGACTCCGGCGCTGACCCAGGTCCGCCGATCGATCTCGACATGTACACCCAGTCAGAAGCCCAGATCTCCCAGCTCGGGGTGAACCTCCTCCCGAGAACCCTCCAAGAGGCAATCGACGCATTCGCTGCCGACCCGCTCGCCCGCGAAGTCTTCGGCGCTGACCTTCACAGCGCATACGCCGACTTCAAGCGCGCAGAGTGGGACGATTTCCACAACGCCGTCTCCGACTGGGAGTGGAAGCGCTACCTCACGCTGTACTGACGATCTCGCCTCTCTCGCAGCGGGGGAATGCAGGCTTGGGGCGAGCGCGCCGTGCATTTGCTTAGTCCGCGCCCGCGGACGGTGGATCAGGAGTGCCGACCGGTGCCACGAGTCGCCGGAGAGGCGTAGAACTGGCGAGGACGGGGCAGACTGCATGTGGGCGACGGCCCGGGCCTGACGGTCGGGCTGCAGAGAAACAAATAGGAGAGCCGATGTTCAAGCGAATTCTCGAGTTCCTGACCCTGAGGTGGCTGTGGGATCGACGCGGCGGTAGGAGACGCTGAGCGCGCCACCAGCCGCTTCGCCACCGCCACCGGCCCACGTGCGCTCACCCCTCCCGACTGGTTCCGCCTGCCTGGGATGACCCGCGGGGATGGCGAAGGTCGCCGGTCCCCTGGGGCGGGCGCCACCCGGTGTTTGGGTTTTACGTCCCGGCCCGGCTGGATCGGGCATTGGATAGCCTGGCTTGTAAGACATGGCTGAGATAGTCGATCTTCGAGGCCGGCGGATGGCACTGGCACCGGCTCCGGTTCTGGTTGACCCTTCGGGTAGGCGGATGCGCGCGCTGGCCCTGGGCGGCCGGGCTTTCGCGATTCTTCTTCTGCTGTGGCTGGCTGGGCTGGTGCTGGCCGGCTTGGGGATCCTTCCGGCTGGCGAGGTTCCGCTTGGCCGCGCGCTGGCCGGACAGGCGCCGTCGCCGCTTGGTGCTCTGCCGCGCGTGCAGCAGCCGAGTGCGTTGGATCTGGCGCCCGCGGAACCACTGCGGTTGACCGCCGCCGGGGTGTCCCTTCGGCCGCGCACGGCTCGGAGGGCTGGTGCGGGCAGCCATGGCGCCTCGCCCGGACACCGGGCGGGATTGAGCGCGCGCGGCGTTACGCGGCACCATCGGTCGGGCTCCTCGCGGCGAGGTGGCCGCCCGGCACAGACCCCGGCTTCGACGAGCGCCCACGGCGGCACGGGCGCTCCTGGTCAGACCCGCAAGCTGGCGACGCCGGGGCACACGAAGACATCGGCGCCCGGTCGATCCGGCTCGGCGCCTGGACGGGTCGGGCCAACCACGACGACTAGCTCGCCGGGCCATCCCGGCTCCAGACCTGGCCGCACCGTCGCGCACGGCTTCGGCCATGGCAACGCGGGGTAGGAAGGGACCTCGCCCGCCTGGCGTCTCGCGCCGTCCGCGATTGCCGGGTGCGGGCCGTGCGCGGGTGCCGGCGCGGATCTGGAGTCCTCCCGGGCACTGGCGGCTGTTTGGCTTGTGCCTGCTGGTGGGGCTGGTGGTGCTCGCGTTTCAGGGGTTTGCGACGCACACGATCGGCGCGAGCGCCGAGCCCTCGGGGGCTCAGGGGTCCACGGCGCCGCTGTCGAGTTCACGACCGATTCTGGTCGCGCGCGGTGAGCAGCTGATCTCGCCCCAGCCGCCGCCTGGACGCCGTGTGGCATTGACGTTCGACGATGGACCGGACCCGCGCTGGTCTGAGCGGATCGCCGGTGAGCTGCGCGCGGCAGGCGTCCCGGGGACGTTCTTTGTGATCGGCAGCCAAGCTGCGCGCTATCCGAACATCGTGCGCCAGCTGGTGCGCGACGGGGATGAGATCGGCAACCACACGTTTACGCACGTGCTGCTGTCGGGGGTTCCGTTGTGGGAGCGGCGGACGCAGATCGGGCTGACCGAGGCAGTGATCGCCGGTATCACGGGTCACTACGCGCGGCTGCTACGGCCCCCGTACTCGGCGACTACCGACGCGGTCACGCCGCTTGACGAGCGCGTCCTCGCGCGGGTCGCGGGTGACCGCTACTACATCGTGCTCGCGAACTACGATTCTCAGGACTGGCAGCGCCCGGGCGTCGCCTCGATCCTCCGCGACGCGAGCCCGCCGGGGGCGACCGGCGGGATCGTGATGCTTCATGACGGCGGCGGGAACCGCTCGCAGACCGTCACGGCCCTCCCGCAGCTGATCGCGAGGCTGCGCGCGCGAGGGTTTCGGTTCGTGACCGTCTCGCAGCTCGCAGGGCTCGCGCCCGCAGTAACCGAGCCCGTCGCGGAGGGCTGGTCACGGACCCGTGGCGGGATCTTTGTGCTCAGCGTGCGCGTGGCGTACGCGCTTACCGGCGTGCTATCGGTGATCTTGTTGGTGATCGGCGCGCTGGTGGGGCTTCGGGCGCTGTTGTTGTTCGCGCTCGCCACCCACCACGTCCGCACCACCCGCGGGCTAGGCGCGGTTGACTACTTGCCGTCGGTGGCGATCGTCGTGCCTGCTTTCAACGAGGCGGTTGGGATTGAGCGGGCGGTGCGCTCGCTCGTTGCCAGCGAGTACCCGCGCTTTGACGTGGTCGTCGTCGACGACGGCTCGACCGATGGCACGGCGGAGATCGTCGCCGCGCTCGAGCTCGACCAAGTGCGCCTCGTGCGCCAGGACAACGCCGGCAAGGCCGCAGCGCTCAACACGGGCGTAGAACTGACGGACTCCGAGGTGGTGGTGATGGTGGACGGCGACACTCTGTTCGAACCCGGCACCCTGCACCAGCTCGTCCAGCCCCTGGCTGACCAGGAGGTGGCGGCGGTCTCGGGCAACACGAAGGTCGGCAACCGCGGCGGGATGCTCGGACGCTGGCAGCACATCGAATACGTGATCGGCTTCAACCTCGACCGACGCATGTACCACGTCCTGCAAATGACGCCCACCGTGCCCGGCGCCGTCGGAGCCTTCCGGCGCAGCAACCTCCTCGAAGCGGGGGGCGTGCCCGGCGATACGCTCGCCGAGGACACTGACCTCACGCTCGCGCTCGGCCGCACCGGTCGCCGCGTCGTCTACGCCGAGGACGCCCGCGCCTGGACGGAGGCGCCCTCGACCCTGACTGCGCTCTGGCGCCAGCGCTACCGCTGGTCGTTCGGCACCATGCAAGCCGTCTTCAAGCACCGCGGCGCGGTTCTCTCGCGCGACCCCCGCCAACGGCGGATCGGTCGCCGCGCGCTGCCGTACATGCTGCTGTTCCAGATCGCGCTGCCGGCGGTCGCGCCGCTGATCGACCTGTTCTCTGCCTACGGCCTCGTCTTCACCAGCGCAACACGCACGCTCATCATCTGGGGAGCGTTCAACGTCCTGCAGCTGCTGATCGCCGTATACGGGTTCAAGCTCGACCGCGAATCGTTGCGCCCTCTATGGGCATTGCCATTGCAACAGTTCGTCTACCGCCAGCTTATGTACCTCGTGATCATCGAGTCGACTGTCAGCGCTCTGAAAGGCGCACGCTCGGGCTGGAAGCATCTACCCCGCACCGGGGAGGTGGTAGTCGGCGCAGAGCGCTAGCAAGGGGCGCTGCGCGAGGTCGTGCAGCGCGTATCAGAACAAGAAGCCGCGAGACGTTGCGCTGACTCGACGATCGCTCGGGCGACCCGCTGCTCGCGGCGGCGCGTCGTGCGCCGAATCGACGATGAGCCAGGCAGCCCGGAGGAGGATCAGAGCGCCAGGGACCCGCGGGCGGAATGCGAGCGCGGCGTGTGCGCTGCGGCTGGACTGCGCTAGCCGCACACGCGTCGTGCTGCGCATGCTCCCACTCGGGCCCCTAGGATCCCAGTGCACCAAGGAGGAGGACGTTTTCACGTGGCTTCGTCATCAAACAAGCCGGTCTCGCCGGACACTTTCCGAGCTGAGGGTGCGCTCGCGCTCGTCGCGATCGGCGCCGCGCTGTTGTTCGTCAGCCTGTTCTTGCACTGGTTTGAGCCTGGACGCAGCGCGTGGACCGTGTTCGAGGTCTGGGATCTCGTGCTCGCGGTGCTCTCTTTGGTGACGCTGGTCGCGGCGGCCGGTCGGATGGGCTTCGGGCGGTCTCGGCCGGATTCGTGGCTGGTGGCTCCGAGCGTCGTTGCCTTGGTGGTCGTGGTGGCGTCTCTGTTGAACCATCCGCCCGCGGCGATCGGGGAGGATCCGATGATCGGGATCTGGCTTGCGCTGATCGCGACGGTTCTGATGATGGTTGGGGCGGTGGTGACGGTCGCGGGGGTGTCCGTGGCGATCAATATTCACGCAGGGGCGGCGAACAGAAGGCCCGTCGTGACGCCTGACGCTGGGAGGAAACCGAGCGGCACGCGCGGACCCCGGCTGCGGCGGCCCGCTCGCCGGACCGAGTCCCCAGCCGCCGACGCTGTCGCCGACCGTCCTGACCCGCCGGCAGGCGAGGTGGGGACCGAGGCCACGCGCGTGTTGGACGAGGATCCGGCTAGCCGCCGCGAACCTCCGGCGCCACCTCGATGACACCGGCGTTCTCCGTCGTCCGCCGTAACTCGCCGCTCCTCTCGGCGCTGTGCGCACTGGCGGGGTTGTCGGCCTGTGGGAGCTCCCCGCCAGCGGCGATCAGCGCGTCTACGGCATCAACCCTTCACCGTGACGTTGAACGGATCAGGTCTGCCGCCACCGATCACAACGCCCAGGCGGCGCACACGGCCGTCCGCGCGTTACAAATCGATATCAGCCGCCTAGTGAGGCAGGGTGAACTTGCCCGGCCCGACGCCGGAGTATTGAGGACCGAGGCGAGCCAGGTGGACGGCCGCGTGTCAGTTGAAGTCGAAGCGCTCTCCACACCCTCGACAACCCAGACCAGCGCCGCCACCCTCTCGACGCCAACGACAACCCAGCCCGCCCCCGCCGTGCCGGCCGCCCCGAGCGACGGAAAGAGCAAGCGCAAGGGCGAAGGTAAGGGACAGGGCCACGGGCATGGCGGCAACTGAGATCGGCGCGGGCGCGTCCCTCGGCGAGGGCGGCCGCTACCACCTACAGCGCCTGCTTGGGACAGGCGGCATGGCAGCGGTCTGGCTGGCGGCCGATTCGCGGCTTGAGCGCGACGTGGCGGTCAAGGTGCTCTCAGACGTGCTCGCGCTTGACCAGGACTATGTCGCTCGCTTCGAACGTGAAGCCAGGCTGGCGGCCGGCCTCTCGCATCCTCATCTGGTCAGCATCTTTGATTTCAGTGTGCACCGCACCCGCCCGTATCTCGTATTGGAGTACGTCGCGGGTGGCACGCTCGCCGATCGTCTCCGGGCTCCGCAGGATCCGAAATGGGACCCGCTGACCCTCGCGCGCGAGCTGCTAGACGCGATCAGCTACATCCACGAGGCGGGCGTCATCCATCGCGACATCAAGCCCGCCAACGTACTGATCGGAACCGATGGCCGGGCGCGCTTAACCGACTTCGGCATCGCGCAGCCCTCCGGAGCGACCCGCATCACCAGCACCGGCCAGGTCATCGGCACCCAGCGCTACATCGCGCCCGAGATCATGACCGGACACCCGGCCAACGAGCGCTCAGACCTCTACGCGTGCGGGGTCCTGCTCGGTGAATGCCTGAGACCAGGCGCCCCGGCTCAGCTTTCGCAGCTCGTCGGCCAGCTCACCGACCACGACCCCGCGCGCCGTCCACCATCGGCCGACCACGCCATCGCCGCCCTTCAAATCCCAACGACATCCAAGACACGGATCTCCCCCCATCCACCCGGTGTGACCCGAACACAAGCCCTCCCCAGGCCAAACCGCGTCGGGCGGCCGCGCGTCAGTCGGAGCGGGCGCCAGGTCCAGGTACACATCACCCGGACCGTCGCCGCAGCGATCGCAGGGGCGGCGGTCCTGCTGGTCGCGATCATCCTGCTGACGACCGGAGGGGGAAGCACCAACGCGCCTCCCACCGCGAAGCTGGTCGCCCCACCCAAAAACGCGCCGCTCAGCCAGCAGCTCAACCAGCTCGCGCAAACCATCGAGCAGTCTCGTCGCTGAACGGTGCGAGGGGCCCCCGGGCGTTCGTGACCGCGCAAATACGGGCTGTTCTGCGGTGCGATGGGGCGCCGCAGCCCGAGGCCGAGGCCGTCGCGCTCAGGCATAACGTCCCCACGAGAACATGCGGGTGGGGCAGCTGACGCAGGCTTGGCGTTATCGCTCGAGCGTGCGCAGGGCTGGGAGCCAAATCATGAGGCCGACCAGGGGAAGGGCTACGCCTCCGAGGGCAATCTGGGTCGTGGGGGGGTCCGGTCCCGGCGATCGCGGGTTGGATTGCAACTGCTGGTGAGTTACAGGGTTCTCCCGGTTGTGGCTAGCTGGGCAGCGTGGAACAGTGGCGCCATGGTGTTGATGGCTGAGGCGGCATTCTTGAAGGAGATTCAGAAGTTCATCTGGAGTCAGGGGGCCTTCGAGCTGCTCGAACGCGAGGCGATGCTGGCGGCGGTGACGGTCGTTGAGGCCTGTGGAGTGCGGTCGGGCGACTGCCTGCTGGATGTCGGCGCGGGCACCGGCAACGCGGCGATCGCCGCAGCTCGCAGGGGGGCCCGTGTGGTGGCTTCCGACCTCACACCGACGATGATCGAAATCGGGAGTGCTCGTACCGCTGATGAGGGGATGAGTGTCGAATGGATAGAGGCCGACGCGGAGGCGCTCCCGTTCGCCACTGACCGGTTCGACCGCGTCTTGTCGTGCTTCGGAGCAATGTTTGCGCCTCGTCCCGACGCGGTGGTGCGCGAGCTGTTCCGGGTGACGCGCGCGGGCGGGACGGTCGGGCTTGCCAGCTGGACGCCCGCGGGGTTCATCGGCAGGTTGATGGAGACGGTCGCGTCATACATGCCAGCACCGCCGAACGGCGTCCCTGGCGCGACTCAGTGGGGGGTTGGGGAGGTGGTGCGATCGCGCTTTGACGGATTCGCCACTGACGTCCGGGTCGAGCGTCGCTCTGTCGTGATGGAGCATCCGTCGGCCCAGGCGATGTGGGAGCTTCACGCGCGCTGCAACGGGCCCATGGTCGCGGCGAGCATGGCGCTCGGGGAGCGCTTCTCGGAACTCGCGGTGGAGATCCAGGCCCTGATCAGCGAGTTCAACCAGGGGATCGACGGCAACTGTCGCGTCGAGTCAGAGTATTTGCTGGCCGTGGCAACCAAACCGAACGAAGAACGGAGCGAATGATGCCCGAGGTATGTGCAGCGATGGTCGTGCAGCCTGGCGGGGGTCCGACGATTCAGGGTCCGGCGGGCGGCCCGCTGACGTTCAAGGTCCGGGGCGAGCAGACAGGTGGGAGCTTGACCGTGCTCGAGAACCTCATCGCTTCGGGTGACGGCCCACCGCTGCACACCCACGCGGACGAGGACGAAGCGTTTTACGTACTCGAAGGCGACGTGCGCTACAAACTGGGCGCCGAGATGCACGCGGCGCCTGCGGGCTCGTTCATTTTCATACCTCGCGGCACGCCGCACTGCTTTCAGAATGTCGGCACCCAACCAGCAAGGCTCCTGGTGATGTTTACCCCGTCGGGAATGGAGCGGTTCTTCGACCGGTTTGCGGCGATCCCCGACGGCACGGACCCATCGGCTGCGTTCCGCAGCAGTGCCGCTGGGATCGGGATGGAGGTCGTGGGGCCGCCACTGCCCCGGGCGGACGAGCGTTAGCGCAGTTCCAGCGCTCCGGGAAGCTCGTGCCGCGAGCTTATGGCGAGCTTCCGGTATGAGTTGGAGAGATGCATCTCCACGGTCTTGATCGTCACGAACAGGCGTTGCGCGATCTCCGCGTTTGAGAGCCCGCCCGCCGCTAGCTCTGCGACCCGTCGCTCGCTCGGCGTCAGCTGGTCGTAGCTGCCGCCGACGCGTGGCGGGACACGTCCGCCGCTGGCGCGCAGCTCGTTGCGGGCGTGTTCGGCTAGCGTCATCGCGCCGCAGCGCTCGGCCAGGTCGATGCCCTCGCGAAGCGACGCCCTGCATTCGCGGCGCTGGTTTGCGCGCCGAAGCGCGGCCCCGAGGTCGATCAGCGCCCGCGCGTACCAGAGCCGTGCGGGCGACTCCCGCAGCGTGCTTACGGCCTTGTGCAGCAAGGTCAGGCCCTCATCGCCGCCGCGCAGCAGGCCGGCGACCCTCAGTGCGCCCCCGAGCGGGCGCGGTCCTCGCCAGCGTATGGCTGCTTTGAGCGCGTCGTCGGAGAGCTGTCTCGCCCGGACCGTCTCGCTGGAAGCGTGGAGGACAAGCGCCGCCTCGAGACGACCATCGATCCCGACGATGCCGCGGCTCCCAGCCTCCTCCAGCCGTCGGATCGCCTCGCACAGGTCATCGCTCGCGGCTTGCATGTCGCCGCCGGCTGCGCGCAGGCGCCCGCGCGCGATCAGCAGCGCGGTGTATGGGCGGGCGGAAGGCAGGTCCCAAGCGACACCGTGCTCGGCGAGCAGCGCCTCACCCTCGGTTGCGCGGCCTTGGTCGGCGAGCGACTCTGACAGCGGGATCAGCGGCTGGAACGCGTAGAAGCCGGCGAGCGCGCCGGAGTCGAGAGCCGAGCGGGCGTCCGCCTCGCAGCCGGCCAGGTCGCCGGCGGCGTGGCGCACGAGCGCTCTGAGTCCTGATGCACTCGCGAACGCGCTAGCGGAGCCGCGCTCAATGGCGAGACCCAGCGCGCGGCCGACGACTTCCTCGGCGGTCCGCAGCCGCTCGGACGCGATCAACGAGAAGATCATGTGCAAGAACCAGACCGCGGCGGGCCCGCCGGCATCCGCCAGGCTGGCGTTGCCCGCCGCGCGCTCGGCCAGCTCCCCGACCTGCCCGGCGGTCCCGCCGCTCATCAGCGTCTTGCGCGCCACCCACGCGAGCAGCGAGCATTCCGCCGGCGTGTCTCCGGGGAGGTGGCGAAACCGCTCTGCCTCGGCGGCGAACTCGCTCGACAGGCTGGGGTTGATGAACAGCACGCCGAGTCGTGCGGCCTCGAGGCCGAGCCCGAGTTCGCGGTCGCGGTCGGCCACCTCGCGCGCGACACGCTCGTACAGTGGCAGCAGGTCGCGTTGATCGTCCGGACGGGGTCCCGTCACCCACGCGACGTCCAGCAGCGCACGGGCTCGCAGGGTCACGTCCGGAGCCTCGCGGGCGACCTGCCGCAGGTGCTCCTGCGCCTCCGGCATTCCGAGCGCCGATTCGGCTGTCCCGAGATCGAACAGCAGCTGGGGTTGCTCGGCGTCAACCGGCGGCTCCTGGAGCGTGCGGAGCAACAACCGGGCGGCCGTCTCCGGAGCACCGCGCCGGGCTGCGGCGCGGCCCGCCTCAGCCAAGAGCCGCGCAGCGCGCGCGTCGCCGCTCGGCTCGGTCTCAAGCAGATGCAATGCGACCCGCTCTGCGCTCGCGCCGGTCGCTGTCAGCAACTCGGCGGCCTGAGAGTGAAGCACGGCCCGCGTGGCCGGTGAAAGCTCGGACTCGACCGCAGTGCGCAGCAGCGGATGGGCGAACGACAGCGGGACCTCTGGGGCGAGTAACCCCGACCGGACAAGTCCACCCGCGGCCTCAGCCGCCGAGCGCTCGTCAAGGCCGGCGAGCTTCGCCGCGAGAGCCGTCGTGGAGGTCCCGCCCAGCACCGCCAGGGCACCCGCCAGCGCCGTCGCAGGCTCACCGAGCCGGGCCAGGCGCCCCGCGACCGACCGCGAGACATTCTCCGGGCTGAGCGATGCGACCCTGGCCGTATTGCCCGAGCTCGGCTCGATCCCCTGCTCTGCCACGGCTCGCAACAGCTCGGCCAGCAGGAAGGGGTTGCCGCCGCTTACCGCCAGGCACGCCCGCGCGAACTCCGGGTGGGGATCGACCCCAAGATGTTCAGCCACAAGCGCGCGAACCGCTCCCTCGCCGAGCGCCCGCGGCCTGAGAACGGTTACACCGGCCTCACCGGCGAATAGCGCCAAGCGCGCATCCGCCGCCTCGTCCGTCCGTGGCCTTGCCGTCGCGACAACCAGCAGCGGCACCGACTCCACTCGCCCGACCAAGAACGAAAGCAGCTCCAGGCTGCCCTCATCAGCCCAGTGCAGATCATCAACCGCCAGCATCACCCCCTGGCCGCCAGATCGCTCAGCCACGCGAACTAGCAGCCAGAACAGGCCGTTCAACACGGCGAGCGACTCCGGCCGAAGATCGCCCTGAGCCACCGGCGCGCCGCTGATCGCGGCGACACCTGGGCGCACGACGCCGCCCAGCAGTCGCTCGCGCTCAGCTGGCGCGATCCCCTCCGACACTGGCTCCACCGCCTGGCGGATGATCCCGAACGCATATCGCCGCTCGAGCTCCGAGCCACGCCCGGCGAGCACCTCCAGGCCGGCGGCAGCGCCCAGACCGCGGATCTCGCGCAACAGCCGTGTCTTGCCAATCCCGGCCGCGCCCTCCACCAGGAGCACGGATCCGTGCCCGCGCCGGGCGCCGTCGATCAATCCAGCAGCAACCGCAAGCTCCTGCCCCCGATCGAGGATGCTCGCCGCCTGTGCGCCAGTGAAGGAAGTCAGGATGCAGCTCCGGATCCCGTAGTCCAGCGAATCTACCCGAGGGTCGCGATTGGTTCCGACAGCCAACCCTCGGGGTCCCCGCCGCTGGCCACACCACCCCGTATTGTCGCCACCTGAGGGTGAGTGCCGGACGTCCTCACGGCGGCATGCGAGATCTCGCGGCTGCGGCGCAGCGGGACAACCTGCCGGTAGGTCAGCGGTCCTCTTGTGGTTCTGCTATTGCGGCTCTGGTGTTGGCGGTGGCGAGCTTTGAGCGTACGAGCATGAGCGGCGCCTGCGGGTCGTGCGGCTGGGGGATGGCGGCGAGCGTGAACTCGGCGATTGCGCCTGGGCGGAACACGAGGCAGTGAGTCGAGCCGCCGTACTGGAAGCAGCCGAGCTCCTCGCCCTTCTCGACGTGGTAGCCGGGCGTCACCGTCGAGCCGATCATGCAGGAGGAGACTTCCGACATGCCGACCGCCAAGAAGGCCATCAGGCCGATGACCGGGTCGTCGGCCTCGATCAGGATGATCGCTCGGGCCGCGACGTGCGCCATGTAGGACTGTGAGTTCATCGGCTCACGCGCGTCCTTTCCCTCCGAATCCGCCTCCGAGTAATACGTGCCTTCCTGTACGAAGGCGCGGACCACCGTGCCTGCTACCGGGCTGTGCCACCGGTGGTAGTTGATGGCGCTGAGAAAGGCCTGATAGACAGTCCCCCCGACGAACTGATCGACTGAGTCGTCATTGGCCAGCATGTCCTCAAGCGAATACGGCTGGCTCTTGATCCAGAAGCGATCTTGGCGCTTGACGTCGGTGCTGACGCCGTAAGGCGTGGACTCGCAGGCGCTGACGATCACCTTGTCGTCCTTCGGCGAGGCCACCGGACGCTCGCCGTCCTTAAAGCGTCTGGTGAAGAAGTCGTTCCACGAGGTAAAGCCCCAGTGCTCGTCCTGCGGGTCGTGCTCGTACTGTCCCATGCCGACCTTGCGCTGGGCGTCGGCACATTTCCAACCCGCCGGCGAATCGTTGAGCACATAGAGCGAGTCGCCGCTGCTGAGGAACTCGCACCAGGCTCCGAGGATCTTCTTCAGCATCGCGTTGACCCGCGGGTCCCGGAAGGTGGCAAACCCGCCCGGCGTTCCCATCGGCCAGTCGAGGATCGCGTTCAGTGGTGTGGCCACCATCGAGCTCTCGCCGAACTCCGGCGCCATCGTGAGAAGCTCGTTGATCATGCGCAGCATCTGCTCAACACTCTCCAAGTGCCGCTTGCGGTACGGCTTGGTGCTCGGCACCTGCTCGATCATCTGGTTCAGGTACATGCGCACGATGGGATCGGCAGCGATCAGCTCCTGAAACTCCTCGATCACCGGGTGGAGAACCACCTGCTCGCCCCTAGCCTCCACCCGCTCACGGTGACCGTCCAGCCACGCCTCCAGGTCCTCTTGCTCCGGCAACCAGCCGCCGCTACGTTTCGTGTCCACCGAATCGGGCCGAATCGTCATTGGGAGGCCATACCCGCGCTCGCTCGATCTCAGGCACCAACGACGCCTCGCTGGATCAAGCGCTGGCCCGACCCTGTTTGGATGACGTGCAGCAGTCAGATGATGGCGGTACTGACCCGCGCTCGGAGCGCGATCGGGTCATCATGCGGTTGATGACCGGACCAGGCGCACCGAGGATCGGGATTATCGGACTCGGCCGAATGGGATTGCCGATTTGCTCCCGACTGATTCGCTCTGGCTTTGCCGTCAGCAGCTTTGATCTCCGAGACGATCTGCGACCAGCCGTCTCTGAGGTCGGGGCTGACTGGTCGACATCGGCCAGAGCAGCAGCTGACGGCGTAGACGTGCTGATCACAATCCTGCCAGGCCCCGACGAAGTCGACGCCGTCACCGCGGAGGCGGTCGACGGACTGGCCGCCGGCTCGACATGGATCGATATGAGCTCCGCAGTGCCGGCAACGGCACGGGCCCGAGCTACGGCCGCCGACGTCAAAGCGATTCGCATGCTTGACGCTCCGGTAGGGGGCGGACCCGGCGCCGCCCAGGAAGGCACCCTGATCGCGTTCGTTGGCGGTGACCCGGCAGATCTCGCCGCCCAGCAGGAAGTGCTGCGCGCGCTGGCGAACCGCGTGATCCACGTGGGTGGGGCGGGCGCCGGGTACGCAGTCAAGCTGCTGATCAACCTGCTGTGGTTTGGACAAGCGCTGGCTGGCGCCGAAGCACTGACACTCGCGAAACGGGCCGGCGTCGACCCGCTCGTGCTGCGCGATGCGGTCAGTCAGAGCGCTGCCGCTAACGGATTCATGACCGAGAACGCCGAAGCGTTCCTGGCGGGCGATGACCTCGCCACGTACCCCCTATCGCGCATCTGCGAACAGCTGACCTGCGCGCTGGGCCTGGGCTCCGAGCTCGATCTCCCGCTTGAGCTCTCGACTCTCGTGAGCGAGATGCACAATCGGGCGCTCAGACACTACGGCGACGCCGACGGAGAACTGCTCGGCGCGCGTCTGATTGCCCAACAGGCCGACGAGAGCGCCCACCGCGGGCTCGACGCTCCCTGACGGACGAGCAGTCCGCGATAGGACTCCAAGGATCCGTGCACCCACCGCAGCACGCTAGTCGCCGCCGCATGCATCGCCACGCTGACGTTTGGGAGGCGCAGGGCCTCGGTTGATCCGGAACTGGACAACTCCGAGGTTTGGCGGGAAACTGGGACTGTGCTTCGTCCAGGCGCCTCGCGCTACCGGCTTGCGCGGACACTCAATACAGCGTATGCCGATGGGCTGCTCAGCGAGAAGACGTTGTCGCATCGACTTGATGAGTTGTTCGGCAGCCGGCTGGTGGATCCGCGGTCGCTGGTCGGGGACCTGAGTTGGCGCGGGGGGTCAGGCTGGCGAGCGTGGGCGAGGGATGCCGTCGCCGGCCTGGCTCGGACAGTTAGATCGGCGATCGGTAGCGCGGCGGCAGAGGATCAGGTGCTGCTGGCGTTGGATTGGGGCGGTGGTCACGATGAGATCCTCATCGGACGTCACGCCTGTTGTGACGTGGTCCTGTCGGACCCCGAGGTTTCTCGTCGGCACGCTCGACTGCGCTTCCGGGACGGCACTTGGGTACTTCAGGATCTCGAATCGACGAACGGCACCACCGTCAACGGCGTCCGGGTTGGACGCTGCGAGCTGCGCCCTGGCGATCATCTCGCGATCGGCAACCAGCAGCTGCAGATCGATTGAGAACAACAGAATTCGGCTGCGCATTGGGCGGCTGGCCACCGCGCTGGATTGGACAACGCAGCTACGGAGTCTACCTGTGGCACTGGCGGTGATCGCACTCACCCGGCCCGGCATCGATCTCAGCTGGACTCCCTGGATCATGGTGCCGGGCCAGATCGCGCTCACACTCACGCCTTGGCGGGGTTCGCGCCGGCCACGTCGTCAAGCTCCGCGTTCACGCTGCTCACCGCTGCCGCCGCGGCAAGACCAGGCAGCATCGTGCTCAACAACTAGGTTGACCCGTCGCGTTGATGCACAAGAGAATCCAGTCGGCAATGCTGAGAAGACCCGATCGAGACGATGACTCCGACAGGCAGTCCTCGTTTGCGGATCCGGTCAGCCGCCGAGCGTTTCTGGCGACAGCAGGCTCGGCCGGTCTCGCGTTCACCGCGCTTGGGCATCGACCGGGACCGCCGGTCCCCAGAACTCTCCAGCAGGCGATCCGGGGCCGGGTGTTCGAGCGCCGCCATCCCGGGTTCGCCGCGGTCGCCCACGTGTACAACCCACGGTTCGACAATGTCCTCCCGACTGCCGTAGCGCGGCCGGTCGACGCGGTTGACGTGCAGAACGCGGTTCGATTTACGGTCGCACACAACGTGCGGCTGCGGGCTCGCTCGGGCGGTCACAGCTACGCCGGCTATTCGACGCTTTCCGATGGAGTGGTGCTCGACTTGCGCAGGCTGGCCTCGATCAAGGTCGACAAGCGTGCCGGGACGGCGGCGGTCGGTGCAGGGGCGCAATTGATCGACGTCTATGCCGGACTCGCCAAGGCCGGTGCGACGCTCCCTGCGGGCTCGTGTCCTTCTGTCGGCGTCTCCGGGGTCACGCTTGGCGGCGGCTTCGGGCTGGCGGCGAGGCGCTTCGGACTGACTGCCGACAACCTAGTCGCGGTGAAGCTCGTGACCGCGGACGGCAGGCTACGCACCGTCAACCACCGGACCGACCCTGACCTGCTTTGGGCGCTGAGGGGCGGTGGCGGCGGCAATTTCGGCATTGTCACCGAGTTCACCTTCAACATTCACCGGCTGCCGGTGAGCGCTGCCTACTTCAACGTCACATGGCCGTGGCGTTCGGCCAGCGAGGCAATAGCTGCCTGGCAATCATGGGCGCCGCACGTTGTCGATAGGTTGACGTCGATCCTGCACCTGAATTCGGGCAGCACGCCCTCCATAACCGCGAACGGCCAGTACTTCGGCGCCGCGGCCGCGCTGCCCGCTCTGCTTCGCCCGCTACTCGCGGTTCCAGGTGCGGCCCTCACCAGCCGTATCGACCTGCCGTACCTGCCGCTGCAACTGCTCTTGGCCGGCTGCACCCGCAAGTCAGTAGCCGCTTGTCACACCGTCGGGGCTGCGACGGGGGGAACCCTCACTCGCAATACCTTCAACGCCAAATCAGATTACGTCGCCAAGCCGCTGTCGCGCGCGGGGCGGGCAGCGATGGTGGCGGCAGTCGAAGTACGCGGCTCAGGCGCTCTCTTATGCGATGCGTACGGTGGCGCGGTGAATCGTATTGCTCCCACCGCGACGGCGTTCGTCCACCGAGAGCAGCTGTTCTGCATCCAGTACTACGGCAACGGCAGTACTGCGGCTTGGATAAGTCAAGCGTGGAACAAGATGCGTCCGTACGTCTCGGGGCAGGCTTACCAGAACTACATCGATCCGTCACTGAAAGACTGGCAGCGGGCTTACTACGGCCAAAACCTTCAGCGCCTGAAGGCGACGCGCATGCGGGTCGACCCAAATCATTACTTCAACTTCCCACAGGCAATCGGCCGCTGATCTGCGTCGGCTCCAACCACGTCCGGCGCGAGCGGCATCCGTCAGGGTGGTGCGCGCCGACGGCTTCAAGCGGAAGGCTGTGTTAGCTCGCTGCCGCGCGGGCAGGCTGAAGGACAAAGGTCGGCGGCCCCTACGGTGAATGAGGTGGGATATGGCAGACAAGGCGATGGAGGTGTACCTCAACGATCACTTTGCCGGAGCGATGTTCGGCAGCGACCTAGCGAAGCTGATCGCGTCGCAGAGCGAGGGAACCGGTCTGGCGGCGCCGGCCGGCCAGCTCGCGACGGAGGTCGAGGAGGACCGGCAGGCGTTGGCTGGACTGATGGAACGGATGGGGGTAGCGAAGAACCCGGTCAAGCAGGCCACCACGTGGCTGGCGGAGAAGTTCAGCCGGGTCAAGCTGACCGGGCTCAGCTCCGGAGAAAGCGAGCTCGGACTGTTCATGGCCCTCGAGACGCTCTCGCTCGGAGTCGAAGGCAAGGCTTCGATGTGGCGCGCGCTCAAAGACGTCGCCGACCGGTACCCGGCGCTGGAGGTAGGCGAGCTTGACGCTTTGATCACGCGTGCGGAGGCTCAGCGGCAGGTGCTCGAGACCGAGCGCATCGCCGCGGGCCGGCGGACGTTCGCGCCGTCTGCCTAGGGCCGGGTCTGTGGTCTCACGTTCGCTTGGCGGCGCTCAGGCCCGGCTGACCGCATTCGCCGTCGGCCTGCTGGCCAATGCCGGTACGACCGTCGCGATGGGCCAATCGGCGCGCTAACAGGTACGTAACGGTTCGGAGCTTAGGCTCCGGGTACCACCCACCGGTAGCAGTCGCTGTGGGGCGGGTGCGCTGACGCTGGCCTAACGGACGCAGCCGGTCCAACCTCGAGCGGAGAGACGATGAGCGGCGGGGAGGGGAACTCAAGCGATGAGGATCTGATGATCCTCATCGCCCGCGGCGATGTCCGGGCGTTTGACCAGTTCTACGACCGCCACAGCAGTGTCGCGTTCGCGCTGGCCATGCGCATCCTCAACGATCGAGGGTTGGCCGCTGACGCCTCGCAGGAGGCGTTCTTGGGGTTCTGGCGCCACCGCGCGAGCTACAAACCCGCGCTCGGTGCCGGCAGGCCTTGGTTGCTGGGCATGGTCCGCCACCGTGCGATCGACGCGTGGCGTCGTGAACGGAATCGTCGTACCGATCCGAGCGGGGCGCAGCTCTCCGGACAACCGGCCCCTGACGACACCGAGAGTGAGACCATCGCCGCCGAAGAGCAGCGAAGCATTCGGACCAAGCTCGCTCAGCTCCCTGCCGAGCAGCGCCGGGTGATCGAACTCGCTTACTTCGGCGGCCTCACGCATACCGAGATCGCGAGGCAGCTCGGCATGCCACTCGGCACCGCCAAGGGCCGCATGCGCCTCGCGCTGCAAAAGCTCCGTGCGACGATGGACGACGATGCGACTTCTGAACGGCAGCCCCCAACGTAGGCGACCCGCGGGCAGACGGGGAACTGACTCCGCAAGCTGACGCAGCTCGCCGGCGCACCAGCGGCGATGGTCGTTGCGGCCGGCCGGTGATCCAATGTGGGATCGCCTCCGAACAACAACCATGCGTCAGCTGCGCGGCCGCGGTTTGCTCCTGCCCATGTTGGCAGCGCTGGCTTCGGGCGCTGTGGGTGGGTGCGGGGGCGGCAGCTCATCCTCGGGGACGGCGCCGACGTCGGGGAACTCCACCGCGTCGTCCGCCTCGTCGTCGGCGGCGCCGTCGACCAAATCGCCTGCAGTCACGTCGAACGCTCCTGGTTCAGGAAGCCATGTCGTGGCCATCATGAACTTCGCCTACCGGCCGAAGAGCGTGACGGTGGCGGCCGCCACAGCGGTTACATTTGCCAATCGTGACGCCGCCAACCACACGGTCACCGCCGACCGTGGAACGTTTGATCTGGGGAATCTCGACCGGGGGCAGTCCCGGACGTTTAGGTTCTCGAAACCCGGGACCTTCACGTATCACTGCACCTATCACCCGTTCATGCACGGGACCGTCGTCGTCAAATAGCCCACTGCCCCGAACGCTCCGCTGGGAGCATGGGAGAGGAGATCATCAATGAACGCTCCAACGAACCCGCTGGCCCTCGAGGAACTCGATCGCGATGGCGCGATCGGGGAAGCCGCCGCGGCGGCCGACGAACATACCCGCGCTGGGTTCATGCGGCGCACCGGTGCATTTGTCGGCGGAGGCCTGGCGCTCGGCGCGATCCCGGTGTCCCTGGCGCAGGGCGGCGGTTTGCCCAAGGGCGACGTGACGATCCTCAACTTCGCGCTGACGCTCGAGTTCCTCGAGGCGGCGTTCTACGAGGAAGCGGTCAGCAAGGGCTCGCTCAAAGGCAGCGCGGCGACGTTCGCGCAGGTTGTCGCCAAGCACGAAGCCGCGCACGTTCAGGCGCTCCAGACCGCGCTGGGAAGCCAGGCGGTGAAGAAGCCGAAGTTCGACTTCAAGGGCACCACCTCGCACACCGCCACTTTCCTCAAGACCGCCATGGTCTTGGAGGACACCGGGGTGCAGGCCTACGAGGGACAGGTCGGAAACATCAAGACTCCGGCTGTCCTGATGGCCGCCGGATCAATTCTTCCCGTCGAGGCGCGACACGCGTCGTGGGTGCGGGACATCATCGGCGCCGGCAATTCGCCGTCGCCCGCCCCGGCGGCCTTCAATCCGTCGCTGTCGATGTCCGCGGTCCTGAGCGCCGTCAAGGGCACGGGCTTCATCAAGGGCTAGTCCCTCGAGCGCGCCCGCCACGCAACCTCTTTGAACAGACTGAAAGGACCTTTGACATGAACGACCATTCTCACCGCATGACCCTCCACGAGCTCGACCGGGACGGGGCGATCCAGGAAGCCGCTTCGAAGGTCGACGGCACCACCCGAGCCGTGTTCATGCGCCGCACCGCCGCATTCGTGGGCGGGACCGCTCTGGCCGGGACCTTCCCCGTGGCCTTCGCCCAGGCGGCCGGCGGCGGCCTGCCGACAGGCGACGTGGCGATCCTCAACTACGCGCTCACGCTCGAGTATCTCGAAGCGGCTTTCTACGCCGAGGCGGTCTCGAAGGGCGCCCTGACCGGCGAGACGAAGACCTTCGCGAAGGTGGTCGCCGATCACGAGGCGCAGCACGTCGCCGCGCTGGCGAAGACGCTCGGCTCCAAGGCGGTCAAGAAGCCGGAGTTCAACTTCCAGGGCTCGACCGGAAGCCAGTCCTCGTTTCAGACGACCGCGATGACGCTCGAGGACACCGGGGTGAAGGCGTACCTCGGACAAGCCGGCAACATCAAGACGCCGGCGGTGCTGGCGGCCGCAGGGTCGATTCTGCCGGTCGAGGCACGCCATGCGGCGTGGATCGAGAACATCATTGGCAAGGGCAGCGGCAGCCCCTCACCGGCACCCGATGCCTTCCAGCCCTCAGCGACGATGTCCGATGTACTTGCCGCGGTCAAGGGCACCGGGTTCATCACCAACATGTCGGGCGCCGCGGCGGGCAGTGCCGCGGCCGCACAGCCGAGTCTCACCGGCTGACAACGCTCCGGCTGGCTGGGGCGATCCGTTCGACGCGGCGCCCCAGCCGCTCTGCGTGTATGAAGCCTCCTGTTCGACCCAGGCCCCGGAGGGACCTTTGGCGTCCCGCGGTTCTGCTCCTATCCGCGGTCGGCACAGCTCTCGGTGCGGTTGTGTGGGGCGCGCGCCGGCGCCGGGCCGAGCCCGCGCAGGCCCCGGCCGTGCCTCGTTGCGAGGCACCCAGGCCCGAGCCGCCAGAGGTCGCGATCGCCGCCGCGGTCGAAGTTCCGGCGGCGGCCGACGCCGGCATCGAACGCCCATCCGACCAGCAGCGCGGCGTCTCAGCTGTGGCGGTGCCGACCGCAGTAGCGGTGCCGAGCGCAGTGGCGGTGTCGAGCGCTGCGGCGGTCCCGAGCGCTGTGGGGGTGCCGAGCGCCGCAGCGGTGCCGAGCGCCGGCCCGGGGCGTGAGCGGGTGCGAGGAACGCTTTGGGGCGCCGGCGTGTTGGTGGTGTCGGCCCTCGTGGGCCTGGTGCTCGCCGCCGCTCTTTGGGGCGCTGCCGGCAGCGATGGCCCCGCCTCGCCGGCCTTCACCGCCTCGGGACCCGCCGGCCGTTTCGACCTCGGAGCGGTGCTGACGCAGGCCACCGTTCCGCGCGGCGCGAGCATCACCGCCCGTGTGCACGCTCACAGCGTCCGGGTCTACTCGCGACCCGACAACCATTCCGTTGCCCACCAGCTCCGGACCCTCTACGCCAGCGGTCGCCCGCTTCCACTGATGCTGCTCGTTGACCGCCGGCGCCCCGGTTGGCTCAAGGTCAGCCTCCCCGTGCGTCCGAACCTGAGCACGGGATGGATTCACTCCGCACACGTCTCACTGCACATTGACCCTTACCACGTGACTGTGGCCCTGGCGGCTCATCAACTCACCGTCTGGCGTGAAACGCACATGATCGAACGCGAACCGATTGGCGTCGGCGTCTCGCTTTCTCCGACGCCGAGCGGCCGTTACTACATCACCGATCTATTGCGGCCGCCCAATCCCCACGGGCTCTACGGCCCGTACGCATTTGGTCTCTCGGCCTACTCGCCCGTCTACACCACATTCGCCGGCGGGGACGGGCAGATCGGCCTCCACGGCACCGATGATCCAGCCGGCATCGGCCATGACGTCAGTCACGGATGCGTCCGGCTCAACAATCGCAGCATCACGCGGCTCGCGCATCTGCTCCCGATCGGCACGCCGGTACTGATCAGACGCTGACGCTGGGCGGATCCGTTCCGGGTGTGTCAGCCGGTGAGGACCAACGCGGGCTTATCGAGCGCGTCCTTGGCGCCGGCCCGGGCGATCTCCTGCCAGTCGTGGAACTCCGACTCAGAGACGCCGTGGGCCTCACAGAGTCTGGCGATCCGGGACCGATCCCCGGCGCCCTCGAGGACCAGGCGAAGCCTCTGCTCACCGTCGGTTGGGCTGCCGGGCCGTGCCAGTGATCCCGGGCGAACGTCATCTCGGACCAGTCGTCCGCCGCGGAACGTGGCGGCGGCGATGACCATGGCAGCGCCGGCGAGGATCACGTCCTTGAGTACGTATTGGCCCTCGAGGGTGGGGGCGTGGTGCGGCCCGGCGAAAAGCCGACCGGGCAGGAGCACCAGCGGCGCGAGGATGCCGGCGAACTCGACCGCCAACAGCCAGATCGCGGCGCGCATGAACCGCCCCGCGATCAGACAGGCCCCGATGAAGCACTCCAGCGTGGCGACCGCGACGATGCTGACCCCAGCGGGAACCAAGCCCAGGAACATGATGTGCGTCGTCGCGTTGGTCAGGTTCTCGGCTGGGCTGACCCCCGAAAAGTACTTCAGCACCCCAAAGCCGAGGAACACCGCGCCGACAGCGATCCGCAGCACCGCAATGCTGTGCTCCACGAGCTGATGGTGGATCACGTTCTCGACGTGACGGAGACGCTCGAGGAGGTTGCTCATACAGCTCCTACGCGATCGACGTCGAACGGGATCACGCGGGTGGGCGCCAACCGGCGGCTTTCGCTGGGCTGCTCCGCTCCAGCGCCTCAGGAACTGGACCTCAGACGCAAATCGTGCCCCCCGACGCGGACCACGTCCCCCGCGTGCAGTTGGCGGCCGCGGCGGGTTTCTGCGCTTCCGTTGACCAGGACCGGCTCGGCCGAGAGGAAGGCCTTGATCTCAGCGCCGCTGTCGATGACCCCCGTGAGCTTCAATAGTTGGCCGAGCCTGATCATCTCACCTCGGATCGGGACCTCGCGCACCATCGGCCAAAGTTATCGGCGCCGGTCTGCGCGGGTCAACGCCTCGCCGTCAGGAGCTCGGTGTCGAGCCATGGAGGCTCGGTCGGGGCGCCGTGCCAACCAAGACAGTCACTGCTCCCCGAGGTTACGTCCGGCAGCGGGGTGCCATGATGGAAGCGATGCCAGCGGTTCGCTTGAGTCCCATCGTGGCGGTGCTAGCCGCCGGGTCGTTGTCCGCCGGATGCGGTGCGGGCGCCGCCGACACCTCGACGACTGGTCGCTCTCAATCGTCGGCTAAGCCGGGTTCGGCCGGTCCGCCGGCCCCTGGTCCCGGCTCGGGTGCCAAGCCCCTCCCCACACCCGGCCCGACCGGCCGGCCGGCCGACCCGGCCGCGGTGAAGGTGATCCGCGCCTGGTCGAGCGCCCTCCGCCGAGGCGATGTCCGCGGGGCCGCAGCCTACTTCGCGCTCCCCAGCCTGATCGCGAACGGGTCGGGCGCCAGCGGCGTCGCGGTGATCACGATCCACACGCGTGCGCAGGCAGATGCAGCCAACGCGACGCTGCCATGCGGAGCGCAGTTCATTCGGGCCGATCAGCGCGGCCGTTACGTCAATGTCCTATTTCGACTGACAAATCGTTCCGGTCCAGGCGGCGGTTGCAGCTCCGGAGTCGGCCAGACGGCGCGGACCAACTTCGTCATCGTTGGCGGCCGCATCGTCGAATGGATCCGCGCGCCCGAGGATCCGGGGGATAACCGCTCACCCGCCCAGCCGGCACCGGCGCCTCCATCGACCCGGCAACCCTCCGGACCGGTTATCTGAGCGGCGCCGAGGCGATGGCTATGTCGAGGGCTCAGAGGAACCCGGAGCAGCCGCGGCTCGACGCCGTGACGCCGGGTCTAGTTCCGGGCTTCAAGAAGTCGGAGCCAGATCTCGCTGACCGTCGGGTAGGACGGCACGACGTGCCACAGCGTGTCCAAGGTGACCTTGCCGACGATCGCGGTGGTGGCGGCATGGAGGAGTTCGGCCACGTCAGGGCCGACGAACGTGGCGCCCACGAGGGTGTCCGCCGAGCGATCGATTACCAGTTTGGCTCGTCCGGTGTAGTCATCACGCAAAAGCGCTGCCCCGGCGATCGACCCGAGGTCGTACTCGAGCGTCTCGACATCGACGCCCTGCTCACGGGCGGCTGCTTCGGTGAGCCCGACTGACGCGACTTGCGGTTCGGCGAAGACGACGGCGGGGATCATGCCGTGATCGGCCCGGTCGAGGTATCGGGAGCCCTCGAGCGAGCGGCCCTCAGCACGGGCTGCGATTACGGCACCGGCGATCCGGCCCTGGTATTTGCCCATGTGGGTGAGCAGCGCGCGCCCGCAGATGTCGCCGACCGCGTAGAGCCAGGGCTCGGCACCGATCACCGTCATGTGGTCGTCGGTGGTGATGAAGCCGTGAGAGTCGCTGGTCTCGACGCCGACGCGCTCAAGCCCGATGTCGGCTGAGCCCGGGGTGCGACCGGCGGCGACAACGATCTCGTCGACCTCGAACTCCGATCCTCCCGCCCGGACCGTGGCCGGCCCGCCATGGATCCGACCAATCCCGCTGTCCTGCACATCTGCGCGCGCGACCGAGTCCATCTTGGTGCCCACCCGCACCGTGACGCCGAGCTGCTCGAACCTGGCGGCCATCAGCTCGCCGGCAAACGGTTCCTGCTTGCCCAGCAGCGATGAGCCGCGTTCGATCACGGTCACCTCCTGCGCACCCAGGCCACTGAGCCAGGTGATCGCCTCGCAGGCGACCACGCCACCGCCGATGACCGCCACCCGCCGGGGCACCTCGCGGAGGTTCGTCACATCACGCGAGGTCCACGGCTTGGCCTCGGCCAGGCCCGGGACGGGCGGGACCGCCGCAGCGGTGCCGGTGGCGACTACCACCGCCTGGCGGGCGTGGAGCCGGCGGCTGCTTCCGTCGGGGGTGGTGACCTCGACGGTCTTCACGTCGGCCAGCCGCCCCCAGCCCCGGACCAGGTCGATCCCCACGCTCTTGGCCCAGTCGACCTGCGAGGAATCGTCGCGGTTGTGGGTGAACTTGTCCCGCCGGGAAAGGACCGCCTCCAGATTCAGCGGCCCGGTGACCGCCTCGGCCACGCCGGGCAGCGCACGTGCTGCGGCGAGCAGGTCAACGGGTCGAAGTAGCGCTTTGCTCGGCATGCACGCCCAATACGAGCATTCGCCGCCGACCAACTCGGCCTCGACGATCACCGCGGTGCGATCGCTTCCCTGAATGGCGTACTGGGCTACGTTTTCGGCCGGAGGGCCGCCGCCGATGACCACAACGTCCCACTCCGTGCGCGTTTCATTTAGCTCGGGCATCCCGGCAACCTAACGCTTCCGGGCCGGCCGGCGAAGTCCGTGGCGGTCGATCAGGCCCGCACCCGGGGACCCGCCCGTGTCGGCCGGCGGCGGGCACGCCGTCTCTGGGCCGAAACCGTGAGGGTTGAGGGTCATGCCGACACTTGCGCGGCCGATGGCGATCCGGATCAGAGGACGAACCGACCCAGGACGGTCCGGGCGATCGATGAGCGGGTAGAAGGGGGCACCGCCACCAATCGAACGGAGCCCCCGATGGGTTTTGACCAGTATCACGAGCCGGCGAGCGAACTCAGCGCCGAGACACGCACGTTTGCCCGCATGATCGCCTCGCTCACCGAAGAAGCCGAGGCGATCGGCTGGTACGCACAGCGGATCTCGGTGGAGGCTGACGACGACGCCCGCGCGATCATGGAAAACGCCCAGCAGGAGGAGTTCAAGCACTTCGCCATGGACCTCGAGTTCCTGGTCCGCCGCACGCCCAAGTGGCGCATCGCGCTGCAGAAGGTGCTGTTCACCGACGGAGACATCGTGGAGGCGGGCGAGGAGGCCGAGGAAGCCGAGGACGAGATCGACGGCTGATCGATCAGATCATTCCGGCCCGCGGTCGGCGTGTTTGCGCTGGCCCACGTACCGAGCCAGGGTGACGAGGGCGCCGGCGATCTGCTGTCAGCGCTTTGCCATCTATCCCACCCTCACGTACGGCGTGCCGGTCCCCCACCAGCGCATGGCGGCGGCGAGGTTCTTGGCTGCCGAGCGGATCACCGTGGTCGCGCTCGACCCGCTCACGGCCGCCAATTCCGTCTGAGTGCCGCTGCTGGAGAGTCTGGGGTGGCGGACTACTTCCGGGCGATCGCGGCCGGCCAGGCGCCTCGTGTCTGCGAACTGAGTACCGTGCCGGCGATCGCGGCCCAGTTCCAGCGTCACGACGCGACCGAGGCGATCTGCGTCCAAGCGCTGACGCGGGTGCTGACCAGCGCCACAGCGCTCAGGAACAGCGCACGCGCAACCGCGGTTGGACCGGCGGTGTTGACCTCCGGCTACGGCTACGTCGAGATTGCGATGCCGCCCAAGCGCCAGGGCCAATACGTCCCCGTTCGCCTGGTTCGAGGCCGCTGGAGAGTGGACGGGATCCCCGTCCCGTCGCGGGACGGCGGCTGATTCGATGCCGGTGCGCGCCAGATTCCGCTGGAGCTGGTGGCTGGCCCCGTCGGGGCTGGCGGTGATTCTGGTTGCGCTGTTCCCGCCGGGGGCGAGCGCACGGACGCTTCATACGGTTCTGCAGGACGATGATCTGTCGCTGTTCGCCGCGCAGGGGCTGCCGCAGTACATGAGGCAGTTGCGCTGGCTCGGCGTCGACGAGCTGCGGATCTCCGCGGAGTGGAAGCTCGAAGCGCCGGACCCGGACTCGGCCCGGGTTCCGCGTGCGTTTCGCGCCGACGCGCCGAGCTCGTACACGTCGGCTGGGATCCAGCTTCTCGACACGGCCGTCAGAGCAGCGGCCGGCGCCGGTCTGCATGTGATCATCGACCCGGCCTTCTCCGCTCCGCGGTGGGCGACGTCGAATCCGGCTCCCCCGCGCGGCGCGCGTGAGCCTTGGTACAACGCGAACATCGACGTCCGGCAGGCCGCGGCCTGGGAGCAGATGCTCGCGCGGCGCTACGCCGGTGGCTTCACGCCGCCGGGGGAGCGCACCCGGCTGCCCCGGGTCGACACGTTCACGCTGTGGAACGAGCCGAACGAGCAGGGCTTTCTCGAGCCACAGTGGCGAAACGGCGTCCCGGTGAGCGCGGACTGGTACCGGCAGCTGGTAGCCGTGGCCTACCCGGCGATCAAGGCCGCCTCACCATCGGCCACCGTGTTGATCGGTAACACCAGCGATTCTGGGGCGGACGCGCAAGCCGGCCACGGGGGAGTGGCGCCGCTGGCGTTCCTGCGGCGTCTGGCGTGTGTTGACGCCCACCTGCAACCGGTCCACGATGGATCGTGCGCGAGCTTCCAGCCCGTCCCCGCCGACGGATACGCCCACCATCCTTATGAGCGCAATGCGCCCCCGTGGGTGCCGTCGGGCCCGCAGCGGCCGGACTGGGCGCAGATGGGCGACCTGATGCGGCTGCAGACGCTGTTGAGCGAACTCGTGGCCAAGCATCGCCTCGCTCCGGGGGTGGAGAACCTCTGGCTGACCGAGCAGGGCTATGCCTCGAACGCCGAGCTCACGGGGATGCCGTGGACCGAGGCTCAGCAGGCGCAGCTGAACTCGGCGTCCGAGTACCTGGCCTGGCGCGACCGGCAAGTCGCTTCCTTCGCTCAGTTCCTGCTGCGCGACACGCTGACGAACGAAACCTTGGCCGCGCGCGCCAGAACGGGGGATCCTCGCCGCCTGCTGGCCGGCACCTGGACGACGGGACTGCTCCGTGAAAGCTTCGCTCCCAAACCGGCGCTGTGGATGTTCCGCTCGCCGATCGTCGCGCGCGTCATCAATGCCCCCTTGCCGCTGTCCGCGGCGGGGATGGCGACCACCGTCTCCGGCCTGCCGTCACGGCTGCTCGATGTCTGGGGGCGCGCGCGGCCGATGCACACACCGACCCTCGTGCAGGTTCAGCTCAGCGACGGTGTCGGCTCGTTCCAGGCCGTCGCCAGCACCGCCACCGCCACCGCCACCGATGCGAATGGCATCTTCGAGGTACTCGTCCCGCTGCCGGCAAGCTCCAGGGCGCAAGTGCGTTTCCGGTGGCTGGCGGCCGATGGCAGCTGGCAGACATCGCCATCGACGCCGCCGGTAAACATGGGCGGCTGACGGGTCAGCTCTCCGGCAGGTTCCAGCCGAAGTACACCTCCGCCCGGCGGATCTTGTCGCCCTCGAAGGTCAGGACCTCGGTGTTCACGCCCGCGGTCCCGTCGGGCTTGATCAGTTTGTAGGTGACGATCACCTCGTCGCCCGACTGGATCAGGCGCAGGAAGCTGAACGCCTGGCCGCGGCCGGCTCCGGGCCAGCAGCGCTCAAAGTACCCGGCGCGATCCAGCTCGGGGTCCAGCGGGCTGGAGAAGCGGAAGCTCGCGCTCAGGGCCCGCTCGACCGCCTCACGGTCGCCCGCGGCGAACGCCGCGTACATGTGCTTGGTCCGCTGCAGTCGATCTTGGTTCGACACAGGCACTTCCAATCGCTAGTCGCAGTAACGACCTAGACCGTCTCAGCGCCCAATCCTCATCGCTGTAAAGCCTCGTGGGACTCGAGCTCACCCAGACCGAGCAGCCGCTCCTGTGTCTCGCGCAGCTCCCGTCCCGCGTCGAGCAGTCCGTTCACGAGAGCCGGATGCCTCACAGCAGGCTTCGTCCGACCCAAAGCTGCCGCGCGTGCTCCTGCGCAGCCTCCGGTCCGAGGTCGGCCACGGTGGCGGCGCCCGCGGCGGCCATCGCGGAGCCGAGCGTTGACCACCCGCGGGCCACCGAACCGACCCGTGCCGTTGGTCCCCAGCCGGTCGCGGCAGCCAGCTCGCTGGCCTTCAGACGCACGTCCTCCAGGGTGAACTCGCCGAATGGCTTGTAGCTCTCGGCGGCGTAGACGGGGGTTGAGAGTGCGTCGAGGTCGCTCACGACAAGCCCCATTTCGGCATCCCTGAGAGACCACCATTGCGAATCGCCCGCTCGGTGTCCCGTGAGCGGCGGGTCATCGGATACGGGGGCATCGCCCAGGGGTTCGGTGCGATCGTCCCGTAGTGCTCTCGCAAGTAGGCCGTCAGGTCACCCCGGTGCGCCGAGCAGGCGTAGCGACGCGGTCCGAGCGGGCCTCCGCCGTGCCAGGTGAGCCAGCGTCCGGGCGGGACGTCCAGGTACTCGCCGAAGACCAGCTCCCGGAGCTGGTGCTCGAGGGTCAGCTGCGTCTCCGGATCAGGGGCTGCGTCACAGAACTGGCATCGGAAGATGATTCGCGTGGGCAACGCCGCGGTGCTCACTCAATGTATGCGGCGGGCGGGGACGGCATCGGCCAGCTGGTCGATTTGGGCGCTCACCGGCGCGATCATCGAGGCGAGCTGGGCATCGAGGCTCCCGTGCAGATGCCACTCGTCGCCGTGTCCGGTGACCAGTTCAGCACGGGACAGCCGGGCCAGCGCATGCGAGACGGAGGGCCGCTCGGCGCCGACCAGGCGCCCCAGCAGCTGATGGGTGAGCGGGATCGGTAGCCGGATGCCCCCCGGCTCGACGCGGCCCCAGCGCGCCGCGAGATGCCACAGGAGCAGCGTCAGGCGGACCTCGAGCCGCGGCTGCGAGCTGATCGCGCGCTGGACGTTGAGGTTGCGAGTGCGGCGCTCGGTGCGCCGCAGCAGCGCCTGCATGATCTGAGGCCAGGGGCGCACGCGCTCGGAGAAGGACCGATCGAGCACGGCGAAGCGCATCGGGACCAGCGCCCGCCAGTCGATTTCGCAGGCCAGTAGGTCCTCAAGCGAATCCTGGCACGGCTCGATCAGATCCCCCGCGCCCAGAAGCTCGGACGCGATCCGGCCGCCTACCCGAACGTTGACCGCCAGCACACCGTCGAGCACGAGCACGCCGGGGCCCTCCGAGGCGGTGACCAACAACTCGGCCAGCTTGACCTGACCGGCGTCGGTGTCGAACGTGTTAGCGGTAATCGCCGGTCTGGCCGCGAGACGCATCCGGAGATCGAGCTCGTCGGCAAGGTCAACGTCCAGATCAAGGAGATACTGGTAGGACGAGGGACGCCGGCCGGACCGCGTCCTTTGTGCCCAGGCGGAGTGGACGAGGTGCTCCTCCCCCGAGCTCACCTCAACCTCCAGGACATCGTGAGACGCCCCTCAGCTCGTTGGCCGACACCGGCACGGCGGTCAGTTTAGACCGAGGTGACACTGGATGCCAACTTCAACCGGGCGGGCCGGACCATGGTAACTCTGATTACCGTCACCGCGGTTACCAGGGCCTTTCGGACACTCGAAGTCGGTGATAGAAAACGCTGCGGCGGGAGTCTGCCCCGGACGAACCCGGCGCGGCGGCTGTCAGAGAGGAGTTCGACAGGGTCCATGTGCTTGGCGATTCCAGGACAAGTGGTCGAGCTTGTCGACCCCGCCAACCAGATCGCGAAGGTTGATGTCGTCGGGGTCCGGCGCAACATCAACGTGAGCCTTCTGATGGATGACGGGGTCGGCGCGCAGCCGGGGGACTGGGTGCTGATCCACGTCGGCTTTGCCCTCTCCAAGGTGGACGAGGAGGAAGCTCACCACACGCTTAGTCTGCTGGAGAAGATGGGCGCGGACTACGAGCAGGAGCTCGAAGAGCTCAAGGCCAGCGTGATCGAATGATCGACGCTTCCGGCGCCACCGCATGCCGGGTTGACGAGGAGCACTGCATCACCTGCGGCGACGAGGGAACCCCGATGCGGGTTCTCGAGCTGCACGGTGGCGACGCGGTCTGCTCCGATGAGGAGTCGACCCGTCATCAGGTTGCCATCGATCTGGTCGGCCCGGTTGAACCCGGAGACGGCGTGCTCGTGCACGCCGGCGTCGCCATCCGGCGCCTCGGGGAGATTGCCTGATGAAGTTCGTCGACGAGTTCCGTGACGCCCACCTGGGTCAGGTGGTGGCCGGCGAGATCCTCTCCGAGATGGATCCGGGCCGCCATTACAAGGTGATGGAGGTGTGCGGCGGCCACACCCACTCGATCTACAAGTACGGCATCGACGATCTGCTGCCTTCGAACGTCGAGCTGGTGCATGGGCCCGGCTGTCCGGTCTGCGTGATCCCGATGGGCCGGGTGGACGACGGCATCGCGGTCGCCCGCAACGACGGTGTGATCTTCACCTGCTTCGGCGACATGATGAGGGTCCCGGGATCCGAGATCACCCTGACGGATGCCAAGGCCCAGGGGTGCGATGTGCGGATGGTCTACTCGCCGCTCGACGCGCTGCGGATCGCCCGGGAGAACCCGGACCGCGAGGTCGTGTTCTTCGCCATCGGGTTTGAGACCACGGCTCCCTCGACGGCGCTGACGCTCAAGCGGGCGAAGGCTGAGGGGATCCGGAACTTCTCGTGCGTCTGCAACCACGTCACGATCGTGCCGCCGTTGCGGGCGCTGCTCGAGTCGCCGGACCTGCGACTGGACGGATTCATCGGCCCTGGCCACGTCTGCACGGTGGTCGGCGCGCGGCCGTTGGAATTCATTCCCCAGGATTACGGTCGTCCGGTGGTGATCTCCGGTTTCGAGCCGCTGGACATCCTGCAGTCGATCCTGATGATCCTCCGCCAGCTGCGCGACGGTCGCCGGGAGGTCGAGAACCAGTACACCCGCGTCGTCCCGCACGAGGGCAACCTCCGCGCGCTGGAAGTGATGTCCGAGGTATTCGAGGTCCGGCCGCACTTCGAGTGGCGGGGCCTCGGCTTCATCTCGCAGAGCGGCCTGCGGCTCTCCGACGCCTACCGCGACTTCGATGCCGAGGTCCGCTTCGAGGTTCCGAACGTCCGCGTGGCCGATCCCAAGGCGTGCCAGTGCGGCGAGGTGCTCAAGGGTGTCATCAAGCCGTGGGAGTGCAAGGTGTTCGGTACCGCGTGTACCCCGGAGCATGCGATCGGTACCTGCATGGTGTCGCCGGAAGGCGCATGCGCGGCCTACTACAACTACGGGCGGTTCGCCCGTGAGCGGGAGGTCGTGTGAGCGACACCGGCTCCGTGGTCACCGGACGTGAGCAGCGCGTGCTCGAGATCATCGAGACCGCGCGCGCCAAGCGGGCTCGGTTTCGTGACAAGCAGATCACGCTGGCTCACGGGGCCGGCGGCAAGGCCACGCAGACGCTGATCGAGGGCCTCCTCGTGCCCGCGTTCGCTCCGGACGGCGCAGGCTCGCTGCCGGCGATGGCGGACGCCGGGGCGGTCAACATCTCGGGGACCCGGCTGGCCATCACCACCGACAGCTTCGTGGTCAAGCCGCTGCGCTTCCCGGGCGGCTCGATCGGCGAGCTCGCTGTGAACGGAACCGTGAACGACCTCGCCATGGCGGGGGCCCGGGCCGTGGCGCTGACCGTGTCGATGATCCTCGAGGAGGGACTCGACTCCGACGTGCTGCGGGCCGAGGTCCAGGCGATCGCCAGCGCGGCGGTGCAGGCCGGCGTCGAGATCGTCGGCGGCGACACCAAGGTGGTCGAGCGCGGGGCGGCGGACGGCATGTACCTCTGCACCACCGGCGTGGGCGAGATCGATCCCCGGTCCCAGATGGCCACCGACGCGATCCGGCCCGGGGACCGGATCCTGGTCTCCGGACCGATCGGCGAGCACGGAACGGCGATCATGCTGGCGCGCAACCAGTTCGATCTCGATGCCGACATCGAATCGGACACCCGCTCGCTGTGGCCCGCTGCGGACGCGCTCCTTGGCAGCGCCGGCGAGCACCTGCACTGCATGCGGGATGCCACTCGGGGCGGCGTGGCCTCCGCGCTCAACGAGTTGGCGCGCGCCTCGGGCGTGGCGATCGTGGTTCGAGAGGCCCAGGTCCCGGTGTCGCCGATTGTCGGCGCGGCGGCCGAGCTGCTGGGCATCGACCCGATGTACATCGCCAACGAGGGGCGGTTGGTGGCCTTCGTGGCACCAGAAGCGATGGCCGAGGCGCTGGAAGCGCTGAAGCGGGTGACGGGCAGCGAGGGCGCTGTGGAAATCGGTGAAGTCAGGCGCGAACCGCCTGGAATGGTGTTGGTGGAGACGAGTTTCGGCGGCAGGCGAGTGATGGATCAGCTCGTCGGTGACCCGCTGCCGCGCATTTGTTGAGGCGAGAGAGCGATCGAGAGGAGCATCAATGGCGACGCAGATGGAATTCATACCAGGGCAGAGGGAGACCGAAGCGGTCACGGCACATGTGCTGTGGATGACCGTCGGCCTCTCTTGCGAGGGGGACTCGGTCGCCATGACTTCCGCGACCAACCCCAGCCTCGAGGACATCATCCAGGGTGTGATCCCCGGCATGCCGCGGGTGGTCATCCACAACCAGGTGATCGCCTTCGAAGTCGGCGATGAGTACATCCAGGCCTGGTACGACGCCGAGGCGGGCAAGCTCGACCCGTTCGTGCTCGTCATCGAGGGCTCGGTCCCGAACGAGGAGATCAACGGCGAGGGCCATTTCACCGGCTTCGGCGTGAATCCCAGCAACGGTCAGCCGATCACCCTGAACGAATGGATCGACCGGCTGGCACCGAAGGCCGCTGCCGTCGTCGCCGTCGGAACCTGCGCCACGTACGGCGGGATCCCGGCGATGAAGAACAATCCCACCGGAGCGATGGGAGTCGCCGACTACCTCGGCTGGAAGTGGACCTCCAAGGCCGGACTTCCCGTGATCAACATCCCCGGGTGCCCGGCCCAGCCGGACAACATGACCGAGGTGCTGATGTACCTCGTCTTCCACCTGGCCGGAATGGCCCCGGTTCCCGAGCTCGACGAGCAGCTGCGGCCGAAGTGGCTGTTTGGCCGGACCGTGCGCGAAGGCTGCAACCGCGCCGGCTTCGTCGAAGAGGGCAATTTCGCCACCGAGTACGGCTCCGATCACCGTTGCCTGGTCAAGCTCGGCTGCAAGGGACCGGTGGTCAAGTGCAACGTGCCGGTTCGCGGCTGGGTGAACGGCGTCGGTGGCTGCCCGAACGTGGGCGGGATCTGCATGGCCTGCACGATGCCCGGGTTCCCGGACAAGTACATGCCGTTCATGGATCCGGATAAGTGGGGTGCGGCCGCGGCCAACATCGAACGCTTCAGTTTCGGCCCGCTCTTCAAGTACTTCCGCGAGCGGAATATCACCAAGAAGTACGACGTCGAGCCCGAGTGGCGGCGTCGAGGGCCGGCGCTCACCACCGGCTACCAGAAGCGCTGGTAGCGGGCGAGCGAGTCAGTCCGAATCGACACTTTTCAAGGAGAGCAAATGGCCACAATGGAAACCCCCGCATCACAGCAGAAGGTCGTCGTCAAGGAGATGTCCTGGGATCCGATCACCCGGATCGTCGGGAGCCTCGGGATCCACACGGAGATTGATTTCTCCAACCGCCAGGTGCTGAAGTGCTACAGCACCTCGATGGTGTTCCGCGGCTTCGACATCTTCATGAAGGGAATCGATCCGCGCGACGCGCATTTCATCACCAGCCGGATCTGCGGCATCTGTGGTGATAACCACTGCACCTGTTCGTGCCTGAACCAGAACATGGCCTATTCGGTCAAGCCGCCGCCGCTCGGCGATCTCGCCTTCAACCTGGCGGAGTCCGCGGACTACATGTTCGACCACGCGATCTTCAACGACTGCATGGCGAACGTCGACTTCTGCGAGCAGATGGTCAAGGACACGAATCCGTCGCTGTTGGCCAAGGCGGAGAACACCTCGTCGCCGCACAAGGACATTCACGGCTACAACACGATCGCCGACATCATGCGGTCGCTCAATCCGTTCACCGGCAGCTTCTACCTGGAGACCCTCCAGGTGGCGCGTTATACGCGTGAGATGTACTGCCTGTTCGGTGGCCGGCACACGCATCCCTCGACGATCATGCCGGGCGGCTGCAGTGCCGACATCACCCATCAGACCCTGACCGACTACTACGTTCGGCTGATGCGCTACATGGACTACGTCAAGCGGGTCGTGCCGATGCACGATGACCTGTACGACTTCTTCCTGACCGAGCTGCCGGGCTACGACATGGTCGGCTTCCGGGAGACGAACCTGGTCAACTGGGGCTGCTTCGACGACCCCGACTACGTCGACTACGACTACAAGACGATGACCGACTGGGGTCGTAAGCGCTACATCACTCCCGGCATCGCCATCGGCGGCGAGCTGATCACCACCGATCTCGTCGAGATCAACCTGGCGATTCGCATCCTGCTGGGCAGCTCGTACTTCGACGGCTGGGAGAACGAGCCCACCTTCGTGACCCACGATCCCCTGGGCAACCCGGTCGACAAGAACCATCCGTGGAACAAGCAGACGCTGCCCAAGCCACAGAAGCGGGACTTCGCCGACAAGTACAGCTGGGTCGTCTCGCCGCGGATCTACGACAAGCGCACGGACACCCACGTGTGCTGCGACACCGGGGGCGGCCCGTTCGCCCGCCAGTGGTGCACCGCGAAGGCCGGTCTGGTCGACTTCGGCTACCTCAAGGCGACCGGGCACTCGATCCAGATGATGCTGCCGAAGTCGGCGTCGATGCCGGAGATGGAGCTCGAGTGGCACGTTCCCGCGAAGTCCAACGCGATCGAGCGTGACCGCGCACGCAGCTACCACCAGGCCTACTCGGCCCTGGTCGCGCTGCACTGCCTGGAGCGGGCGCTCAAGGAGGTCCGCGCAGGCCGGACGAAGAGCTGGAAGGAGTTCACCGTTCCGGACGAGGCCGTCTCGTGCGGCTTCCACGAAGCGGCTCGCGGAGTGCTCTCGCATCACATGGTCATCCGCGACGGCAAGATCGCCAACTACCAGCCCTATCCGCCGACCCCGTGGAACGCGAGTCCGCGGGACACCTTCGGTACTCCCGGCCCCTACGAGGACGCGGTGCAGAACACCCCGATCTTCGAGGAGAACGGCCCGGACAAGTTCAAGGGCATCGACATCATGCGCTCGGTGCGGAGCTTCGACCCATGTCTGCCGTGCGGCGTGCACATGTATCTCGGCAACGGCAAGGTTCTGGAAACGCGCCATTCGCCGATGTTTGGTGCGCACGAATGAACGACGGAGTAACCGATGGCCGGTGAAAAGGACTTCCAGCGCCGCCTCGAGATCATCGAGCGCGGCATCGCCGAACTGGAAGCCACGACCGATCCCGGGCTGCGCGCCTCCGTGCAGCGGCTCGTGGAGGCGATCCTGGAGCTGCACGGCAGGAGCCTCGAGCGACTGCTCGAGATCGTGCATGGTTCGGGCATCGCTGGACCGCCGATCATCGATCAGCTCGGCCGCGATCCGCTCGTCAGCAGTCTCATGCTGCTGCATTCTCTCCACCCGCTGACGATCGAGGCACGTGTTCTGCAGGCTCTCGAGGCGGTCCGACCGGCCCTGCGTGCCAAGCGCGCTGAGGTGGAATTGCTCAGCATCGTCGACGGAGCCGTTCGCGTGCGGCTGCTCGGCGGTCCCGAACAGAAAGCCGCAGTCGAGCGCGCCATCCTCGACGCCGCCCCCGATGTGACAGGGCTCGAAGTGGAAGGGACGGTCGATGCCGTCGTGGGCTTTGTGTCGTTCGAGTCGCTGCGAGGCACGGATCAGCAGCGGCTCGCGGCGCAGCACCAGCCGCCCCTCATGCATACAGGAGGGGCATAACAGAGGAGAACACGCCGTGGATCAACACAACGATGACCCGAAGAATCCGTCTCACACGCCGACCGTTCGAAAAGGCGAAGAGGCCGTGAAAAACGACGGAAAAGAGCCGGGCCGTCACGACAGCGGAACAACGGGTGCTGGCCGGCCGACCGGCACATCGGACGCGCGGGATTCCACCGCGGTGAATCCGAAGGCTGGGGAGCCGATCGACCCGCAGAGCCCGAAGATGCCGCCAGCGTAGCCCGGACCGCTAACCGGTCGCCGGCCGCCACAACGAAGACCTCGACTGACGGGTGGTGTGACGATGAGCGCGGAAGAGCTGGACCGACGTGCCGACGCGTTCACCGTCCTCAGCCGGTTTGCACGCCGGCGGATTGAGGGTGAACGCTGCGAATTCTGTAGCCGCATCGTCGGGGCCGATCATCAACACTTGATCGAGCCCGCGACGAGGCGGCTCGTCTGCGTGTGCGACGCGTGCGCCGTCCTGTTTCCAGGCAGCCACGCGAAATACAAGCGCGTGCCGCGCCGCAGCCGGTTCCTGACTGACTTCCAGCTCACGGACGCCCAGTGGGACAGCCTGCTGATTCCCATCGAAATGGCGTTTTTCTACGAAAGCAGCCATGCGGGCCGCATGGTCGCGCTCTATCCGAGCCCGGCCGGCCCCACCGAATCGCTGCTGCCGCTCGATACCTGGCAGGACATCGTCCGAGACAATCCCGTGCTCGCCGGCATGGAGCCCGACGTCGAAGCCCTGGTGGCGAACCGTCTGGGGCTCCACCGTCACGAAGCGATCGACGGCAACCCCGCGGCCGAATACTACATTCTCCCCATCGACGAGTGCTTCAAGCTGGTCGGGCTCATTCGATTGCACTGGAAGGGATTGTCGGGAGGCACCGAGGTATGGACCGAGCTCGCGCGGTTCTTCTCGGAGATCCGCGGGCGGGCGAACCTCACCCGCGAGGTGCTGCGTGCCTGATTTGGGGTTTCAGATTCTTTCTGCGGCCCCGGTGCCGTTCGCGGCCGTCCCGCTCCTGGCCTTCCAGCTGGAGCTCGTCAACCCGGACGCGTCCGAGCACGTGCACTCGGGGATCGTGCGCTGTCAGATTCAGATTGAAGCGACCCGGCGTCGATACGACTTGGACGAGCAGGCGCGGCTCCTCGACCTCTTCGGCGAGCCCGAGCGCTGGAGCACCACGCTGAAGTCGATGTTATGGACGCACACGACCATTGCGGTACCGCAATTCGTCGAGCGGACCGTCATCGACGTGCCGGTGCCGTGCTCCTTCGACTTCAACGTGGCCGCCACGAAATACTTCGACGGGCTCATGTCGGGCGAGCTGCCACTGATCTTCCTGTTCAGCGGAACCGTGTTTTACGAATCGGTCGCCGACCGGACTCTGCAGGTGGCGCCGATTTCCTGGGAGAAGGAAGCAAAGTTTCGAGTGCCGGTCAAGGTCTGGCGCGACCTGATGGATCACTATTATCCGAACAGCGCCTGGCTGCGGTTGAACCGGGACACGTTCGAGCGCCTCGCCGAGTACAAGCGGCGACACGCCATCCCGACCTGGGAAGAAGCCTTCGATCGGATCCTGCCCGAGGGTCGTCAGGTGGTGCGATCGTGAGCAGCGATCCCGTCGACGTCATCGCCCGCACGCTGCTGTACGAAGGGTACCTGCTGTATCCGTATCGCCCCTCCGCCGTCAAGAACCAGCAGCGGTTCAACTTCGGCGTGCTCTATCCGCGGGCCTACGCCGAGCGGGCCAGCGGCCGTTCTGGGCGGCCCGCCGTCAATGACGCCTGGCAGTTGCAGACCGAGTGCCCCGTGCAGGGCGATGCCGGCACGCGGATCGAGGTGAGCGTGCGGTTTCTGCAGCTGGTCGAGCGTGAGGCGCAACGCGACTCGGCCGAGGCCTGGCACGGGGCGATCGAACGCGACGTCTCGGTCGGCGGCATCACGATCGACGACACCGGGCAGACGGCGCTGCGCGCGGCGTTCGGCTTCCCGGCAGTCGAGGATGTGGATCCCGAGCCCCGTGTCGCGTCCGTCGCCGGCAGAGCGCGGAGCGCGGACATCCTTCGCGGCGAGGTGCAGGTCGGCGTCGAGGAGGTCCGGGCCGGCGCCTACAAGCTCACGGTGCGCGTGTCGAATCTGAGCGCGCTCGACTCCGCGGAAGCGAGCCGCAACGACGCGCTGCTGCGCTCGCTCGTGTCGGCGCACGTCGTGGTGCGAACGGACGGCGGCGATCTGATCTCGCTCCTCGATCCCCCTGAGGCGCTCCACGACATCGCCGCCTCCTGCGAGAATGTCGGCGTGTGGCCGGTGCTGGTCGGCGACGAGGGCCGCCGCGACTGCATGCTCGCGTCGCCGATCATCCTGTACGACTACCCGCAGATCGCACCCGAGAGCGCCGGCGATCTGTTCGACGGCACGGAGATCGACGAGATCCTGGCGCTGCGCATTCTCACCCTGACCGACGACGAGAAACGCGAAGCGCGCGGCGCGGACGAGCGCGCCCGCCAGATTCTGGATCGGACCGAAGGGCTGCCTCCCGAGCATTGGGCGAAGCTGCACGGCGCCGTGCGGGGTTTGCGACGGGTCACGGAGAGGACGCCATGAACGAGTGGGAGTGGCGTCTGCTCGAAGATCACCCCTCGGTGGCCAGCCTGGCGCGCGAAGGCGGTGAGCTGAGGCCGGGCACTCGGGTCCGCCTCCGTCCGCGCCCTGGAGGCGACGTCATGGACCTGATCCTCGCCGGCAAGACCGCGGTCATCGAGTCCATCGAGCAGGACTACGAAGGCGGGTTTCACGTCGCCGTGGTGCTGGATGACGACCCGGGCCGCGATCTCGGATTCATGCGCCAGCCCGGTCATCGCTTCTTCTACACGCCGGAGGAAGTCGAGCGCTGCGGCGACGATGACGTGGCGCCCACGGCTCCCGATCAGCCGTCCGGATCACCGGTCGATGCCGAGACGACCGTGCTGATCGCCGGCATCGGCAACATTTTTCTGGGCGACGATGGCTTCGGCGTCGAGGTGGCGCAGCGGCTACTCGCCCGCGATCTGCCGGCCGGCGTGCGCGTGGTCGATTACGGCATTCGCGGTCTGGATCTCGCGTACGCATTGATGGACACGCCGGGAGCCACGATTCTCATCGACGCTTGTCCACGTGGGGAGGTGCCAGGCACTCTCTTCGTGATCGAGCCGGAGATCGAGATGGCCGGGGCGGAGGAGTCGTCCGCGGTCCTCGACGCGCATTCCATGAATCCCATGCTGGTCATCCGCATGGCCAAGTCGCTGGGGGGAACGCCGAAGCGAATTCTGCTGCTCGGGTGTGAGCCGGCCACACTCGGACCCGACGAGGGGCAGCTCGGGCTGAGCGAGTGCGTCGCCGCCGCAGTTGACGAGGCGGTGGCTTTGGCGCTGAGGCTCGCGGCGGACATCCACGAGGGCAACTGGCCTGGCGACGGGCGGCAGACGTCCGCCTGAAAGGAGACGGTTCGACGATGGAAAGTCATGAACATGGCGGCAACGGGAACGTGAACAACGGCGCCGATCGGGACACGCTGTACTTGCTCGGCGGCGTCGCCCTGGTCGTCTTCGGCGCGGGGTTGATTCTGGCCAACCCGACGACGCGGCGCTTGCTGGGACAGGTCGGATTGGCCGACCTGACGCAGGCCCTCGTCCCCGACGTTGAGCGCTACATCAAGCTCCGGTCGATGTGACGGCCGCCGTGACGAATTCGGCGGCGCTTGCGCGAGGCCTCGATGGCTGAACCGGTTTCGGCACAGGGCACGCGATACACGATCGATGCGCGAGGCAGCCGCCTGACCATTCACGCGTACGCCAGCGGCCTCCTGTCGGCTGTGGGACACGATCCGGTCATCGCCGTGCGGGAGTTTTCGGGTGAGGTGCGTTTCGCGCCGGACACCCCCGACGCGGCTGCCGTGCTGCTGAAAATGGCGCCCGCGTCGATGGCGGTCCAGAACGACGTCAGCGAAAAGGACCGGCGCGAGATGGAGCGCATGATGAACGACGAGGTGCTCGAGAGCGCGAAGTACCCGGACATCGTCTTCGACGCGTCGCAGGCGCGGATCGACACGGTGAACGAGGGCCGCTATCGCGTCGAAGTCGACGGCCAGCTGTCGCTTCATGGCGCGACGAAAACCCAGCGTCTGTCCGCACAATTGTTCCTGATGGGCGACACTCTCCGCGCGCAGGGGGACATTCCCCTGCGCCAGACCGACTTCGGTATCAAGCTGGTGTCGGTGGCCGGGGGCACGTTGAAGATCAAGGACGAGCTGAAGGTCGTATTCGATCTGCTTGCGCGAAAGGCGACATAAGGTCATGTGCCTAGCCATACCAGGACAGATTGTGGAGTTGATCCCTGGGCCCGCCGCCCTCGCAATCGTGGAAGTGGTCGGCGTTCGGCGCAGGATCGATCTGGGACTGCTGGAGGACGACCCCGCCGTGCCTGGGGATTGGGTGCTGATTCACGTGGGGTTCGCGATGAGCAAAATCAGCGAAGCCGATGCGCAGGAGCAGATGGAACTCCTTCGGATGCTCGGTGAGTGCGAGGCGGCGGTTGAGGAGGTGACGGGGTATGGCCTCGGCACCGAGGATGAGGCGCGAGAACCAACATGAAGTACGTCGACGAATTCCGCGACCCCGGGTTGATTCGCAAGGCAGCCGACGAAATCCGCCACCTGGCCGATCCGGCGCGCCACTACCGACTGATGGAGGTGTGTGGAGGCCACACGCACGCGATCTATCGCTTCGGCCTCAAGGACGTACTGCCGGAAAACATCGAGCTCATTCACGGACCCGGGTGTCCGGTGTGTGTGCTGCCGATGGGGCGCATCGACGACGGGCTGGCCATTGCGGGACGCAGCGACGTCATCTTTGCCGCGTTCGGCGACATGATGCGGGTGCCAGGGACGACGGGCAGCCCGCTCGAGCACAAGGCGCGCGGCATGGACGTCCGGATCGTGTACTCGCCGCTCGACGCGCTGAAACTGGCCCAGGCCAACCCCGATAAGCACGTCCTGTTCTTCGCGATCGGCTTCGAGACGACGGCTCCGTCGACGGCGCTGACGATGATTCGCGCCAAGGCCCAAGGCACGCCGAATTTTTCCGTGTTCTGCAATCACGTCACGATTGTTCCCGCCATCCGCGCGATTCTGGATTCGCCCGACATGCGCCTCGACGGCTTCATCGGCCCAGGGCACGTATCGACCGTCATCGGTTGCCGGCCGTACGAATGGATCGCCCGAAACGAGGGCAAGCCCATCGTCGTGTCCGGTTTCGAGCCGCTGGACATCCTGCAGTCCATCGTCATGCTGCTGCGCCAGCTTCAGAAGGGGGAGGTCCGCGTCGAGAACCAGTACGCGCGCGTCGTCCCGTGGGAGGGGAAGCGCGCGGCGCTGAAAGCGATGGCCGAAGTGTTCGAGCTGCGACCGTACTTCGAATGGCGCGGCATGGGCTTCATTTCACAGTCGGCCCTTCGCATTCGCGACACCTACGCGCAATGGGATGCGGAGCACCGTTTTACCGTTCCGGGCGTTCGCGTGACCGATCCCAAGGCGGCGCAGTGCGGCGAGGTGCTCAAAGGCGTTCTGAAGCCGGCGCAGTGCAAGCTGTTCGGCCGGGAATGCACTCCGGAGCGTCCGGTTGGGGCATTGATGGTCTCGTCGGAAGGGTCGTGCGCCGCCTATTTCAACTACGAACACAGGAAGACGCTGGCCATGACCGGTGTGGCCGCCGCAGACTGAAGGACACCGAATGTCGACAGTGAGCACGCTCACCGTGCCGCGGGTGCGGTTCAAGGATCCGCAAATCGAGATGGCGCATGGCGCCGGCGGGAAGGCGAGCCGGCGGCTCGTCGAAGGGCTGATCGCCCCCCTCCTGCTCGAATCCTGCGAGCGCGCGCTCGGCGACGCCGCGCACGTGCAACTCGGCACGACCCAGATGGCGATCACGGCCGACAGCTTCGTCGTCAGGCCGCTGCGCTTCCCGGGCGGCTCGATCGGCGAGCTCGCCGTGAACGGCACCGTGAACGACCTCGCGGTGTCTGGCGCGCGGGCCGAAGTGCTGGTGACGACGTTCGTGCTCGAAGCCGGGCTGCCGAGCAGCGTGCTTGAAGCCGAAGTGCGCGCGATGGGCGACGCCGCGCGGCGCGCCGGCGTACGGATCGTGGGCGGCGACACAAAAGTGGTGGAGCATGGCCACGCTGACCAGATGTACATCACCACGACCGGGGTCGGACGCCCGCTTGCCGGCGTCACCATCGACGCGCGTTCGGTGCGGCCCGGTGATCGCGTCATCCTGTCCGGGCCGGTGGGCGATCACGGCATCACGATTCTGCTCGCGCGCGGCGATCTCGATCTCGAAGCAGATCTCCGCTCCGATACGCGTTCGGTGCTGCCGCTCGTCGAGGCCCTCGTCGACGCGGCGGGGCCGGGGGTCCGCTGGATGCGCGATCCGACGCGCGGCGGCGTCGCCACGACCCTCAACGAGCTGGCACGAGACTGCGGCTGCGGCGTCGTGATCATGGAGGACGATGTGCCGGTGCACGACGTCGTGCGGGGCGCGTGCGAACTGCTCGGACTGGATCCGCTGCACATCGCCAACGAAGGGCAGTTCGTAGCCGTCGTGGCGCCGGAGCACGCGGCCCGGGCCTTGCGCGCCGTTCGCGCCGTGCCGGGCGGCGAGCGGACCTGCATCGTCGGCGAGATTCAGGCGCAGCCCGCGTGCACGGTTCTGGCCATGACCCGCTACGGCGCCAGCCGCGTGGTTGACATGCTGGTCGGCGATCCGCTGCCGAGGATCTGCTGAATCGGCGCGACGGAACCCTGCCATGGCCATCGAGTGCGACGTCGCCACTCACATCGAACGCGAATTGCTCGCGCGCAACGACGTCTATCAGGCGTTCTTCGCCCGCGAAGACGTGCGCCTGGCCGAAGCCTGCCGTGAGATGTCCGAGCGGTTTCTCCGCGGCGGCCGCCTGCTGGCCTTTGGTCGCGGCTCCTACGTCACCGACGCGCAGCATGTCTCAGTGGAATTCGTGCATCCGGTGATCGTCGGCAAGCGGGCGCTGCCCGCGCTGGACGTCTCCATCGACTACGTCGCGTGGCTCGACGTTGGCCTCGGCGCGGACGACATCGCCATGGGATTTGGTCCGCCGGAGGGTGACCCCGATGTGTGGGAGGCTCTCGAAGGGGCGCGCCGGCGCGGGGCGATGACCTTTGCGCTGCCGGGCGGCCAGGGCTCCTACGCGGCCGTCGCCGCCACCGACGATCCGTTCGTCCACCAGGAGCTGATCGAGATCCTGTATCACGTGCTGTGGGAGACGGTGCACGTCTTCTTCGAGCATCGCGAGCTGGGCCACGACGTGGGCGCGGCCGGGTTTCTCTATCCGTTCCTGGGACAGCAGAAGCAGGACGTGACCCACTGCGTCGAGGAAGTTGCCACCTCGATTCGGATGAAAGTGGAGGACGACGCGCACCTTCGCGCCCAGGTCGCGCGCGAGCAGTCGGATGCGATCGGGCGAACCGCGCTCGCGATCCACGAGCGCCTGCGCCGCGGCGGCAAGCTCATTCTCTTCGGCAACGGCGGCTCCGCCACCGACGCGAACGACTGGATGCTCGACTGCATCCGGCCGCCGTCCGGTTACCGGCCGGTGCCTGCGGTCTCACTGTCGCTCGAGCCGGCCAATGTGACGGCGATTGCCAACGACGTCGGCGTCGACGTCACGTTCCTGCGCCAGCTGATCGCCCACGCGCGGCCCGACGACGTCGCCGTGGCCTTTTCGACCAGCGGCGGCTCGCGCAATGTCATCGTGGCGCTCGAAGAGGCGCGCAAGCGCGGTCTGCTGACGGTGGCGCTGCTCGGATGCGACGGCGGCGAGATCGGCCGCCGGGGCCTCGCCGATTATCCGCTCGTCGTCTCGTCCGACTACATCCCGCGGATTCAGGAAATCCACGCGTCAATCTATCACGTCATGCGCGACACGCTGGAGATGTTGAACCGTGGCTAGAGTGGAGCTGTTTGGCAGCGCGAGATGCGAGCACACCCAGAGCATGCGCGAGTGGCTCGAGTGGCGCGGCGTCGACTTCGTCGAATATGACGTCGATATCGATCCGGCGGCGCGCGCGCGTATGACAACGCTTGTGCCGGGTCAACGCCTCGTGCCGATCCTCATCGAAGACGGCACCGTCTCCCAGATTGGGTGGCAGGGCCGTGGCTGCATCGTCAGCTTCGGGGAGTGATGTGGCGAGCGCCTGTTCCATCCTGGTGCGCGGCGTCGTCCAGGGCGTCGGGTTCCGCCCGTTCGTCTTTGGCCTCGCACGGCGGAACACGTTGGCCGGCTGGGTGCTGAACGCTGGAGAAGGCGTGCACATTCATCTCGAGGGAGAGGACGATTCGCTTCGAGCCTTTCTGCGCGATCTCGAGCGGACGCCACCGCCCGCTGCGGTGATCACCTCAGTAGAGATTGAGTCGGCCACGCCGGAAGGCCTCGACGCGTTCGTGATCCGCGAGAGCCGCACGAGCGCGATGCCAACCGTGCGGATCGCACCGGATTTGCCGGTCTGCGATGACTGCCTCCGGGAGTTGTTCGACGCGGGCGACCGGCGGTTCAGCTATCCGTACATCAACTGCACGAACTGCGGACCCCGCTACTCGGTGATCGTCGCGCTGCCGTACGATCGGCCGAATACGACGATGGAGGAATGGCCGCTCGATGACGCGTGCAGCGCCCAGTATCACGACCCCGAGGATCGTCGCTTTCATGCGCAGCCCGTCGCGTGTGCCGAGTGCGGCCCCGACTACTTCCTGCGGGTGGACGACGAGGTCGTCTTGGAAAGCGGTGCGAGCATCGCTCGGACGGCGGAGCTCCTGCGCGCCGGCCGCATCGTGGCCGTGAAGGGCATTGGCGGCTACCACTTGGCATGCGATGCCCGCCACGCTGCCGCCGTCGCGGCCCTGCGGACGCGAAAATACCGGAAGGACAAGCCGTTCGCGCTGATGGCGAGGGACCTCGCGTCGGCGCGCGGGCTCGTGGACCTCACACCGCTTGCCGAGGAGCTGTTGAGCTCGACGGCGAGGCCAATCGTCCTTGCGCCGGCGCGGGTCTCGATGCCCGGCGCCGCGCCGGACAACGCGGAACTCGGCGTCATGCTGCCATACGCGCCGCTCCATCATCTGCTGTTCGCCCGCGGAGCACCGGACGTCCTCGTGATGACCAGCGCCAATCGCTCGAGCGAGCCGATGGCGTACGAGGATCATGAGGCCGTGGCGAGCCTGTCGGGCATCGCGGATGGCTTCCTCATTGGCCAGCGTCGGATCGCGCGGCGTGTTGACGACTCTATCGTCCGTGATGGGGTGTTCGGGCCTACGATTCTGCGTCGCTCCAGAGGGTACTCGCCCGGTGTCGTGGCGACTTTGCCGATCCAGCGTCCAGTGCTCGCGGTCGGCGCCGATCTCAAGAACGCCGTCACGCTCGTCGTTTCGGGTCAGGCGATGGTCAGCCAGCACGTCGGCGACCTCGCCCACCACGGCGCGCGCGTCGCCTTCGAGCAGACGATTCGCGATCTCGTGGCCATGTACGAGTTGGACTGGCGGGATGTGCTCGTCGTGCACGATGGTCACCCGGAATACGTGTCGACGGCCGTCGCCCACGAACTGCCGGCCCTCGAGGCCCATGCCATCCAGCACCATCGTGCGCATATCGCGTCGGTGCTCGCCGAGCATCAGGACTGGAGCCGACGAGTGATCGGCGTGAGCCTCGACGGTACCGGCTATGGAGACGACGGTACGATTTGGGGCGGCGAGCTGTTCGCCGGCTGCGTCGAGAGCGGCTTCGAGCGGGTCGCCCACCTGCGCCCGGCCTCGTTGATTGGGGGCGACCAGGCGGCGCGCCATCCTGTCCAGGCCGCCGCAGGATTCCTGGCGCAGGTCGAGGACCTGCCCGATCTCATGTCGGGTCCTTTCTGCTTTCCTGAGCGCTATCGCCAGTCGCTCTCGCTGCTCGCCAAGGGCGTCCGTGTCTTTCCGACGACGTCGATGGGTCGCCTGTTCGATGCCGCCGCCGCGCTGCTTGGCTTTACACGCGAGACGACGTTCGAAGGCCAGGCCGCGATGTGGCTCGAGAATCTGGCCGCGGGAGCAGGCGGCGTCGAGCCGTATGCGTTTCCGTTTGCCAACGGCGAGCTGGATTTCCGCCCCCTGCTTCACGCCGTCGCGATCGACCGGCAGCGCGGGCGCGAGCCGGCAGACATTGCGCGGGCCTTTCATGCAGGGGTTGCGCAGGGTCTCTGCGAATCGATCCTGGCGCTCTGCGAACAGCACGCGATCGACACGGTGGCGTGCTCGGGCGGAGTCTTTCAGAACGAGCTGTTGTGCGCGGCCGTGAACTCGCGGTTGACGGTGCCGCACCTCCAAGTGTGGACCAATCATCGAGTGCCCTGCAACGACGGCGGCATCAGTCTCGGCCAGGCCGCCCTCGCGTCGTTCGCCCCCGTTGAGCGGGGACGCGGGCCTGAACGGCGGATCGGTTCGTAACGATGCACGAGCTCTCTATCGCCCTCAGCATCGTCGAGTTGGCGGAAGAGGAATCGGCGCGCCTCGGCGGCCGGCACGTGGAAGCGGTGCACCTGCGCGTGGGGCGCCTTTCGGGCGTCGTGAGGCACGCGCTACTGGCGTCGTACGAGATGGCCTGCGAGGATACGGCGCTGGCGGGCTCCCGCCTGGTGATCGAGGACGTGCCGGTTGTGGCGCACTGCGTGACGTGCGACGCGCGCGTCCCCGTGCGATCGATTCAGGACATGTGCTGTGAGGTCTGCGGCACGCCGGCGACCGACATCGTCGAGGGCCGCGAACTGCTGGTGACAGCGTTGGAGATGGATGCATGAGTACCGAGCCGCGTCTCGTGGAAGTCCGGCGGAACGTCCTGAAGCAGAACGACGTCGGCGCGCGCGCGCTGCGTGAACGATTCCGTGAGGCGCAGCTGTTCGTGGCCAGCGTCGTGTCGAGTCCCGGCTCTGGAAAGACCGCGCTGTTCGAGAAGACGCTGACGCGGCTTCGCCCGACGCATCGCGTGGCGGCGCTGGTGGGCGATCTCGCCACGGAGAACGATGCGGTGCGCCTGGCGCGCAGCCAGGCGCCGGTGAGGCAGATCACCACCGGCACGCTCTGTCATCTGGAGGCCGCGATGATCGCCTCCGCGCTCGAAGGCTGGGATCTGCACACGCTCGATTTTCTCTTCATCGAAAACGTCGGCAATCTCGTCTGCCCCTCGTCGTTCGATCTCGGCGAGAGCCTCCGTCTCGTGCTGATTTCGGTGACCGAAGGCGAGGACAAGCCGCTCAAGTACCCAACCATTTTCAACAGCGCCGACGTCGCCGTGGTCACCAAGATGGATTTGGCCGAGGCCGTCGAGTTCGACGAAGCCGCGTTGAGCCGGAATATCCAGGCGGTTCGCCCCGGGATGCCGGTGCTGAAGGTGTCGGCCAAGACCGGCGCGGGCATGGAGGAGTTTCTGGGATTGCTCAAGTCGCACCACGACGAGCTCCGAGCCGCCGGGGCCGTCCGCTGACCGGTGAGACGCCATGACCACAGTGGCCTCGGTTGTCGCTTTAGGCTTTCTTCTTGGCATGCGTCACGCGACGGATGCGGATCACGTCGCCGCCGTCACGACGATCGTCAGTCGTGAGCGGAGCATGAAACTGGCGGCGTGGGTGGGCGCGCTCTGGGGACTGGGGCATACGCTCACCATCACCCTGGTCGGTGTGCCCATCATCCTGTTCAACTGGGCCGTGGCGCCTCGTGTTGGACTCGCCATGGAGTTCGCGGTGGCTCTAATGCTAATGCTCCTTGGTCTGAGAAATCTAACCTGGACGCAATGGCACGTGGCGTCGTCGCCGGATCGGATCCATGTCGAAGTGCTCCATGCACATCCTCATGCTCATGGCGACTACGTTCATTCACATCCTCACGGACACGTGCCCGAATCGCACCCACACAGGCCGGACGAGACGCCGCTCGGCCGACTGGATCGGGCTTTCGGAGGTCTCGGGTTGTATCGAGCCGCCAGGCCGATCGTCGTCGGCATCGTTCACGGACTCGCTGGTTCGGCAGCCGTCGCCCTGCTTGTGCTGACGACCATTCAGGATCCCGTCTGGGCCGCTGCGTATCTACTGATTTTCGGCACCGGCACCGTGGCCGGCATGGTCTTGATCACGACGGTCATTGCGCTACCCTTCGCCGGTGCCGCCGCCCGTTCCGTGAGCGCCCACCGGCACCTGCAGGTGGCCACCGGACTCTTGAGCTTCGGTTTCGGGGCCTTTCTCGCGTACAGGATCGGCGTCGTAGACGGATTGTTCAGCGCGGCGCCGCGATGGACTCCTTACTAGTACGTCCCGGCGCGCTGGCACGGAATACGCCAGATGTCACGGAGGAGGTGTGTGATGCGTGTCTATGTGACCGGGGCCTTCCTGGTAGTCGCTGCCGTGTTCGTCGTCAAACTGTGGCCCGATATCCAGCGCTACCGCCGAATTCGGGATATGTAGAGCGAGGGTCGCCGGCGCGCCGCTCAGCGGAGCGCGCAGATGTCCAGGCGCGAAGCCGTTGACGTCGATACGCGGATGGTTGACGCCCAGCCGCCTTTCTCCTTCAAGCGCAGCCCTCAACCGGACGTGTCCTCGGCGCGCTCGCCGTAGCTATTAGCCGACGCCGCCGTGTGCGGCGGCGAGGGCTCGAATACTTGGAACCGGGCCACCGCTATCCGAGGTTCTCCACGACTTCGCACCGTCTCGAAAGAGCAAGCTGTCGGCGCGTTGGAGGAGGGGAAAGCCGCCTTCCTCGCCAGTGCGCGTCCTGCTTTGACGAGTGCCAGTCGCGTCGGCTGAAACGCGACCTGGTCGGCCACGATGCGCGCACCGCGCCGGGGATGGATGGGGCGAGCGCAACGGTAGCGCGTTCGGCTCGTCGAACGCGCATTCGACGTCCTCCTGACCGTCCATCGAAAGCCTCAAGACCAGCAGAACCTGCCGACATTTCAGAAAATTCTCTCGCTGATTCCCGGATTGGGCAACGTTGCGCGGCGCCCGGCGTGTGACCTACGCTGGCTCGCGACGTACTCCCCAGGTCTCGTTGACGGGAGCCGTCAGGCGTGGCATGCCGGCGGTCGGAATGGCCGCACGCGAGAAGGCCGCGTGCAGCGCATCGACGTCCTCGACGCGGACGCATCAGCTCGCCACATTTCGTGCCTGGATACGAGGCCGCGGGTCGTCTCGCGTCCGTCGTCGACGCCTATGGCGGCAAGACTGAATATATCTACCAAAGCTCCGGTCGGCTGGCACGTGACGTTGGCCGATGGCGTCGAGATTATTTACACCTACGACGACAAGCTGCGCACTGTGGAGGTCAAGCGCGGCGGGTTGCGACGTCCTTCAGTAGCGGAGTAGGCGTAGCCGAGGCATCGGTGACCGACTCCCACTCTTGTCACTGTCGTCATTCGAGCTCAACCAACGAACGTGAGAGGCCGGTCGATCGGTTTCCGACGGATTCGTGAGTCCGCGGAGCGAGGAGAGGGGCGTAATACCGGCGAAAGGTGGCCGTTTTACGCCGCTTCTCGAATCAACCAGTTGCGGAAATCGTCCAGTGCGGCGAGCCATTTCTTTCGCTTCAATAACTTTCAGTCGTACGTTTTCTTGGATCGCGGCGCTGTGACGTGGACTGTGAAGTAACGGTCTCGAAACCGTTCAAATCTCAAACCGCGATCGTCACAATCATTAGGAAATCCGCACGTGCACTCAGCTCAATCCGGTGCGAAACCGGAGGGTTGCTCATCGATGTTGTGCGATGGTGAGGACTGTCGTCTATCGGTCCGAGATGCGACGAAAGTTCAAGAGATGCCGCCACATCGCAAACGCTGTGGCCGATCGCCGGTCGCCGCGTGGATTCACGCGTCTTCTGCCCTTGTTGACAATCCTTCGACGACGATGGCATCGTCGTCGTCCGATGCGATCGGCATCGGAGTGAAGGTGGCTCATGGCGCAGATCACGATCAATGAGGGCTTGGCGTGGCTCAAGACGCTGAAGAAGCGTCATGAAGAACTGCTCGGGCTTCGCAACGACAACGCTCACCGGGAGCGCCGTTTCTACGGCGCGTCGGCCGACAAAGAGATTGTCAAGGAACCCGTCTACGACGTGAAGGTCCTCGACAGAATTGTCACGCGCGTCGCTTGCGACATCCGCCTCCTGGAGCAGGCACTGAAGACCACGAACGCGAGGACGATGGTCGACGGCTACGATCAAGACGACGCGGTGCTGGGAGAATTGTCCTAGCCAGGCGTCACATTCATGGGGGAGCCTGAGGGGCGTGCGGTCTCGTGGGTCCGGTTCTCACCCCACAATAAGCTCAATGAGAACTCCAACCGTCCTTGAAACGGACCCTCGTTGATCGTTCGTGGTGGACGGTAGGTGGTGCCGACGTGCGCAAGCGCTGAGGCAGTGTCGTGGCTCTCGTTGGTTGTTTCACCTGACTGCGGACCTTTGGCTTTCCCCTCCAGAATCATGATCGCTGCAGACGAGAGCGTCGACCGCACGCAGGTGGAAAAAGACACCGCGCACGCGACCGGTGCGCCGGTGAGACGGTACGGGCTACGCGTCGACCACTCCGAACGTCACGCCACGCTACTCGATCTCGCGCGAACGTGCGCCGACTTCGATGTCCGGATGGAGCGGCTCGATATCGGTGACTACTGCATCGATGGCCGCGTCGTGATTGAGCGCAAGACATATGCTGATTTCGCGATGTCCCTTGCAGATGGACGGCTCTTTCCGCAAGCGGCGGCTCTTGCCCGCAGCCCCCATCGGCCGATTGTTCTACTCGAAGGTCCCAAGCCTCCGACGATGCCGGATGTTCATCCGCAGGCGCTGAAGGGTGCGTTGATCTCGTTGGCGGTGATGTGGCGTCTTCCCGTTATCCATGCACGCGACCCGGAGGACTCGCTGCGGGTCTTGCGTTTCGTCGCACATCAGGTGGGTAATCTGGATCCGGGGATTCTGCGACGATACGACCGGAAGCCGAAGAGACTCGCTTCCCGAAAGCTCTACATGCTTCAAGGCCTGCCGGGTGTGGGTCCGGCCCTGGCGAGTCGGCTGCTATTTCAGTGTGGCTCCATCGAGCGCGTTGTCGCCGCGGATGAAGACACGTTGATGCACGTCCGCGGCGTCGGGCGAAAGAAGGCGGCGCGGATCAGAGAACTCGTTCGTTGAGGGACTCTTGGCGCTTGTCCGTTAGAGCGGCCAGGTCAGGCGACTCGACGGCGCGACGGCTTCAGGACGACGCGGACCTGCACGCCGAGACGCGCCAGCATATCAATCAAGCTGTCGGTGCTGAAGAGATCGATTCGGCCGCGCAGCAAGTCGCTGACGCGAGGCTACGGTGACGCGCAGAATCTTCGCGGCCTTGGCCTGCGTCAATCCGCGCGCGGCTACCGCCTTTTGAAGCTGGATCAACAGGTCGGCTCGAATCAGCAGGTGTTGCCCGTGTCCGATCACGCCATTCCGAAGAGGCCGCGTCGTCATTCACCATGGCGACGACTCCGGGTTTACGGCGGTTTACGGCCCGTCGCAGCGAGCCCATGGCGACTCATCAGAGGCAGGGAGCATGAGGCGAACCCCAGCACTGCGGCGCCTCGAGACGAAGCTGGCCAGAGACCGTGCGCGATTCTGACGCCTGGCGAGAATCGCTTACTGGACCGGGAAGTGCGACGTGCTTTGGTGTCCTCGTTGCCAGGCTTGCACGCTCAGATCGTCGGTCACAGCGAAGACACGGTTCGATCGCACGCGCTGGGCGCGCGGTGCGCCGAGGCGCGCGGCGCGCGCGGAATCCGAGATGTCTCGTTGGCGCTTGGGATTCCGCCATACCGGCTGCGCGCCATTTAAGCCAACGTCGTGGTGGCGAAGATCAAGCTGCGAGCGTCGGCGTCGGCCCGGTGGTCGTGCTCGTCGCGCTGCTGATCGGCGGCGCGCTGATGGGGCTGGCCGGCGCCATCCTGGCCATCCCCACCGCCGCCTTGCTCGCCGTCGAGCACCAGTCCTACTTCGATGAACGCTTCGGGGCCCGCTTGTCGACGGCCCTCGCTCCGCTCAATATGCCGAACATGCCGTAATTGCCTTCGTGGCACGCGTATTCGTAGATCAGCCCATCCGCTTTCACCATCGGCACCTGCGCGGTCCAGGGCTTGGTCCAGGTCGTCGGGTCGTCGACGGTGAACTCGTAGAGCAACGTGTCGGCATCCACCCGCCGCAGCCGCTCGACGAGGTGCAGTGTCGGGCTCGAGCCGCGCAATGACGTGTTCTGGAGGAAGTTCGTCGTCTCGATCACCAGGGTATCAGCCTCCCAATGGCCGCGTGATTCGCCGACCCACTGCGGAACGTTCAGCCGCGGACGGTCATCCAACGGGATGATGCGTGCATTGTGAATCATCTCGTTCAGCAGCACGACGTAATCCGGGTGTTCGACGATCTGCACGTTCTGGTTGTAGCCGCCGGGGATCATTGGTGGCCCGGAGTTGAATCCCATGAGGCAGCGCTCGGCGGTGGACCGATCCTCGGGACCTTCGGCGGTGCGCTCCCGGAGCGCGTCCTCCGCCGCCAGGCGCTTCTGCGCGTCGGGCGTCAACGGCGGAATCCGCCCGTCCGGAGGGTCCACGATCAACGAGGTGCGCCGTGTGCCGACCACTTTCGTGCCGCGGTCCCACCAGAAATCGTTGTAGGCGAGCGCGACGTCCTCGGTTTCCGCCGTGCCGTTCACCGTCTTGCGCGGCGTCGTGTCATGGCGTTTATCCGCGTTCCGCTCCTCGACGATGCGTCGCGCGTATTCGGCCGCTTCTTTCTCGGTCAAGGTCGCCTTGCCGGCAAACTCCGCGGGACGCTCCATGGGGGTCACCGTCCGAAAATCCCATGTGCCCTCCAAGTCCGGTTTGCCCCACGCTGTGCGAGGCGTCGTCGATTGCTTGGCCGCTGGCGCCCCCTTCGCGGCTGCCGGCGCCGACGATTGGTCACCGGCGGCCTGCGCGAAAGCGCCTCCAACTCCGAGCGTAAGGGCGAGCAGCACCAATATTCGCAGACATCGCATTTCAGGACCTCCTCATGCACACGAATAATACGCCGGATCGGCGGGCGGTGACACAGGAGTCGCACGTCCAAATCCGTCGTTGAACCGCCCTGTCGGGCGGACAATGGTCGCCGTCTGTCGGCAGATCGGTCGATCCCCCCGGAAGGCACAAGCCAGGATTCTTGAATCTGACATCGTCGCCACCTTCGACGTGGTGCACGATGCGGCCGATCCGCTGGATCTTTTGCGGTCGATCCAGGACAGCCTCACGCCCGATGGCATCTACGTCTGCCTCGACATGAATTGCTCGGATCATCTGGATGGGGATGAGACGTGCCTGGCGCGACAGGTCGGACGCGCGCCCGTTACGTAGCGACAGCCGGTATGGATGAGCACATCCATTAAAAAATTTGGTAATTGGTTACCGGGTCTGACTTGTACCTGCGCGAGAATTCTGGCA
>JRHI01000115.1_pt1 | contig 84170 bp, 78 predicted proteins | sample 215371 | NCBI WGS metagenome assembly JRHI01 (sample SAMN02929681, study PRJNA255918) | sediment metagenome | biome: cave system; feature: Ice Cave; material: Sediment; isolation source: sediment from deep within a dark volcanic ice cave with no known source of... ... | reverse complement strand
GCAGGAGAACATCACGCTGGCCACCATCACCTTCCAGAACTTCTTCCGCCTCTACCGGAAACTGGCAGGGATGACCGGAACCGCCCTGACCGAGGCCGAGGAGTTCGACAAGATCTACAAGCTCGACGTGGTGCCCATCCCCACCAACATGCCCATGGTCCGCAAGGACGAGGCGGACCTCATCTACAAGACGGTCGAGGGCAAGTACAAGGCGGTGGCGGACGAGATCGCCGAGCGGCATGAGCTCGGCCAGCCCGTGCTGGTCGGCACCACCAGCATCGAGAAGAGCGAGCGCCTCAGCCGCATGCTCGAGAAGCTGGGCATCGAGCACGCCGTTCTCAACGCCAAGCTGCACGAGCGCGAGGCCAGCATCATCGCCGACGCGGGCAAGAAGGGCGCCGTCACCATCGCCACCAACATGGCCGGGCGGGGCACCGACATCGTGCTCGGCGAGGGAGTTCCCGACGTCGGTGGCCTCTACATCATCGGCACCGAGCGCCACGACTCACGCCGCATCGACAACCAGCTTCGCGGCCGGTGCGGCCGCCAGGGCGATCCCGGGGAGACGCGCTTCTTCCTCTCCTTCGAGGACGACCTGATGCGCGTCTTCGGCGGCGACCGGATGCAGGGCATCATGGATCGCCTTCACATCGACGAGGACACACCGATCGAGTCGAGGATGGTGACGCGCCAGATCGAGGGCGCCCAGTCCCGCGTCGAGGGCCACAACTTCGACACCCGCCGCCACGTCGTCGAGTACGACGACGTCATGAACAAGCAGCGCGAGGTCATCTACGGTGAGCGCCGCAAGATCCTCGAGGGCACCGACACCCGCACCAACCTGATGAGCATGATCGACCGGCTGGTCGCCGCCGAGGTTCCCACCTTCTGCGAGGGCCGCAACCGCGACGGCTGGGACCTCGATGGGATGTGGGAGCGCTTCCGGCAGATCGCCCCGCTGCCGCCGGCCGACGAGGTCGACCTCGACAGCCTCGGCGACAGCGTCGAGGAGATCGGCGAGGCGGTCACCAACGAGCTGGTCGCCAGCTACGAGGAGAAGGAGACCCAGTACGGCGAGGGCACGATGCGCTACGTCGAGCAGCGCGTGATGCTCGAGGTGATCGACCAGAAGTGGCGCGCCTACCTCACCCAGATGGATCACCTTCGCGAGGGCGTGGGCCTGGTCGGTTACGGCCAGAAGGACCCGCTGATGGAGTACAAGACCCAGGCGTTCGAGGCCTTCGGCGAGCTCACCGAGGAGATCCAGCGCGAGATCGTGCGCCTCCTCATGCACGTGCAGATCCAGCTCCAGCAGCCTCCCGCACCGCCTCCGGCCGCGGAGGCGGACGGCGGCCCCGGCGATGGCGATGGCGAGCCGCAGGCGGGAGGGTCGCCGGACGGCGGCGACGACGGCGCCGCGGCCTCGGCTCCGGCGGCGGAGGACGCCGCGGACGGCGCCGACAGCCCGCCCGCCGCCCGCCCCGCCGCCGCACAGGCGAGCGCCGGGCTGGCCCGGGCCGCCGCCCGCGCGCGCACCACCCCGGGTACCGGCCCGGCGGCGGCGCCGGGGGGCGCAGGTGTGCTCGCGGCGCCCACGCCTCGGGTCCGCAACGTCGTCGAGAGCTCCTCGGAGGGCAGCCGGCCGGTCTCCGGGTCGGCGGCGCCGGGCAACGGCGGCGGGGCCGCCCAGAGCCACGGCAAGGTCGGTCGCAACGACCCCTGCCCGTGCGGCAGCGGGCTCAAGTACAAGCGCTGCCACGGACGCTACGAGTAGCCCCACCCTCCCCTCGATCAGCGCGGTCACCCTGGCCACCCACGACATGGCCGCGGCGGTCGGCTTCTATCGCCTCCTCGGCCTCGAGGTCGGGCACGGCGGCGAGAGCGCGGAGTTCACCTCGCTGCGGCTCGGTGACGGGCGGTTCCTCAACCTCATCCTCCAGCCCCCGGAGCGGCGCTGGTCGTGGTGGGGGCGGCTGATCCTCCACGTCGACGACGTCGACGCGGTCCACCGCCGGGTGGTGGCGGCGGGCCTGCATCCCGAGGCGCCGCCGCGGGACGCGGAGTGGGGTGAGCGCTACTTCCACCTGACCGACCCCGACGGCCACGAAGTGAGCATCGCCCGCCCGCTGCGCTGAGGGTCTGCGCCGGCGCCGCGCACGACCTGCCTGCACGTGCATGCGTCCCGCCCGAGGCGGGGCTGCTTGAATGGAGCCCACAAGCGACGAGCCATTCAGGAATGGAGGAGGCGGCGCCATGCCAGGTACCCTCCGGTCACGCGCGCTTCGCGTCTGCGCGCCCATCGGCGGCGCGGCCCCGCCACCCCCGAGGAGGTCGGGCTCGACTCCGGCGTGCTCCAGGAGGCGGCCACGTATCACCGCCAGAAGCTCCAGGAGACCTTCTGGGTGGTGCGCTTCGGCGGACGACGTGTTCGTCCGCCACCAGCGCGAGGTGTCGTCCGGCCCCGACGGCGAGGCGCTCGGCAGCGCCTTCGCCGACGCCTGGGGCGCGGGGATCATCACCTTCTGTCCCGAACTCTCGGGACGGTAGGGGCCCCGCGGCCGGGTTGTGCTACAGAACCCGGCGGCATGACCGCTCGCCCGCTGCTCCTCCTCGACGTCGACGGTGTGCTGCTGCCGTTCCCGGACGCGCGTCCGGGCTTCGACGGGCTCGCCGTGGAAGGGGCTCCGCACGGCTTCCGCGCCGCCCACGGCGCCTGGCTGCGTGAGCTGGCTCAGCACTTCGAGCCGGCCTGGTGCACGATGTGGGGCGAGCGCGCCAACCGGGACATCTGCCCGAGGCTGGGGCTGCCCCCGCTCCCCGTCGTCGACCTCTGGGACGAGGAGGACGGGCTCGACCGGTGGAAGCTTCCGGGCGTGGAGCGGTTCGTGGGCGGGCGCCCGCTCGCCTGGGTGGACGACTCCTTCGACGCGCCCACCCGCCTCTGGGCACGGCGTCGCGCCGCCCCCACGCTGCTGGTCGGCGTCGGCCATCGCACCGGGCTCGACCGCCGGCACGTGCGGCGGCTGCTCGGGTTCGCGCAGGCCCGCCGGGGGTAGCATTTCATCCATGAGCGAGTTGACCTCCCGAGCCGAAGACCTGTATCTCAAGGTGACCCAGCTCCGGGAGCACCTTTGACCTCGAGGCCAGGCGGACACGGCTCGCCGAGCTCGACGAGGAGATCGCCGACCCGTCGCTCTGGGACGATCCGCGCCGCGCGGGGACGCTGAGCCAGGAGGCCTCGCGGCTGCGCGACGAGCTCGAGGGGTGGGAGCGTCTCGACCGTACCGCCCGCGACGCCCGCGACCTCGCCGGCCTGCTCGACACCGAACCCGACGAGGCGGTCGCGGCCGACCTCCGGGGCGAGCTCGACGCGATGGAGAAGGAGCTGTCCGCCCGCGAGGTGGCGATGCTCTTCACCGACCCCTACAGCGACCACGCGGCGCTGATCAGCGTCCACGCGGGGGCCGGGGGGGTCGACTCCCAGGACTGGGCGGAGATGCTGGTGCGCATGTACCTGCGCTGGGCCGAGGAGCACAAGTTCGCGGCCGAGTTCATCGAGGAGTCGGTGGGGGAGGAGGCGGGGATCAGGTCGGCGACCATCCGCATCGCCGGTGACCGCACCTTCGGCCGGATGCGCGCCGAGCGCGGCGTGCACCGGCTGGTGCGGCTCAGCCCGTTCGACTCGGCGCACCGCCGCCAGACCTCCTTCGCCCTGGTCGAGGTGAGCCCCGAGATCGAGGACGACGTCAGCGTGGAGATCGACCCCGAGGACGTCCGCGTCGACGTCTTCCGGAGCAGCGGCGCCGGCGGCCAGCACGTCAACAAGACGTCCTCGGCGGTGCGGCTCACCCACATCCCCACCAACACCGTGGTCACCTGCCAGAACGAGCGCTCCCAGCAGCAGAACCGCGACGTCGCCTGGCGGATCCTGCGCTCGCGACTGCTCACCCTCCAGCAGGCGGCGCACGCCGAGCACCTCGCCGAGCTGAAGGGCGACTCGCTCCCCGCGGAGTGGGGCAGCCAGATCCGCTCCTACGTGCTCCAGCCCTACACGATGGTCAAGGACCACCGCACCGGGGTCGAGGTGGGCAACGTCCAGGCGGTGCTCGACGGCGCGATCGACCCGTTCATCGAGGGGTACCTGCGCTGGTCGGCGAAGGAGCAGAACGGGGGGTCGCAGAACGGCGCCTGAGCACGGGTTCTCCGCGGGCCTGGTACCCCGGCTATACTCCGTCCGATTCCCGTCCCGGGCCCAAATCCGCTCGACGCCACCGTGCGAGCCCGCCGGGAACCTCGGGTGGGTGGCCGGCCGGCCACTCGGGGGGAGCCCTGCCGGAGCCGAATCGGAGCGTACCCAGTGCACGCACCGACGACGGTGTCGCCGTCCCGCGACGACGGGGACCGGCCCCGCGACGCGGTCCCCTGGGGGGCCATCCGGCAGCCGGAGAACGTGGACGCCAGCGTCCCCGGGGTCGCTCGCGGGCACGTCGCGCTTGCCGCCGACCCCTCGATGCGCCCGATCATCAGCTTCCACGGGGTCAACAAGACCTACCCCAACGGGACCGTGGCGCTGCGTGACGTCAACCTGGGCATCAACGAGCGCGACTTCGTCTTCCTGGTGGGGGCGAGCGGCGCCGGCAAGTCGACGCTGGTGCGCCTGCTCATCCGCGAGGAGGCGGCGAGCAGCGGACGCATCTTCGTCAACGGCACCGAGGTCACCAACCTGCCCAGACGCCGCCTGCCCCGGCTGCGCCGCGGCATCGGCATCGTCTTTCAGGACTACAAGCTCCTGCCCCGGCAGACGGTGGCCCAGAACGTCGCCTTCGCCCTCCAGGTCACCCACCCCGGCCAGCGCCACCTCAAGGCGAAGGTCGAGGAGGCGCTCTGGATCGTCGGCCTCGAGGACAAGATCAACAAGTTCCCCGAGGAGCTCAGCGGCGGCGAGCAGCAGCGCGTGGCCATCGCCCGCGCCCTCGTCCACAAGCCGCGGATCTTCCTCGCCGACGAGCCCACCGGGAACCTCGACCCCGACACCTCCTGGGGCATCGTGCAGCTGCTCCTGCAGATCAACCACCGCGGCACCACGGTGGTCATGGCCACCCACAACCGCGAGGTCGTCGACCTGGTGCGCCGGCGGGTCATCGCCATCGAGGGCGGACGGGTGGTGCGCGACGAGCAGGAGGGGCAGTACCTGAAGGACGGCGAGGCGACGATCGGATGATCGGGCTGCTCAACAGCCTGCGCTTCGCCCTGGTCAGCGCGGGCCAGAACTTCTATCGCAACCTGGCGGTGTCGCTGGCGGCGGTGTTCACCATGGCACTGATCCTGCTCATGGTCGGCATCACCCAGCTCGGCACCCACATGCTCGACCAGGTGCTCACCACCGAGCAGGCGCGGGCGAGCAACATCAAGGTGTACCTCGAGGACGGTGTCTCGCTGGCCTCGATCGAGAACCTCCGCCGCCACCTCGCCGCCGACCCCCGGGTGGCGGGCGTGCACTTCGAGAGCAAGGACGACGCCGCCAGGGAGGCGGCCTCGCAGAAGGAGCTCGGCGACTCGCTCAAGGTGCTCGGCAGCAACCCGCTGCCTGCCTCGCTGAACCTCGACCTCCACCGTCTCGGCGACCTGCCCGCCATCGACAAGATGGTGCGGCTCAACGCCGTGGTCGCCCACGACACCCACCCGACCGACTACAACCCCGACGTCATCCACAAGCTGCAGGGGCTGATCGTCGCGCTCCAGCTGATCGCCCTCGTGATCGGCATCGTGCTCGCCGTGATCAGCGTGGTGATCATCATGAACACCATCCGCACCGCGGTCTACGTCCGGCGACGAGAGATCGAGATCATGAAGCTGGTCGGCGCCACCGACTGGTTCGTGCGCGTGCCGTTCATCCTCGAGGGGGTCTTTGGAGGGGTGCTCGCCGCGATCGTCGCCGGCGCGGTGATCAGCGCCCTGTACAAGCCTGCGGTGACCAACCTTCGCTCCACCCTGTTCATCTTCCCGCTGACCTACGACGGCCCCTACCTGGGGGTCCTCATCGTTCTCCTGCTCGCCGCGGGTGTCGGGCTCGGCGCCTTCGGCAGCTACCTGGGGGTCCGCCGCTTCCTGACCGCCTAAGCACACGTCCCTGCTCACGTCCCACCACACCACGGCTCTTCGCCAGGAGAGATCCCCGCCATGCCCCAGCCGACTCCACGGCGACGCGGCATCCGTGCCGCCACCGTCTGCGTCCTCGCCGCCGTGTCCGCCCTGCTGATCGGCTCCTCGCAGAGCCACGCCGACCAGATCAGCGACAAGCAGCACCAGCGCGACCAGGTCGGCGGCCTCATCGGCAAGCTCCAGGGGAACATCGCCGTGCTCCGCACCCGCGAGGGGCAGCTGCGCGCGGTCATCGCTCGGCTCGACGGCCAGATCGCCGCGCAGCAGCAGGCGGTGACCAGCGCCCGGGCGACCCTGGCGCGGATCGCCGCCGACCTGGTCGCCGCCCAGCAGAAGCTCCAGGATGCCCGCGACCGGCTCGCCGCCGACCGCGAGATCCTGGCCCGCGAGGTGGTGGCGATCTACAAGATGGGCACCAACACCGCGATCAACAACCTGCTGAGCAGCGAGAACTTCGCTCAGTTCTGGCAGCGGTACATCAACGTCCGGCGGGTCGCCGGCGGCCAGCACGACGTGGTCGCGAAGGTGCACCGGGAGGCCGACGCGGTGGATGCGCTGGTGACCCGGATCAGCGCCGACAAGGCCACCCAGACCCAGGTCACCGCCGACCTCACCGCCCAGGAGCGGCAGCTGGAGGCGACCCGGTCGCAGCGGAGCGCGGAGCAGGCGGCGCTCGCCGTGGTCGAGGCCGACGACCAGCGGCAGCTCGCCCTCGCCGAGCAGAGCGCCCGCGAGCTCGACGCCCAGATCACCGCCCTCAAGCGGGCCCAGGAGGAGGCCAAGCGGCGCGCCGGCGGCAGCGGGCGCTTCCTCTGGCCGCTCACCGGTGAGATCACCCAGGGCTTCGGCTGCACCCCCTACCCGTTCGAGCCCTACGACCCCAGCTGCCCGGGACGCCACTTCCACAGCGGCCTCGACATCGCCACCGTCTACGGCACCCCGGTGACCGCCACCGACAGCGGCGTCGTCTACGACTTCCCCAGCTCGTACGGCTACGGGAACCACGTGATCATGGTCCACGGCAACGGCTGGGTCTCGATCTACGGGCACCTCAGCCGCTTCGGGGTCGCCAACGGCGACGCTGTCCACGCCGGTCAGGTGATCGGCTACGAGGGCAGCAGCGGCAACTCCACCGGCCCCCACCTTCACTTCGAAATCCGCTTCAACGACGTCCCGCGCAATCCCCTACAGTACCTGCCGTGATCCCGACGCCCCCACCGGGAGGCGCACCGACCGGTTCTGCGGGCTCGGGCCCGAGCGTGCCTCAGCCGCCGATGGGCTGGGGGCCGGTGTCGCCGTCCCCCCAGCGCGGTGCCCCGCCGCCGCCACAGCGCCGGCTGCCCGCTGTGCTGATGGTGCTGAGCGTGGTGGTCGGCTGCTATCTGACCGGCCTCGCGGTGAACAACCTCTCCGGCACCCGCGCCGCCGGGGTCCTCGACGCGGTCTTCCCCCACCTCGGTCACAACCGGGTCAACACCGCGAGCATCAACAGCGCCTGGGACGTCATCCAGCAGCAGTACGTCATCCGCGGCGTCGGCGCCACGGTGGGCACGCAGGGCGCCGAGAGCGGGCTGATCGAGGCGCTGCGCGCGAGGTACAACGACCGCTTCTCGGCCTTCTACACCGCCGACCAGTACGCCAGCCTGAAGCGCGACCTGAGCGGCCGTCGCAACGGGAGCATCGGCATCACCCTGGAGGCGCGGTGCGACGGCGCGACCCTCTGCCCTCCCGGCGCCACCGCCACCGTGGTGGCCATCGAGAACGTGCTCAAGAACCAGCCCGCCGACCGCGCAGGCCTCCGCAACGGCGACATCATCGTGGCCGTGGGCGGCACCCCGATCGCCGGTCTCGGTCCCGACGCCACCACCCGGCTGGCGAAGGTCGGTCCGCTGATCCGCGGCCCCGCCGGCACCCCGGTCACCCTGGTGGTCCAGCGCGGCACCCAGCAGATCACCGTCACCGTGACCCGCGCCGACCTGCAGATCCCGTCGGCCTACGCGCAAAAGCTGGGGACGGTGCTCTATCTTCAGATCACCGCATTCGACGAGAACACCGGCGAGATGCTCCGCGGCCTGCTCCAGGACGGGCTCAAGGGCGGGGTGACCGGCATCGTCCTCGACCTGCGCCACAACCCCGGAGGGCTGGTGACCGAGGCCCAGTCGACCGCAAGCGAGTTCCTCACCCCCAAGCCCGGGGTCGAGGAGGACGTGCTGGTGCGCCGCGGCCGCCTCGCCTCCGACGGCAACCCCAAGAGCGCCGAGATCGTGCAGCGTGACCGCATCGAGTCCGGCGGCCTGGCCGCCACCCAGCCGCTCGCGGTGCTCATCGACAGCAGCAGCGCCAGCGCCGCCGAGATCGTCGCCGCCGCGCTCCACGACTACCACCGGGGCACGCTGGTGGGCCAGAAGTCGTTCGGCAAGGGCTCGGTGCAGCAGGACTTCGGGCTCCCCGACGGCGCCGACCTCCACCTCACCGTCGAGAAGTGGTTCGGGCCGGCCGGGGAGACGATCGACGGCACCGGGATCACTCCGGACGTGACCGCCGCCCTCCCCGACGACGACCACCGCTTCCACCTCGAGGCGCAGTCGCCCCCGCCCGGCTCCGACCCTCAGCTCCAGGCGGCGCTGGCGGCGCTGACCGCGACCAGGGCGGCATAGCGTGGCCGAGCGGTACGACGTCGCCATCGTCGGGGGAGGGTCGGGTGGCTATGTGGGCGCGATCCGCGCCGCCCAGCTGGGATTGCGCACCGTGCTGGTGGAGAGCGACAAGGTGGGCGGCACCTGCCTCCACCGCGGCTGCATCCCGACCAAGGCGCTGCTCCAGACCGCGGCGATGCTCGACTCGGCCCGCTCCTCGGCCCGGCTGGGGGTGCGCATCGGCGAGGTCGCCCTCGACTGGCCGGCGGCGGCGCGCAACCGTGACCAGGTGGTGGGCCGGCTGCACCAGGGCGTGAAGGGGCTGCTCAAGAAGAACAGGGTGACGGTGATCGACGGCCGTGGACGGCTGCTCGGCGCCGGCCGGGTCGGGGTCTCCGCCACCGGCGGGGAGGAGACCGAGGTCGAGGCCGGCGCGGTGATCCTCGCCACCGGCTCGCGGGTGCGCAGCCTGCCCGGGCTGGACCTCGACGGCCGCAGCGTGATCAGCAGCGACGACGCCCTGGTGCTCGACCACGTGCCCGCCTCGGTGATCGTGCTCGGCGCCGGCGCGGTCGGGGTCGAGTTCGCCTCGATGTTCCGGAGCATGGACGCCCAGGTCACCGTGGTCGAGGTCGCCGACCGGCTGGTGCCGCTCGAGGACGAGGCGGTGGGTCCCGAGCTGCAGCGCGCCTTCGAGCGCCGCGGTATCCGGTGCCTGGTCGGCGCCCGGCTCGACCCCGCATCGGTGCGCCGCGACGGCGGCGGGGTCTCGGTGAGTCTGAGCGGTGCCGCCGGCGAGGAGCGCCTCGAGGCCGAGGTGCTGCTGGTGGCGGTTGGCCGCCAGGCGAACCTCGAGGAGCTGGGCATCGAGGGCACCGCCATCGCCGTCGACCGGGGGGTGGTGCAGGTCGGCCCCACCATGGCCACCGCCGAGCCCGGCGTCTACGCCGTCGGCGACATGGTCGGCGGCTTCCAGCTCGCCCACAAAGCGATGCACGAGGGGGTGATCGCCGCCGAGGCGATCGCCGGCCGCGACCCCCACCCGCTGCAGCCGCGGCTGGTCCCCCGCACCACGTACTGCACCCCGCAGATCGGGTCGCTGGGGCTGGGCGAGGCCGAGGCCCGCGCCGCCGGCCACGACGTTCGCGCCGGGGTCTTCCCCTTCCGCGGCAACGGCCGGGCCCTGATCTGGGGCGAGCCCGACGGATTCTGCAAGGTGGTCGCGGATGCCGCCACCAACGACGTCCTCGGCGTCCACCTCATCGGCCACGAGGTCACCGAGCTGATCGCCGGCCCCGCCCTCGGCGCCCTCCTCGAGGTCACCCCCTTCGAGCTCTCCCGGGCGATCGCCCCGCACCCGACCCTGAGCGAGGTGCTCGGGGAGGCCGCGCTCGCGCTGAGCGGCGAGGCGATCCACCTCTGACGGTGGTGTGACGGTCCCGTGGCGGTCTGGCCCGTCGGGCGGGCGTTCATCGGGCAGGTGACGGTGGCGACCTTCGTTCTCACCGAGGTCGCCTCCGGCGGCCTCTGCGGCCTCATCGGCCTGGCGGTGGCCCTGCTGGCGCTCGTCATGGCCGGCCAGCACCTCGGCCACCGGTTGCTGGAGCCTCGCTCCTGACCATTGCGTCCCCTGTCGGCCGGGTCGACCGGGACGCGCGGCTTCCGGCTCTTGGTCAGGCGCGGAGGCCTTCGGCCGTCCGCCGCGCCTGACTCATCGGCCGTCTGGTTGACGGGATGGTCTCGTCTTCGGCTGTGAGGGGCGGCCATCAGATGTCGCCTCCACCCGCGCGTGCCGTCCGGCTCCGCCGACAGGGACGCACAGGTCAGGAGCGAGGCTCTACCCGCAGCTGGTCAGCGTCAGGGTGTCCGCGGTCTCGGCGAGGGTCACTCCGGAGGCGCGGGCGGCGTGGGCGGCGAGGGCCTGCCGCAGAAGGGCGTGGTCGGCGCCGGGGGGGGCGGCGAGGGCGACGCGGAGGCAGGCGGTGGCTCCGCGGCTCCAGGCGACGTAGGAGTCCCCGTGCCAGGCCGCCGCGGCGGCGTCGGCGTCGGCGGTATGGATGGCGCCGGTGGCGGCGGCATGGTCGAGCAGGAGGCGGAGCCGGAGCTCGCCGAGCACCCCGCGGTCGATCACCGGGCCGGCGGGGACGGGGGCGGCGACGTGGACGGCGGCCGCGGCGCCGCCGAGGAAGCGCTGCGGCTCGAGGATCTCGGCGCTGGTGGTCGGCGGGGTGCGGAAGGCGGCGTCGACGCCCGCCTGGCCGCGCACCGTGGCGAGGGCGCGGACGAAGGTCGCGCCGGCGCCGTAGGGGAAACCGAGGATGGTGGAGAGCGGCGCCGGGGACTGGCCCCGGACCCCGGTCGCGGCGTCCCGCTCGAGCCGCGCGCGCGCCCGCTGGGAGGCGGGGAGCGAGGCCAGGTACTCGTCCTCGATGCGCACCGCGTCGCCCTCCACGACCGCGGAGAACGCCTGGGCGCGCTCGTCGGTGCCGGTGTCGAGCTGGGGACGGTCGATGCCGAACCACTGGTCCTGGAGCGCATGGGTCAGCTCGTGGACCAGCACCTCGCGGACGAAGGGGGTGGGGGCGGTGCCGCGCACGAGCAGCGTCCTCGAGGCGTGCTCGTAGAGGCCGACCACGCCCTCGGCCTGGGAGCGGCGGGCGGCGGCGGCGAGGTCGACGCTGCGGGGCACCAGCTGGAGGGCGTCGATGTCGGCGGCGAGCGCGGGGTCGATGCCGCCGCCGCCGGCGCGGGCCCGGAAGGCGGCGTCGTCGAGCAGCAGCACCCGCACCGGGGTCGTGAAGCGCAGCCCGCGGTGCTCCTCGACGAAGCGCTCGGCGTCGGGAACGAAGGCCTCGAGGCTGGGCGGGTCGGCGGGCGTGGCCACCGCCGTGGGGGGTGGTGCCGCGGACGGCGGGGCGGGGTGTGCCGCGGCCGGAGCGCTCGGGGCGGAGCCGCAGCCCGCCCCGGTCAGGGCGGCGGCGACGGCCACCGCCGCCAGGGTTCCAGCCCTACGCGGCAAGATCTCGCAGGATCGCGGCGAGCGACGGGCGCCGCAGCCGGCGGAGCGCGGTGGTCTCGATCTGCCGGGCGCGCTCGCGGGTGACGCCGAGGCGGCGGCCCACCTCCTCGAGGGTGCGCTGGTGGTCGTCGACAAGGCCGAAGCGCAGCTGGATGACGCGCCGCTCCCGCGGGGTCAGCGCGGTGAGGATGGACTCGATCTCGCTGCGCACCACCCCGGCGGTGACGGTCCTCTCCGGGCCCGGCGAGGCGTCCTCGATGAGGTCGCCGAGCCGGCCGCCGTCCTCCTCGCCGATGGGGACGTCGAGGGACACCGGCTCGCGGGCCGCCGACCGCAGCGCTCGCACCTGGTCGACGCGCATCCCCGCCGCCGTGGCGACCTCCTCCTCGGTGGGCTCGCGGCCGAGCTCCTGGGTGAGGGTGCGGGTGATCCGCAGCACCTGGCCGTGGCGCTCGCCGACGTGCACGGGGAGGCGGATGGTGCGGGACTTGTCGGCGACCGCCCGGCTGATCGCCTGGCGGATCCACCACGTCGCGTAGGTCGAGAACTTGAACCCGCGCCGGTAGTCGAACTTCTCGACCGCCCGCATCAGCCCGATGTTGCCCTCCTGGATGAGGTCGAGCAGGGGGAGGCCGGAGCTGGAGTAGCGGCGGGCGACCGAGACGACGAGGCGCAGGTTGGCCTCGATCAGGTGGCGTCGTGCCTGCTGCGAGCCGGCCTCGATCTGGATGGCCAGCTCGACCTCCTCGGCGGCGGTGAGCAGGCGGACCTTGCCGATCTCGTTGAGGTAGGCGCGCACCGGGTCGTCGAGGCCCGCGGTCATCCGCGCCTCGCGCAGGTCGTCGGCGTCGGCGTCGAGGATCAGGGCGTCGCCGTCGTCGGTGACGTGCTGCGGACCCTCGGCGGCCCAGGGGTCGGCGGGCACGCCGGAGAGGCTCAGCAGCTCGGCAGGGTCGGCGCCGGCGCCGCCCTGGTCGTCGTCGAGCATCAAGGTGGGGTGAGTCCTCATGGCGTGAAGGGTGAAGCCTCGGTGTAAAGTTCCCGTTCGCTCGCGCCCGGTGGCGGGCCCGCACGGAAGGCATACCCTGCGCGCATCAGCGGTAAACCGCAGACCGCTGGTCGAAACCGTCCAGGCGCGCCGGTTCGCGCCTGTTTTGGCCCACAACGGCGTTCTTGGGGTCAAGATCCTGTCACCGTGGTGACAATGGGGATTCCGAGGATGATGCTGTCCCGGTGGGATCGGTGCGTGGGCCAGAGCCCTCCACGCCCTTGGGAGACGACGACGTGGCTGTGATGAGACCGGAGACCTCCCCGGGGTCGGACCTCGACGCCGAGCTGCTCCTGGCGATGTACCGGCACATGGTCCGGGCGCGCGTCCTCGACGAGCGCATGTGGGTGCTGAACCGCCAGGGGCGGGCGCCGTTCGTGATCTCCTGCCAGGGGCACGAGGCCGCCCAGGTGGGGATGGCGATGGCGCTGAAGCCGGGCCACGACTGGATCGCCCCCTACTACCGCGACCTCGCCCTCACCCTGGTCCTGGGGATGACCCCGCGCGACCACCTCCTCGCCCTGCTCGCCCGCGCCGCCGACCCCAACAGCGGCGGCCGGCAGATGCCCGCCCACTACGGCTTCCGCCCCCTGAACATCATCACCGGCGGCTCGCCGGTGGCCACCCAGGTGCTCCACGCCGCCGGGGCGGCGCTGGCCAGCAAGGTGCGCGGCGAGGACGCGGTCGCCTACACCTCGCTCGGCGAGGGCAGCACCAGCGAGGGCGACTTCCACGAGGGGCTGAACTTCGCCGCGGTGCACCAGCTGCCGCTGATCTGCGTGGTCGAGAACAACGGCTTCGCGATCAGCGTCCCCTGGTCGAAGCAGGGGCACACCAAGGACGTCGCCGACCGCGCCCTCGGCTACGGCATGCCCGGCGTCATCGTCGACGGCCTCGACCCGGTGGCCTCGTACCACGCGATGACCGAGGCGGTGGCGCGGGCCCGGCGCGGTGACGGTCCCACCCTCATCGAGGCCAAGGTGGCCCGGCTCACCCCGCACAGCTCGGACGACGACGACCGCCCGTACAAGACTCGCGAGGCGGTCGCCGAGGAGAAGGCGCAGGACTGCGTGCTCCGCTTCCGCCGGGTGCTCGAGGAGCGCGGCGTGCTCACCCCCGGCGACGCCGAGGAGGTCCGCGCCGAGTTCATGCGCGAGGTCGACCGCGCCCAGGAGGAGGCCGAGAACTCGCCGCTGCCCTCCCCCGACTCGCTCCACCTCCACGTCTACGGAGACCAGTGACGATGGCCGTCAGGACCTACATCGAGGCGATCCGCGAGGGGATGCGCGACGAGATGCGCCGCGACTCCCGGGTGATCGTCCTCGGCGAGGACGTGGGCGTGAAGGGCGGGGTCTTCAAGGCCACCGAGGGGCTCCACGCCGAGTTCGGCGAGATGCGCGTCATCGACACCCCGCTCGCCGAGTCGGCGATCGTCGGGGTGGCGATCGGCGCCGCCATCAACGGCCTGCGGCCGATCGCCGAGATCCAGTTCCAGGACTTCATCCTTCCGGCGGTCGACCAGATCATCAGCGAGGCGGCGAAGATCCGCTACCGGAGCAACAACGGCTTCAGCGTGCCGATGGTGATTCGCGCTCCCTTTGGAGGCGGCGTCCACGGCGCCCTGTACCACTCCCAGTCGCTGGAGGCGATGTTCTGCCACATCCCCGGGCTCAAGGTGGTGGTGCCGAGCACCCCGCAGGACGCCAAGGGGCTGCTGCGCGCCGCCATTCGCGACCCCGACCCGGTGCTCTACTTCGAGCACAAGCGCTGCTACCGGCTGATCCGCGGCGAGGTGCCCGAGGGCGAGTACACGGTGCCGCTGGGGCGCGCCGAGGTGCGCCGGCAGGGCCGGGACATCGCCGTCTTCACCTACGGCCTGATGACCCACTTCTGCCTGGAGGCCGCCGAGTCGATGGCCGCCGACGGCTTCGAGTGCGAGGTGGTCGACCTCCGCAGCCTGCGCCCGCTCGACCGGGCGACGATCGTCGCCAGCGCGCGCAGGTGCGGCAAGGTGCTCTGCGTCCAGGAGGCCAACCTGGCGGTCAGCGTGATGTCCGAGGTGGCGGCGATCGTCGCCGAGGACTGTTTCGAGTACCTTGATGCTCCGGTGCGGCGGCTGGGCGGGCCGGAGGTGCCGGGGGTGCCCTTCTCGCCGCCTCTGGAGGAGGCGTACATGGTCAACACCACCAAGATCGAGGCGGCACTTCGCGATCTGGCGGCGTACTGATGGCGGTCACGGTCACGATGCCGCAGCTCGGTGAGAGCGTCACCGAGGGCACCATCGGGAAGTGGCTGAAGCAGCCCGGCGAGCGCATCGAGCGCTACGAGCCGATCGCCGAGGTGATCACCGACAAGGTGAACGCCGAGGTGCCCGCCCCCTCCGACGGGGTGATGGGTGAGCTGATCGCGCCGGAGGGCGCCACCGTCCCCGTCGGCGGCGTCATCTGCACCATCCGCGGGCTCGACGAGGGCGCCGCGCCGGCCGCGGCCGCGCCCGCCCCGGAGGCCGCGGCCGCGCCGCCCGCCCCCGCGCCGCAGCCGGCCCCGCCGGCCGCCGCTCCGCCGGCCCCCGCTCCGGTGGCCGCCGCGCCGCCGCCGCCGCCCGCTCCTCCGGCGCCCGCTCCGATGGCCGAGCCGGTGCCGGTGGCCGCGTCCGCGGCTCTCGCCCCCGCGGCCGAGCCCGGGGCCGCCGGCGCCGGGCTCCACGTCAGCCCCGCGGTGCGCATGCTCGCCCGCGAGCACGGCGTCGACCTCGGCCGGGTGCCGGGGTCGGGCCTGGGCGGGCGGATCACCAAGAAGGACATCCTCGAGTGGGTGCAGCAGCGCGACAGCCGGCCCGCCGCCGCGGCCGCCCCGGCTGCGGTGCCCGCCGCCGTCCCCGAGGCGGCGCTCGCGGCCCCGCCCCCGGCCCCCGTGGCCCCCGCCGCTCCCGCGACCGCGGCCCCGCCCGCCGCCGCGGCCCCTGCCGTGCCGCCGGCCGCCGGCGACACCCTGGTGCCGCTGACCCCGATGCGCCGGGCGATCGCCGAGCACATGAGCCGCAGCGTCCAGACCTCGCCCCACGCCTGGGTGATGGTCGAGGTCGACATGAGCGCGGTGGCGGGGGTGCGCCAGCGCAATCGCGCCGCCTTCGAGCAGCGCACCGGCGCGAAGCTCACCTTCCTGCCCTTCGTCGCCCACGCGGTGATCGGCGCGCTGCGCGCCCATCCCACCCTCAACTCCACCTGGACCGCCGACGGCATCGTCCTCAAGCGCGACATCAACCTCGGCATCGCGGTGGCGCTCGAGGACAGCCTGATCGTTCCCGTCATCCCCAACGCCGACCGGCTCAGCATCGCCGGCCTCGCCGCGGCGGCGCAGGACCTGGGCGAGCGGGCCCGCGCCGGGCGGCTGCGCCTCGAGGACATCCAGGGCGGCACCTTCACCCTCAACAACGCCGGCGCCCTGGGCACGCTGATGTCGCAGCCGATCATCAACCAGCCGCAGGCGGCGATCCTCGCCATGGACGCCATCGTCAAGCGCCCGGTGGTGGTGGCCGGCGACGCCATCGCGGCCCGGCCGATGATGAACCTCTGCATCTCGTTCGACCACCGCATCAACGACGGGCTGCAGGCGACCCGGTTCATCTCGACGGTGCGCGACACCCTCCAGGCCATCGACGACCGGGTGCTCGGCTGACGCCGGCGACACTGCGTCATCGGTGACTTGACACGGGCTGACGGCAGGGGGTATCTGATGCCGTCCGGACGTGGCGCCGGTCGGGGGGGTGGAGGGAGCGAGGATGATCGCAAGGATCGCTCGTGGTGGCTGGGGCCCGGACCGCGACGCCGCGCTGAACGACGCCCGTGAGCGCCTGCTCCCGGCGCTGCGTGCCTGCGAGGGATACCGGGGGCTGATGGTGGTGGAGGACTCCGCCGCGGCGGAGATCATCGTCACCGCCTACTGGTCGACCGCCGCGGAGATGACCGCCGCCGAGGCCGGGATCTCCTGCCTCTGCGCCGAGATCCTCGGCGCCGGCGAGCCCGATGTCGACCACCTCCTGGTGGCGGTGTCGGTGGGCGCCCATGCCGCCACCGAGGGCAGCTGGGTGCGGGTTCTCGACACCACCGTCGACAACGACCGGATGGCGACCGCGATCGCGCACTTCCGCCAGCGGGTGGTCGGCGCCCTCGGGCAGACCCCCGGCTTCCTCAGCGGCGTGCTCTTCGCCGACCCCAGCACCGCGCGCACCATGCTCGCGACCGCCTGGGACACGGGCGAGCACATGCTCCTCTCGGCCAGCCGCCTGGCCCCGCTGCGCGAGGAGGCGCGGATGGAGTTCGGGATGCGGATCCGCCGGGTCTGGAACGCCCGGCTGCTCCTCGCCGACCTCCCCGCTCCGGTGCCGGCCACGACCTGAGGCTCGGGGCCCGCTCAGACCTCGAGGACGCGCATCCCGTAGGCGAGCCCGGCGCAGAGCCGCTCGAGCTCGGCGGCGAACGGGAAGCGCAGGTCGACCTCGACCCCGTCCCAGGTGACGTGGCCGCCGCGTCCCTCGCGGGCGTAGCGAGGGGTGCGGACGCTCGCGCCGATGTCCTCCCCGTCGGCATGCCGCTCCCAGCTGCGCGGCGCCCCCCGGGGATCGGCCCAGAGCGACCACAGCTGCCCGGCCGCCAGCACCAGGCCGGAGCAGTGGAGCAGCTCGCAGCGCTCGCCATCGAGGGTGAAGGGCCGTCCCGCGGCCCGCCGCCCGGGCTCGTACGCTGCCGCGATCGGCGGGACCGCGAGCAGCTCGTCGGCGTCGAGGAGGTGCTCGAAGGCGAGGCTGCAGCGGCGGCCCGAGTAGGCGAGGCAGGCGTCGACCCCGGCGCCGCAGCAGCGCAGCCAGTACTCGGCGTCGGGCCGCAGCCGGACCACCCCGCTCTGCGGACCGGCGCCGAGGGCGCCGAGGTCGACCCGGGTGGCCACCGCGCCCCGTGGGCCGTCGCCGTCGGCGCCGAGCAGGACCGCGGCGCCGGGGCTGGCGGCGACGTCGACCCAGAGGAACGACCCCCCGGGCAGCGGCTCGCGGACCACGTCGGGATCGGTGAGCTGCCGGAGCACCGCCGGCTCGGCGCTGCCGTCGACGAGGAAGCGGCGACCGGCGCCGCCGATGTCCTCGAGCGCGATCTGCCGGCAGCTGCGCATTTCCCGAAAATTGTATGCGGGTTCTACGGTCTGCAGAGCACCTCGCCGTGAATGACCGTGAACCAGCCGTCGGGGGCCTCGGCCCACCGCCGCCAGGCCGCGGCAATCGCCGCGAGCTCGTCATCGGTGGCCAGTCCCTGGGCGCGCAGCTGCTCGGCGAGCGCCGAGGCCGTGACCCGGTCGGCCCAGAGATCGCCCCACCAGTCGCGGTCCTCCGGAGTCGCGTAGCACCAGACCGAGGCCGAGGGAACCACCTCCGAGAAGCCGGCGGCCTGCGCCCAGCCGAGCAGGTGGCGGCCGGCGTCGGGCTCGCCGCCGTTGGCCCGCGCCGCCCGCCGGTAGAGGTCGAGCCAGCGGTCGAGCAGGGGATCGGCGGGATGCCAGGCCATCGACGCGTGGTCGCCGTCGCGGGCGGCGACGACCCCGCCGGGGCGGCAGGCGCGGCGCATCTCCCGCAGCGCCGCCACCGGGTCGGCGAGGTGCTGGAGCACCTGGTGGGCGTGGACCACGTCGAAGCTCGCGTCGGCGGCCGGGAGCGCGTAGGCGTCGCCGATCCGGAAGTCGAGGTTGGACGGGCCGCCGGCATCGCGGCGCGCCGCCTCCACCACCTCTGGGGAGCGGTCCACGCCGAGCACCCGTCCGGGGGCGACCCCGCGGGCGAGGTCGGCGGTGATCGTCCCCGGCCCGGAGCCGACGTCGAGCAGGTCGGTGCCCGGCGCCACCCGGTCGAGCAGGTAGGCGGCCGAGTTGGCGGCTGTCCGCCACCGGTGGGAGCGCAGCACGCTCTCGTGGTGGCCGTGGGTGTAGGTCTCGCTCATGTCCTCTGCGGGTAGAGTGGCCCGCCGTCAGCAGGATACGGAGGATCCGCGTTGCCGGCGATCGCCGTCGAGGGCCTGAGGAAGTCGTACGGCGGCGTCGAGGCGGTCCGCGGGCTGAGCTTCGAGGTCGCCGAGGGCGAGGTCTTCGGCCTGCTCGGCCCCAACGGCGCGGGCAAGACCACGGTGGTGGAGATCCTCGAGGGCTACCGCCGCCGCGACGCGGGCACCGCCACCGTGCTCGGCGTCGACCCCGCCTCCGGCGGCCGGGCGCTGCGCGCGCGGGTGGGGATCATGCTCCAGGAGTGCGCCATGCCCCGGCTGCTCGGCGTCGGCGAGCTGCTCGAGCTCCACGCCGGCTACTACCCGAGGCCGCGGCCGGTCGGCGAGGTGCTCGAGCTGGTCGGGCTGACCGAGAAGGTGGGGGCCCGGGTCAAGACCCTCTCCGGCGGCCAGCAGCGCCGCCTCGACCTCGCCCTGGCGCTGATCGGCGACCCCGAGCTGATCTTCCTCGACGAGCCCACCACCGGCTTCGACCCCTCGGCGCGCCGTGACGCCTGGGAGATCGTGCGCAGCATCCGCACCCTCGGCCGCACCGTGCTGCTCACCACCCACTACATGGACGAGGCCCAGAGCCTCGCCGACCGGATCTGTGTCATCGCCGCCGGCGAGATCGTCGCCGAGGGCACCCCGGAGACCATCGGCGGCCGCGAGACCGCGGCCGCCTGCATCCGCTTCACCATGCCCGAGGGGCTCGACCTCGCCGCCCTGCCCCTGCCCGCGCGGATCGGCGACGGCCACGTGATGCTGGACACGGCGACGCCGACGCGGACTCTCCACGAGCTCACCAGCTGGGCGGTGGCGAGGGGGCTGGAGCTGCCCGGGCTCGAGGTGGTGCGCCCGTCGCTCGAGGACGTGTACCTCGAGCTCACCAGGGGGCCTCAGTGAGCGACGTCGCCCTGGTGCTGCGCCAGGTGCGGTTCGAGCAGCGCAGCTTCTGGCGCAACCCCGCCAGCGCCTTCTTCGCCTTCGCCTTCCCGCTGATGTTCCTGGTCATCTTCGGGAGCCTGAACAAGGGCGCCCGGATCGAGAGCATGGGGAACATCCCCTACAACGCCTACTACGTCCCCGCGCTGATCACCTTCGGCGTCATCGGCGCCTGCATGACCAACATCAGCATGACGGTGAGCATCCGCCGCGACTCGGGGGTGCTGAAGCGGGTGCGCGGCACCCCGCTGCCCGCCTGGGTCTTCATGGCCGGACTGATCGGCTCCTCCGCGGTGGTCGGCGCCGTCCTCGCGGCGCTGATCACCGCCGCGGGGATGCTCTTCTACGGCGTGAGCGCACCTGCTCACCCCGCGACCCTGCTGCTGGTGCTGCTCATCGGCGGGGGGTGCTTCTGCGCGCTCGGTCTCGCCCTCTCGGCGCTCATCCCCAACGCCGAGGCGGCGCCGGCGATCACCAACGCGGTGGTGCTGCCGCTGCTCTTCATCTCCGGGACCTTCTATCCGCTCGACCCCAGCTCGACGCTGAGCCAGATCGCCAACTGGTTCCCCATGCGCCACTTCGCGCTCGCGGTCTTCAGCGCCTTCGACCCCCAGGGCACCCACGGCGGGCTGCCCGCGACCGACCTGCTGTGGATGATCGGTTGGGGGCTGGTGGGCCTGGCCGTCGCGGTGCGCCGCTTCCAGTGGGAGCCGCGGCGGAGCTGAGTCAGGGGCAGGCGTCGTCGATTCCGGGCCCGTCGAGCCGCGGAGGCGACGCCCCGGCGAGCTCGCGCATCGAGCGCAGCATGCGGTCGAGCACGGCGCGGCCCTCGCCCGCCGCGGGGTCGAGGGGGCGGGGCTCGACGTCCCCGGCGATGCGCAGCGGCAGGTACCGCACCGCCACCAGCCGGGTGCCGGCGAAGACGTAGCGGCCGATCACGCTCTCCTGGGTGCCGGTGCTCCAGTGCTGGTCGAAGAGCAGGTTGCCGTGGGCATAGGTGATCAGGTGCCCGCGATACAGCTCGGCGCCCTGGACGCAGTGGGGGTGGTTGCCGATCACCAGGTCGGCGCCGGCGTCGACCGTGGCGCGGCCCACCGCCCGCGGGTCGTCGGGGGCGATGCCGGCGGCGGGGAGGGGGAAGGTCTCGTACTCCCGGCCCCAGTGGTACTGCACCACCACGACGTCGGCGAGGCTGCGGGCGCGGGCGATCTGCTCGCGCACCGCCGGCTCGTCGAACCGGCCGCCGACCAGGTTGAAGCCGAGCATCGCGAAGCGCAGGCCGCGCACCTCGCGCACCGCGGTGTGGCCGAGCCCGCTGACCGCGATGCCGTGGGCGGCGAGCACCGCCTCGGTCTCGGCGATCCCGCCGGGGCCGTGGTTGCCGAGGTGGTTGTTGGCGAGGTTGGCGACCGAGATCCCCGCCGCCGCCATGCCGTCCGCCACCCGGGCGTCGCCGCAGAAGGTGAAGCCGGTGGTGACCACCGGGCAGGTGGCGAGCAGCGGCGCCTCCAGGTCGACGAGGCGCAGGTCGCCCTGGGCGAGCAGCGGCGCGACCGAGCGGAAGGGCCGGCCGTAGTCGCCGAGCCGGCGCAGCGCGAGGTTGACCAGCCGCGCCGGGATGACGTCGCCGGTGACCACCAGGACCCGCACATCGGCGGCGGGCAGGGCGGAGAGGTCGGGGGGGAGCCCCGAGGTCATCGCCTCCGGGGTGAGGCCCTCGGGCACGCCGGTGGGCGGCGCCGGGACGGCGGGCGGTGCGGTGGGGGCGGCCGCAGGGGCCGATCCGCAGGCGACGGCCAGCGCTTCGAGGAGCGCCGCCACCGCCGCCCGCCGCACCGCTCAGTCCGGCAGCAGGTGGGGGTAGCGCCAGTCGCGGGGCGGGTCGAAGGTCTCCTTGATCGCCCGCAGCGAGACCCAGCGGAGCAGGTTGGCGGCCGAGCCCGCCTTGTCGTTGGTGCCGCTGGCGCGGGCGCCGCCGAAGGGCTGCTGGCCGACCACGGCGCCGGTGGGCTTGTCGTTGACGTAGAAGTTGCCGGCGGCGTGGCGCAGCGCCGCGGCCGCCTCCTCGACGGCGCGACGCTCGGTGGCGAACACCGCCCCGGTGAGCGCGTAGGGGGAGGTGGTGTCGACCAGCCGCAGGGTCTCCTCCCAGGCCCCGTCGGGATACGGGTACACGGTGAGGATCGGACCGAAGAGCTCGCGCGCCATCAGATCGTGGCCCGGATCGTCCGTCTCCAGGATCGTCGGGCGCACGAACCAGCCGCGCGAGGAGTCGGCCTCGCCGCCGGCGACGAGGCGGAGGTGCGGGTCCTCCCGGGCGGCGGCCAGCGCCGCCTCGTGGGTGGCGAAGGCGCGGTCGTCGATCACCGCCCCGACGAAGGTGGCGAAGTCGGCGACGTCGCCCATCGGCAGCGACTCGGTGGCGGCGGCGAGGGGCTCGCGGAGCCGCTCCCAGAGGCTGCGGGGGACGTAGGCGCGCGACGGCGCCGAGCACTTCTGGCCCTGGTACTCGAAGGCGCCGCGCACCAGGGCGGTGCTGAGCGCGTCGAGGTCGGCGGAGGCGTGGGCGACGACGAAGTCCTTGCCGCCGGTCTCGCCGACCAGCCGCGGGTAGGAGCGGTAGCCGTCGATGCCGGCGGCGACCTCCCGCCACATCGAGCGGAAGACCCCGGTCGAGCCGGTGAAGTGGACGCCGGCGAGGGCGGGGTGGCGGAGCGCCACCGCCGAGACCGGGCCGCCGTCGCCGGTGACCATGTTGATGACCCCGGGCGGCAGCCCCGCCTCCATCAGCAGCTCCATGATCAGCGAGGCGGCGAGCTGGGCGGTGCGCGCCGGCTTCCAGACAACGACGTTGCCCATCAGCGCCGGCGCGGTGGGCAGGTTGCCGGCGATGGAGGTGAAGTTGAAGGGCGTGACCGCGAGCACGAAGCCCTCCAGCGGGCGCAGCTCGACGCGGTTCCAGGTTCCCGTGGGGGAGACCGGCTGGTCGGCCACCAGGCGCTCGCCGAAGTGGGGGTTGTGGCGCCAGAAGTCGATGAGCTCGCAGGCGGAGTCGATCTCGGCCTGGTGGACGCTCTTGCTCTGGCCGAGCATGGTGGCGGCGTTGAGCCGGTCGCGCCAGGGGCCGGCGAGCAGCTCGGCGGCGCGGAGGAACACCGCGGCGCGGCTCTCCCAGGGCGCGGCCGCCCACTCCGACCGGGCGGCGAGGGCGGCGTCGACGGCGGCGGCGACGTCGGCCTCGGTGGCGCGGCGGCCGGTGCCGAGGACGAGCTCGTGGTCGTGCGGGGCACGGACGGTGAACGGCTCGCCGCCGGCCTCGACCTCGCGGCCGCCCACCACCATCGGCAGCGGCCGGGCGGTGGCGGCGACCTCGCCCAGGGTGGCGCGGAGGGAGCGGCGCTCGGCCGAGCCGGGGGCGTAGCTCCGGACCGGCTCGTTGCGGGGAGGGGGAACGGGGGTCACGACGGGATTGTTCCACTCCCGGTGTACAGTGAACCTCAGGTATGGAACCGCTTCCCGCCGTCCCCGAGTCACCCGTCCCCGGCCCGCGCCCGTCCCACCTCCGCCTCCTCCCCGAAGGGGTCGACCGCCGGCCGCCGTGGCTCACCGTTCGCCTCCCCGGCGGCGAGGGGTACACCCGCCTCAAGGGGATCATGCGCGGCCTCGAGCTGAACACCGTCTGCGAGGAGGCGCGCTGCCCGAACATCGGCGAGTGCTGGGGCCAGGGCACCGCCACCTTCATGATCCTCGGCGACGTCTGCACCCGGGCCTGCGCCTTCTGCGCGGTGAAGAGCGGCCGCCGCGGCGGCGACGTCGACGCCGACGAGCCCCGCCGGGTGGGCGAGGCGGTGGCGCGGATGCGCCTGCGCCACGCCGTGGTCACCTCGGTCGACCGCGACGACCTCCCCGACTTCGGCGCCGGGCTCTTCGCGGAGACCATCCGGGCGATCCGCGCCGCCTCGCCGGGTACCACCGTCGAGGTGCTCACCCCCGACTTCAACGGCAGCGAGGCCTCGCTGCGGACGGTCATGGACGAGGCGCCGGAGATCTTCAACCACAACGTCGAGACCGTCGGCCGCCTCTACCGCCGGGTGCGTCCCAAGGCCGACCTGCTCCAGAGCCTGCGCCTGCTCCAGGCGGGGAAGCGGATGGAGCCGCGCAGCCGCACCAAGTCCGGGCTGATGCTCGGCCTCGGCGAGAGCCTCGACGAGGTGCGCGAGCTGCTCACCATGATGCGGGCGCACGACATCGAGATCGTCACCATCGGGCAGTACCTGCGGCCCTCGCTGAAGCACCACCCGCTGGTGCGCTTCGTGCCCCCCGAGGAGTTCGACGAGCTCCGCGAGTTCGGCGTGCGCCTCGGCTTCGAGCACGTCGAGTCGGGGCCGCTGGTGCGGAGCAGCTACCACGCCGCCGACCAGGCGGGCCCGGCGCCGGTCGCGGCGGCCGGGGGGTGAGCGCGGGGACGCCCCCCGAGCTCGGTCACCTCTGGCTGGGCACGGTGGGCTACGCCGCCGCCTGGGAGCTGCAGCAGCGGCTGGCCCGGGCCCGCGCCGCCGGCGACCTCGACCGCGACTGCGTCCTGCTCCTCGAGCACCCTCCGGTGTTCACGATGGGGCGGAACGGCAGCCCGGAGCACGTCCCGGGCGGCCCCGAGCGGATCCGCTCGCTGGGCGCCGACTACGTCGAGGTCGACCGCGGCGGCTCGGTGACCTTCCACGGGCCGGGGCAGCTGGTCGCCTACCCGATCCTCCGCCTCGCCGAGGTGCTCCCCATCCCCGGACAGCCCGGGCTGGGCGACGTGCTCCGCTACGTGCGCGCCCTCGAGGAGGCGATGCTCGGCGCCGCTGCGACCGCGGGGGTCACCGCCGGGCTGCGGCCGCCCTACACCGGCGTGTGGGTGGGCGGCGAGAAGCTCGGCGCCATCGGGGTGAAGCTCAGCCGAGGGGTCACCCTCCACGGGCTGGCGATCAACGTCACCACCGACCTGCGCTGGTTCACCGAGGTGGTGCCCTGCGGGATCAGCGACGGCGGGGTCACCTCGCTGGAGCGGCTGGGCGCGACCGGCTGGACTCCGGAGCGGCTGGCCCCCGTGCTCGCCGGCCACCTCGCCGCGGCCCTCGGCCGGGTGGCGGTTCCGGCCGGCCGCGGGCTGCTCGAGGCCGCCGCCGCAGCCGTCTGATCAAAGGCGTCGAACGCACCGGCGCGCAGGGAACCATGGGTGCTGTGCGTTGAATGTGCACTGGTGATGCGGCCCGTTTCGTTCGATCGGCGCGTTCTCGCACAACCAGCCTCTGGTCAGGGTCACGAGAAGCAATTACCATCCGAAGAAACCGGTGCATGTGTTCGTTTGCAGCGGGTCCATCCGGATGGACGGTCAGCCCCCGTTCCGAAGGAGCTTGAGGCCGTGTTCGTCAGAAACCGCATGCTGAACAACCTGTCATGGCCGGCCGAGAAGGGGTCGATCCGCAGGCAGCGCCGCCAGGCGCTCTGCGAGCTCGACGGCCTGCTCTCACAGCTCGAGGAGATCAACCTGCGGGGCACCGAGGTGCCCGGCAGGGTGCGCGCGGCGCTGCGCCGTCACGGCGCGGCGGTGACCGACACCGACGCGGCCGCTCAGCTCATCGAGATGATCTTCGCGGTGCAGGAGCGGTACATGCTGCATCCGCAGCTGCCGCCGCCCCCCGCGGTCGAGGACCTGCGCCGCCGCATGGCGAGCTGAGCGCGGCCGCGCTCGCCTCCGCGCTCCCACCGGAGTAAGGTCCGGGGGACGATTCCGCCAGGGTGGGATGTGGGGGCCGATGCGACAGCTCACGAGCCTCGACGCGCAGTTCCTCGCGCTCGAGGACCGGCACAACTACGGTCACGTCGGCGGCCTCACCATCCTCGAGGCCACCACCGTCTCGGGCGAGCCCTTCACCGCGCAGCGGGTCTCCGTCCTGCTCGCCTCGCGGCTCCACCTGCTGCCGCCGTTCCGCTGGCGCCTCGCCGAGGTGCCGCTGGGCATCGACCACCCGTACTGGATCGACGACCCGGAGTTCGACCTCGAGTACCACGTCCGCGAGCTCGCCCTGCCCGACCCGGGCGACGACCGGCAGCTCGCCGAGCAGGTGGCGCGCATCCACTCGCGGCCGCTCGATCGCACCCGGCCGCTGTGGGAGCTCTACGTCATCCACAACCTCGCCGGCGGCCGGGTGGGGATGTTCACCAAGATCCACCACTCCGCGATCGACGGCCTGTCCGGCGCCGAGATCCTCTCGGTGGTGCTCGACCTCGAGCCCGAGGGCAGGGTGATCCCGCCGCCGGATCCCGACGGCCGGCCCGGCCGCGTTCCCGGCGGGCTCGAGCTCTTCGGCCGCGGCCTCGCCAACCTCCCGCGCCAGCCGCTGCGCACTCTGCGCGGGCTGCCGCCGATGGTCGCGAACCTCGACACCCTGCCCGGCGTCGGCGCCGTCCCCGGCACCGCGATGGTGGCGAAGGTCAGCCGCCGCATCGCCCGCCTGATCCCCGGCGTCGAGCCCGGGGAGGTGCTGGAGATGCCGCGCAACATGGCGCCGCGGACGGTGTTCAACGGCCCGGTCTCCGGCCACCGGAGGGTGAGCTTCACCACCGTCCCGCTCGACGAGGTGAAGGCGGTCAAGAACCGCTTCGGGGTGACCGTCAACGACGTGGTGGTGGCGGTCAGCGCCGGCGCGGTGCGGCGCTGGCTGCTCGACCACGCGGAGCTGCCCGACCGCCCGCTCACGGCGATGATCCCGCTCTCGGTGCGCACCCCCGAGCAATTCGGCACCTATGGCAACCGGATCTCGATGATGGGGGTGCCCATCCCCACCGACGAGCCCGACCCCCTGCTCCGGCTGCAGCGCACCCACGAGGTGCTGCGCTCCGCCAAGGAGCGTCACAAGGGAGTGCCGGCGAGCATCCTCCAGGACGTCACCCAGTCGATCCCGCCGGCGGTGTTCGCGCGTGCCTCGCGCACCGTGCTCGGGCTGGTCTCCCGGGGACCGGTCGCACCGGTGTGGAACCTCTGCATCTCCAATGTGCCCGGGGTGCCGATGCCGCTCTACTGCGCCGGCGCCCGGGTGCTCAACGAGTACCCGATCTCGGCGATCGCCGACGGCATGGGCCTGAACATCACCGTGCTCAGCTACCAGGGGCAGATGGACTTCGGGATCGTCGCCGACCGCGAGCAGATGCCCGACGCCTGGCCGCTGATCGAGAACCTCCGCGACGAGCTGGCGACCCTGCTCGCGCTCAGTCCCGAGCAGGAGTAGACGAGATGGACGTCGAGGAGGCCAAGCGCGCCGCCGGCGAGGCCGCCGCCGAGCTGGTCGAGGATGGCATGACCCTGGGCCTGGGCACCGGCTCGACGGCGCGGTGGTTCATCGCCGCGGTGGGGCGGAGGCTGCGGGAGGGGATGACGCTGCGCGGGGTGCCGACCTCGCGGGCGAGCGAGGCGCTCGCCGCCGAGGCGGGCATCCCCCTGGTCGAGCTCGACGCCAACGGGGTCGACCTCGCCGTCGACGGCGCCGACGCCGTCGACCAGCGGCTCCGGGTCATCAAGGGCGCGGGGGCGGCGCTGCTCCGCGAGAAGATCGTCGCCGCGGCGGCGCGCCGGTTCGTGGTGGTGGTCGACGAGGGCAAGCTCCGCGACCCCCTCGGCGGCCCCCTGCCGGTCGAGGTGGTCCACTTCGGGCACCTCGCCACCCTGGCCCACCTCGACCGCCTCGGAGGCGGCTTCCGGCTGCGGCTCGACGCCGCCGGGCGGCCGCTCGAGACCGACAACGGCAACCTCATCGCCGACGGCGAGCTTCCCGTCATCGACGACCCCGAGGGCCTGGGGGCGCGGATCGACGGCATCCCCGGGGTGGTCGGCCACGGCCTCTTCTGCGGCCTGGCCCACATCGTGCTGGTGGCGCGGCGGGACGGCACGGTCGATCGCCTCACCGCGGACTGATGCGCCGCCGGGACGTCTATCCTCCCCGGCTGTGGCTGTGAGCGAACTGTCTGGCGCGACCGTCCTCCTCACCGGGGTCACCGGCTTCCTCGGCACCGCCATCCTGGAGAAGCTGCTCCGCAGCGTGCCCGGCTGCCGGGTGGTGACCCTGGTGCGTCCGGGACGCCACGGCGCCGAGCGGCGGGTGCGCGACGAGGTGCTCGCCTCCCGGGCGTTCGGCCCGCTGCGCGAGCGCCTGGGGGAGGGCTGGGAGGCAGCGCTGGGCGGGCGCATCCAGCCCGTCGGGGGCGACCTCGGCGCTCCCGGGCTGGGCCTCGACGAGGCCGGGCTGCGGGCTCTCGCCGGCGTGGACGTGGTCATCCACTCCGCCGCCGAGGTGGCCTTCGACAGCCCCCTCGACGTCGCCCTGCGCACCAACGTCGGCGGCGCCGTCGGCCTGGTCGAGACCGTGCTCGCCGCCGACGCCCGGCCCGCCTTCGTCCACGTCTCCACCGCCTACGTGAGCGGGGTGCGCCGCGGGCTGGTGCTCGAGGGCGCTCCCGGCGGCCTGGCGACGGCGGGCGGCGCCGCCCTCGACTGGCGCGCCGAGCTGCGGGCGGCGGAGGCGGTGCGCGCCGGGCTGGAGGCCGAGTCGCGGTCCCCGCAGCGGCTCCGCAAGTTCGCCGCCACCGCACGGCGCGGGCCCGGGGCCTCGGGGGTGCCCGCCGCCGGCGCCGAGGTGGAGCGGATGCGGGCGCGCTGGGTCGACGCCCGGCTCGTCGAGCACGGCCGCGCCCATGCCCGTGCCCTGGGCTGGTCGGACGTCTACACCATGAGCAAGGCGCTCGCCGAGCTGGCGGTCAGCGAGCGCTGCGGCGAGCGGCCGCTCTCGGTGGTGCGGCCCTCGATCATCGAGTCGGCGCTTCGCGAGCCCATCCCCGCCTGGATCGTGGGACTCCGGATGGCCGAGCCGGTGATCCTCGCCTACGGCCGCGGGCTGCTGCCCGAGTTCCCCGGCCTGCCCGACGGCATCATCGACGTGGTTCCGGTCGACATCGTCAGCAACGCGGTGATCACCGCGGCGGCGACACCGCCGGCGGCGGGGCGGGCGGTGTACCACGTCGGCACCGGGGCGCGGAACCCGCTGCGCTACCGCGGCCTCTTCGACAACGTCCGCGGCTACTTCCGCGCCCAGCCGCTCCACGACTCCGCGGGGGCGCCGATCGCGGTGCCCGACTGGAAGTTCCCCACCGGCCGCCAGGCGGGGCGCCGCCTCGCCACCCTGGAGCGGGGGCTGGAGATCGCCGTCGGCACCGTGGAGCGGGGGATGGCGTCGCCGCGCACCCGGGTGCTCCACCAGCGCCTCGACGAGGCCCGCGACCGGGTCCGCCGGGCGCGCTCGCTCTCCGAGATGTACGCGGTGTACACGGAGATGGACGCGGTCTTCGACGACGCCGGCACCCGTGCCCTCGACCTCGGGCGCAGCCCCGCCGAGCGCGCCGAGTTCCCCTTCGACGTCGCCGTGATCGACTGGGAGGACTACCTGCAGCGCTCCCACATCCCTGCGGTCGTCGACCTCGCCCGGATGCGCCGCCGCGCCCCCCGACCGGTGCTGCCGCGGCCGACCTCGTCGCCGGCCCCGCCGCCGGCGCGGCTGCCCCGGGTGCGCGCCGGCGTCGAGCCCGCGCTCGCCGTCTTCGACGTCGAGGGCACCATCGCCGACCTCACCGTGGTGCAGCACTACCTGTTCTTCCTCCTCGACCGCGAGGAGCGGCGGCGCTGGCCGCTGACGGTCGCGCGCACCGCGATGCGCGTGCCCGGCTGGCTGCGCCTCGACCGGGTGAACCGCCTGGACTTCCAGCGCCGCTTCTACCGCGGCTACGCCGGGCTGGAGCGCGAGTTCGTCGCCGAGACCGCGCGCCGCGCACTCCACGAGATCACCCTGCCGCGCTGCTTCCCACGGGCGATGCGCCGGGTGCGCGAGCACGTCGACGCCGGCCATCGGGTGGTGCTGGTGACCGGGGCGCTCGAGGAGGTGGTGCGCCCGCTCGCCGACCTGCTCGAGGTCGAGCTGCGCGCCGCCCACCTGCGCACCCTCGACGGCGTCTTCGACGGCGACCTCGCCGACACCCCGCCGAGCGCAGAGGCGAGGGGCGCCCTGGTCAGCCGGCTCGCCGCCGAGACCGGCGCGCGCACCGCCGCCTGCTACGCCTACGCCGACAGCATCAGCGACCTCTCGATGCTGGAGGCGGTGGGCACCCCGGTGCCGGTCAACCCCGACCTGCGGCTGCTGTCGGTGGCGCGGCGGCGGGGGTGGGCGGTGCAGTCCTGGCGGGTCGGCGACGGCGGCGGCCGGATGCCGGTGGTGCTGCCCGCGCGGGTGTCCGCCGAGCAGAGCCGCCGCGTCGCCGCGGGTCGCCGCTGATGCGTGCCCTCGAGTGCACCCCGACGGTGCCCGGGTACGCCCTCGCGCGGGTGGTCGGCGGCACCCGCGGCGGCCCCTTCACGATGCTCCGGCTCACCCACCGGCCGCCACCGGAGCTGCTCGGCGAGGGCTGGGTGCGGCTCCGCCCGCGGCTCGCCGGCATCTGCGGCAGCGACCTCTCCGCCCTGCGCGGCCATGCCAGCCCGTATCTGGGGGCGCTCGCCTCGTCGCCGTTCGTGCCCGGCCACGAGGTGGTCGCCACCGTCACCGGGGGTGGTGGGCGCTGGAGCGACGGCACCCGGGTGGTGGTCGAGCCGCTGCTCCACTGCGGGGTGCGCGGGGTCGTGCCTCCCTGCCCGCGCTGCGCCGCCGGCGAGCCGCAGGGATGCGAGTCGGTGGCCGGCGACGGCTTCGCGGCGGGGTTGCAGAGCGGCTACTGCGCGGCCACCGGGGGCGGCTGGGCGGGGGAGATGGTGGCCCACCAGAGCCAGCTCCACGAGGTGCCGGGCGGGCTCGACGACCGTGACGCGGTGATGGTCGAGCCGCTCGCCTGCGCCCTCCACGCGGTGCTGCGCAATCCGCCGGAGCCCGACGATCGCGTCCTCGTCGTCGGCGCCGGCACCCTGGGACTGCTGATCATCGCCGCGCTGCGCCACGCCGCCCGCCCCCGCCGGGTGATCGCCGTGGCCAAGCACGACGGCCAGAGCCGGCTCGCCGGCCGGCTCGGCGCCGACGTGGTCTGCGCCCCCGACGTGATGCTGCGGACGGTGCGCTTCGAGACCCGCGCGCGGCTGGTGGAGGGACGCGCGGTGGCGCCCTTCCTGCTCGGCGGCGCCGACCTCACCTTCGAGTGCAGCGGCACCGCGAGCGGGCTGCAGAGCGCGATCGGCTGCACCCGCGCCGGTGGCACCGTGGTGATGGTGGGGATGCCGGGACGGGCGAGCATCGACCTCACCCCGGCGTGGCACCGCGAGCTCAGCCTGCGCGGCGCCTACGGCTATGGGGTCGACACCGTCGGTGGGATCGCTGTCGAACCGCCGCGGCGTACCTTCGCGATCGCCCTGGAGGCCGCGCAGGCGTTGCGCCCGGGCCGGCTGGTGGACGACCCTCTGCCGCTCGAGGACTACCGGCGGGCGCTCACCCGGGCCGCGTCGGCGGGGTCGCGCGGAGCGGTGAAGGTGGCCTTCGCGCCGCAGGGGGAGGGGTGATGAACCGGCCCGGAACGGTGGTGGAGGTGGGCCGCTCGACCCCACCGGTCCTGGTCCACAACGGCGACTCGGTGGTGCTGCAGCGCTTCCCGGTGGGCACCCGGGTGGTCTACCCGCCCGACCCGCTGACCGGCCTGCGCGACCCCGACGGCGCCATCCGCCGGGCGCTGCTCAACCCTCTCGACTCCGAGCCCCTGCCGGCGCTGCTCCACGCCGGGATGCGGCTGACCATCGCCGTCGACGACATCTCGCTGCCGCTGCCGCCGATGCGCTGGCCCGACGCCCGGCAGCGGGTGCTCGAGGCGGTGCTCGACCTGGCCGCGGCCGCCGGCGTCGAGGATGTCGAGCTCATCATCGCCACCTCGCTGCACCGCCGGATGACCGCGCCCGAGGTGCTCCACGCCGTGGGGCGGCGCGTCTTCGACGCCTTCTGGCCCGACCGGCTCTACAACTTCGACGCCGAGGACCCGGACGCGCTGGTGGAGCTGGGCACCACCGCCGAGGGCGAGGTGGTGGAGATCAGCCGGCGGGCCGCGGAGAGCGACCTGCTGGTCTACGTCAACATCAACCTCGTGGCCATGGACGGCGGCCACAAGAGCGTCGCCGTCGGGCTCGCCGGCTACCGCTCGCTCCGCCACCACCACAACGTCCACACGCTGCGCCACACGCGGTCGCTGATGGACCCGCCGCGCAGCGCGTTGCACGCGTCCTGCGAGCGCATGGGGCGCCTCATCGAGACCACGGTCAAGGTCTTCAAGATCGAGACCACGCTCAACACCGACACCTTCCCGCAGCAACTCGGATTCCTCAACCACCGCGAGGCCGACTGGTCGATGCGCGACAAGGTGGGGGCGGCGGCGTTCACGCGTGGCGTGGCGGCGCTGCCGGGCGCGCGCGTGCGCGAGCTCATGCACCGCACGCGCTCGCCGTACGCCATGACCGGCGTCTTCGCCGGCGCCACCGAGCCGGTGCACCGGCGCGCGCTGGAGTCGGTGTACCGGCAGCACCTCGTCCCGGTCACCGGACAGAGCGACATCCTGTCGTGCGGCATCCCCTACATCGGGCCCTACAACGTCAACTCGATCATGAACCCGATCCTGGTGCACTGCATGGCGCTGGGGTACTTCTTCAACATGTACCGCGGAGTCCCGCTGGTCCGCAAAGGCGGCGTCCTCATCCTCACGCACCCGCTGCGCGAGGAGTTCCACCCCGTCCACCACCCCTCGTACATCGACTTCTACGACCAGGTGCTGCCGGCGACCCGCGACCCGCACCGCATCGAGACCGAGTACGAGGAGCGCTTCGCCACCGATCCGTGGTACCGCCAGCTCTACCGGCGCTCCCACGCGTACCACGGAGTGCACCCGTTCTACATGTGGTACTGGGGTGCGCACGCCCTCCAGCACCTGGGCGCCGTGGTCGTCGTCGGCGGCCAGCGGCACGTCGCGGAGCGGCTGGGCTGGCGGTCCGCCTCGACGTTCGAGGACGCCGTGGAGATGGCCGGCCAGGTGGTCGGCGCCCATCCGACCATCACCCACCTCCACGCGCCGCCGATGATGGTCTGCGACGTCACCCCCGGCGAGCACGACACCGGCGTGCCGTGAGCGCCTCGCCCCACCGGCGTCGCGACGCGCGCCGGCACGCCGTCGACGTGCTGTGTCGGCTGGGTGCGGACACCGTGCGCGCGGTGCGCGACTGGCGGCCGCCGGAGCACCCCGAGGCGGACGAACGGCCGGCACGGGCCGAGCGCGCGCGCCGGGTCCCCGAGCCCACCTGGGGCCGTACGCCGACGGCGACGATGCTGCGCCGCACGGTGCAGCGGCGCGCTCTCTTCCCGCTGCTGACGGCGCTGGGCCGGCCCGAGGTGGTCGGCCTCCACCACTTGCTGGGGGTGCGCACCCCGGTGATCCTGGCGCCCAACCATGCTTCGCACAGCGACGCGCCCCTGGTCCTCAGCGCGCTCCCCGAGGAGATCCGCGACCGCACCCTGGTCCCGGCCGCCGCCGACTACTTTTTCGACCGGCGCTGGCTGTCGGTTGCGGTCACGCTCAGCATGAACGCGGTGCCCTTCGACCGGACCAACGAGATCGCCGACTCGGTGCGCCGCTGCGAGCGCTTCCTTCGCCACGGCAACAGCATCGTCCTCTTCCCGGAGGGATCGCGCTCGCGCGACGGCCGGCTCCGCGGGTTCAAGGCCGGCGTCGCCCACCTGGCGGCGCAGACCGGCGCACCGGTGATCCCGGTCTACGTGCAGGGCACCCACCGGCTGTTGCCACGCGGCAAGGCGTTGCCGAGACCGAGCTCGGTCGTGGTCCACTTCGGTGCCCCGCTGATGGCCACCGAGGACGAGGGGGCACGCCGCTTCAACGCGCGCCTGGAGGCGGCGGTGCTGGCGCTGGCCAGCGAGGCTCGCAACTTCGCCCACCGCGACACCAGACCGCGCCAGGGGTCATGGCGTGAGTCCTGGCAGCGCTCGCAGGCGCAGAGGCCTGCACCGGGTGAGACCGGCGCAGCCCTCGTGACCGGCGGCGACGAGGCTTCGACCGGCCACGGCTGGATCGACACCTGGCGCTCCACCACCCCGCGCTGAGGGCGTCTGGCACACTGCGTGGCCGGGCGGGTGGCTCAGCTGGTCAGAGCGCCTCGCTTACACCGAGGAGGTCGCGGGTTCGAGTCCCGCCCCGCCCACGGCCGGCCGCTCAGCCGGGAGCACGGCCTCCGGGGGCGAGCGCCGCCGCCCTGGCAGCCTGCCGGGCGGTCAAGGAGCGCACCAGGGCGGCGCCGAGGAACGAGGCCACCGCCCAGGAGACGCCGAACAGGGCCAGGAAGATGTCGTGGGTCCGGAGCTGCTCCAGCGACTGGTCCCGGCTGCCGGCCACCAGGGTGAGGATGAAGGTCCCCAGGGTGACCAGCCAGGCGACCCACCAGGCGATCAGCAGGCCGGGGGCGCCTCCGTCCCTGCCACCGTCCGCTCGGGCGCTCACCGTCCAGGTCTCGCGCAACGCCAGGAAGGGCAGGACGTAGTTGGCGACGGGGCAGAACCACCAGGCCACCGCGGCCCCCGGGCTGAATCGGAGGGAGCGGCCGCCCAGGGCCGGGTTGTTGCGGACGGAGACGAAGACCCAGGTCAGAAAGGCGATCGAGGTCAGGAGCGCCAGGAGCACCATGGTGCCGAGGGCCGCGCCCACCAGGTTGTCGGCGGCGTTCCCCTGATCGACGATGCTGCCGCGGGCGCTGCCGTCGAGCACCGACCCCGCGAAGAGGTAGCGATGGACGGTCGCACCGGCGAGGAAGAGGCCGGTGGCGCCGGAGAGGAGGAGCAGCGCGGTGGCGAGCAGGGCGCTGATGCGTGGCGGTTGGTAGACGCCCGGTGGCGCGACCTGCCCGGTCGGCACCCAGCCGGCGCCGTTCCACATCCAGGCGCCGTCCGGCGAGGTCACCGCGGCACCGTAGCCGGGCCCAGCACCCGGCCCGGCCGGATACCCCGGCGCCGTTGGTGTCCCGTAGGGACCCGGCGGGAACTGGCTCATGCGCCGAACCCTACCCGCTCGGCCCGCGGTGGACGTCCATGGCACCAGACTTGCGGCCCATGACCCCGACCCGCCCGGAATCGTGGCCCTCCGCGGTGGAGGAAACGCCCTGGCGGCCGACCGCCGAGCAGCTCGCCGCCGCGGCCGGCACGACCCTGCCGGACGTGATCGCGCCGGGGCTGCGCGTGCTCTTCACCGGCATCAACCCGGGCCTGTACACCGCCGCCATCCAGCATCACTTCGGGCGGCCCGGCAACCGCTTCTGGAAGCTTCTCTGGCACAGCGGCTTCACCGACCGCCAGCTCTCGCCCTTCGAGGAGCGGCGCCTGCTGGACCACCGCATCGGAGTGACCAACCTGGTGGCCCGAGCCACGGCCACCGCCGCCGAGGTGAGCCGCGACGAGCTGGTCGCGGGGGCGGCCCAGCTGGCGGCGCGGGTGGAGCGCCAGCAGCCGGAATGGGTCGCCGTCCTGGGGATGACGGCGTTCCGCACCGCCTTCTCGCTCCCGCGCGCCCGGCTCGGTGAGCAGGCCGGCCGCCTCGGCGGCGCCCCCGTCTGGCTGCTGCCGAATCCCAGCGGGCTGCAGGCGCACTACCAGCTGCCGGAGCTGACGGCCGCCTTCCGGGCTCTGGCCGAGCGCGCCGGCTTCCCGTGAGCGCCGATCCCGCCGCGCGCCGCCGCCCCGGCCTGCGGCGTACTCTCCGCCAACCATGAGCTTCAACCTCGCCAGCATGATCAGGGAGTCGGCGGTGGCCACTCCCGACAAGACGGCGGTGATCCTCGACGACTTCCGGCTGTCCTACGCCGAGCTCGACGCCGCCAGCGACGGGGCCGCCGCCGGGCTGCGCGCCGCCGGCGTGGAGCGCGGCCAGAGGGTCGGGGTGATGCTCCCCAACATCCCCCAGTTCCTCGTCGCCTACTTCGGCATCCTCAAGGCCGGCGCGGCCATGGTGCCCATGAATGTGCTTCTCAAGGCTCCGGAGGTGGCCCAGCAGCTCAAGGATTCTGGCGCGGTCGCGCTGCTGGTGTGGGACGGCGTCGCCGCCGAGGCGGCCAGGGGGGCGGCGGAGGCGGGTGGCGTCCCGGTCCACGTGGTCGTCACCGGCATGGGGGAGGTGCCCGAGGGGGCGCAGGACGCCCAGCAGCTGTTGGGTGGCCCGCTCGAGGGCCCGTTCGACATCGAGCCCACGGCGCCCGAGGACGTCGCCGTGATCATCTACACCTCGGGCACCACGGGCCGGCCCAAGGGTGCGCAGCTGACCCACTTCCAGCTCTACATGAACTGTGACATCGCCGGCCGGCTGTTCGGCGTCCGTGAGGACGATGTCGCGCTCGGCGTACTGCCGCTGTTCCACGTCTTCGGGCTCAGCAGCGTCACCAATGTGTGCCTGCGCGGCGGGGGCACCATGTCGCTGGTCACGCGATTCGACCCCGCCAAGGTGCTGGAGGTCATGGAGCGCGACCGGGTCACCATCTTCAGCGGCGTGCCCACCATGTTCATCGCGCTGCTCCACCATCCCGATGTCGCCAATCGCGATCTGAGCGCCCTGCGGGTGGCCAACAGCGGTGGCGCCAGCATCCCCGGCGAGGTCATCCGCGCCTTCGAGGAGCGGTTCGGGATCTCCGTGCTGGAGGGTTACGGGCTCAGCGAGACCGCCTCTGCGGCCTGCTTCAACCGATTCGAGTCGCGCAAGGTGCAGAGCGTCGGCAAGGCGATGTGGGGGGTCGAGGTGCGCGTCGTCGACGAGGAGGACCGGCCGCTGCCCCCCGGCGAGGACCACGTCGGCGAGCTGGTCATCCGCGGCCACAACGTCATGAAGGGCTACCACAACCAGCCTGAGGCCACCGCCGAGGTGATGAGGGGCGGCTGGTTCCACACCGGCGACCTCGGCTACCGGGACGACGAGGGCTTCTTCTTCATTGTCGACCGCAAGAAGGAGCTGATCATCCGCGGTGGCTACAACGTCTATCCCCGCGAGGTCGAGGAGGTGCTCTACGCCCACCCCGCCGTCGCCGAGGCGGCGGTCATCGGCCGGCCCGACGAGCGGCTGGGCGAGGAGGTGACCGCGGTGGTGGCGCTGAAGTCGGGCGCCGCGGCCACCGAGGCGGAGCTGATCGCCTTCTGCAAGGAGCGGGTGGCGGCCTACAAGCATCCGCGCAGCATCCGGTTCCTGGAGACCCTGCCCAAGGGCCCCACCGGCAAGGTGCTGAAGAAGGAGCTCAAGGCCGAGGCCTGACATGCCCGACTGGAACGGCGTCACCACGTCCAGGGGTGCGGGCGAGCACGTCTGGCGGCGGCACGCTCCGGGCGCGTCGTTCCCCCGCATCCTCGCTCCCCCGCCGGGCGTCAACCAGCTCGACCCCTTTCAGGATCCCTCGCCGCTGGCCGAGGAGTACGACTGCGGGGAGGCGACGGTGACCTCGCTGCTGGCGCTCTTCGGCGTGCACACCACCGACTTCGAGGTCCGCAGGGAGATCTTCGGCGTCGGCGCCGACGGCACCGTCCGCGAGGGCCTGGGCACGCGCAATGTGCAGCTGGCGGCGGCGCTCGAGTTCCACATGGGCAATGGGTTCGCCGCCGCGCTGCTGGACCGCGGCCCGGCCCTGGAGATCGTGCCCGGCCTGCTGGCGGGAGGTCACCGCGTCCTCTGCCTCCTCTGGCAGAACGCCGACTGCGAGTGCGACGGCAGCCGGGTCTTCGTGCACTGGATGCTCTGCTTCGGATTCGACGCCGGCGAGTTCGTGGTCATGAACCCCAACGGCGGGGTCTACGAGCGCATCGACGGCAGGCTCTTCGAGCTCTGCTGCTCGGGCCAGTACGTCATCGTGAACGCCATCCACGAGCCGGACGTCCGGCCGGGCATCCTGCTGGACGGGTCGACCGCCATCTGAGGCGGTCCGGCGCGCGGCCTTCGCGAGTCGGTGACGTGCCGGCTCCGCCGCCGCCGATCGGTCAGAGTGACGCCATGAGCCGCTGGCGCGACGGTCTGGGGGCGACCATGCGCGGCCTCGCAGCCGGAGCCGACCGCCCCGGCCCCACCGTGCCCTGGTCCGATCAGGGCGTCGGCGTCGCCGCCGACGAGATCGGGCCGCAGGACGAGGTGGTCCTCGGGCTGGCGCTGGCCCGGATCCTTCGCGCCACCCCCGCCCTCCGCGTCGACGTCATCGTGGCGGCGGCGATGTCCGCCTTCCTGGCCGTCGAGACCGCCTGGTCGTCACTCGACGCCCAGGGCAGCCGGGCCTTCATGGCGCCCGCCCTCTGGGAGTCGCACCGCTCGCGCATGGAGCTGTACGCCACCCACGGCCGCCGCAACGCGCTCGACGCGCTGCGCGTGCGGCGCGCGGCGATCGTGGCGGCCGACGCGGGGCCACCGGCCCGGGTGACGGTCCGGATCGAGGCGAGCAGCGCCGACTATGACGTCGACCCGCAGGGGCGCCTCCTGCGCGGTGACCGGAGCGTCTTCGACTGGGCCGAGGACTGGGTCATCGAGCAACGGGTCCCCGACCCGGGCGAGGTCCCGCGATGCCTCAACTGCGGGGCCCCGCTGAACACCGACGCCCGGGGTCTCTGCACCTCCTGCCACGCGCCCCTCCTCGCCGACGGCGCCTGGGTCGTGATCGCGGCGCAGCGGCTGGAGGACGAGCGGAGTCGCCGCGACGCGATCCTGGGCATCCAGCCGCCCGACGCCGGCATCGGAGGCATCGCGCCGGCCCCACTGATCCTTCCATCCGCCCGCAGCCGGCATGCGGCGCCCGCGCACGATCCGCAGGCGCTGGCGGTGCTGGCCGCCGCCGGCGGGCGCATCGACCCCGCCGTCCTGGTCACGCACGTCACGGCGGCGTTCAGCGCCCTGCGCGCCGCCTGGGCGGCGATGTCGATCGATCCCGCGGCGCCCTACCTGGCTGCCGGCGCCGCCACCGAGCTCGGCGCCGGCATCGAGGCCCTCCACAACCGCGGGCTGCGGCGCGTTGCCGACGTGCCTTTGGTGGAGGCGGTCCGGATCGATCACGCGGCGGACTCCGACGGGCTGCTGACCCTGCAGTGCTCGGTCACCGCCACTCTGGTCGACGCCGACGTCGACGGCACGGGCGCGCTGGTCCGCGGGACTCGGGAGCTCCAGGACGTCTCCTGCGCGCTGCAGCTGCGCCGCCACGCCGGCGCCCGCTCACCACAGTCGGGCGTCGTCATGCAGCGCTGCGATCGCTGCGGCGCACCCACCGGGGCCGCCGTGCTCGGCCTCTGCGACCACTGCCGCGGCGCCGTCGCCGCCGGCGGCGGTGAGTGGGCCATCGTCGAGGTGGGCCCGCTGCAGCCCGCCGGCGCCCTCGCCGTGGTGACTGGCGTGGAGCGGCCGGTGGTCGACCTGGGGCTGGACCTGTGCGCCCCCTTGCGGGCTGCCGACCCCGGTCTCGACGCCTACGACATCATCGCCTCCTGCCGCGACCTCTTCTGGCGCGTCGAGGCCGCCATGGGCCGGCTCGACCTTGACCCCTGCGCGGCGCTCCTGGAGCCGGCGCTGCTCACCGACCTGAAAGGCCACGCCGCGGCGCTGCGCGCCGCCCGGCACCACCTGGTCCTCGGCTATCTGGACATCCGCCTGGTGCGCATCGTCGCCGCCAGTGTCGAGGACGCTGCGGAGGTGGTGACGCTGCGGATCACGGCCGAGGCCGAGGACACCGAACGCGATGACTCGACCGGCGCTGCGGTCGGCGGCAGCGGCCGGCTCCATCGCTGGGACGAGGACTGGACGCTGCGGCGCCCGGGGCCGGGTGGATCCTGGCGGCTGGCGGCGATCCAGCCGGTGGCCGTCCCGGCGCCATAGCAGGCCGGCTCGCGGAGGGTGGCCTGAAGGCTCGTCGGCGAGCTCACCCGAGCTCGCTGACCACGCCGGAGTGCAGGGCGAAAGTGACAGCGTGTGCTGTAACCTTTCCGGTCGGTTGGCAGGGTCGGCGACCCGTGCGCGAAGCGCGCGGACAGCCCGAAGCAACGCCGGGGGCAGGTGGACGAGACGGTGGCACAGACGGCACGCGCCAGGTCGGCAACGGCATCGAGGGGCTCCAGGGCCGCCGGGGCCACGATTGCGCCCGCGCGGCAGCGGACGCCGGCGATTCCGGCGGCAGCGGCCCCCGTGAACACCGCATCGCCGGGTCTGGCCACCCGCCTCGCCGCCGCCGCCGCCCTCGAACTGCGCCGCCGCATCCCCCTGGGCGACCTCGACGAGCGCGACCCCGACTACATTCGCGATCACCTCCCCGCCCTCTGGCTGCTGTGCAGCCTGTACTTCCGAGCCGAGGTCCGCGGCCTCGACAACATCCCCGACGAGGGGCCCGTCCTGCTGGTCGGCAACCACTCCGGCGGCAACATGGTGGCCGACACCTTCGCCTTCACCCTCGCCTTCTCGACGCGCTTCGGGGTGGAGCGGCGCTTCCACCAGCTGGCGCACAACCTGGTCCTCCTGGTCGGGCGGCTGGCGCCGTATCTGCCCAACCTGCGCAAGTTCGGCACCGTCGCCGCCTCGCACGAGAACGCCGAGCGCGCCCTGCGTGCCGGGGCGGCCGTGCTCGTCTATCCCGGTGGGGACTACGAGACCCACCGCCCCTCCTGGGAGGGAAACACCGTGGACTTTGGCGGCCGCAAGGGCTTCATCCGCCTGGCGCTCCACGAGAACGTCCCCATCGTGCCGGTGGTCTCCATCGGCGGCCAGGAGACGGCGCTCTTCCTGAGCCGCGGGGAGTGGCTGGCCAGGCTGCTGCGGCTGGACCGGATGTTCCGGCTCAAGGTGCTCCCCATCTCGCTGGCGATCCCCTGGGGGCTGAACATCGGCGACATGCTGCTGCACATCCCGCTGCCGGCCAAGATCACCATCGAGGCGTTGCCCCCCATCGACGTCCGCGGGGAGTTCGGCGACGAGCCGGACCTCGACGAGGTCTACGCGAGCATCGTGGGGCGGATGCAGGCCACCTTGACGCGACTGGCCGGCGAGCGCCGGCTGCCGGTCATCGGCTGAGAGGGCGCTGACGTGCGGCTCGAGGAGACGACCACGGTCAGGGCCCGGCCCGCCGACGTGTGGGCTGTGGTCGGCGATCCGGTCAACTATGACGACCTCTTCGGGGACGGGCTGCGCTGGCGCCGGCGCGGCCGGGGCGCGGTCAAGGTGGGCAGCCGCTACCACAGCCACATGCGGATCGGCTCCGCGGAGGTCGGCGGCCTGGTCGAGGTGGTCGAGCTCGACCCCGGTCGGGAGCTGGCCTGGACCTCGATCAACGGCATCGAGCAGCGTGGCCGCTGGCGGCTGCGCGACGGCCCCCGGGGGACCACCAAGGTCACCCTGCGCTTCAGCTACCAGTCTCCGGGCGGCCTCTGGGGGGTGATCGCCGAGCGGGTGTCGGGCCCCAAGGTCCGCGCCGTCCTCCGGGAGGCGTTGCGCGCACTTCGCGAGCGCTGCGAGCCCGAACCGCAGCCGGGCGCCGGGCGCGGCCCCGTGGACACCACGGGGCGGCAGATCCAGGGCCTCGCCGTGCTGGCGGCCGCCGGCCTGCTGCGTCCGCAGCGGCCGGACCGGCTCATCGCCGCCGGCCTCGCGCTGCACCGCTGGGGCCTCACCATGCCCGGCGGCTTCGCCGCGGCCGAGGCGCGGTTCCCCGGCAATCTGGCCGTCATCGACCCGGGCGGCGCCTTGACCTTCCGCGAGGTGGAGCAGCGCAGCAACGCCGTGGCCGCGGGGCTGGCCTCGCTGGGCGTCCGCGAGGGCGACAGCGTGGGCCTGATGTGCCGCAACCACGCCGGCTTCGTGGTCGGCATGCTGGCCCTGGGCAAGCTCGGCGCCGACGTGCTCATGCTCAACACCGGCTTCGCCGGCCCTCAGCTCCGCGAGGTACTCCGGCGCGAGCATGCCGCTGCAGTCATCGTCGACGAGGAGTTCCGCGGTCTTCTCGGGGATGCCGTCCTGGCCGGTCGCACGCTGGTGGCGGCGGGCTCCACCGGCGCGGCCGGCTCGCCCTCCCTCGAGGAGATGGCCAGGACCGGCGACCGCACCGAGCCCGGTCCGCCGGAGCGTCACAGCCGGATCACCATCCTGACCTCGGGCACCACCGGCAGCCCCAAGGGCGCCTCCCGCGCCCAGCCGAGCAGTATCGAGCCCGCCGTGGCGCTGCTCTCGCGGATCCCGCTCCGGCAGCGCGAGACCACGCTGGTGTCGGCTCCCCTGTTCCACGCCTGGGGCTTCGCGCACCTGTCCCTGGGTCTGCTGCTCAGCTCCACCCTGGTCCTGCAGCCGCAATTCGACGCCGAGGCCGTGCTCGCCGCCATCGACAAGCACCGGGTGACGGCGCTGGTCGCCGTCCCGGTGATGCTCCGGCGCATTCTCGACCTGCCCGAGGAGGTCCGCAGCCGGTACGACACCGCCTCGCTGCGCGTCGTCGCCGTGAGCGGCTCGGCCCTCTCCGGAGCGCTGGCGACCCGCTTCATGGACGCGTTCGGCGATGTCGTCTACAACCTCTACGGCTCCACCGAGGTGGCCTGGGCCACGATCGCCTCCCCGGCCGACCTGCGGGCGGCGCCCGGAACCGCGGGCCGTCCGCCCATGGGCACGGTGCTGCGCATCGTCGATCACGAGGGCGAGCCGGTGGCCGCCGGCGCCACGGGCCGCATCTTCGTCGGCAACGACATGCTCTTCGAGGGTTACACCGGCGGTGGCAGCAAGGCCACGCTCGACGGCCTGATGGCGACCGGCGACGTGGGCAGGCTCGACTCCGAGGGCCGGCTGTTCGTCGAGGGCCGCGACGACGAGATGATCGTCAGCGGCGGCGAGAACGTCTTCCCTGCCGAGGTCGAGGAGCTGCTGGGCGCCCACCCCGCCATCCTCGAGGCGGCCGTGGTCGGCGTCCCCGACGAGGAGTGGGGGCAGCGCCTCGCCGCCCATGTCGTCACGCGCCCGGGCGCCTCGCTGTCCGAGGATCAGGTCAAGGCCCATGTCCGCGGCCGTCTGGCGCGCTACAAGGTGCCGCGGGAGGTGCACTTCCTCGACGAGCTGCCGCGCAACGCCACCGGCAAGGTGATCAAGCGCGCCCTGGTGGAACCCGCTGGAGGCCGGGCCGACAGCACCGATGCGGCGCCGCGCACGGCACCGCGGCCCCGCCGGGCGGCGCCCCGCGGCACGGCTCGCCGCACCGCCGGCACCCGGCGCCGCGCGCCCTCCGGCTGACGGCCGACGGTCCGCACCTGGAGGCGGTCCCAGGTCGACGATGATCGCGGCGCCATGCAGCTGCTCACCGAGTCGATCGACATCCAGACCCCCACGGGCCTCATGCGCGCCTCCCTGCGCCGGCCCGTCGCACCGGGTCGATTCCCCGGCGTGATCCTCTTCCCCGAGATCTATCAGGAGACCGGTCCGATCTCGCGTCTCGCCGCCATGCTCGCCGGGCACGGCCTGGTGGTGGCCGTGCCCGAGGTGTATCACGAGTACCTCGATCCCGGAACGGTGCTCGACTACGACGAGTCGGGAACCGCACTGGGGAACGATCTCAAGCAGCGCAAGCCCATCGCCGCCCACGACGGCGACGCCCGTGCCACCTTCGACCGCCTGCTCGCGCTCGAGGTCTGCTCCGGCCTCCTCGGGTCCATCGGCGTCTGCCTGGGCGGCCATCTGGCGCTTCGCGCCGCCCTGGACCCCCGCTGCGGGGCGGCGGCCTGCTTCTACGCCACCGACGTCCACAGCCGCGGCCTTGGGGCCGTGGGGACCGACGCCACCCTGGAGCGGCTGGGCGAGGTCCAGGGCGACCTGCTCCTGGTCTGGGGACGTCAGGATCCGCACGTGCCGGAGGAGGGGCGCGCTTTGATCCGCTCCCGCCTGGCCGCCGCGGGCACCCGCGTGTCCTGGCACGAGGTCAATGCGGAGCATGCCTTCCTCCGCGACGAGGGCCGTCGCTACGACCCGGAGCTGGCGCTCCGATGGCTGAGGGCCGCCATCGACCATCTGCGGGCCGGGCACCGGTGACCCTGCCTGGCGGCCAGCACTCGAGAAAGGGGGTTATGTGGTCCTTGCTACTTGCCTTTAGGTGATAGTTATGCTATAACCTTCTGCAACGGCCCGAATGTACGGGCCATTGTTGGAGGCCCGTTCCATGCTGTTGCTTCTGGCACTGCTGGTCTTGCTCCTTGCGGTTGGGGGCGGGATCGCCGTCCATCCGCTCCTCTTCCTCCTGGTCGTGCTCGCTGCCGTGCTCGCGTTCTCCCACACCCGCAGCGCGGCGCTTTGACCACGGCCTCCTCGGAGGCCGCACTCTCGACCAGACCCCGGCCCCATCTCGGGGCCGGGGTTCTCGTTTGCCCGGGCCGGCCAGCCCGGCGGCGTAGCATCGTCTGCGATGGACCGACCTCTCGCCGCTGTGGCGGCGCCGGGCAGCGCCTGGCGTGAGGCGTTCGTCGGCGTCGACGTCGAGGTGCCGATCGCCGGCGGCGGCCGCCGGCGCCACGTCAACCTCGACAACGCCGCGAGCACGCCGCCGCTGCGGGCCGTCGAGCAGGCGGTGGTGGCCATGGGCCGGGTCTACTCGAGCGTGCACCGCGGAGCCGGCTGGAAGTCGCAGGTGTGCACCGCGGCCTACGAGGAGGCGCGCCACACCGTCGCCCATCACCTGGACGTCGATCTCGACACCCATGTGGTGATTTTCGTCAAGCACACCACCGAGGCCATCAATCTGATGGCACGCAAGCTGGCGGCGGACGGTCCCTGCACCGTCGTCGCCTCGCTGATGGAGCACCACGCCAACCTGCTGCCCTGGCGCCACCTCGGTCCCGAGCTGGTCGTGGTCGGCCTCGACACCGCCGGTGACGTCGACCGCGAGGCCATCGTCGCCGCCGTGCGCGCGGCCCCCCGGGGGCGCGTGGTGGTGGCGATCACCGGTGCCTCGAACGTCACCGGCCGGGTCCAGGACGTCCGTGCCGTCGCCGACCTGGCCCATGCCCATGGGGCATTGGTGCTCGTCGACGCGGCCCAGCTGGCGCCGCACCGGGCCGTCTCCATGCACGCCCTGGGGGCCGACATCCTGGCGGTGAGCGCGCACAAGCTCTACGCCCCTTACGGCAGTGGCGCCCTGGTGGCGCCGATCGAGCTCCTGCGCGGCATGCCCGCGCTGGTCGGGGGCGGCGCGGTCAGCCTGGTGTCGACCACCGAGACGGTGTGGTCGGAGCCACCGGACAGCGCCGAGGCCGGGTCGCCGAACGTCATCGGCGCGGTGGCGCTGGCGGTGGCCATGCGCACCCTCGACGGCTTCGGCACCGAGGCGCTCGACCTCCATGAGCGCGGGCTCGCCGACCGCCTGCTCGAGGGGCTGGCGCGGATCCCCGGGGCGCGTCCCCTGGGCGGGCGTCACCCCGGCGACGGCAACCTCGGCGTGGTCTCCTTCCAGGTCGACGGCCTGCACCACGCCCTGCTGGGTGCCGCGCTCTCCTGGGAGTGGGGCATCGGCGTGCGTCACGGCTGCTTCTGCGCGCATCCCTACCTGCTCAGCCTGCTCGACGTCCCCGAGGCGGACATCGGCCGTCACCGGGCCGCCATCCTCGCCGGCGACCGTCGCCTCATCCCCGGTGCCGTCCGCGCCAGCATGGCGCCGTACAACGACGAGGCCGACGTCGACGCCCTCCTCGAGGCCGTGGAGAGCATCGCTCGCCACGGTGTTCGCGAGCGCTACCGGCAGGACGTCGAGAGCGGCGACTTCCTGCCGGTCGATCCGATGCCGGCGTTGCCCTCGATCGACGAGCTGATCCGGGCGGGACGGACCCAGGCGGGCTGAGGTTCGGTGAGACTCGTGGACGCCGTCCCCGACCGCCGGGCATCAGTCCCGGCGGCCGGGCGCCGCAGCGCGCTCAGGCGGTGACGGCCGCTCCCGAGCGGGCCTCGCGGATGGCCTCCTCGACACGGCGACCGTAGTCCGGATCCGCGGCCCGGAAATGCGCCACGCTGCCGGCCACGATCTCGGCCTTCGAGACCTTGGCCAGCAGGCCGCCAAGGTTGCGGGCGAGCCGCTCCCTGGAGTCCTCGGGCATCAGGCGGTAGAGGTCGCCCGCCTGGCGGAAGTCGTCGTCCTCGGCGTGGTGCTCCGGCTCCCAGGTGCCGCTGACGCCCTCGACGGCCAGACCGGCGTAGAGCGGCTGGTCCGTCTGCACCGGGCCGCCGAAGCTGTTGGGCTCGTAGTTCTTCGACCGGCCACCGTTGGCGTTCACCCGCATCAGGCCGTCGCGGCCGTAGGTGCTGGCGACGGTCGCGTGCGGAGCGTTGACGGCCACCTGGGTGTGGTTGATGCCCAGCCGGTAGCGGTGGGCGTCGCCATAGGCGAAGAGGCGCCCCTGCAGCATCTTGTCCGGCGAGGGGCCGACACCGGGGACGAAGTTGCCCGGGTCGAACGCCGCCTGCTCCACCTCGGCGAAGTAGTTGTCGGGGTTGCGGTCGAGCGTCATGCGCCCGACCTCGTGGAGCGGGTAGTCGCGCTGTGACCACACCTTGGTCAGGTCGAAGGGATTGAACCGGTAGGTGGCCGCGTCAGCCAGCGGCATGACCTGGACCTTGAGGGTCCACGACGGAAACTCACCGCTGTCGATCGAGTCGCGCAGGTCGTTGATGTGGAAGTTGGGATCCAGCCCGGAGCGCTCCGCGCCCTCCTCGGTGGTGATGGTGCGGATGCCCTGGTCGGTCTTGAAGTGGTACTTGATCCACACCGCCTCGCCCTGGGCGTTCACCCACTGGTAGGTGTGCGAGCCGAAGCCGTCCATGAACCGCCAGGAGTAGGGGAGGCCACGGTCGCCGAAGAGCCAGGTGAACTGGTGGGTGAGTTCGGGTGAGAGCGAGAAGAAGTCGAAGACGTTGTCCGGCTCCTGGCGGTGGGTGTAGGGATCGCGCTTCTGCGTGTGGATGAAGTCGGGAAACTTCAGCGGGTCGCGGATGAAGAACACCGGCGTGTTGTTGCCGACGAGGTCGTAATTCCCGTCGGCGGTGTAGAACTTCAGCGCGAAGCCACGCGGGTCGCGCACGGTGTCCGCCGACCCCAGCTCGCCGGCGACGGTCGAGAAGCGCGCCATCATCTCGGTGGCGCGGCCGACCTGGTTGAAGACGTGGGCCCGGGTCCACCTGCTCACGTCCTGGGTCACCGTGAAGGTCCCGTGGGCGCCGCCGCCCTTGGCGTGGACGATGCGCTCCGGGATGCGCTCACGGTTGAAGCGCGCCAGCTTCTCGGTCAGGTGCTGGTCCTGGAGGAGCACGGGTCCCCCGCGGCCGGCGGTCTGGGAGCGCTGGTTGTCGGGGACCGGAGCGCCGGACTCCGTGGTCAGGATGGGCCGCGTCATGGTGACCTCCGCTTCTGTCTACTGTGGACCTCATCCTACTTTAGACATCATCTAAATATCTACTGTGTACACTTCTGTGAATGGACGATCTGCTGACCCGGCTGCGAGGCCGCGGCCTCCGGCTCACCGCGCAGCGGCGAGCCGTCGCCGAGGTGCTCGTCGGAGACAACGTGCACCTCACCGCCGACGAGGTCCATCACCGCGCCTCGGAGCGGCTTCCCGAGATCAGCAGAGCCACCGTCTACAACACGCTGAGCGAACTCGTCGCCCTCGGCGAGGTGCTGGAGGTGAGCCGCGGCGGCAGGGCCAGGCTGTATGACCCCAACATTCACCCCGCCCACCAGCACCTCGTCTGTGACCGCTGCGGCTCCCTCCGCGACGTGGCCGTCTCCGGCGACCTGTTGGCCTCCCTCCCCGAGACGGAGCGCGCCGGCTTCGCAGTCAACGGAGTGGAGGCCCTGTACCACGGCCTCTGTCGCCCGTGCCAGGGTCACGCCGGGTCGGCCTGACAGGCTCCAGGCTCAGCCTGCAGCCATCACCGTGGCGATGAGGCGCGCCAGGGCCTCGGCGCCCGCCGGCGTGAGGTGGTATCCGTCCCGCGCGAACCACTCCGCATGTCCCTGGCTGGCCGCCGACCAGTCGGCCAGCGTCGCCGAGCGGTAGCGGGTCACTCCGGCACGCAGGGTGGCGTTGACGTCCGCCTCCCAGACGCGGGGCACGCGGACGTTGACGAAGACCACGCGGCGGGCACCGGCGGCGGCCCGCATCATGGCGTCGAAGTCCTGGGGAGAGAAGCTCCCGTTGGTGCCGAGCGCGACCACCACCACGGGCGGGAGGGAGCCGGCGGCCCGCAGCGAGTCGACGATCCGGACGCCCGCGGTGAACTGGCGGCCGACCTGGCCGTCGACGGTGACCCCGCTCACGTCCCGACGCAGCGCCGGTCCGATGTCCAGGGTCACGGAGTCGCCGACGGCGAAGACCGGGCCGACGTGGAGAAGCAGTGCGACCGGGGAGGGGAGAGGTGCCGGTGGGGGAGGCGCCGGAGGTCGCGGCGTCGGCACCGCTGTCGGTGCAGGCGTTGGCGGGGGTGGTGACGGCGTGGGCGGCGCCGGCGTCGCCGCCGCGGCAGGAGGGGCGGCGTTGACCCTGACGGCGCCGAGCGCGGAGCACTGGAGGGCGCACGCCACTGTCGGACCGGCGCCATGCTGGGTCGCGACGGTCAGGGCGGCGGCCAGCACGGCGGCTCCGGCCAGCGCTCGGCGGCGCGGTGCGGGCATCTCCGGCATGGGCCGGCCATTCTGGGCCTTCCGCCCGGCCGGCGGGCCGATTCGGACCGGGCTGCACCCTCGGCGCCGATTAGCATGCCGGCATGCTGCGCCCCCTCGTCAACACGTTCGGGTTCGAGACCAACTGCTACGTCTGCGATCCGTCCAACCCGTCCGGGCTGCGAATCCAGTTCTACCTCGACGACGAGGCGGGCACGGTCACGGGCACGGCCAGCCTCGGCGACGACTACCAGGGCGCGCCGACGCTGGTCCACGGTGGGGTGCTGGCGGCGCTCTGCGACGATGCCATGGCCTGGGCGGCGATCGCGCTGGGCCGGCGCTTCGCGCTGACCGCCGAGATGCATGTCGACTTCCTGGGCGCCGTCCCCTGCGGCCGCGAGGTCACCATCAGCGCACGCATCATCGGCAGGCTCGAGGGGCAGATCTGGTCGACGTGCGAGATTCGCGACGCGACCACCGTCCTGGTCCGCGCCGAGGCACGCTCGACGGTCATCGGTGACGAGCTCGCCGCCGGCATCGGCATCGACCGGGACGCGGCCGCGTCGGCGCCGGCCGACGTGTCCCGGGGGTGATGGCACAGGTTGCGGCCGAGCCCGACCGGGTACGCTGACCGAACCTGTACCCCAGCATCTCGAGGTCGAATGACCATGCGCAGCCCCCTCTCGCGCCTCCGCAGCCTCCGCCGTGGCGCCCTGCTGGCCGTCCTGGCGGTGTTCGCCACCACGCTCGTCGCCCAGGCGGCGGCGTCCCCCGGGATCACGGTGGACGATCAGGCGGGCGCGCTGCCCTCGGGTGCGGTCAACACGATCCAGGGCAAGGCGGAACCCTTCGTCTCCAGGCGCATCCCCGTCCTGGTGGTGATCCGCAAGCAGGCCACCTCGGCCAGCGGGGTCGTCAGCGAGGCCCAGGGGCTCCTGGCCCAGCGGGCGCTGGAGAGCAGAGATGGGGCCAAGGACGGCCTGGTCGTCCTGCTCGACCTCGATCCGGTGGCCGGCGGCACCCACGGCCGCGGGGCCTTGGCGGCAGGGGAACGCCTCGCCACCGCCCTGCCGGGTTCGAAGCTCTCCACCATCTACTCCGGCTCCATGGTCCCGCTGCTGCGGACCGGCGACATCACCGGTGCCATCACGGCAGCACTGCAGAACTCGTCCGACAGCCTCGGCGGCTACCAGCCGGCGGGCGCCAACGGCACGCGCGAGGGCGCCCCGCAGGCGCAGTCGTCGGGGTCGGGCGCCGGAGGCATCATCGTGCTCTTGCTGATTCTGCTCCTGGTCGGCGGCGGCATCGGCCTGGCCGTGGCCCTGCTGCGGCGCCGCTCCGGCGGCGGCATGCCGATGGGCGGGTATTCCGGCGGCCCGGGGTACGGCGGCCCGGGCTACGGCGGTCCCGGATACGGCGGCGGCGGCGGTATCGGAACCGGGGGTGCCCTGGGCATCGGTCTGGGTGGCGCCGCCCTGGGCGGTGTTCTCGGCTACGAGCTCGGCCGGCATGAGGGTGGCGAGGGCGATGGTGACCGCGACGGCGGCGATGGCGGTGGTGGTGGTGGCGGTGGCGGGGGTGGCGACGCCTCGAGCGGCTCCCAGGGCGGTGGCGGCGGCGACTGGGGTGGCGGCGGCGGCGGCGACTTCGGCGGCGGTGGCGGTGGCGGCGACTTCTAGAGGGCAGCGCTAACCGGGCGCCAGCGTGATCGGCGCGGAGCCGAAGCCCACACTGAAACGCCGGCACCAGATCACGATGCTCCGATATCCGGAGAGGTCGGTGCCGGCCGGCACGGTGTAGTTCTGGCTTCCCCTGTTGCCCTTGAGGTCGCCCAGCTCCAGCAGGCCGCCGTAGTCGCGGTCGGCGGCGGTCGACGGGGTGGTCGAGAGCGTCACGTGCACATCGGGGCCGTTGGACGTGTCGAGATTCTCCAGGCGAAGGACTGTCGAACCGTCGGCCAGGCGGAGGAGGAGTGCCGTTCCCGACGTGGCGTGCTCCAGGCTGCGAAAGGTGGTCCGCGAGAGCACCTGCGGAACCGCCGGGGCGGAGGGTGTCGCCCGGTCGAGGGGGATCTGGGTGGCGACTGACGCCGGCAAGGACGCGGTGACCCGGGGGGCGGCAGCCGCCGGGGCCGGCTCGTCCACGGTGTGGGTGATGAGAAGCGCCTGGGGCTGGAACCAGACCAGCGCGACCGCGGTGCCGGCGGCCACCGCCAGGCCGGCCGCGCCGGTTCGCCAGGGATGTCGCCGCAGCAGTCCCATGCCCTCATGGTGCACCGGATTGATGAAGCCGGCATGGCGGACTGAGCCCGCCCCCCTTGACACCCCGGCGATCGCGGCCTGACCCGGGGCCCCAGCACCGGATTCGCGCCCGGCCGGGCCGGCGTTGCTCCTCAGACGACGACCACCTCGGTGCCGACGCCGGCCCAGCGGTACAGCTGCCGCATCGCGGGCAGGGGGACGTTGACGCAGCCGTGGCTGCCGTGGGCCTGCGTCCCGGGACCGTAGGCCGACCGCCACGACGCATCGTGGATGGCGAATCCGTCGGCGCGGAACCAGAGCGCGTACTGCACCCACGTCGGCGAGTACCAGTACGGCGACGAGCGCGGCCAGTCCGACCGCATCAGAAAGGGGTGGCTCGTCGTCAGGACCTGGTAGTGCCCCGGCGGCGTCGGCAGCTCCGGCCGTCCGGTGGTCACCGGCGATGTCAGAACCACCACACCGTCCTCGGTCGCGGTGAGTTGCTGGGTCAGCAGGTGGATGGTGATCACCTGGTGGTGGGATGGGCCGGGGTCGACGGTGGGAGCAGGAGTGGGCACTGCCGTGGGCGACACCTGCGGCGATGGTGCGGGCGTCTCGGACGGCGGCGCGTCCACGGGATCGGTTGACGTCGAGGTCGAGGTCGCGGTCGCGGCCTCCGCCGGCGCCGTGGCCACGGCGGTGGTCCGACCGATGCCGTCCGCCGACCTGCCGCCCCAGTCGTGCCCGGCGGCGACGGACAGCAGACCGGTGGCGGCGACGCCGAGCGCGCCCAGCACCGCGAGACCGACGGCGAGATGACCCCGGCCGCGCGAGCGGCGCCGGGGATGCGTCTCCGCGTCCTGCCCTTCGTTGTTTCCTGTGGGTCCCATGGCTCTGGTGCTCCCGGAGGCCGCCGGCGGAGCCGTCGGCCGGTGTGGTCGCCGAGGATCTCGGCGCCCATATGACGCGGCGGATCGGCCCGGCGGCGCACGAGTTTTCCGGCGTCTGCGCCGCATCGCGTGCCCGCGACGTCCTATGGGCGAACATGGCCCTGGCATGCCCCCCCGCCCTCTTCCTGCCCGTCCCCCGCTGCCCGGGACTGCCTCGCTCGCGCCGCGTGGCGCGGGTGCACGTGAACCTGCCCGCCGCCGCTGACAGCCGGCCGGGCGCCGGCGCCACCGACGCGGCGGCCTTCGACGCGCTCGTCGGACCGCTGGTCGACTACGGGTACCGGCTCGCCTACAGCATGCTCGGCAACTGGTCGGACGCGGAGGACGCCGTCCAGGAGGCGACCCTCAAGGCGTGGCGCAACCTCCACCGGCTCGCGGACCAGAGCGCGGTGCGACCGTGGTTCCTCACCATCGTGGCCAACCAGTGCCGGTCAATGCGGCGTGGCCGCTGGTGGTCGGTGATCAAGCTCGCCGAGCCGGAGAGAGAGTCGGCCGGTCCCGAAGACACGGCGGTGCGCCGCACGGAGATGCAGCGCGCCCTGGCCCGGCTGGGTCGTGAGGATCGGCTGGCCCTGCAGTTGCGCCACTACATGGACCTACCCCTCGAGGAGGTCGCGGCGGTGCTCGGAGTCAGCGTCACCGCCGCCAAATCTCGGATCCACCGCGCGGAGCAGCGTCTGCGGCCCGCCCTGACCGTCCCGGAGGATCTCAGCTGATGAGCGACGTCGACGAGAGAATTCGCGCCGCATTCGAGGAGGAGGCGCGCAACGCGCCCGTGCCCCCCGGGTTGCGCGGGCGGGTCATCGCCCGGGCGGTCGGCGGCGAGACCGTCCGATCGCGGCAGTCGAGGGGCTGGTCGGCGTGGCCGCGACCGGTGCGCCTGGTCACCGCTGTCGCCGCCGTCGCACTGGTCGCTGTCGCGGCCGGGTCGGCGGGCGCGATCCTCGACCAGCGATCGCGGTCGCAGCCGGGCTCCGTGGCACTCGGCACCGCCTCGCCGGCAGTGTCGCCACCGCCGCCGCCGTCGTCCGCGCCGACGCTGGGCTACGGCCGCCTCCCCGGGGCGGTGCTGGAGGTCCCGACCGGTCGGGGCGGGGGAGCGGCGCCGGTGGCGCCCTACTACGGACCCGCAATGCTGTCCTGGAGCGGCCAGCTACCCCAGATCCCGGCGGTCGCCCCGGTGATCGCCGTCACACCGCCGGGCCCGGCTGAGGCCGACGCCTTCGCAGCGGCGATCGGCGCCACCCCCGAGGCCGCGGGCGGCGGCGGGTCGAAGGGGCCGCGGCGCTACCGCGCGCCCGGGGGCGTCTCGCTCCAGATCGACCTCGCCGGCCCCGGGGGTCCCGGGCACCTGGCCGCCATCTGGAGCGTGAGTGCGCCGCTCGCCGCCCCGGCGCACGCCAACCCGACCGACGCCGGCGCCAGGAGCGTCGCGGACGAGCTGCTCCATCGCCTGCATCTGCAGCCCGCCGGACCCCTCGCCGTCAGCGTGGACAACGAGGGCGGCACCGCAACCCCCTCGCGCGTCTTCGCCGTCCACTATCGCCGCCTGATCGGCCTCGGCTCCGCAGGAGGTGCCCCGATCGTCAATGCCTTTGGCGATCCGGCGGGTATCGAGGTGATCCTCGATTGGGACAGCGCCAGTGTCACCGTCGACGGCCCCCTCCCCGGCGCCGAGGCCACCGCGGACTACCCGCTGGGCACGGGCGCGACGGCGGTGCAGGCGGCGATCGCCACGCCCGTCGACCTGCCGCCCGACGCCCCGATCGTCGACCTCGACCGCGCCGTGCTCGTGTACCTGCCGGTCCGCGCCGGCGCTCGTGATTACCTGGAGCCCGCCTACCTGTTCACGGGTCGGTTTGCGCTCGGCGGCCAGAGCCTCGAGAAGCGGGTGATCGTCCCCGCCCTGGCCGTCGAGGCGCTGGCGCCGTAAGTCTCGGACCCCTGCGCCGCCGGACCACCAGCCGGCGTCCTATGGGTGCCGAGACCCTCGGCATCCATCGACCCGCTGGAAGGTCCGACGGTGACGACGTGGCGCCCCATCCTGATAACCGCCCTCAGCGTCGCGACGCTGGGGATCAGCGCCTGCGGGAAGGCGCCCGCCGCCACCGCCGATCCCCTGCCGGCCGTCGCCGCGCCCGTTGCCGTTGCCGACGCCTCGCCGGCGGCCGTCGCACCTGTGAGCGCCACGACGCCGGCCGCGGTCGGCGGTGGCGTCACCACACCGGCGCCGACACCGGCGCCCACCCCGCCGATCGTTCACCGCCCCCTTCATTCGCGCTACATCGAGGCTCCACCGATCGTGCAGGGTCACGTCCTCGACTGTGAGGCGGCGGCGCTCCAGACCGCGCTGGCGGCAAAGGGCGTGAACGTCTCCCAGGACTGGATCCTGAACGTGATGGGCGCGGACACGCGGGCGGCGGTCGTGGACTCCCGCGGCGGCGTGGTGCAGTGGGGCGATCCCTACCGCAGCTTCGTGGGCGACGTTGACGGCTCCGAGCCACAGCACACGGGATACGGCGTGTACTACCCGCCGATCGCGGCCGCCGCGCGCCGGGCCGGCCGCCCGGCCGTGGGCGCGGAGCACTGGACGGCGGCGGACATCTACACCCATCTCTCCAACGGCGACCCGGTGGTGGTGTGGTCCAACTCCCGGTTCCAGCCGGTGGCGACGTCCACCTGGACCGCATGGGACGGCCGGCAGGTTCGGTACGCCGTCGGCGAGCACGCCTCGGCGCTCACGGGCATCGACGTCGAGGGGCAGGCGGTCCGCATCCTCGACGTCCACGACGGCACCAGCAGGATGTTCGCCATGCGGGACTTCGAGGCCTTCTGGTCGTCTTTCGGCAACATGGCGGTGGTCGTCGAATGACCGCCTGAGTGGGCGGGCAAGGTGTGGCGCCGTCCGGTGGGCTCAGGACCTGGGGCAGCCGCGAGTGGCCTGCCGGCGCCGCCGCCCGTCAGGTTGTCACGGGCTGCATGGATCGAGACCATCGATGACCGTCAGGGACACATCCAGCGGCTGGTCGTCGCGGGGCCGCGACCCTTCCGGCGTGGAGATGCCGTCGAGAGGAATCCTCCTGGCAACCGGTACTCCACGGACCAGTGCCTGCGCCGGGGCGATCTGCCGCAGGGTCGACGGCAGGTCCCAGTACATGTGCCAGTGCACGATCAGGGAGTGCTGCCAAAGGGCGACGAGGCACAAAGGCAGTATCGCCTGTGCTCCCGACGCCGGATAGTCCCAGAGCGGGCCGGTGTTGGTGCCCACCGCGGTGACCTGCGCGACCGTCGAGGAGCCCACCTCCAGAACGTCATCGACCAGGTACCGCACGTCCGGACAGGCCACGAGGAGCAACCAGTGGACACCGAGGGCGGCGGCGCGCCCGACCGGGTTCTGGCGGGAGGGATCGACGGTGATGACGTCGGGATGGAACAGGCCGAGGAATTCTGCCACCTCACGCCGGTTCAGTCCCTCGAACGCGGCGACGAGAGCGTGCCGCCTCCCCATACCCAACCTCACTCTCCACTTCCGCGGCTGACATCAGCGCGTGATGAACGGATCGTCGCCCCGGATCGCCATCCTGCGCGTCCGCTGGACTATGCAGAGCGCGCGCGGCGTTGGGCGTCCCAGTGTGTAGGCGGGTTGAGCAGGTCTGCCCGGCGCATGACCTCGACCGCGGCCAGCCGAGAGCTGACGTCGAGCTTGGTGAACACGTTGGCGATGTGGCGGGCGGCGGTGTGGTCGGTGATGCCCAGCGCGCTGGCGATCTGGCGGTTGGACGCCCCCAGTGCGACCCGCTCCATGACCTCCACCTCCCGGGCGGTCAAACGCGCGGCCGGAGGGCTCATCAGCTCCTCGCAGGCCTGCACCACAACCCTGGAGTCGCCGAACCAGGGGAGCACCGAGGCCCCGCTGACAACGTGGACCTTGGCGTGCTTGATGCCCGACGCCAGCTCGTGAGCCGCGCCGACACCGATGAGGCCGTCGTCACGCCGGTGCAGGACGGTGGTGGGAACCTCGACCGCGCCGAGCCGCGACCGCGCGTCCAGGGTGGGAAGCGCAGCCAGCATGGCGGCCGCGGCCTCGCGCGTCGCGGCCCCACGCTGATAGTCGGCGAACCAGTGGTGGACGTCCGCAGGGGCGCCGGGGAGCACGAGGTCGCACAGGGTGCGCGCTGCCAGGCCCCACTCGGCCAGCACCAGCTTCTCCAGCGCGAACGCCAGCGCACCGTCGATGCCGCCGATGTGATCCCGGCAGCTGACGACGCAGGCGCCGGTGGTGAACAGAAGGAGGTGGCTGACCCGCTCCGGATGGAGGGCGGCGAAGGCGATCGCCACCGGTCCGGCAAAGCCGGCTCCGAGCAGCGCGACCCGCCGCTCTCCGGCGGCGTCGAGCACGGCTCGCAGCAGCTCCACCTCAGCGTCCAGCGTGAAATCGTAGTCGTCCCGGTCCGAGAGCCCGGTACCCGGGCGGTCATACCGGAGCAGGCGGTGCTCGACGGCGAGCGCACGGTGAAAGCGGCCGACCAACTGGGCGTTCCAGTCCGTGGTCAGATGGGTCAGCCAGTTCGGAACCACCACGACGGTCGACGAGCCCGAACCGCCCGCCGACCAGCTGACCCGGGCTCCCCAGGGAGCGCGGGCCGATCGCGCGGTGACCCTGGCCTCGACCGTTCGGCCCAGGCCGGGCTCCTGCTTCGTCCCTCGCACCATCGTCCCCCCCATCGAGCGCCGCAACGGGCCTACATAGGCCCTCGCTACCCGCAGCGCGCTGCTGCATATTCTGCGTGATGTGGGCCCGTCGCGGGGCGGTCACACTTGTAATGGCCTGGAAACAAGCCGTAACAGAGATCGCACTGGGAAGGGGGGGACCACCGGTGAGCACGGACACGCCGTCGTCGGCGCCAGCCATCGAGAGCGTCGCCGTCATCGGAGCCGGGTACGTCGGTCTGACGACGGGTCTGTGGCTCGCCTCGCACGGTCATCGGGTCCGCCTCGTCGAGGTCGACCCGCTCCGGGTCGCCAGCCTCACGGCGGGCCGGTGTCCGATCCATGAGGAGGGGGTGGAGGAGCTTCTCATCGCCGGCTTGGCCGGAGGTCGGGTGAGCATCCACGAGCACATGGCCGAGGCCCTCGGCGAGTGCGGCATCGTGGTCCTGTGCGTGGGAACCCCGTCGCTGCCCGACGGCCGGGCGGATCTGCGTGCCATCGACGGCGCCGTCGCCGGGGTCATCCGCCACGCCGCCGAGGCGACCGTGGTGGTCATCAAGAGCACGGTGCCACCGGGGACCGGTGCCCGGGTGCAGAGCCGGCTCCACGCCGCCGGGCGGAGGCTGCCCGTGGTCTCGTGCCCCGAGTTCCTGCGAGAGGGGTCGGCGCTCGAGGACCTGAACACCGCCGCCCGAGTGGTCGTCGGCGCCGAGGATGACGTCGCGCGGCGCCGGGTGGCCTCGCTCATGTCCGCTCCGGGCACCGCGGTCGTGGCCACCGACAACACCAGCGCCGAGCTCGTCAAGTACGGGAGCAATGCCTTCCTCGCCGTCAAGATCAGCTTCATCAACGAGATGGCCAATCTCTGCGATCTGGTCGGCGGCGACGTCGACGCGGTGGCCGAGGGGATGGGCCGCGACCCTCGCATCGGCCGCGCCTTCCTGAAGGCCGGCCTCGGATTCGGCGGGTCGTGCTTTCCCAAGGACACGCGCGCCCTGGAGCATGCCGCGGGCCGCAACGGCCACAGCTTCTGGATGCTCAAGTCCGCCATCGAGGTCAACGACCGGCAGCGCATCCGCTTCGTGCACCGCATCCGCGACGCCATGGGAGGCGACCTCGAGGGTGCGCGCATCGCGCTGCTCGGGCTGGCCTTCAAGCCGCAGACAGACGACGTTCGCCAGGCGCCCGCCATCGACATCGCCATCCGGCTCCTGGAGCTCGGCGCCGCCGTCGTCGTCCACGACCCTGTGGCCATGCCGGCAGCCCGCGAGCATCTGCCCGGCGTGGAGTTCGCCGCCGATGCCTACGCGGCTGCCGACGGGGCCGACCTCCTGGCCCTGGTCACGGAGTGGCGGGAGTATCGGGACCTCGACTGGGCGCGCATCCGCGACCTCCTGGTCACGCCGGTGGTGGTGGACGGCCGCAACTGTCTGGACGCCCCGCGGCTGGGTGTCCTCGGATTCGACTACCACGCCGTCGGCCGCCGCCCGGTGATACGGCGCGTTCCGGGGCGCGCGGGCGCGCGCCGGGTGGCGTGACGGGATGACACGAGGAGTCGGGGGGCTTGGCGTGACCATGCATGCGGTGGCTCTCACCTGGGGGCAGGTTCTCGACTGGCGCTTCGCGATCGTCCATGGACTGGCGGTGGCGTGGCAGCACGTCGTCGACTACAAGCAGTTCCTGCCGATCGGCATCGTGGGGTTGGTCTCCTGGACCGTCTGGCTGATCCGGCGGACGATGTCGCGCTTCTACCGGCCCACGCCGCTGGGGTTCACCACCACCACCTCGGTCCTGGTCCCCGCCTATCGCGAGGATCCCGACATCCTGGAGCTCTGTCTCAAGTCCTGGCTCGACCAGGATCCGACCGAGGTGATCGTCGTCCCCGACATCGAGGACAGGGAGGTCATCGCCCGGCTCCTCGCCTGGGACGATCCCCGGCTGCAGGTCATCCCCTTTGCGCATACCGGCAAGCGATCGGCTCTCGGAGTGGCCATCCGGGCGGCGACGTCGGAGGTCCTGGTCCTGACCGACTCCGACACGCAGTGGCTGCCCGGCCTACTGGCCTCGGTGCAGGCGCCCTTCAAGGATCCCAAGGTCGGTGGTGTCGGCACCCGGCAGAACGTCTACCAGGCGAAGTCGAGCGTGTGGCGCCGTGTCGCCGACTGGATGATCGACATCCGGTATCTCGACTACGTCCCGGCCCAGGCGCGCAAGGGCGCGGTCCCCTGCCTCTCCGGGCGAACGGCCGCCTACCGGCGCTCCGCCGTCCTGCCGGTCCTCGGCCACCTCGAGCACGAGTTCTTCCTCGGCCGCTTCTGCATCTCCGGTGACGATGGGCGGCTCACCTGGCTGGTCCTCGCCAGCGGCTTCAAGACCGTGTACCAGTCCACCGCACGCACGCTGTCCATGTTCCCCGACGGCCTGCGCGCCTTCTTGAAGCAGCGGGTCCGCTGGAGCCGCAACTCCTACCGCTGTTACATCACTGCCATGTGGAAGGGCTGGCTGTGGCGGCAGCCCCTCATCTGCCAGCTGTCGGTGCTGCAGATCCTGCTGACGCCGGTGACCATGGGTCTGGCGGTGACCTACCTGGTTCGCTGGTATTACCACCCGCAGGCGTGGGTTGCCACCATCGCGATCGGGTGGCTGCTCGTCGGCAGGGCGCTGCGCGGGCTTTCCCACCTGTTCCACCGGCCCAGCGACATCGTGGTGCTTCCGCTGGTGGCGATGATGACGGTGGTCATCGCGCTGCCGGTGAAGCTCTACGCCTTCGTGACCATGAACAAGCAGGGCTGGCTGACCCGCCGGTCCGACATGATCGGCGGCGAGTCGCAGGGGGCGGCCTCGTTCAGGGGAACCCTGGGCACGACAGCCACGCAGCTCCCGGTCGCCCTTGCGCAGAAGCCGGCGTTCGCCTTCGTCGGCGCCTCCAACGGCGCGCGGGGCGGTTCGATGGTGGCCCCTGCCGCGGTTGCGGCGGCCCACGAGCGATCCCGGCCGCCCACAGGCGCCGGCGACACCTCCCGGCCGTCGGTTGCGCCGGCCGCCGGCGGGGGTGCCGCTCATGCCGGCGCCGGTTCATCCCGCCACAAAGCCGGGTCAACGGGCGGGACGCAGCGACGGGATCGGCGCCGCGACGCCCGGCGCGCGGGGAATCGCCCATGACCAGCCGGCGCCGTAACTGGATCACCGCTTTCGTGGCCTTCGCGATCTTCGCGGGTCTGGCGGCGCTGCCGCGGGCGTTTCCGACCACGGGCAAGCCCCCGTGGGTGGATGCGGCCAGGAACGCCTCTCCGGTGGAGCTCCCGGCCGGCCCGGCCTCGCCGCCGGCCCTGATCTTGTCACCGGTGGCCACGCCGGACAATCCTGATGGCGACCCGGCGTCCGCCCCGGCTTCGGATCCGACGCACATGGCCGGCCTGGTCGCCGCCGAGGATCAGCGGATCCGCAACCTCCTGCACCATTCCAACCGCGTCACGGCCCCCGGGGTGGTGACGCTGCCCGGGGTGCTGCCGACGCTGGTGCTGCCCGCGCGCCCCAAGCCCTACACACTCGCCGACCTCCAGGTGGCGGGCGCCGTGACACCTCTCAGCCAGCCCGGCGGCATGCTCCTCGTCGACAGCGTGCTGGTGGCACCGTCGGCCACCCTGCAACTGGGCGGAAAGGATCTGACGACGCTGCTGATGAGCAGTTCGGCCACCGGCTTCACCTCGCTGGTGACCTGGGGGGGCACCCTGCAACTCGCCGGCGAGAGCGCCACCACTCCGCTGACCATCACCGGGTGGGACCAGGTCAACGGCCAGGCGGCACAGAACCGCGGTTACGGGCGACCGTACATCCGGGCGGTCGGAGCCCGGCTCGACCTGACCAACGTCCACGTCTCCTCGCTCGGATTCTGGAGCGGCCGCACCGGTGGCGTGGCCTGGACCGGAGTGAACCGGCGACCCTCCACGGGCAGCGCGGTGTCGTCGACGTTCATCGGGGACACCTACGGAGCCTTCGTCTCACGCGCCGACCGGGTTCAGTTCAAGGACGACCTCTTCCAGTCGAACGAGCTCGATGGCCTGCGTCTGCATCGGAATGCCACCGGTGTCACCGTCACCTCCAGCGCCGCCGCGCGGAACGGAGGCAACGGCTTCGTGGTCAGCCGGGGCGCCACCAACGACGTTCTTGACGGGGATCTCGCCGAGCACAACGGCGCCAACGGCTTCCTCCTCGACGGGCGTCCGCTGGTCAGCGGTGCGTCACCGTCAGGAGGTCGGGCGATCGCCTCGTCCGGCACGCTCCTGCAGAGCAGCGTTGCCGAGGCCAACGTGAGGGCCGGCGTGATCGTCGAGGGCGGCGATGGCACCATCGTCAAGGGCACCACGGTGTCCAGCACCGTGACCGGCATCGCCGTGCGGGCGGGCGCGTCCAACACTCTGCTCATCGGCAACAAGGTGCGCTCGGGGGGTCGCGTCGCCCTCTCCATCGGCCCGTCCGTGACCGGCACCACGGTGGCCGGGAACACCATCCTCGACGCCCGCATCGGTATTCTGATCCGCAACTCGCCCGGCGTTCGCCTCATCAACAACCAGGTCGCCCAGATGACGCTGTTCGCGGTCTCCGTGCGGGGCGCGTCGCCCGGCGTGGTGGGAAGTGACAACGTCCTCGCCGGAAAGGGTTTTCAGTCCATCGACGTCCGGGCCGGCGCGCCCGCGCCGCAGCTCACCGGCACCGACCTGAAGAACTGGCAGAGACGATCGGAGTTGACATGGGTCGGATACCTCCGCTACCACCCGCTCCTGGCGACGTGGCTGGTCATCCTCGCCCTGGTGGCCCTCTGTCTGATCGCCGCCCGGATCCGGCGTGGGTCGGCGCGGCCCTACCGGCACACCGTGGCCTGGCAGTCCCCAGAGGAGGCACTTCGCATCCTGGCAACCGGCCCGGACACGCCTGCGGCGGACCGGTGGCTGATGTCGGAGCTGCCGACGGGCATGGTCACCGGTTATGCCGTGCCCTCGACGGCCGAAAGCCGCTCCGTCGTGGAACTCACGCGGACGGCCCTGCAGGAGCTCGCCGAGGTCCCGGTGGCGTCCGCATCGAAGCCGGGATCCAACGGCCACGGCTCCGCCGCCAAGCTGGGTGAGATGACGGCGTGAGTCGTGGCGCGCTCCAGGCTCCCGACGCGATGCGGTGGTCTCGCCGCGGGCTGTGGTGGCTCGGCGCCGGCGCCCTGGGGGGGGTCGCGGTGCTGGGGGCAGCCTGTGCCGGCAACGCGCCGCCCCAAGCGGCGGGGTCCACGTCGCCCTCGCCCACGGTCGCCGCTGTATCGCCGGGGGCGTCGTCCGTGGCGACGCCCCCGGCGACCGCCACCGGTCCCGCATGTCCGGCCAACGGACAGGCGGTGAGCACCGCCGCCCAGCTGACCAAGGCCTTGAGCTCGGCACGGCCCGGGTCCGTCATCACGCTGGCGGCAGGGACGTACTCCGGCCACTTCGTCGCCACCACGTCGGGCACCGCGGAGGCGCCGATCGTCTTGTGCGGCCATGAGAACGCGGTCATCGACGGCGGCGATATCAAGGCCGGGTATGCCCTCCACCTCAACGGCGCCTCCTGGTGGCACGTCGTGGGCATCACCGTGCAGGACGGCCAGAAGGGAGTGATGACCGACCACGCCAACCACGTGACCCTCTCGGACATGCACGTGCACGACATCGGCGACGAGGCAGTGCACCTGCGGTCCGCCAGCAGTGACAACACCGTCGAGCGGCTCGTCATCCGCCGGACCGGCCTGCTGACCGACAAGTTCGGCGAGGGCATCTACGTCGGCAGCGCGCACAGCAACTGGTGCAAGTACAGCGCCTGCGGTCCGGACACCAGCGACCGCAACGTGCTGCGCAACAATGACATCTCCGAGACCACAGCCGAGAACATCGACATCAAGGAGGGGACGACCGGCGGGGTCATCGCCGACAACCGGCTGTCCGGCGTCGGCATGGTCCACGCCGCCGCCACGGCATGGGTCAACGTCAAGGGCAACCGCTGGACGGTGACCGGCAACGTGGGGGTGAAGAGCATCAAGGACGGGTTCCAGGTCCACAAGATCCTGGACGGATGGGGTGAGGACGACGTCTTCCGCGGGAACACCGCCAGCGTGGATGGGCCGGGATTCGGCTTCTACGTGCAGAGCCGTGCGCTCCGCGCCCAGGTGGCCTGCGACAACGTCGCCAACGGGGCGGGCGCGGGCCTCTCCAACCTGGGGTGCTCGTGATGCCGGGACCAGTCCGGTGCCCCGGCCGCGGCCACCGTCTCGCAGGTCTTGGGGTGGCAGTTCTCAGCCTGCTGGTGACGGGGTGTACGGCCGAGATCAGCGACTCCTCGGCCGCGTACTTCGCCGCCCACCGGCCCGCTGCGGTCAGCTCCGTGCCGCCGGTCGACGCCGGCGTCCTCGCGCCGCGGGCTGCAGCCGGTCGCGGCCCGGTGTCGCGACCCGACCTCGGCCTGTCCCCCGGCGCGATCGCAGAGGGGGATGTCACGCTCGTCTGCAAGCAGCCCAAGCGCGTCCACACTCCCATCCCGTACCTGGAGCAGAAGGCGATCTTCGACGCCTACAAGATCGCCTACCCCAAGGACGCCAAGAAGTACGGCCTCGACTACCTGATTCCCATCGACCTCGGCGGCAAGCCGGTGGCGGCGAACATCTGGCCGGCGGCGCACAAGGGCATCGGCTTCCATGAGAAGCAGCGGCTGAACTCCCGGCTCCGGGAGCTCGTCTGCCAGGGCACCGTCCCGCTCGACAAGGTGCAACAGCAACTGGTGTCCGACTGGTACCTCCTCTGGCTCCAGTACGGAGCGTGACGGCGGGGCGGGGGCACCGCCCGCCGGCCGGTGACACGGCCGCCACGCAACCGGAACGGTACGCTGACGTACCGAGCCGGCGGTGACCCCACCCGGATGATTCGGATTGGCGAGCGAGTCTCGTCAATCCGGTTCAATCCACCCAGGGCTGACTGCGTGTCCCATGCCCATGCCCCGGGACACGGGAGTCGCGCATGCCCTTCGTCCGCCTGTCCCGGCGCGCCATCGCGCTGGGCGTCGTGTCCCTGCTGCTGGTCGGCAGCGCTTCGGTCAAGCTCGTGGGCGGTTCCACGGCCGTGGGAGCCACGTCGAGCGGTGCCACCCTGATCACCGAGGACTTCGCATCGGCCGCCTCCGGCGCCGACTTCACGGTGGCAGCGGGGGCCGCGTGGACGTCTGGCGGGTATGTGTTCACCATCACCCAGCCCGTGGATGCGACCTCCGGCTCGGGACATCCGAACGTGGTCGTCCACAACACCGTGCTGTCAGGCGACTGGACGCTGACGACGCGGATGGCGGCGAACACCACCCACCCGGGTCGGGACAGCTACTCCATCGTCGTCGGCTATGCGGGTCCGGCCGACTATCTGTACGCCAACCTCAGTGAGGATGCGAGCCCTGGCCAGGACGGGATCTACAGGGTCAGTGGCGGGGTCAGCGTCGAGCTCGCTGCATTTGCGCCCTCCGCGGCGATGGTGCGCAACAAGAACTACAGCATGACCGTGTCGAAGTCGGGCACCACCATCACCCTTCTCCGCGACGGCTCCACGCTGGCCACGGTGCACGATGGAACGCTCGCGCAGCCGGGGCGCATCGGTTTCGGCTCGCGCGGGAGCGTCGTCACGGCCCGCCATCTCCAGGTGGTCGGCAGCTCGGCGCCGTCGACGGGCACCCCGACGCCCCCGGCGCCGACACCCACGCCCCTGGCCACGCCGACGCCAGTCCCCACGGCCGCCCCCACGCCGAGCCCGTCGCCGGCGCCTCCGACCGGGGTAGCCGGTCTGGCGGCCTCGGACTTCGCGCCGTCGTTCGCCGGCCAGCCGTTCTGCACCTTCGGCCATCAGGTCGCCGGCGTCAGCGGAGGCGTCATCACCGTCACCTACCCGGCAGGTTCCAGTGCGCCGAGCGCAGGGGCACCCTACGGCGGTGCGCAGATGTGCGTCCCCCTGGCGAGTGGGCCGGTGACGGACATGACTCTCGGCTATGACGTGCGCTTTCCTGTCGGCTTCCAGTGGGTCAAGGGCGGCAAGTTGCCCGGCGTCTACGGCGGCGTCGAGCCCTTCAGCGGTGGGTCGCACAACGCCAACGGCTGGTCCATGCGCCTGATGTGGCGGGCCGGCGGCGCCGCCGAGGTGTACGGCTACATCTCCACCACGACTGGATACGGCGACGACTGGGGTCTCGGCAAGTTCAGCTTCCAGGCGGACGGCCTCTGGCACCACCTCAGCGAGCACATCCACCTCAACTCTGCGGGTGCGTCGGACGGATACGTGACCCTCGCCTACGACGGCACCACCTTCATCACCCAGGTCGGGCTGGCAATCACCACTACCAACACCCCGATCAGCGGGCTGTTCTTCAGCACCTTCTACGGCGGCCACGACGCGACCTGGGCGCCCACCGCGGACATGCACATCGACTTCCACGGCTTCGCGCGCTCCTGACGGCATCATTCCCGGGCGCCTCTGACGCTGCCGCGCTATCCTCCGCACTGTGAATCCGCGGGTGGCTCAGGCCCTGGTCCTCCTCGGCGCCGTCGCCGCGGTCATCGGGGCCATCCTGCCCTGGGCGACCCTCCCCGGCGTCGACGTCAAGGGCACCGAGGGCGACGGCAAGATCACCATCGGCGCCGCCATCGTCGTCGCGCTCTGCGCCCTCGCCTTCCCGCATGTCTGGGCCGCCGTCCTGGCCCTGCTCGCGGCTCTGGCCATCGCGGGCACGGGGGCCTACGACACGCAGCAGGTCTCAGGCAGCATCCTGAGCGTGGGGAGCGGGCTGATCCTCACCGATGTGGCCGCGGGCGCCTGCCTCATCGGCGCCATCCTCGCTTTCATGGCCAGGAGGCCGGCATCACGGATGATGCCAGCCCCTGTGCATGCCACCTACGGGCAGCCCGTGGTTCCGGCCGCCCCGGCGATGCCCATCGGGGTCACCTACTCGCCGGACGGCCGCTACTGGTGGGACGGCCGGCAGTGGGTGCCGGTGGCTCCATCCGCCGGCCCGCCACCCAGGTAGAAGGCGGGCAGGGCGGCGGCGCCGGCCGGGGCGTCGGCGTCGCGGTGCGCGACAGGAGGGCGTCCCCCGGGGCTCGATGCCGAGCCGGATCGCGGAGGTTGGCGAGGTCACACGGCGATGTCCTGGGCAAGCTCCCAGACGTAGCCGTCAGGGTCCTTGAAATGAGCCGTGCGCTTGCCCCACACGCGGTTGATCGGGGCGATGAGGAACGCGACCCCCCGCTCCACGAGTTGCGAGTGAATCTCGTCGACGTCGTCGACGAAGACGGACAGCTGAAATGTGGGATCGGTGCCCGCGGCGGTGCGCGCCCTGCCACCGGTGAGCAGGCCCTGCGCCGCGTCGAGCCGCAGCAGCACGATCATGGTGTTGTGGATGTTCAGGACCACCGATTCCTCGTCCTCGAAGCTGATGGACAGCTCGAGGATGTCGCGGTAGAAGGTCCTGGCGCGCGCGATGTCCTCGACGAAGAGCACGATCGCCCCGACCCCGGCACCGAGCTTGCTCACAGTCCGCACTCCATTGACGGTTGACGACGTCGTCTGATCCATCCCTGACACGGCGGGGCGCGAAAACTCATCTGCTCGGCTGTGTCAGGGCGGGGGTCGGCGGCGACGTCCGCGGCCTCAACACTGCGGGCATCCAGGTCGGCGCGGATGCCGGCGGAGAGCGGATGGGCGCCCAGCGCCGACACCAGCGGCGCCGAGCCGCCGAGGAAGGCGTCGCCGGACCGCCGGCCGCGATGACCTGGGAGCTGGCGGACACCTTCTCGTTGGGCCGCGGCACGTGATCCACGCGGAGTACGGTTTATGAGCTGTGCGGCCCGGCCAGTCTCCACATTCACACGCAGTTCCTTGAACCTGCGGGGTCGCCGAGCACGGGCAAGCGTAGCCCTTTCGTGCTCACAGATACCTCATCTGGCGCGGCCGCGGCGTCCCGATGGTGGCCTCACCCGGGTGGAGCGCGCCGGACGCCGCTGAGTGACGAGACGGTTGGCACGATGGAACTGGTGCTGGCGCCGGCTACCATCGCCCCCCTCTCCTCCCTCGCCCTACTCGCCAGCGCCACCCGGGCACCGGGGCGCGGATCCACCGGAGCCACGCACCATGCGGATTCCCGGGCGCTTCGCCGCCACCATCGCCCTCACCGCACAGCTCGCCCTGGCTATGGTCATGACCGGCTGCGGAGGCGCCTCGCAGGCCACCTCGACGGGGGCGTCCGGCGCCGACTACTGTGCCGGCGCACGCGCTGCTCAGCGGGGCGTCGAGGTGCTGAACCAGGTCCGCGGCTCATCGGATGCCAGCCTGGTCAAGCAGGCCCTCGCGGCGCTCAGCACAGCCTTGGACAGGCTCGACGCGGGCGCACCGACGGGCATCTCGGCAGCCACCCACACGGCGCGGGTTGCATTCGACAGGGCCAACGCGACAGCCCAGCAGGCGGTGACCGTGACGGACATCCGCGACGCCTTCCAGATCGCGAACGTTCCCTCGGTGGCGTCAGCAACCAAGGCGATCGACGAGTACACACGCACGGCATGCGGATTCGCCATCAGCAGTCAGTTCACCCCTTCCCCCAGCACCCCTGAAGGCGTGGCCATCTCCCCCCTGGACTGCTGTCCTGCTGCCCGCGTCCTGCAGGGCGCCGCCGGATCCCTCGATGCCCTCACCGCCCGGGCGGCTCCGGCCACGATCCACGCCTTCGCAACGGCCGTGGCCCGCCACGACGCCGCAGCGCCAAAGAGCCTCTCGCCTGCCACGAGCACGTTGCGCGACGCCGTCGACGGCGACAACGTGGCTGCCCAGGCGGCGGCCTCACCGGCGCACGTCGCCGCCGCACTCACCGCCCTGACCGGATGACGGGCTGCTGACGCCAACAGCGGGACGCTCGCCGCATCGAGGTTGCCGCCGGGTCTCTGCCGGCGGGCGTCAGGGGAGGTGACTCCCGCTCCGCGGCCGGCGCGGTAGTCTAGGTCCGTGGCCGATGCACCTGACCCGGACGGGGCGACACATGCGTGCATGCGATGGAACACGCCGCTCTCCGAGGAACATGCTTCGATGCTCCTCGATCGGCTCGAGATCAGACCGAACACGCGAGTGCTCGACCTCGGCTGCGGCTGGGGAGAGCTCCTCCTCCGCGCCGTCGCTGCCGGCGGTTCTGACGACGACGTCTCCACGTGCGGCGTCGGTGTCGACACAGATTCGAAAGCGCTGGAGCGGGCTCGCGCTCTCGCCGACAACCGCGCCCTGGCTGACCGTGTGAGTTTCGTCGACGGAGCCGCGGCGGCCTGGAGCGACCAGGCCGATCGCATCATCTGTATCGGCGCGGCGCACGCCTGGGGCGGCGCGGCGAACGCACTGGAGGCACTACGGCCACTCCTGCGACCTGGCGGTCGTTTGCTGTACGGGGACGCCTGTTGGGAGCAGCCACCGACTGGGCCTGCCTCCGCGCTCTTTGGCGATGACGTGCTGTCCCTTGCCGACCTGGTCGGGCACGCGACGCGACTTGGATGGCGCGTGCTCCACCTGACCACCGCGGACCAGCGCGAGTGGGACGAGTTCGAGGCGACGTGGCGCGCCGGGCGTCAGGAGTGGCTCCTTGCCAATCCCACCGACGAGCGCGCCCCTGCCGTCCGCGAGCGTCTGGATGCGCAACTCGACGAATACGTCAGCCTCTACCGCGGTGTGCTTGGGTTCTGCTACCTGGTGCTTGCCCGTAGCACCATCCCTCCGCCACCGGGGTGAGGGCGGTTCCCTTGGGCAGCGCCGGCTGGTCTCCGCGCGGCTCCGGCAGGTGACCGCCTGAGCGCAGCGCAGCCGATTCGCCGACGTGCCTCCTCAGCGACCGTCCCTCTCACCCGGCCTCCCGGCCCCGATCGTCGGCGCGCCGGCCAGCAGCGCCAGCGCGGTGGCCGGCAGGAGGAGCAGCACCGCCGCCAGCAGTGCCGAGGCGGCGTCCGAGGGCCGGGATCCGGCCACCTTGACGAGTGCGCCGCACGCCAGTGCGACGTGGAAGATGACGAGGTGTCCGCGTCCTCCGCGGCCGCGCAGCAGGCGACGGAGACCGACGATGCCGAGGGCGAGCAGAGTCCCGGCGAGGGCCGCGGTGGTCAGCGCGAACGCGGCGAGCTCGACGGTCTGGTCCGCGAAGCGATGACGTTGGCCTGCCGGCACCAGCAGCGACAGGAAGCCGGCGCTCGCGGCCCCGAGCGCGAGCCCGGTCAGCATGGAGAGGACGACCACCCCCAGCCCGACCATCTCGATGACGCAGATGAGGCGCAACCGCCAGAGGTTGAGGGGTAGCCGCGGCAGTGGGTCGCTCACGGCTGCGATTCTCCCATGCATCCGGGGAGACGGCCGTGGCGGGCGCCCACGGCGGCTGCGCGACAATTCGGGGGTGCAGGTTGCGGTTCTCGCCGACACCCATCTCCCGCGCCGCGGCCGTGACCTTCCGCCCCGGGCGTGGGACGTCGTGTCCGTCTGCTCCGCGGTGATCCATGCGGGCGACGTCGTCGAGCGCGACCTCCTCGACCGCCTCGCGTCGATCGCACCCGTGCACGCCGTGCGCGGCAACAACGACCTGGCCCTGGACGACCTGGCCGAGGTGCTGAGCGTGGAGCTCGCGGGCGTGCCCGTGGTGGTCGTGCACGACGCCGGGCCGGCGGCCGGCCGCCGTGCCCGCCTCCGCCGCGCCCATCCCGGCGCCCGTGTCGTTGTCTTCGGGCACAGCCACATCCCGCTCGTCGATGACGACGGCGACCTGCTCCTCCTCAACCCGGGGTCGCCGACCGACCGTCGCGGCCAACCGGCCTTCACCATGGCCGTCCTGGACCTCGGGGCCGGGTCGGTATCGGCGTCGATCGTCGACCTCGGCCTCGAGCGAGCCTGAGCCGGGTCCTGCGCGGGCCTCCCGCCGAACAGGCCGGGGACGACGAGCGGCTGAGCGGCTCCCACGTTGGCGCGACGAAGGAGCGGCCCAGGTCAGATCTGTCGCGCCGCAGCGACATTCGTCTCCAGCTGGGCTATCGCCTGAGCCGCCGTGGTCCCTGCCGCGGCAAACGTCGCGATCTGCACCTCGAACTGGTCGTTGATGAAGTAGTGGAGACGCCAGAACTGCGGCAGCCGCACGTTGGTGCGCGGGTTCATGAGGTTGTGTCCGGTGGCCATACCGATGCGCATGTGTGCGTCGTTGTGCCATGCCTCCAGATCCCCGGAGAAGTGCTCGAGGCTTGTGACGTCGCCATGGGCCGCCACGGAAGCGACGTTGAATGGTGCGCCGAAGCTGGCCAGCTCGGCCTCGGCGTAGGGACGGATGCCGGCCAGACCGCCCAGGCCATGGTCGCCTCCGATGCTCACGAAGCGCCGGATCAGCTCCCAATGGAAGATGAGGAATCCGAGCTTCGCTTGCCCACCGTTGTGCTCGGTGTGCCACGTGGCGTGGAGCGGCCCGAGCCGTCGGATGAAGACCCGCCAGTCCGCGTTGCTCGCCCGGACCAGATCGTCGAGTGCCTTCACGAAGTCTGTCGCCACCAGTGAGTCCTCCTCTTCCGTCGTGCTCTGAATCGTCGCCGCCAGTCGAAGCCGGCGTCTTGTTCTCATGCTCCGGGCGCAGGTCACCCTTAGATTAGTAGTCCGGCGGTCTGTCGAAGCGGAACTCGACGTGCTCGCCGGTCATGACGTAGCCGATGTCCGCGTAGATCTTGTTGCTGACAGGGTTAGCCGCATCGGTGTAGAGCATGCAGCGGTTCGCCCCGGCCTCGAGCCCGGCGCCCGAGCAGTGGGCGGTCAACGCGCGCGCGTAGCCCCTGCCGCGATGTCGCGGCGGCGTGTACACAGGCCCGACGCGCACGACGCCGGCGGCCGGGAGACCGCGGTTGACGAAGCTGACCACGTCGCCGTCCTCCCAGACGGAGAGCGTGCCGCGTTCCACGGCGCGCTCGGTCGACGACCGCGGGTCGGAGCCGCCGGTCACCCCCGTCTCAGTGACGAAGTCGACGAACCAGCGGGTCAGGAGGTCGACGTCGCTTGACCCCGCAGGTCGCGGGCCGCCGGGCGGGCGGCGCGGCTCAACGACGCGCTCGAGCTCGTGGAGCAGCAGGCGCAGGTGGAGGTGATGGGGCTCGCCGGTCTGCTGCGTCCACTCGGCGGCGAGCTCGGCTGCGGTCTCCCGCGGAGCCATGACCGACGGCAGGGGCATGGCCAGGGAGCCGGCATGCGCGCGCACCGCGCGGACGAGCCGCGCGGCGGCGCCAGGAGGCAGGCTGGACGCCGCCAGCCCGAACGGCGGTGTCCAGTGGGCAGCGCCCGCGGTCCTACCTCCAAGGGCCACCCACCAGAAGCGAGGGGGCGCCGTCCACGCCGCGCCACCGAGGCGCTCGGCGTCGACGACGGAGCGGAGCACGCTGTGCGCGCATGCCTCGGAGTCGAGGAACTCCAGCGCGGCCTCGGCGTACTCCTCCACGTCGCTGGTGGCGTGGATCTCGACCGCCGCCATGGCACCGAGCTTAGCCCTGAGCCACCGATCAACGACAGTTGCGGGGAAACGACGGCGCTGGACGGCCGAGAGGCACCCGAGGCGGGGATGGCGGGTGCCCACAGCCAAGGTGGGGGCGACACGGCGTGCCGGGGGGCGCGTACTCGGCGGCGCGGTGCCCACCGGGTCTAGGTTGTCGTCACCGCTCCGGCGAGATCCCCCGGGCAGGTCTCAGCTCATCGACTGCTCTGTGTGGAGCCGACGGGGAGGTTCGAACTCCCGGCCAGCGGTTTACGAAACCGCTGCTCTACCACTGAGCTACGTCGGCGTGGAGGGGAGGAGTGTATTCGAAGCCCACCGCGATCGGAGCCCACGCGCCTGGCGGCTGGCTTCCAGCCGGCCTGGTGACTGCTGAGGGGGGGGGCCGTCCCGCTAGGCCGTGGCGCGCAGCACCGTCGCGGCCAGGATGTCGAGCGCGATCCAGAGCGGGATGGACATCCACGCCAGCGTGATCCAGCGGCGCCCGCGCGGCCCGCGGCGCCCCGTCCCCTCGAGGATGAAGAGCACCAGGAGGGTGAGCGCCTCCGTGGCCGCCAGGGCCGCCAGCACGCTGTGGCCGCGCGTGCCGCCGAAGCCGTCACGGCCGCCATACCAGGCCACCAGCCAGAGCGCTCCGGCCACCCCGAAGCAGACCAGCTCGCGGTAGCGCCGCAGTGGCCGTCGCCGCAGTCCGGTTTGTGCGCTCACAGCGGGCAGACTAGCGTGTCGGAGCCGTCGAGGCCAGATCGAGCCGCGAGCAATCCGTGAAGAGCAGGTGAAGGTCAGGCCGCGGCCTCGGACCTCCCGGCCACCTCGAGGCAGGCGGCCACGAGCTCGGGGACGAATTGATCGGCCGCGTTGGCCACGGCCAGGTGATCCCCCGCCACCTCGCGGAGCGTTGCTCCCGGGATGGCCGCTGCCAGCCGGCGCTGCCGCTCCGGCGGCACCACTGTGTCCTGCAGATGCACCAGCACCGCCGTCGGGACGTCCACGGCGCCGATCCATGGCCGGCTGTCGAAGCGGCCGAGTTCGCGCCCCGCCTCCAGCAGGTCGCGCACTCGGTGGTCACCGACCTGGCCGAGCAGCCACCTCCGATAGTCCATCCGCGTTGCTCCCCGGGTCAGGGCCCGGGCGATCAGCCGCCGCCGCAGCCGCGGCGGCAATGCCGCCACGCCCATGGCCAGACCGCTGACCAGCGTTCGCACCGGCGTGGACGACGGGAAAGTGCGGCTGGTGGCGCAGAGCACCAGTCCGGACACGGCCGTGGGGTGGTCTCTCCAGCAGAGCTGGGCGACGGGACCCCCCATCGAGTAGCCGACCACCACCGCCGGTCCGCAGCCCAGCCGCTCGATCACCGCCGCCACGTCCCCCGCGCAGTCGGCCAGCCGGAATGGCGCGCGCGAGCGGATGCCGTGCCCATGGCCGCGATGGTCCATGGCCACCACCCGGAAGTGCCGGCCCAGCTCCGCGTAGCAGGTGAACCAGTTGAGGTCGGCGGTGGCGAGCCAGCCGTGGAGCAGCACCACGGTGGGCGCTCCCGGAGGCCCGGGGTCCTCGCGGATCAGAGTGGTGCCGCGTCCGGGCAGGTCCAGCGCCCGACCCGGCGGCACCGGCGGCGGGAAGGTCAGCTCCATCAGCCCGCTCCGTCGGGGCCTGGGACCTCCTCCGCCGCCTCCGCCCAGCGCCGCGCGTTGCCCATGTAGAGCCGGGCCGCCAGCAGGTTGAGGTCCTCCCGGGCCGCTCGAACCGCCTCGTCCTCCTCCTTGATTCGCGCCGGGACCCCCAGCGCCAGCGCACCCGGCGGAACCAGGGTTCGCGGGGAGAGGACGGCTCCAGCACCGGTCTGGCCGCCGCGACAGACCCGGACATGGTGGAGCAGGATCGACCCCATCCCGATCAGCGCCCGGTCCTCGATGACGCAGCCCTCGAGGCGCGCCCCGTGGCCGACCACCACCTCGTCGCCGATGATCGAGGGCAGCTCGTCGGTGGAATGGATCACGGTCCCGTCCTGGATGTTGGTCCGCTCCCCGATGACGATGCTCCCATAGTCGCCGCGGAGGACGCACCCCGGCCACACGCTGCTCTCGGCCCCGATGCGCACGTCGCCGGCGACCACGGCCCCGGGCGCGATGAAGACGCTTGGATGGATGTGGGGTACCCGATCCCCGATGCGCAGCACCAGCCCCCGTGGACGGCTCATCTCGACGACCTCCGCTCGCTGCTGACCGCGGCGGCCGGGCCCGGCGCGGGGCGGCCACTCCTGCGCACCGATCGTAGTCACTCTGGAACCCGCCACCGACGCCGCCGGCCCGGATGGTGGTTTCCAGCCGCCGAATGGGTAGGATCACGGCCACCATGAGCCAGAGCCCGGTCGCCGTCAGTGCCGTCGACGCCTACGAGGCGGTGGCTGTCGAGGCCAAATGGCGCGCGCGCTGGGAGCAGCAGCGGACCTTCAAGGTCGATCTCGACCGGGCACCGAGACCGTTCTACAACCTCATGATGTTTCCCTACCCCTCGGCGGAGGGGCTGCACGTCGGCAACTTCTACGCGTTCAGCGGCGCCGACATCTATGGCCGCTACCGCCGCCTCAAGGGCGACGACGTCTTCGAACCCATCGGCTTCGACGCCTTCGGCATCCACACGGAGAACTACGCGCTCAAGATCGGGGAGCATCCCGGCACCCTGACGCCGCGCAGTGTGGCGCGCTTCAAGGCGCAGCTCAAGCAGCTGGGCGCACTCTTCGACTGGGAGCACTCGGTCGACACCACGGATCCCGACTACTACCGCTGGACGCAGTGGCTGTTCCTGCAGCTCTTCGACGCCGGCCTGGCCGAGCAGCGCGAGGGCGCGGTCAACTGGTGCCCCTCCTGCCTGACCGTCCTCGCCGATGAGCAGGTGCTGGCCGACGGCACCTGCGAACGCTGCGAGTCGCGGGTCCAGAAGCGCGTTCTCGAGCAGTGGTGGCTGAAGACGACGAAGTATGCGCAGCCGCTGCTCGACGCCATCGAGGGACTGGACTGGTCGGAGAAGACCAGGCTGGCGCAACGCAACTGGATCGGCCGCAGCGAGGGCGCGCTGATCCGCTACGACCTCGAGGGCTGCGCCAAGCCCCATGTCGACGTTTTCACCACCCGGCCCGACACCCTCTCTGGCGCCACCTTCCTGGTGGTGGGCGCCGACCAGCCGCGCCTGCTCGACTTCTGCGGCACCACGACGCCGGAGATGGTTGAGGCCTGGCGCGCGTCGCTGCCCCCGGAAGACGCCGAGCCCGACTTCTCCCAGGGCCTCGACCTCGGCTCCTTCGCGATCCACCCCATCACCGCAGCCAGGCTCCCCGTGTGGGCCGCGCCCTACGTCCTGGGCTCGTACGGGACCGGCGTCATCCACGCCGTGCCCGCCCACGACGAGCGCGACTGGCAGTTCGCCAGGGCGCACGGCCTGACCATCGTGGAGGTCATCAGCGGCGGTGAGGTCGCTGACGCGCCGTACACCGGCGAAGGGGTTCTGGTCAACAGCGGGGAATTCAACGGGGTGGGCTCGGTGGATGCGCGCCGGGTCATCACCGCCCGCCTGGGCGAGCTCGGCCACGGCCGTCCCAGCGTCCAGTTCCGGCTACGCGACTGGTTGATCTCGCGGCAGCGCTACTGGGGTCCGCCCATCCCCATCATTCACTGCGAGGTGGACGGGGCGGTCCGGGTGCCCGACGCCGATCTTCCGGTCCGGCTGCCCGAGGTCAAGGAGTTCCGCCCGCTGGGCACCGGGGTCTCCCCGCTGGCGGCCGCTGAGGACTGGGTGAATGTGCCCTGTCCCGTGTGCGGGCGCCCGGCGCGTCGCGAGACCGATGTCAGCGACACCTTCCTGGACTCGGCCTGGTACTTCCTGCGCTACCCGTCGGCGGAGCGCGGCGACACGGCCTTCGACCGCGACCGTACCGTCCGCTGGCTGCCGGTGGACATGTACATCGGCGGCCACGAGCATGCCGTCCTGCACCTGCTCTACTCCCGCTTCGTCATGCGCGCCCTCCACGACCTCGGCATGGTCTCCGAGCCGGAGCCGTTCAAGCGCTTCCGCGCCCATGGGCTGATCGGCAAGGGGGGCGCCAAGATGAGCAAGAGCAAGGGAAACACGGTCAACCCCGACGAGTACATGGCGCGCCACGGGGTCGACGTCCTGCGCCTCTACCTGATGTCGGTGGGACCCTTCGAGCGCGGGGGCGAGTTCAGCGACCAGGGCATCATCGGCATGCCGCGCTTCCTCAACCGGGTGTGGCGCGCCACGCAGGCCGCCGCCACCCCCACGGGTGACGCCGGCGGCGCGCTGGAGCGGCGCCGCCACCGGCTGCTCCGCGACGTCGACGAGCGAATCGCCGAGCTGCAGTACAACACCGCCATCTCCAAGCTCATCGAGTTCACCAACGCCTTCGAGGCGGAGGCTCGCGCGGGCACGGCCCGCCGCGTCGACGCCGAGACCCTGCTGGTGCTGCTGGCGCCGTTCGCGCCCCACATCACCGAGGAGCTGTGGGAGCGCACCGGTCACCGGGAGTCGATCCACAACCAGCGCTTCCCGGACTGGGATCCCGAGCTGGCCGCGGAGGACGTCGTGACCATCGTGGTCCAGGAGAACGGCACCCGCAGGGCCGAGTTCACGGCGCCCAGGGGCACCGACCGCGAGGACATCGAGGCCATGGCGCGCGCCCTGCCACGGGTCCGCGAGCTGCTCGCCACCCGGGAGCTGATCAAGGTGGTGGTCGTTCCCGACCGGATCGTCAACCTCGTGGTGCGGCGCTAGCCCGGCAGGCGTCGCCGCCGCCGCCAGGGGATCAGGGCCGCGGCCCCCAGGCCGATCGCACCGGCGCCGCCGAGGGCGATCTCCACCAGGGTCTGGTGCCCACGCCCCGCCGGCGGGCTCGGGGCGGAGGCGACGGCGGTTCGTGGCGCCGGCGTGGACGCGGCCGACGGGGTCGCCTCGATCACGGCCGAGGGCGCGGCCGAGGGCGCGGGCGAGGGCGAGGGCGGAGCCGTGGCGGGCGCGGTCGCGATCGGAGTTGGCGCCGGCGTTACCGGCCGCGGCGCGGGCTTCGAGGGCCGGGGGGGGAGCGGCGCCCTCACCCGGGGTGGCGGAACGCTCGCCGCGGTGGCGGAGCCGCAGGTGCCGGAGGCTCCGACGGCGGCGGCCGCGTCCAGCTCGGACAGCCCCCCGCGGTTGACGGCGGTGCCCAGGATGCGATCCCGGGCCTGGTCGGCGCTGAGGCCGCGGGCGCGCAGCAGCGCCAGCGTGCCCGCCACCTGGGGGGCGGCGAACGAGGTGCCGGCCCCGGTGGCGTAGCCACCGTGCAGGGTGGTTGAGACGATGTTCTCGTGGAGTTGAGCGGTCTGGTCGGTGGTGGTGTTCCCGTCTCCACCCGGCGCGTAGATGTCGACACCGATCCCGCCGTCGGAGTAGGCGGCGCGCCGCCCGTCCGGCCCGGTGGCGCCGACCACCAGCGCAATGCCGCCCAGCCCTTGATAGGCGGCCGCGGGCAGGCTGGAGTTGCCCGCTGCGAGAGCCACGGACGCTCCCCTCGAATGGGCGTAGGCGACGGCCCTGGGGATGCTGCTGCCTGTCAGCGAGAGGGAGACACCGAGGTCGCTCCCGATGCTCACGTTGATCACCTGGGCGCCGTTGTCGGCGGCCCAGCGGATGCCGTTGGCGACGTCGCTGTCATAGCCTCCGCCGCTGTCGTCGAGCACCTTGACCACCAGGATGCGCGCATCCGGGGCCACCGCCGCCATGCCCTGCCCGTTGCCGGTGTCGGCGCCGATGATGCCGCTCACGAAGGTGCCGTGGAAGTGACCGTCGCTCACCGCGGCCACGTTGTTCGGGCCGGCCGACGGACCGCCGCCGTAGGGTATGCCGCCCAGGAACTGGGCACCCGGGATCAGCTTGCCGGCCAGGTCGGGATGCGAGAAGTCTGCCCCGGTGTCGACCACCGCCACAGTGATCCCGGCGCCGGTGCTGACGCACCAGGCGGAGGGCGCATTGATGCTTGCCACCGTCCCGGTCAGCGCCCACTGGTCGCCGCCGGCCAGCAGGGGGTCGCCGGGGAACGAGGTGGCGGCGGACGCGGGCTGGATGGCGGCGACCAGCCCGGCCGTGGCGCCGGCGAGCGCCACCAGGGCGCGCCGGCCGGCGGCGGGTCGGCGGGCGCAGCTCACTCCACGGTAACGACATCCGCGCGGCCGGCATTGCGGCGTCGCCGGGTCAGCGGGGGGCGTACACCTCGACGCAGACCCGCACGGCACAGCGCGAGCCCAGGTCGACGTGGTCGGCCGGTGGCTGTGGCCTGGAGTCGTTGGCCTGGGTGATGACGTAGACGGTGCCCGCGCCGGCCGGGATGGAGCCCAGGAAGGCACCCGGTGGGAAGGCGGCAACGCCCCAGTACCAGGGCAGATCGCCGGCGTCGACGTGGGTGCGCGCTGCGGTGGCCGGATCGGCGTCCACCAGCACCTGCAGGTAGGCATCCGGGCTGACCACCACCAGGTCGTCGCCGCCCACCCGGCCATCCAGCTGCTGGTGCACCAGGGTGGTCACGTCGGCCCGCGTCGGGTACCAGCAGAGGGCGAAGGAGGCTGCGGCCATGGCCGCCAGGGGCACGATGGCGGCCCAGCGCAGCCGTCCCAACCCCACTCCCAGCAGGGCGAAGAGGGGGGCCCAGACGATGCTGGCGTAGCGGGCGTCCAGGAGGGGGTGGCGGAGCGTGACCAGGATCAGGACGCCGATGCCGCCCAGGCCGACGAGGGCGATGTAGGCGATGCCGCGGCGCCGTTGCGAGGTATCCCAGGGGAGCAGGAAGAGGACCAGCGCGCCGGCGATCGACGCCGCCAGCAGCGCTCCCCCCTGCAGGTCGATGATCAGCGCACGCTGCGGCAGGTCGGCGTCGACGGCGGGGCCGGCCAGGTACTGGGTCAGCACCCCGAGCAGGGTCTCCCAGTTCAGCGGCGGGACCCAGAATCCCTCGGAGGCGTGGTGGAACTGCGCCGTCGCAAACGGCACCCAGAGCAGCAGCAGCGGCAGGGTGCCCAGCGCCGAGGCGGCCGTCAGCCGCAGCGCCGTCCGGCGATCGGCACGCAGCGCCACGACGGCGGCGCCGACCGTCATCAGCACTGCGATGGCGGCCAGCCAGTGGGTCATGAGCGCGGCGGCCACGACGGCGGCGTGCACCAGCAGCCGTCCGCGATCAGGTCGCTCCACCGCCCGCCAGGCGGTCAGGGTCATGCCCAGGACCAGGGTCCCGGCCATGGCGTACATCCGGGCGTCGCGCGAGCTCAGCAGCAGGGTCGGGGCCACGGCGGCGACGGCGGCGGCGGCGAGGCCGGCCCGATTGCCGTCGAGGCGCCGTCCCAGGGCCGCGCAGAGCGGCACGGCCGCGGTGCCGAGGAGTGCCGCCGGCAGCCGGAGCGCGGTCGACGACGACGACACCGCCACGGTCAGGTGGTCGAGCACGTAGCTGAGCGGTGTGCCGCTGTCGCGGCTCAGGGCGTCGAACATGCCGCTCCAGGATCGGCGGGCCAGCACCATGGTGAAGGCCTCGTCGCGCCAGAGCGGCTGGTGGTCGAGCCAGGCGACGCGGAGCAGGAGCGCCAGGACGGTGATGGCCGCGACGGCCCTCGAGTATCCGGTTGCCAGCAGGCCACCCAGCCGTCCACCGGTGCCGGAGCCTGTCTCGGTGGAGATGGGGGAGAGGGCCGCGCCCGGCACCCGGGTGGGTGGTGCGACGGCGCGATCGGCGACGGACATCCATCTCGACGGTACCACTCGCCGGGTGGCCGGCTGTGAGCGGATCAGGGCGCCGGCGCCGTCCACACTGTCGGAGCGCCGCCCGGATCTCGCGCCACCACGGTCGCGGTCGCCGCCGGCGCCTCACCCAGCGCGGCGCGCAGCTCGCCGGGGGAGCGGGCCAGCACCGGGGTCCCCGCGGTCAGCCCCTGGAGGCGCTCCCCGGGCGCCGCGCGCCGCGGCGCCCGCCCCCGGGTCACGAAGTCCACTGTCAGCCCGTCGTAGTCACTCACCACCACCACGCTGCCGGGCCGCGCCACCGCCGCCTCACCGAGGGAGACGAGGTCGAAGGAGTACGGCCGGTAGCGGTCAGCCGCTGGGCGCCCGAAATAGCGCGTCCCCGCCTGCACCCCGGCGACCCCGACGGCCAGAGAGATCAGCCCTGCCGCCAGCACCGCGCCCCGGCGGCCGCGGAGGTGCCGGCCGAGTTCCACCAGCTGCGCCGCCCCCAGGCCGACCAGCACGGCGACGACGGGTGCCAGGCCGAGCAGGCGCAGGAAGTGCGGGGCGCCCCCCTCTGTCGCCGCCAGGGCGGGCAGGAGGAAGAGCGGCAGACCGGCGAGCACCAGGCGCAGTCCCGGGTCGGCGGATCGGCGGCGCCAGGCGGCGACGGCGCCAGCGGCCGCGATGGCCGCCACCCCCAGGGGCAGCATGGGGTATCCATCGACGTCGTGCCGGGCATTGGGGTCGCCGGTGAGGCCGAAGGCGCCGAGGGTGCGCAGGACGTGGAGCGGCAGCGAGCCCAGGCCGCCCTGATCCGGGTTGGCGGCGCTGACGGCCAGCCCGCGCCCGAAGTAGGCGTTGGGGTCCATGAGCGCGGCCACGGCGATGGGCACCACCACCACCAGGCAGGCCAGGGCCGCCGCCCTGAGGTGGACGCGCAGCGCCTCGTACGCCGGCCGGTCGGACCGGCGCAGCCACCCCAGCCAGACCAGCGCCAGCACCGGCAGCAGCTTGAGCGGCTGGTAGGTCCACAGACCCAGCCCACACAGCGCCCCCGCCGCCAGGGCTCGGCGCCGGTCGGCAGGCTGGTCCTGCCAGCGCAGGAGGCCCCAGAGGGCCAGCGTGCCCACCAGCGGCACGGTGACGTTGCGGAAGCCATCGCGATCGACGCACACCAGCCAGAGCGACCCCGCCGCCCAGCCGGTTCCGGCCAGCATGGCAATCCTGCCGAAGCGCCGCAGCAGCAGCGGTGTCAGCGCCAGCGCCAGCACGCCGAGCAGCGCTGCGGTCGCCCGCAGCGCCGTCACCGAGTCGCCGGCGAGGCGGAACACGCCGGCGACGAGGTACGCGAAGGGCACCTCGCGGCCGCCGTCGTCGGCGAAGAAGAGCGGGTGGAAGCCGGGCTCGTGCAGCAGCCGCCAGGCGTCGAAGCCCTCGGCCGCCTCGTCCTGGTACAGCCCGCCGGGCTGGGTGTCGATGCGGAACAGCCGGAGCACCGCCCCGGCGGCGACCAGACCGGCCAGGGTCAGGGCGACGGCGACGCCGACCCATCTGTGCCGTGCGGGCCCAGCGGCGACAGTGAAGCGGGCGGCCACGCCCGAGGGCGTCATCACAACCGGGAGGATGCCGGACGCGGGCGGGGTGCCGGCTGGTGCGCCGGCCCGGGGTCAGCCGGCCGGGCCGCCGGCCATCGCGGGTCCGCGAAGGAGCGCCCTGGTGGCGGCCACGCGGCAGCCGAGGAGCTCCAGAACGTCATCGAGCTGGCTTCGCGCCTGCGTGGCCAGCTCGATCGGGTGGTTGTCGATCTCCCGGAGAAGCGCTGACAACCGGAGCGCCTTCTGCTCGATCTTCGCAACGACGGTCTGCGGGTCGGCCGTTGCAGCCAGCTCGTACGGCTCCATGCACTCACCTCCACGGACGGTGCGGTCACGACCCGGCAAGGGTCGGGATGACGGTGCCGGCACGCCCCACGGCCAGGACTGGAGACCGGGTGCGGCCTTGGCTCTGATGGTAGGCGCCCGTGACCATGGCGGCAAGTGCCGCCGGGCTCAGGTGCCCCCTGTGGCCGCCTGGCCCTCTGCCGCGCCGACCGGCTTGGCCACCACGATGAAGCGCGGGTCGTAGTCGCCGCTGAGGTTGCAGGTCTGGAGGGTCAGCCGCTCGTCCTTGCTGGCCTGGAGCCAGGAGAAGTCGTTCCAGGACACGGAGGCGTGGATCTCGGTGATCCGGAAGTACAGCTTCTCCGAAGCTGTCACGGCCACGGTGACGACGTCGCCCACCCTGGCCTCATGGAGGCCGAAGAACATCCCGGGCCGGTCATGGGCGTAGAGGTAGGTGTTGCCGGCCTGGCCCAGCGGCGCCGTCCTGGGGTACTGGTAGGCGATGGGCCGGACGGGGGGGGTCTTGCCGTCGCCCGGCTGGATGGCCACATCGATGCCCAGCTTGGCGCTGTAGAGCCGGGGGAAAACCTTGGTGACGTCGACGTTGTCGTTGCCGCTGCCCACCGTCGAGCCGTCCGCTGCGGTGACGTGCTCGGTGGTCTGCGGGGGCGTGACGAAGCGCTGGTGGACTGTGGGCACGAACAGGCTGACGCCGATCAGGGTCAGCACCACGGTCACGGCCGAGGCGGCGGTGATCTGGGTGCGCGCCGTGGTGCCGAACAGGAGGGCGCGCAGCCGGCGGCGGAGCCGTGCCAGCGGCGAGGGGCGCCGTGGCGGCTCGTCCCAGCCTTCGCCCTGGGGCTCTGCACCGGCGTCGAGGTCATCGAAGGAGGGAGGGTTCTCGTCCATGGGGCTCAGGTGGAGGGTGGGCTGCGAGGGCCGGGCGCGACCGGCGTCGGGCGACGCCGGCCGCCACATCGAAGGGACGGCTGCCGCGCCCAGGATATTGCGGCATCGCATGGTAGGATCGGCCGCCCGCTCGGCCAGCACCGGCGGGACGGCGCGCGCGGATGGCGAAACCGGTAGACGCGCGGGACTTAGGATCCCGTGGGGTGACCCGTCCGAGTTCGAGTCTCGGTCCGCGCACACGCGCAGGGCCGCAGGCGGTCGAGAATGGGTGCCGGCGGTTTTCGAGCAGCAGGACGAGGACGACAGTGACCTCCACGGACATCGACACGGCCAGCGCGGCGCCGCACGACGGCGACGCGGGCCCCGACCACCATGACCACTCCCACGACGAGGCCGCGGACGGGCTCACCGTGACCACCGAGTCCCTCGAGGGCTCCCAGGTGTCGCTGACCGTCGAGGTCGCCGCCACCCTCGTCGACTCCGCGGTCGAGCACGCCACCCGCCACCTGGCCCGGCGCGTCCGGCTTCCCGGCTTTCGCCCCGGCAAGGCGCCGTCCGCGTTCGTCCAGCGGGCCGTGGGCTGGCCCGCCGTGACCCGCGAGACCCTCGACGAGTTCGTCCCCCGCTGGTACAGCCACGCCCTCCACACCGGCGGCGTCGATGCCGTCGGCGACCCCGAGGTGACCCTCGGCGACCTGGAGGCGGGTGCCCCCTTCCGCTTCACCGCAACGGTCATGGTCCGGCCCGATCCCGACCTCGGCGACTACCTCTCCATCCGGGTCGAGCAGACCACCACCGAGATCACCGAGGAGCAGGTGGACGCCGCCATCGAGGAGATCCGCACCAGGAAGGGCGAGCTGGTCGAACGCGACCGCCCCGCCCAGGCCGGCGACGTCCTCAAGGCTCGGCTGGTGATGAACCGCGACGGCCAGGCCATCGGTGCCTCCGACGAGGTGCGCGACGTCGAGCTGAACCGCGAGCGACTGCTCGCCGGGCTGGCCGACGGGCTCATCGGCCTGAGCGCCGGCGAGAGCCACTCCATCCAGGTGACCCTCCCCGACGACTATCCGCAGGACGATCTGCGCAATGCCGCCGTGGTCGTGGACGCGCACGTCATCGCCGTTCGCGAGCGGGTGCTGCCGCCGCTCGACGACTCCCTGGCCGTCCTCGACGAGCACGGCGAGACCCTCGAGGAGCTTCGCGCCTTTCACCGCGAGCGGCTCGAGGAGGAGGCCTCGCGCGAGGACGAGGCCCGCTTCGAGGCCGCCGTCCTGGACCGCTTCAGCGAGACCGCCACCGTCGAGATCCCCTCGATCATGGTCGACCGCGAGGTCGAGCGCCAGATCCGCGAGATGGAGATGCGCCTGGCCCAGATGGGCCTGCGCCTCGACAAGTATCTCGAGCTGAGTGGCGAGACCCTGGAGTCGACCCGTGAGAACGGCCGCGAGACCGCCGAGAAGCGCGTCCGCGCCGAGCTGGTGCTGGAGAAGCTGGCCGCCGAGGAGGGGCTCGAGGTCGACGAGTCCGACGTCGAGCGCGAGGAGGCGCTGCTGGCCTCGCAGGCCAAGCTCACCGCCGAGCAGCGCCGCGTCGCCCACCGCGCCGCACACCGCAACCTGCTGCTTCAGGGCGCCGCCCAGCGCGCCCTCGCCATCGCCCGCGGCGAGTAGGTGACGCACAGTCTCCGGGGGCCCCGCGCTCCGGGGCGCACCTATACTCCGGTGGTGATCGATCCCAGCGCCATGATCCCGACAGTCATCGAGACCACCAACCGCGGCGAGCGCGCCTTCGACATCTACTCGCGCCTGCTCAAGGACCGCATCATCTTCATCGGCACGCCCATCGATGACTTCGTCGCCAACGTGGTCATGGCGCAGCTGCTCTTTCTCGAGGGTGAGGACGCCGAGAAGGACATCTCCATCTACATCAACTCGCCCGGCGGGTCGGTGTACGCCGGCCTCGCCATCTACGACACCATGCAGTACGTGCGGCCGCGAGTCAGCACCATCTGCCTGGGCCTGGCGGCGTCGATGTCGGCGATCATCCTGGCGGGGGGTGCCAAGGGCGCGCGCTACTCGCTGCCCAACACGCGCATCCTCATCCACCAGCCCTCGGCGGGGTTCCAGGGTCAGGCGACCGACATCCAGATCCACGCCCAGGAAATCCTGCGCGTGCGGCGCAAGCTGGACGAGATCCTGGCCCAGCACTCAGAGCAGCCCATCGAGAAGGTCAACCGCGACAGCGAGCGCGACTTCTTCATGAGCGCGGCGGAGGCCAAGGAGTACGGGCTGATCGACGAGATCATCACCGGCCAGGGCCGCGATCTCCCGGCGGGAGGCGGCGGGTCGTCGAACGGAGGACCGCCGCCGCCGCGCGACAGTCAGCCGGCCGGACCGAGCACGGACGGCGGCAGTTCCGCAACGCGAGGCTGACAGGATTCTCATGGTGCCGCGGCTGTCGCGACTGGTGAGGTAGGGCATGGTCAACGAGCGCGACGATCGACGCCGGCACACCCGCTGCAGCTTCTGCGGCAAGGGTCAGGAGCAGGTGCGCAAGCTGGTGGCCGGACCCGGCGTGTACATCTGCGACCAGTGCATCGACCTCTGCC
>JRHI01000114.1_pt1 | contig 84635 bp, 81 predicted proteins | sample 215371 | NCBI WGS metagenome assembly JRHI01 (sample SAMN02929681, study PRJNA255918) | sediment metagenome | biome: cave system; feature: Ice Cave; material: Sediment; isolation source: sediment from deep within a dark volcanic ice cave with no known source of... ... | reverse complement strand
ATGGGGGAGTCTTCACGTTCGGTGATGCGCGGTTCTTCGGGTCGGCGGGCTTCCTCCACCTCAACCGCCCGGTCGCGGGCATGGCCGCGACGCCTGATGGCGGCGGCTACTGGTTGGTCGCCTCCGACGGCGGCGTCTTCACCTTCGGCGACGCCGGGTTCCTCGGATCCGGGGTCGGCATGTCAAGCGGAGGACCGGCGCGGCCTGCGCCTTCACCCGGAGTGACGAATCCGCTGCTGTTCGTTGGCGTCACCGCCTGCCCGAACTGTGCCGGCTACTGGCTGCTCGGCGTGCGCGCCGCGTAGGGCGCGATCAGGCCGGTGCGGCCTCGGCGACGCACACCTGGTTGCGACCGCGGGACTTGGCCATATACAAGGCTTCATCGGCCGCACTCACCATGTCGTCCGCCGTGCGGGTCGAGCCGGGCCACCACGTGGAGACACCTCCGCTGAGGGTTACCACGCCCGGGAAGCTCTGCGCCATGTGAGAGATGGCCTCGGCCTCGACCAACTTCCGCAACCGCTCGGCCGCCTTCATGGCTCCATCCATCGTCTCATCGGGCATCAGGAGCACAAACTCCTCACCACCAAAACGGTAGACGCCTTCCCCCTGACGCCGGGCGGCACTGAAGATTCGGCCCACCGCTCGTAGCGTTTCATCGCCCTCGGGGTGGCCGTAGTGATCGTTGAACGCCTTGAACTGATCGACGTCGAACAGAGCCAGGCTGTACGGTCGGTCCGATCGCAACGCACGAGCGTGGGCGGCGGCGAGGTCCTCGTCCATACGGCGCCGGTTGCCCAGCGCGGTGAGAGGGTCGGTACGGGACAGCGCCATCAGTTCGTTGTTCACCCGCTCGAGCTCCAGGCGGATCTCCCCGATCTGGTGGTGGAGTGCGGTCACGCGGCTGGCGGCGACCAGTCGGGTTTTGACCTGGAAGGGTTCGACCGGCTTGGCCAGGTAATCATCGGCCCCCGCTTTCATCCCCGAGAGCACGTCCTCCTCGTCGGCCAGCGACGTGATCAGAACGATGTACGTGTATCGCTCGGTCAAGTCGTCACGCACCCGTCGGCACAGTTCGGGACCGTCCATGCCGGGCATCATCCAGTCGGTGAGCAGGACGTCGATCGGCTCGGCGTGCAGCATGGCCCACGCGCTGTCTCCATCACTGGCCACCAGACACTCGTGGCCCAGGCGGCTGACGATCGCCTTGAGGGTCAGCCGGCAGGTGGCATCGTCGTCGGCGACAAGGACTTTCATGTCAGATGCTTTTCCGTCAGGAGATCGAGGGAGGTGCGGACCCTGGCGAACTCGGTGTCGAATCGCTCCAAGAGCTGGCCCGCTCCATCAAGCTGCCCGAACCGGCCTTGCGCTTCTAACTCCCCGCAGATGGCGGCGAGCTCGTTGGCCCCGACGTTGGCACTCGCGCCTTTGGTGGCGTGGGCCCTCCGCCGCAGGGACTCCGGGTCGCCTTCGACCACCGACCGGCCGAGACCTCGGCGTTCGTCGACCGTCTGTTCGAGGTATTGACCGATGATCTCGGCCAGGATCTCGCCCTGTCCGTCGTCGAGTTGACGGAGCATGTCGATTTGGGCGTGGTCCAACGGGTCTGGGCCCGATTCCAACGGGTGGGCGGTCTCGGTAACTTCCGCCGGAACCCCCGGCCCGTCGATCCACCGATCGAGGACGACCTCGATCGAGTCCATACGCACCGGCTTGGTGAGGTAGTCGTCCATCCCGACCGCCAGGCACGCTTCGCGGTCCCCCGCCATCGCGTGGGCGGTCATAGCGATGATGGGTGTGCGCCGGCCGGCGCCTTCCACGCGCCGGATCTCCGTGGTGGCGTGGTAGCCGTCCATCTCGGGCATCTGGCAGTCCATGAGCACGGCGTCATAGTGCTTGGTGCGGATAGCGGCGACGGCCTCCAGACCATCGGTCACGATGTCGTAGCTGTAACCCAGCTTGTCCAACATGCGCGACGCGACCAGTTGGTTCATGGTGTTGTCTTCGGCCAGGAGGATGATCCGGCCCTTGCTCGGTGCTCTGCCGTCGCTGTCGGAGCTCGGGGCGCCCTTGGAGCTGGGCGCGACCGCCGCCTCGATCTCCGGATTCAGGCCGGTGATGAGGCAATCGAACAGCTCGGATTGGCGAACCGGCTTGAGAAGGCTGGCGGCCAGCCCGCGAACTCGGGATTCCTCTCTGCTCAGCCGCTGGCCCGAGGAGCTGAGAAGGAACAGTGCCGCGGAGGCCGTGGCCGCGTCCGACTTCAGCGCCGCGGCCAAGTCAAGTCCGTCCATTCCCGGCATGTTCAGATCGAGCACGGCGATTGCAAACGGCTCGCCGTCCGCCGCCGCCGACGTGGCCAGCCCAAGGGCCTGGAAGCCGTCCTCCGCCTCGACCGTCTGCACGCCCCAACTGCGGAGCTGCTGACGCAGGATCAATCGGTTGGTGGCATTGTCGTCCACGATCAGGGCCTTGCGACCAACCAGGYTCTGAACGCCCTCCGGCGTGGCACCGGCGGTGGGCGCATCGTGGCGGTCAAGCGACAGCTCGAACCAGAAGGTGCTGCCTTCGTTGGGCGCGCTGATCAAGCCGAGTTCGCCGCCCATGAGCCCCACCAGCTGCTTGGAGATGGCCAGACCGAGGCCGGTTCCACCGAAGCGCCGGGTGGTGGAAGCGTCGGCCTGGGAGAAGGGGACGAACAGCCGCGCCTGATCGGTGGCGGCGATGCCGATCCCGCTGTCCTGGACCTCAAAGCGCAGCCGGGCCGCGGCGCTGGACTCGTGGACGACCTGGACGCGAATCACGACCTCGCCCGTCGAGGTGAACTTGACCGCGTTCGAGGAGAGGTTCAGGAGAACCTGACGCATGCGAACCGGGTCGCCACGGAGTGCCGCGGGGACGCCGGGTTGCACGTCGACGAGGAGCTCGAGACCCTTGCCGTGTGCGGTGTCCGCCAGCATCCGCCCGACATCTTCAGCCAGGCTGAAGATGTTGAGATCGACGTTCTCGATGTCAACTTTGCCAGCCTCAATCTTGGAGAAGTCCAGGATGTCGTTGATGATCGTGAGCAGGTTCTCGGCCGAAACCTTCACTCCGGCCGCGTATTCGCGTTGCTCGCCGTCCAGCGTGGTATCGAGGAGCAGTTGGGTCAGACCGATCACGGCGTTCATCGGAGTCCGGATCTCATGGCTCATGGTGGCCAGGAACTGCGATTTGGTGAGTGAAGCTTCCAGGGCCAGGTCTCGGGCCGCAGCCAGCTCGACGGCGGCTTGTCTTGTCTCCGTGACGTCCCTGGCGTTCAGCACAAAGCCTCCGACCCCGCGATCGTGGGCCAGGTTTATGGCCGTGCCCTCGATGACCCGCCAGCTGCCATCAATGTGTCGCACGCGGACATCGATCTCGACCGTCGACTGCGGCGCACGAGCCAGCTCGGCCAGGGCCTCCTCGACGGCCGGCAGGTCGGTCGGATGCACGACGTTGGCAATCCGCATGCCGACCAGAAAATCCGCGGAGTAGCCCAGCACTCTGTGAACCGAGGGGCTCTGGTAGCGGATGGTGCCGTCGGGGGCGATGACGGTGATGAGATCGGACGCGTTGTTGACGAGCGATCGGAACCGGGCGGACTGGCGGGCGGACGCCGTAAGGAGGAGAAGGGCCATGCCGAGCGTGCCGAGGGCGCCGAGAGATCCGACCACGATCTCGAGCCGCATCAGGTTGACCATCTGCGCCCGCGCGTCGCGGGTCATCTGATACGCAGCGTCGTTGGTGACCGTCTGGACCAGCGCCGCCGTGACGCGCAGCTGGAGGATGTCGGCCACGTACGTCGGCGTCAGGCGCCCCTCGGTCATCACCTTGTCACCCGCGACGGTGAGGTCGTCGATGAGCGTCAATTCTTCGGTGAGCTTTTGCTGCAGCCTCGAGTCTCGGGCAGCCGGTATGACGATGTTCGCCGAGCTTCCCGACTGGGGGGATGGCACTACTCCGCCGTGAAGGAGGGCCGTGGCCGATTGCAGCAGAGCCCTGCGGAACGGGAACGGGTCGGCCGTCATGCCCTCCGATCGGACCAGGACGGATTGGACGTAGCGGGACGCCAGGGTGCTTTGCCGGGCCGTGAGATTGACCAGCAAGGCCGTCTCCCGCTCGGCTGCGGTCGCCCGCACGTTGTAGCCGACAGAGACGGCCACGATGAGAAGGAGGAAGGCGAGAATGGCCGCGAGCTCGCGGTTGACCCGGAGACCGCCCAGCCGCCGACTTTTGGTGGTCGCCTTCGCTTCGGCTCCGAGCCCGCCCCACACCCTCTTCCTCGACGAAACGGCGCGACGGTCAGCTGACATCCAGCCCCACTCGCATGTTGCTCAGGTAGTGGCCCTCGAGGTTGCAATAAAGAACGTAGTGGCCCGGAGCGAGATCCAGTGTCAAGGTCCGTTTGTCGGCGATCTCGAGAGACTCAATTGACCCGACGCGGTGCAGTTCCGATGCATCCTCCCGGACCATGAGCCCGGAGCTGGCAAGCGGTAACTGCTCGGCGCCCAGATCGGTGCGATCCACGTTGAACTCGTGCGTGGAGGGACCGGGATTGGCCACATCGAAGACGATCCGTCCCGCCTTGACGTTGAGTTTCGACGTGGTCAGCTTGAAGTCCTCGAGCACCGCGCCCACGTGAGCGGCGGCCGGCCCCGCGGTGGGGGCGGATGCCGACGTGCATCCGGTGACGAGTGCGGCCAGAACGACAACGAGCGAGGTGGCCAGTCCGCTCTGATGCGAAGCGCCCTGGTGGTGTGTCGGGCGATGCTCTCGCCATCTCACCTGCGCTTGACCCAGGACCATTCCGCTTCTAATCGGCCTCGTGGTCGTCTGGCTTAGGTCCCTTGGCCTATCCGTCGTCGTGCCGGCTCTTTCGGGGACGCCCCATTGGGCGGTTCGAGTCTCCGACCGGCGACGGTCGGCCGTGCGGAAGTCGACAACTATTCGGGCCGACCATGCGCTGAGTTACGACAGGTGGGCCATGAGTCTTACCGGGCGATTTACCGACTTCGCCGAGCCCGGGAGGCCTGATGGACCAGTATGCCGAAAGGCCGCAAAGGGTTCGGTAGTGGAGGTCGAAGAGTCCTTCCTTAGTTTGGCGGAGCGCGGCAACGGGGAGGATGCAGCCGTGGTCGGCGTCGGCTGCCCGTTCTTCAGCGCGTCAGCGGATGTGACTGGCGCGGCTGGCACCGGGACGGCCGGCCCGTGAGGGCGGTGCACGTTACCGAGTCAGGTCCCGAAGAGGCCCCATTCCGGCATGAGGCCCTTCTGTATGGCAATCAGGCTGAGTTCGTGGAGGGCACGCTGGCCTTTATCACCGGAGGCGTGGCCGCGGACGAGAAGATCCTCGTGGTGCTATCGGCCGCCAAGATCGCCCTGCTGCGAAGGAAGCTGGGCCGGGATGCGGACCGGGTCCGCTTCGCCGACATGGCCAAGATCGGCGCCAATCCGGCCAGGATCATCTCCGCCTGGCGGGACTTCGCCGACGGTTGCACCGGTGAGAACCGGCCCTACCGGGGGATTGGTGAGCCGATCTGGGCAGAGCGGACCTCCGAGGAGCTCGTGGAGTGCCAGCGCCATGAGGCTCTCCTGAATTTGGCTTTCGCGGGCACTCATGCCTTCCGGCTCCTCTGTCCGTACGACACGCATACCCTCGGCGCTGACGTCATCGAGGAGGCCCACCGCACCCATCCGGTCATTGTCGAGGGCGGCCGGGACCGAGCCAGCCACAACTATCGCGAGCTCGATGAGGTGGCCGCACCTTTCGATTGGCCCCTCCCCGAGCCCGCTGAGCTGCTCGCCGAGGTCTGGTTCCAGAAGGGCACGCTGGGGCTCGTCCGACGCACGGTGGTTCGACACGCCGGGGAGGCGGGATTCGCGCAGTCCAAGATCGACGACCTCGTCATCGCCGTCAATGAGGTGGTGACCAATTCCCTCGTCCACGGCGGAGGTCGGGGGAGCTTACGACTGTGGCACCAGGGAGCAGGATTGGTGTGTGAGGTCCGAGACGGTGGTCGCATCCAGGATCCGCTCGTGGGGCGGGTCCATCCGGCTGAGGCGCAGGAGGGTGGCCGGGGAGTGTGGCTGGCGACGCAACTGTCCGACCTGATCCAGGTCCGGTGCTTCCCGACCGGCAGTGTCGTCCGCCTGCACATGCGCTCTACCTAGAGGGGAAAGGGCGGTTCTGCCGACCGTCCTCAGGGGGTGACCGGCGCGCGATCCTCCCGTCCCAGCGAAACCATTCCACCGTCCCGTCGTCGCCTCGGAGGAACTCGCCCCGGTGGCCTCGGAAGGGCAGATCGAGGCCGACAACCCGGTCCAAGTCACGAAACGCCAGTCGCGTCGAACGTGGTGGTCCAGGGTCCTCGGCGCGGTTCCACATCGCCCGCCGCGGCGTGGCGACGTCAAGACGGAGGTGATCGGCGGCAACGGTCACGTCGAGGTCGGCGAGCACCGCCTCGTAATGACCGGCGTAGAGCGAGGGTTCGTCCGGCGCGTAGGGGATCAGGTCCTCGTCGGTGCCGAGCAGCTCGGTCATGATCACGCGGTCGAGCTGGTGGTCGTGGTCGCTGTTGGTGAGCATGACCCAGGCCAGTTTGCGCTCGGGAACCAGACGAAGATCGGCCATGTAACCATTCGTCGTGCCGCCGTGGTGGACCACCTGGAGGCCGCTATAGCGGTCGATCATCCATACCAACCCGACCCAGTCGCACAGGCTCCCGGCGGGACGAGACGGAGAATGCATCTCCCGGAGATTCGCCCGTCTCATCAGCGGCGAACCATCGCCCAGGTGGAACTGGGCGTACCGCAGGAGATCGGCAACGCAGGACAGCACGCCTCCGGCCCCGTTGTGGGCGCGGGGTCGCCTCCAGCCCTGGGGCCGGCCGTCCCGGTGACCAACCGCGATTCGTCCGGCGATGACGTCTTCGGTGCGATAGTGAGTCCGACGCATCCCGAGAGGCTCAAGGATCAGATCCTTGACGGCCCGCTCATAGGGGACTCCGGCGATGGTGGCTACCACGTGGGCGGCTAGGTTGAACGCCGAGTTGTTGTAGGAATAGATCGTTCCGAGCGGCGTGAGCTGCGGCGCCTTGCGTAGTTTGCCGACAAAGCGAGCGAGGGCGTCGGTCACCGTCTCCGGTGTCCGCAAAGTGGTCCCCGACCCAGCCGGTCGTATGGGTCAACAGATGGCGCATGGTGACCCGCCCGGTGAGCTCATCAGTCGACAGGCGGAGATCGGGCACGTAGGAGCGCACCGGCGTGTCGAGATCGAGGCTGTCCGCGTCGACAAGCGCCATCGCTGCGGTGCCGACGAAGGTCTTGCTGATGGAACCGATCTGAAAGATGGTCGTGTCCGTCACGGGCAGCGGATGATCGGCGCTGGTGACCCCTGCGCACCACGTACGGACAACGGACCCGTCCACGACGCCAACCGCCGCGCCGGGAATCCGGAGCGCCTCCATGGCCGGCCGGAGGACGGCCTCGAGATCGTCGATCACCGCTGGCCATCGGCTGCGCTGTAGCGCAGGACGCGGCCCGCCCCAACTCCGGTATGCCGGCCGCGGTCGTAGGCCACCTGACCGTTGACCAGGACCAGGGCCACGCCCACCGCCTCCTGCATCGGGTCGTCGTACGTGGCCGAGTCGGCAATGGTCTCGGGGTCGAAGACGACCAGGTCAGCCCACCAGCCTTCGCGAATCTCGCCTCGCTCATTCAGTCCGAAGCGCTGGCAGGACAGAGATGTCATGCGCCGAATGGCTTCTTCCAGCGAAATGATGCCGCGGTCTCGAACATAGTCTCCCAGTACCCGCGGGAAGGTGCCGAACAGCCGCGGATGGGGCCGCCCCGTCAAGTCCGGGATCCCGTCCGAGCCGATCATCATTGAGGGATGCCGGAGGTTGGTCTCGATGTCGGCCTCATCGATCATGAATTGGATGGAGATGGTGCGATCGCCCTTCGGCGCAGGCCAGAGAATCGACGACCTTTCCCCAGTTGCGCCTTCGGCCGCCTTGTGATGCGAGATATGCAAAGGGACCCCCGCCTCACGACCGATCCGTATCGTCTCTTCCACCGACTCGAGGAGGCGGTCGCCCTCGTCACGTCGATCTCTCTCCGGGCGGTTCGGACCCCGATGCCGACAGCCGTGATTCGCTCATCATCAATCTCGATGTCTCCGTCGATGGGCGGCGTACCGGTGCCATCGATGATCCGCACGTTCCGTATAGCCAGGTCCGGGGCGCTATGTTGAGCCGTCGAGCAACGCGACCAGTCGGGTAGGAGCAACGACCCGATAGGCCTCTTCGCAGATGCGGGCGATCTCTGTCCAGTCGAGCTCAACGTCGAGCCGGACGCCGATCCAGCCGCGTCCGCCGACGTAGGGCGGCCGAAAGAAGCGCTTCGGCTCCGTGTCGACGAGGTCTTGCTGCACGCCGGGCGGGGCCGCACACCAAAAGTGCGGGAACGCGTCGCCATGGTGACCGTGCTCCCAGTACGTGACGAAGACGCTCTTGTCACGCACGAACCAGGTCGGTGCCCCGTGACTGAGCCGTTCGGTCACCTCAGGGAATCCGAGGCAGATCCGGCGTAGGCGCTCAAGCGGCTGAACACGCCTGGGCGCCACGGCGCGGCTCCTTCCGTCGTCGCCTCAGGCTGGCCCGCTTCAGCCCCACTGTTGGCGGGTGGCGGGCATGCCGGTACGCCCGTCCGGTCCGGTGCGAACGCCCAGGACCTGATGAATAGCAATGCCTCCATCTTCGAACCCACAGGCTGAGCCGGCCATGTACATCCGCCAGATCCTGGCCCGAGCCGGGCCAACCTCGGCGACGGCAGACTCCCAGTTGGTGCCGAGATTGGCGATCCAGGCGCGGAGCGTCTTCGCGTAGTGCTCTCGCAGAGATTCGACGTCGCGGATCTCCATGCCGGCCCGCTCCATTGCCAGCGCGACCTCGCCCACGTCGATAAGTTCTCCATCGGGGAAGACATACCGGCCCATGAACGATCGACGGCCGAGTTTTGATCCGCCAATCGACGATATGGCGTGGTTGAGCATGCGGCCCCCCGGTTCGAGCAGGCCGTGCAACGTCTCGAAGTACTCGCCGATGCGCGGCTTCCCGACGTGCTCGAACATCCCGACCGACGAGATGGCGTCGAACGTCTCGCCGCTGAGGTCGCGGTAGTCCAGGAGGCGGATGTCCACACGGTCACTTACCCCGGCCTCGGCCACTCGCTTGCGGGCTAGCTCGGCCTGGGCCTCGCTGATGGTCACGCCGACAACGCTGGCACCGTGGCGGGACGCGGCGTGAATGGCCATCGACCCCCATCCGCAACCCACATCGAGAAGGCGGAGGCCGGCTCGGTCCGCCAAGCCGAGTTTGCGACATATGGACTCGTGCTTCGCGGCCTGGGCGTCCTCGAGGGAGCTTGCGTCAGTGACGAAGCGGGCGCAGGAGTAGGTCATGCTCGGACCCAGGACGAGCCGGTAGAACGCGTTGCCGACGTCGTAGTGGTGGCTGATGACCTGGGCGTCACGCTGCTTCGAGTGTCGCCATCCTCTGGGCCGTGCCTCCTCGGCCGGGGGCTTTGGCTGACGCCCGATGACGTGGAGGCGACGCGGGGCCCGGAGCACGGCGAGAACCGTGCCAATACCCAGCTTCAGATCCTTGGGCGCGGCCGCCTGCAGGGACTGCAGAAGGGCATAGATGTCGCCGTCGAGATCGATCTCTCCGGCAACGTAGGCCCGACCCAGCCCCAACTCTCCGGGCGCCCAGAGGAGCCGCCGAATCGCGCCGCTCGACCGCACACGGACCGTGCCCGGACCGTCTTGGGGACCGACCGCGCTGCCATCCCAGAACTCGAACCGAGCAGGCACCTCGGCGCCGAAGATGGACGTAAGGAGCGGGCGCAGCCCGTCTGCAACCGTACAGTCGGGGAGACGCTCGGGCGCGACGGGTGGGGACTCCGCCGAATCGGACGGTCGGAGCAACTCTGCCTTCTGCGTGATCATCAGCCCTCCCGCTGATAGCTCACGGCACCGACCCGGGCTCGAGTCGGTGCAAATCGTCACAACAGTGCTTGACCGGGCCGCCCCGGCTGCAATACCAGCATGCCGTCTCTGGAGATGTTCTGCATCTCGAATCGGCGGCAAGAGGCCGCCGCGGCCCGCTGGCCGGCTTGCGCTACAGCCGGCGGGAGCGCCAGAGGACGGCGGCCAGGATGACGCTGACGATGGAAACAGCCAGACCGACGATCCACCCGGCGACGTCGTTGGCCACCAGGATGGCGCCTACGGCGGTGCCGATCCCCACCACGCCGGCCGTGGCGATGAGGCGCACGAGGACCGACTCGGCGCCAATGCGAGCCGGTTGGGCCGGGAGGAACCCAGGCGGCTCGTCAACTGCAGGAATATGAGCAGGAGGCGCATCGGTCGCCGCGAGCGGCGGCGGCCGAGGACCCCCTTCCTCCGCGCTCGTGGCCATGCCCTGGAGTTTATCGACGAGCGGTCAAGATCCGGTACGGCGATGAGGGCTTACCCGAAGAGCCATGCACGGTGGTGATGCACGCGCCGGGAGTGGTGCGCAGCGTCGGGCGGGCCCATACTTCTGCCCGATAAGGCCACGAGTCTTGTCGCGCCGGATTCAGCCGCAGGGCGAGTCCGACAGCGTTGCTCCAGACCTTGGTAGCGCACTTGTGGATGCGTGCTCAAACCAAGGGAGTTCGCCGATGCTTCTTCGTGAGCCGTTGTCCGACCGGTCGCGTCACGATCACGGCGATGGAACCGTCGCCTGGTCGAGCTGTGAGACGTGCGAGCGGGCGGCGACCCTGGCCGGCCGGATACAGCAAGGATTACGCGACGTGCAGGCCATGGAGATCGAGGTGGGTGAAACGGCGGCCGCCTATTTGGCCTACGGGCTGTTGCGGCACGGCTGGGATCAGTGACTTGCGCCCGGTGAGACCAGGCGGCGGGCGGCGATCAGATGGGTGACCGGAAGATTGGGATGGGCGAGGCGGATGCGGTGCACGACATCCAACTTGAGCCAGCGTGACGGTCCCGGCGGCAGGGTGCTGACCACCACCTCGTCGAACGACTCCCGGATAAGAACGTCATCGACGGCGCGAAAGGGACTCACGTCGCCGACCTCGCCGGTCACTTCTGCTCCCAGGTCTCCGAATCGGTCGATGCCTTCGGCTAAGCGTTCCTCCGCCTGGCGGCGCACGACCGCCTCGGTCCACGACCCCAACGGGTGGGTTACCGGGACGACCACGTGGAAGAGGCATGGGCCCTCCGCGGCCCGCTCCCTGAGCCACTCCAGGAGTGGCTCACTTTCGAGGGTCTGATTCGCCACTACCAGGTACCGGCGCATGCCCACCTCCTCCATGTGAGGTAGATCCATCGTACGTCGGCGACGACGCGGGCGCCGGCATGACCGAGCCCCACCGCTTCGCCGCATGGGGGAGAATGACCAGGAAGAGAAGGGGGAGTTGGATGCGAGGTGCTTACAACACCGCCAATTGGTTGGTTGACCGCCACGTCGCCGGCGATCGAGGTGGGCGGGTGGCGATCGTCTCCGGCGCCGAACGGCTGACCTACGAGGACCTCCAGGGCCAGGTGTGGCGCGCGCAGCACGCGTTGGAGGCGCTCGACGTGCGACCCGAAGAGCGGGTCGTGATGGTGGTGAATGACGAGCCGGCATTTCCAGCGTGGTTCCTCGGTTGTCTCCGGTCCGGGGTGGTACCCGTTCCGTTATCAACGATGCTCACCGGCGACGAACTCGGGGACATTGTCGAGGACGCGGTGGCGCGGGTCGTGGTCCTGTCTGCGGCCTACGCGGATCACCTCCCGCTACTGGCCAAGCGGGCGCCCCTCCTGCGGGCCGCCGTCGTCATCGGCGGGAGTGGTGCGGCGCCGGCGGTCGAGGTGCACGACTGGGCCGAGTTCACCGACGACAGCGAGGCGTCCACGGCGGACACCCGAGCCGATTCGCCGGCGTTCTGGCTTTACAGCTCCGGCACGACCGGTGCTCCCAAAGGGGTGATGCACCGTCACGCCAACCTGGAGGCGACGGCCACCACCTACGCCCGCACCGTGCTTCGGATCACGCCGGCCGACCGGTGTTTCTCGGTCGCCAAGCTGTTCTTCGCCTATGGCCTCGGGAACTCCCTGACGTTCCCCTTCTCGGTAGGTGCGACGACGGTACTCAGCTCGGCCCGGCCCACCCCACAGGGCGTGGCCGCTCAGCTGCGAGAGCATCAGCCGAGCCTCTTCTTCGCCAGCCCAGGGTTCGTGGCGGCCATGCTGGACGCCGACCTCCCGGTCAGCACTCTCAGTTCGGTCCGCCTGGCCGTAACTGCAGGTGAAGCGTTGCCCGCTGGGCTGCACCGGCGGTTCACCAGCCAGTTCGGCGTCCCCGTTCTCGACGGGATCGGGACGACCGAAGCGCTGCACATTTTCCTCTCGAACCATCAGGGGTCAGAGAGGCCGGGCACCAGCGGCACGCCGGTCCAGGGCTACGACGTCAAACTCGTGGACGACGCCGGCAGCGAAGTCACCGCACCCGATACGCCCGGCTATCTGCACGTGAGCGGACCGTCGATCGCCACCGGGTATTGGTGCCGTACGGACGCCACGCGCGCCGCCTTCTGCGGCGAGTGGTTGCGCACTGGCGATGTGTACTCCCGTTCGGAAACAAGTGAGTGGACCTTCCACGGGCGCAACAGCGACATGATCAAGGCGGGCGGGATATGGGTGTCGCCCGCCGAAGTGGAAGGCGTGCTTATCGAGCATCCCGACGTGCTCGAGGCGGCCGTGGTCGGTGCCCGCACGGCCGACGGGCTGGAAACCGCGGTGGCCTTCGTCGTCCCCCGATCCGGTCACGTCATCGACGTAGCCGCCATTGACAGCCATTGCCGGTCCCGCATGGCGGCCTTCAAGCGGCCGCGGCGCATCATCGTCACCGACGAGCTTCCGAAGACGGCCACCGGCAAAGTGCGCCGCTTCGAGTTGCGGAATCAGCTCTCGACCGATCCGCGCTGATCGTCGAGATCAGAGCAACTCCCGGATTCGCTCGGGGGGACGGGCGATGACGGCTCGGCCGTCCCGTACGAAGATGGGACGCTCAAGAAGTATCGGATGGGCGGCGATCGCGGTGAGCAGGGCATCGCCCGAGGCTTCGGCCAAGCCCAGCTCCTTATAAACGGCCTCGCTCGTGCGCATCATCAGCCTGGGGTCGGCGATGCCCAGCATGTCCATCAGCCGCAATAGTTCGTCCCGGCCGGGGGGACGATCCAGGTAGCGCACCAGTTCCGCGTCGATGCCGTGCTCGAGCAGGAGACTCTGCGCTGTACGGCATTTCGAGCAGGCCGGGTTGTAGTACAACCGGGTGTCCACCCGCGAGTCTTAGCTCACCTGGGGGTGTGCCATGCTGCCGGTCGATGAGGCCCTCGGATGGCTGGGGATTCGCGACGGATCTTGACGACGTGTCCGAACAGGTAGCGATCGTCGGCGTCGGCGAATCCGAGCACACCCGGGCGTCGGGCCGGACGACCATCGACATGGCCGCTTCAGCGGTGGAGCGGGCGCTGGCCGATGCGGGTCTGGAGCCTGAGGATATCGACGGCATCATGACCGTTCCGACCATGGCCGGTCAGTTCGACGAGGCCGCGTTCCGCTCCCGATTCGGCACGACCCACGACATGTGGTCCTCGACCAAGGGTGGCGGCATGGTGTGGGCCGCCACCGCGCCCCACGAGGCGGCCGCCGCCCTGAAGGACGGGAAGGCTCGCTGCATTCTCAACACGTTCGCGGTGGCCTGGGCGAGCCAGCGCCACGAGATGGTGGGTGGCCCAGGTGAGGTACACGCCGAGGAGCACTTCAAGCAGAACCTGGAGGTGCCGTTCGGCTGGTTCCCCCAGCCCGTCTACTTCGCCACCATGGCCCGCCGGCACATGTGCGATTTTGGCACCACGGAGGCGCAGCTTGGCGCCGTGACCGTGGCCTGCCGGCGCCACGCCAACCTGACGCCGGGGGCGGTCATGCACGGTCGGCCGCTGAGCCTGGCGCAGTACCTCAGTTCGCCCAAGATCGCCGACCCGTTTCGCAAGGAGGACTGCTGCCTGATCTCCGACGGCGCCGGCGCGTACATCATGACTGCGCCCGACCGGGCCCGGGACACGCGCCGGCCGGTCACGGTCGCTGGCGTCGGTCTGGGCAACAGCGTGACCGGCACCCACTGGGCGCAGCAAGAGGACTTCACGTCCACTCCGCAAGTGTTCGCCGCGCCTGGAGCGTTCCGCATGGCCGGGATTACCGCCGCCGACGTCGACATCCTGACCCTGTACGACCCGTTCACCATTCACGCCATCATGCAGATCGAGGACATGGGGTTCTGTGCCAAGGGGGAAGGAGGCGCCTTCGTCGAGAGCGCGAACGGAACAGCCCTCGACCATGACGGGGGAGTGCTGCCGTACAACACCCATGGAGGCCTCCTGTCCCACGCCTATGTGCTGGGTATCGCCCACGTGGTCGAGGTGGTCCGCCAGTTGCGCGGGGAGGCGTCGGCGCAGGTCAGTGGCGCCGAAGTCGGCGTGTATGGGGGTTATACGGGTCCGCAGGCCAGCACCTTGGTGTTGCGGAGATCGTGATGGCGATGCACGCCGCCTTCCCTCTGCCGGACACGGACTGGGAGCCGTTGCGCCCGTACTGGGCGGCGGCGGCGGAGGGCCGAATCGAGATCCCCCGCTGCGACGGGTGCGGTCTCTGGTGTTGGTATCCCCGTCCCGTCTGTCGCCAGTGCCGCGGCGACGCGTTCACGTGGACGGCCGTACCCGGGCAGGGTCGACTGTTCTCGTGGTCGGTGGTCAGACATCCCTTTCTCCCTTCCTTCAAAGACAAGATCCCGTTCGTGACTGGTCTGGTGACCGTCGACGAGGTGCCGGGCATCCGGCTCGCAACGGAAGTGGTGGACTGCGATCCGGACGCTCTGATCTGCGACCAGCCGGTCGAGGCCGTGTTCCGGCCCCTGTCCTTCCCCGGCGTGGACGGCACCGTGGTCGCCCCACTCTGGCGTCCCTTGCCCGCATAGGCTTGCGGCCGTGAGCGCGACCAAGACCTGGAAGCTGAACTGGGCCAAGAGCGAGGCGCACGGCCTGCTACCCGATCCTGAGCAGCGGCCGATCCGGCACACGATCATCTCCGTCGACGATCACCTGGTCGAGCCCCCCGACATGTTCGAAAACCGGTTGCCGCGCCAGCTCCAGGACGGTGCGCCCAAGGTGGTCGAGACCGAGGAAGGACACGAGGTCTGGGAGTTCGATGGCCAGATCTTCCTCCAGGTCGGACTGAACGCGGTCGTGGGGCGGCCCCGAGAGGATTGGAAGGTCGAACCGACGCGGTTCGAGGACATGCGGCCCGGTTGCTACCGAATCGACGATCGCATTCGGGATATGGACATCAACGGCGTGTGGGCGTCAGTGAACTTTCCTTCCCAGATCACCGGATTCTGCGGATCGGTGTTCTCCCGATGCAGCGACGGCGATCTGGGTCTGGCGGTGACGAAGGCTTGGAACGACTGGTTGTTCGACGAGTGGTACTCGCCCTATCCGGATCGCATCGTCCCGCTCGGCATCACTTACCTCGCCGACCCGGAGGCCGGCGCGGCGGAGATCCGACGTAACGCGGCACGCGGCTTCGTCTCGGTGGCCCTACCCGAGCAGCCACATCGGATCGGGTATCCCTCGTTGTTCTCCGGCTACTGGGATCCGATCGTGGGCGCGTGCGCGGAGACGGCCACGGTCATCAGCCTCCACGTCGGCTCATCGGGAATGGCGCCGATGCCAGAGGACTCCCCGATGGTTCAGCTGGGCGCCACCCTGTTTGGCCAGATGTCGCTCGGTGCCTGCGCCGACTGGTTGTGGTCTCCCTATCCGGTCAAGTTCCCCGAGCTGAAGATCGCCATGTCAGAAGGGGGCATCGGCTGGGTCGCCATGCTGATCGACCGCCTCGAGAACATTGTTGACCGCTCGGGCTACGGCCAGCGGTTCTCCAAGGACGGCCTGCGACCGGCTGATGTGCTGCGCCGGAATTTCTGGTTTTGCACGATCGACGACCCCTCGACCATCTGCACGCGCGAGACCATCGGTGTGGAGAACATCTGCTTCGAAACGGACTATCCCCACGGCGACGGGACGTGGCCGGACAGCCAGGACGTCTTCGAGCGGTTCTTCGGCGGGCTGCCCGCCGACGAGGTGGCCATGATCAGCCACGAGAACGCGGCCAAGCTCTACCGCCATCCATTACCGGCGCCCGGCACGCCCCACGCCGCCGGCCGTCGGACGGTCTGACCCGTCCGCCCTGCCCCGCGCGGGCGCGGCGGTTGCGGTAGCCAAACCGCCCATTTCTCGGCCTGGCACCCACAGCGGAGTCTGGCCCCCACCGCGGGCCATTTTTGGTCGTCGGGCTCAATCGGTCATCGCGACATTTCCTGATCCGGAGGTGTGCGGTGGCAGCGATTGGACGTCCGAGGTTGGCCCGGGCCGCCACCGCCGGCCGGCGGAAGGGTCAGACGCGTGTCGAACGTCCCTGCCAGAAAGGCTCGCGCAGCACCCGCTTGAGAAGCTTTCCCGAGCCGGTGCGCGGCAGCTCATCGACGAACGACACCGATCGGGGGACCTTGTAGCCGGCGAGGTGCTCCTTGGCGAAGGCGATCACGGCGGCCGCGTCGAGGTGGGCGGAGGGTGCCGCGCCCGGGTTGGCCACGACGACCGCATGGACGGTCTCGCCCCACTCCTCGCTTGGGATCCCGAATACGGCCACGTCGTAGATGTCGGGGTGGGCCTCGAGGGCGGACTCGATCTCAGCGGGATAGATGTTCATCCCGCCCGAGATGATCATGTCCTTCTTCCGATCGCAGATGAAGTAGTAACCCTCCTCGTCGCGGTAGGCGATGTCGCCGACCGTGTGCCACTCTCCTCGGGTGTCGGCGTCGTACTTGTCTTGCGCCTTGTAGTAGGTAGTGAAGACGTTGGCGGCCCGCACATAGAGCTCGCCGGGCACGTGGGCTTGGGTGATCTCCTTGCCGTCGTCGTCGAGGAGCACGATGTCGGCCCCGGGAGCCGGTAGCCCGCATGACCCTGGCTTCCGGAGCTGATCGGCCGGAGCGAGGATGGTGTCGACGCCGAGCTCGGTTGAGCCGTAGACCTCCCACAGCGACTCCGGTGGGAAGTCAGCCAGATACGCCTGCTTGAGGGCGAAGGACCAGGGCGCAGCGTTGGCGACCATGATCCGCATGTTCGATCGGTCGTAGCGGTCCTTGACCTCGGCCGGCAGGTTGCAGACCATCCGGATYGGTGTGGGGGCGGCGAACGTGGAGGTGACCCGATGGGTGTCGACCAGGCGAAGCCAGTCCTCCGCGTTGAAATGGCGCTGCAGTACAACGGTCTGGCCCAGGGCCTGGGCAATGGCCATGAAGCCGCCCGGTCCGGAGTGGTAAAGGGGACCGGTTGTCAAATAGATGTCGTCCGGGCGATAGCCAAGGTGGGCGATGAGGGCGGCGGTCTGGGTTGGGTCGCCACTGGCGTTGCGCAACGCGCCTTTCGGGTGTCCCGTTGTGCCGGATGTATAGATCATGGTCGCCGGGGGCGCGCCGCTGGCCTCGATGCGCGGCCGCTCGGCGCTGGCCGCCGCGGTCAGGCGGTCAGCGTCGTCCATGTCGCCGTCCAGAGGTTGGGCATTTCGACGATCGAAGACGAGCACATGGGTGACCTTGGCTAGCCGGTCCCGGATGCCGGCGATGAGGTCAACGAATTCCTCGTCGACATAGACCAGGACGGCATCGGAGTTGTCGATCACGTAGAGCGCCTCGTCGGGCGCGAGCCGATAGTTGAGCGGGACGGCGGTCGCGGCGACCTTGCGGGCGGCGTGCGTTATGGCGACGACGCCCGGAGAGTTCTGCCCACACCAAACCACCTTCTGGCCCCGCCGGACGCCCAGGTCTGTGAGGACGTGCCCCAGCCGGTTGGCTTGGGCTTCGAGTTCAGCAAAGGTCCACGTGAGGCCGGTCCCGTCCGTCCGATCTTCGATCACGGCCAGCTTGTCGGGAGTGGCCTCGGCGTAGGCGCTGAGCAGGTCGACGGGCATCGATTCCGCTGACATCCCCGGCACCCTATTGGCTGCCGTGGCGCCGTGCCGGGCGGGATGTCAGCTGCGGGGCACCTCGAGCCACGGGCGGTCCTTGTCGACCCGCACGTCGCCGGGAAGACCCAGGACCCGTTCGCCGAGAATGTTGCGCATGATCTCCGACGTCCCTCCCTCGATGGAGTTGGCGCGCATGCGAAGGAACGCCTTCTGTATGGAATCGAATCCGAGGGTGGTCTCGGGGCGGGCCATCTGGTAGGAGCCGTAGAGCGTGCCGGCCGGTCCCATCAGATCGACGCAGAACTCGAAGATGTCCTTGTTGAGCTCGGCCGCGGTCACCTTCCCGATGGATCCCTCTGGTCCCGGGGTGCCCTTCTGGCGATTCTGCGATGCCCGGATGTTCGTCAGCCGGACCACCTCGGCGGCGATCCACAGCTGGACGAGGCGGTCCCTTCTGACCGGGTCCTTGTCTGGCCGCTCCTCCCAGATGCGCATGGCCTCGGCGATCGGTCCGGATCCGCGCGGCGCGATCGTCCCGCCGATAGAGACCCGCTCGTTCATGAGGGTGGTAAGGGCGACACCCCATCCTTCGCCGACGTCGCCCAGGCGCTCCTCATCGGGGATGCGTACGTCGGTGAAATAGACCTCGTTGAATTCGGCTTCGCCCGTCATCTGGCGCAACGGCCGTACTTCGACGCCAGGGGCGTGCATGTCGACGACGAAGTACGTCATGCCCTTGTGCTTGGGCTGATCGGGATCGGTCCTCGCGATCAGCATTCCCCAGCGCGCAATGTGGGCGAGGGTTGTCCAGACCTTCTGGCCGTTCACGATCCACTCGTCACCGTCTCGCACCGCACGAGACGAGAGCCCGGCCACATCCGACCCGGCCCCGGGCTCGCTGAAGAGCTGGCACCACACTTCCTCACCGGTGAATAGCGGCCGCAGGTAACGCTGCTTCTGCGCCTCGCTCCCGTGCGTCAACACGGTGGGGGCGCCCATGCCGTGGCCGATGGGATTGCGGTGCATCGGATTGGTGGCGCCGGCCGCGAAAAGCCGCTCATTCACGAGCTTCTGCAGCTTGGGCGAAACACCGAGGCCGCCGTACCCCTTGGGAAAGTTCACCCACGCCAGTCCGGCATCGAACTGATGGCCGAGGAACTCTCGAGGGGAAAGGGAACGCGGGTCGTGGGCGGCCAGCAACTCGTCGATGTGCGCCTGGACCAGGTCCTCTTCCGCAGAGACAGCGGCGGTTTCGGCAGTAGCGGTCATGCCGGGAAGGGTACTGCGCACGACGGTGGGAGCGACAAGCCCGTCACCGAAACGGCTTGTCCTTGTCGACCCTTGGTTCCGGAGGCAACCCAAGTACCCGCTTCCCGAGGATGTTGCGCTGGATCTCGTCGGTACCGCCGCGAATGGAGAACGACGGTCCGGTCAAGAACAATGTCTGCCGCTCCGTCTCCCCGTCGCCCGCCACGCCCGCCGGTCCGGCAATATCCACGCCCAGGGCGCCGAGTTCTTTGAGGTTGGCAGAGAGTCGCAGCTTGCCTCCGGAGCCGGCCGGCCCGGGAGGCAGACCCGCCCGCGCCGAGGCACGGGCGCGCTGAGCAGTGAGTCGGGCCACTTCGAGCTCGATGATCAGTGCCGTAGCCCGGTGGCGCGCTGCTGCCGTGACTGGTGCGGCGCGAACCAGGCCCATGACCTGATTGACCGATCCCACCGAACCCGTGCCGCCGGCGCCGATCGCGCCTCGTTCGTGCATGAGGGTGGTGATCGCGACCGACCAGCCTTGGTTGAGGCCGCCGATGCGGTCCCCATCGGCCACGACGGCCCCGTCCAGGAACACCTCGTTGAAGTGGGTGTCGCCGTTCATCTGCCGTAACGGCCGGACCTCCACGCCCGGCCCTTCCATGTCGAGAGCGAAGGCGGTGATTCCGGCGTGCTTGGGCACACTGGAGTCGGTCCTGGCCAGCAGCAGACCCCACTGCGCATAGTGAGCCCGGCTGCTCCACACCTTTGATCCGGTGATCCGCCAGACGTCCCCATCACGTTCGGCTCGCGTGGTGAGGGCGGCCAGGTCCGATCCGGCGTCGGGTTCGGAGAACAACTGACACCAGATTTCTTCGCCGCTGCGGATGTTGGGCAGCCATCGGGCCGCCTGCTCAGGCGTTCCGTGGGTGAGGACGGTGGGGGCAACCAGGCTGAGGCCGACGCCGAATGGATAGAGATCGGGTCGTTCGTAGGCGGCCAGTTCCTGGCCCACGATGACGGCCTGATCCGCAGTGGCGCCCAGACCCCCGTGTTCGGTCGGCCACGATGGCGTCGCCAAGCCGCTCTCGGCCAGGGCGGCCAGGAAGGCTCGTCCACCCTCGAGGTCGTCGCTTCCGGCGCCCATGATCGTCGTCGATGTTCGGGCGTCGTGGCGGCGGAGTCGTCCGGCCTCAGCCAGGCGCTCGAGGATGGCGGCCACCTCGGACCTGAAGGTCGACTCCTCGGGAGCGTCATCCCCGGACGGCGTGATCGGCACGCGCGCGATCGTAGGTCGGGCAGGATGGTCGGATGCACTACCAGTGCGTCCGGTGCGGCCGCGCTGAACCACTTGACTCGCGGGCTTGGCGTTGTATCTGTGGCGGGATGTTCGGCATGGCTGGGACCCGTCCACCGTTGGCGCCGGAGGAATGGCGGCATGGCCCACCCAGCCTCTGGCGCTACCGCCAGGCGCTGCCATTTCCGGCCGGGTGGGACAGCTGGCGCCATCTGACGATGGGAGAGGGCTTCACCCCACTCGTCCCGCTCGAACCGACACGGCCTGGACTCCTCGCCAAGGTCGACTACGTCATGCCGACGTTGTCCTTCAAGGACCGGGGCGCCGTGACCCTGATCGCCCACGCTCTGACAACGGGCGTGACCCGCGTCGTAGCTGACAGCAGCGGCAACGCCGGTGCGTCACTGGCGGCCTATGCGAGCCGAGCCGGCGTCGAAGCTCGGGTATTCGTGCCCAGGTCCACTCCGACTGCGAAGGTGAACCACATCCGTGCGTACGGGGCCGACGTCCGGACCGTGCCCGGAACAAGGGAAGACACGGCCGGGGCCGCGAGGCGCGAGGTTGAGGCCACCGGCGCCTTCTACGCCAGCCACGTCTACAACCCGTTCTTCCTGGAAGGGACGCAGACCTTTGCCTTCGAAGTCTGGGAACAGTTGGGCCGGCAGGTGCCCGACGCGGTCGTCCTCCCGGCTGGCAACGGCACACTCGTCTTGGGTGCGGCGCTGGGCTTCCAACGGTTGAAGGACGCCGGTCTGGCGGCCGCCGTGCCTCGCATCCTGGCGGTGCAGGCGGCCGCCTGCGCGCCGCTGGCGACGGCATGGGAGCGCGGCGAGCCGGGTCCGGCCACGGTCCACCCGGAGGCCACCCAGGCCGAAGGCATCGCCATCGCTGTTCCCGCTCGTGGCGAAGAGATCCTCGCTGCCGTGGGCGCGTCCGGCGGACGGTTCACGAGCGTCAGCGAAGACCAGTTGGCGTCAGCGGCCCGGTATCTGGCCCGCCGCGGGTTCTCCGTCGAGCCGACCGGCGCCGTCGCCTACGCCGGTCTCGGCGGCGAAAACCTCGGCGCGGAGGGCACCGTCGTCATCGCCCTGACCGGAGCCGGCCTCAAGTCCGGATGAGGCAGCACCCCGCGTCGGAGCACGCACCGGGGGGCTGGTCCCAGCGCTCGACCACGAGATCGCGAATCATGGCCACGAAGGCCGGGTCCGTTCCGACCGTCGCCACCCGCGCCCACCGGAGGCCAGCGGCGACGGCTACGGCCTTGGCCCGGGTGTCGAGGTCGTACACCACCTCCATATGGTCCGAGACGAAGCCGATCGGCACCACTGCCACATCGGTGACGCCGTCCGCGGCCAGCACGGGGAGGCGCTCCTGGATGTCCGGTCCGAGCCAGGGTTGGGTCGGCGGCCCACTGCGGCTCTGGTAAACGAGCTCCCACGGTGGGGCGTCAGGGACCCGCTCGACCACCAGCCGGCTGGCCTCGGCGAGCTGGCTGACGTAGGCGCTCGCCTCAGCCATAGCCACTGGGATGGAGTGCGCGGTGAAGAGCAGACGCCGGCTGGCCGTCGGCGCCGCCGCCAAACCGGCGATGGTCTCGCGCACGTGGGCGGCCTGGGGCTCGATGAACCCCGGATGATTGAAGAAGGCCCGCACCTTGTCAACCGTCGGCGCCGCCTCGCCGACCTCGTTCCGGGCCCGCTCGATGTCCTCCAGATACTGACGGCAGGACGAGTACGAGCTGTAACCCGACGTGACGAACGCAGCCGCCCGGCGGATGCCGTCTTCGGTCATCTGCCGGATCGTGTCGGCGAGGAAGGGAGGCCAGTTGCGATTTCCCCAGTAGACCGGCATGGCGGGTCCCCGCCGGGCCAGCTCTTCGGCGAGGGCGGCGGTCAGCGCCCGGTTTTGTCCGTTGATGGGGCTGACGCCACCGAAGAGGTGATACTGCTTCGCTACTTCGAGGAGCCGCGCCTGGGGGACATTTCTACCCCGGGTCACGTTCTCCAGGAAGGGCAGGACATCGTCGGGTCCTTCCGGGCCGCCGAAGGACACCACCAGGACAGCGTCATACATGGCGAGTCGTTCAGGTCTCGGCCGCGGCTGGGGCGGTCGGCGCCGGCAGCACTTCGACCTCGGCTCGTGCACACGCGACACAAAGGTAGCGGTGACTGGCGGTCTCCGGATCGGCCAGCACGGGGATCATGGACTTCTGGAGCACGACGGTGCCACAGGAGGGGCAGGGAACCCGCTCGCCGGCCTCCTCGGTGCTACCGGCCATGGCCGGCCTGCGTCGACGGGGCGGCCGTGACGCCGACCCCACCGCGACGAGGGGCGGGCGCGCTCGCTCTGGTTTCTCGGTCCGCCTCCAGAGCATCGCGGAACGCCACCGCCGCGGCCCGGTGGTCCGTGCCGCTCCGGATAGCGACCCAGGTCCGAACCCGCGTCAGCCGACCGAGGGTGGTGCGGGCCAGGACGGCTGAGCCCCGCCGGCTCGGTGTCGGGTGCACCTCGAAGTGCGCGATGGTGTCCCATGGGATCGTCTCCCGGGAGAGCACATGATGGACGACTACTGCCGAGGGGTTGGTCTCTACCCTGGTCCGTGATGCCCTCCACGTGAGAAAGATGGCCAGCAGCGCTGACGGAATCAGGGGCCAGATGTAGTCAGACGACTTCGACACCACGCCAGAGGCCGGGTCCGGCTCGAAGATCAGGCTGGCGCAGACGAGAAAAGTGAAGACGACACCCAGGGCAAACAGCGTCTGACGCCGGGGGATGCGATAGACGCAGGTCTCTTGGGGCACGAGCCCGAGCGTAATCTCCGTCCATGACTGACTGGAACTTCGCCGACGCCTTCGAAGCGATCGCCGCCAAGGTGCCGAGCGCACCGGCGCAGATGTGCGGCGATCGGGTGATGACGTGGGGTGAGTGGGATCGCCGGGCCAACGCCCTGGCCGCGGACCTGCTCCAGGCCGGACTGGGTCAGCAGTCCAAGGTGGCTGCCTATCTGTACAACGGCGTCGAGTACCTCGAGGTCTATCTCGGTGCGTGGAAGGCCGGGATGGTCCCCGTCAACACCAACTACCGGTACGGGCCGGACGAACTTCTCTATCTGTTCGACAACGCCGACGCCGAGGCGGTGGTGTTTCACACGTCATTCGCACCGTTCATCGAGCGGATCCGTAGCAAGCTGCCCCAGGTCCGGCGGTGGTACGCGGTCGACGACGGTCATCCGATCCCGGACTGGGCGGTGTCCTACGAGGAGCGAGTCGCCGGCGGGACGGATCGGATCGCCGGCCCGTGGGGGAGGAGGGGCGACGACCTGCTCATGATCTACACGGGCGGGACGACAGGGATGCCGAAGGGCGTCATGTGGCGCCAGGATGACCTCTTCAATGTGCTCGGTGGGGGAGGCAACCCGATTATCGGTGTGCCCCCCGCGTCCGACTACGACGACCTGGCGGGCCGGTTGACGGGCCCGGGTGCGCGCATGCTGCCGGCCTGTCCGCTGATGCATGGTACGGGGCAGTTCTCCGCCTTCATCACGCTCAACGGCGGCGGATGCGTCGTGACCATGCCCGACCGAACTTTCGACGCGGCGAGGTTGTGGCAGACGGTGCAGGACAAGCAGATCAACGCGGTGGTGATTGTCGGCGATGCCTTCGCCAAGCCCATGCTCGCCGCCCTGGACGCGAATCCGGGCCGTTGGGACCTCTCCAGCCTGCTGTTGATCTCGTCATCGGGGGTCATGTGGAGCCACGAGACCAAGGAAGGGCTCCTCCGCCATGTCCCCAAGGTGATTCTCTTCGATTCCCTTGGCTCATCCGAGGCCGTTGGCCTCGGGGCCAGTGTTTCGGCATCGGGCAACGCGGCCCATACCGCCGAGTTCGCGCTCGGCGAACACGTCCGCGTCTTCACCGAGGACGGAACAGCGGTCGCTCCCGGTTCGGACGACGTGGGCATGGTCGCCATTGGTGGCTACATCCCCGTCGGGTACTACAAGGACGAGGAGAAGACGGCCCGGACCTTCCGCACCTTCGATGGTGTGCGGTACTCGGTTCCTGGCGACTTCGCCTCCGTGAATGCCGACGGCTCGCTGCATCTGCTCGGGCGAGGGTCGGTGTGCATCAACACCGGCGGCGAGAAGGTGTTCCCAGAGGAGGTTGAAGAGATCCTCAAGGTGCACCCCGACGTCCAGGATGCGGTGTGTGTTGGCGTTCCCGACGAACGCTTCGGCGAAGTCGTCACCGCAGTGGTGGAGGCGGTACCTGGGAAGGTGGTCGATCCGACAGCACTGATCGAGCACGTGCGTGCGCATCTGGCCCGTTACAAGGCGCCGAGGCACGTTGTCATCGTGCCAAGTATCGGCCGGAGCCCGGCCGGCAAGGTCGACTACAAGGGGCTTCGCCAAACCGCCCTGCAACATCTGAAGTCAGACGGTTAGCCAGCTGTCGACCAGTTGGCGCGCAATGGAGAAAGGCGGCGGGAGCATCACCGAGCCGTCGGCGACCGCCTCGGCCATCCCGTCACGGGCAAACCAGCGGGCGTCGTCGAGTTCGGACCGGTCAACGGTGATGTTCACCGGCTCCGGACCGGCGGACGCGTGAAACCCGAGCATCAACGACATCGGGAACGGCCACGGCTGCGACGAGTGGTACACCACCTCCTGGACCGCGACGCCGACCTCTTCGCCAACCTCTCGGGCCACCGCGTCTTCCARGCTCTCTCCCGGCTCAACGAAGCCGGCCAGTGCTGACCACATGCGGGCCGGCCAGATGGGTTGACGTCCGAGAAGGCAGCTCTCACCGGCCGTGACGAGGACGATGATTACCGGGTCGGTGCGGGGGAAGTGTTCTGCACCGCAGGCAGAGCAGGTCCGGAGATGACCACCCCAGCTCGGGGTGGTGGGACGGCCGCAGACACCGCACCACCGGTGGCGCCGATGCCAGGTGAGCATGGCCGACAGGTAGGCGACATGGTTGCCGGCGTCGGGCGCGAGGAGCATGGCGGCGCCGCGCAGGTCCGTACGGCTGGAGTCGCCGGGCAGGGGTAGGTCGAGCTCAACCAACTCGGGTGCCGACAGATCGATGCCGAACACTGCCCCGCCCTTGCCGTCGACACCGAGGAACACCACGCCCTCTTCGTCGTGGCCGAGTGCCTGCCCGGCGGGCAGGTCGCCGATCTCCAGCCAGACCAGGTCCCCACCAACCAACGCCACCTCCGAGCCATGCAAGGGAAGGATCCGAGTGCGCGGATTGGCGAGACGATCGGCCAGCCAGCCCGGATCGCGGCGCAGGTTGCCGGAGCGATTGATGCTGCCGGAGGCGAAATAGTTGGGCTGGCCCACCCGGGCATTCTTCACCACCCCGGCCGCCGGCTTGCATCGTTAAGGTCGCTTGACCTAGGAGAGAGGTATGGGTACTCGCATACCGATGGTCGACTACCTCGTACTGGAGGCGGGCGACGAGCACCTGGTGTCCCGCAGCTGCACGAGCTGTGAGGCGCTGTACTTCGACCGGCGCAACGCCTGCGCGCGGTGCGGCGGCCGGGAGTTCACCCCCCGCCGCCTCAGCAATGAGGGGTCGTTGCGGGCGTTCACGATCGTGCATCGAGCCGCCCCCGGGGTCCCCACGCCCTATGTCTCCGCGATCGTCGATCTCGACGGTGGCGGGGTGGTAAAAGCGAATTTGGTGGGCGTCGACCCCGATCCGGTCGGGATCGAGTTGGGCATGAAGGTACGGATGACGACGTTCGCGGCCGGTACCGATGACGAGGGGACCGAGGCGGTCGCCTTCGGTTACGAGAAAGCGTAAGGGAGCGAGCATGAGCGACGACGTTTGGATCCTGGGCGCGTCCATGAGCAAGTTTGGGCGCTATCCGGACAAAGACGTGATCGATCTGGCCGCCGACGCGGCCCACGCCGCCCTCGACGACGGCGGCGTCACCATTCACGACATTGGGGTCCTCGGTGCTGGCTGCTTGGCCGAGGCCGCGTCTGGTATCGGGCAACGCATCCAGAAGCAGATCGGGCAGACCGGGATCCCGGTGTACAACGTTGCCAACGCGTGCGCCACCGGCGCCACGGCCATCCGCACCGTGTACTTGACCATACGCGCCGGTGAGGCGGACATGGGCCTGGCCATCGGGGTGGAGCAGATGGGCAAGGTCGGCCTGCTGGGCGCCGCCGGGCGGGCCCGAGCCGACCAGAAGGTGTTCGCGCCGGGCGGACGGTATGGCGCGGTCATGGGCACGGAAGGGATCCTCGGCACGGGGATGATGCCCGGCGTCTTCGCCCAGGCCGGCATGGAGTACGCCCGCGACTACGACGGTGTGGGGTTCGAGCAGTTCGCCAAGGTGGCCGAGAAGAATCACGCCCATTCAACTCTGAATCCGTTGGCCCAATATCAGAAGGCGTTCAGCCTCGAGGAGGTCATGGGGGCCGACATGGTGAGTTATCCCAACACCCTGCTGATGTGCTGCCCAACGGGAGATGGCGCCGCCGCGGTGGTGTTGGTGAGCGGCGAGAAGCTGGCCACGCTTGACCCCGACCAGCGCCGGCGGGCCGTGAAGATCTCGGCGTCGGTGCTGACCTCGGACCCGTGGACGGAATCCGACCAGGTGCAACCGGACGTGAACACGCTCACCCGCCTGGCCGCCGACGAGGCGTACCGGGTATCGGGAGTCGACCCGCAGGATCTGGATCTGGTCGAACTGCACGACTGCTTCGCCACTGCCGAGCTGCTTCACTACGACAACCTGCGGTTGTGCGAACCGGGCGGGGCCGGCGACTTCATTGACTCGCGGGGTCCCTGGCGGGATGGGCGCATCCCCGTGAACGTCTCCGGCGGGCTCATATCCAAGGGTCACCCGCTTGGGGCGACCGGAGTGGCCAACCTGTACGAGGTGGCGACGCACCTGCGGGGCGAGGCCGGCGACCGGCAGGTCGAGGGCGCCAAGGTCGGCCTGACCCATGTCATTGGTCTCGGATCGGCCTGTGCGGTGCACGTCCTGGAGAAGGCCGCGTCTTAACGGGGAAAGGGCGGGTGCTCCGGGCCGTCGCCGCCGCCCTCCTTGCGGTTGCCCTCACCGACTGCTCAGGCTCGTCGCGCCGGGCCCTGAGCACCGCGCCGACCAGGACGACGGCCGCCACGGTTGTCTCCCTGCCCCCTTCTTCGACGTCAACGACCACGCCGACCAGCGCCGCTCCAACCCTTTCCCCACCCCATGTGTTGCTCGTCATCATGGAGAACCGCGAGTTCAGCTCCGTGATTGGCTCTGCCTCGGCGCCGTACATCAACGGGCTGGCCGGGCGGTTCGGGCTGGCCACGGTCGCGTTCGCAGCCACGCATCCCAGCCTGCCCAACTACCTCGACCTCATCGCCGGAACCACCTTCGGCATCAACAGCGACTGCACGGGATGCAGCGTGGAAGGACCGGTGCTCGCCGACCAGCTCGACGGTGCCGGCGTCAGCTGGGCCGCCTACGCCGAGGGCATGCCCTCTCCTTGTTATCAAGGGCCGTCGGCCGCTGACGGCTACGCCAAGAAGCACAACCCCTGGGTGTACGTCCGCCATCTGGTCGCCTCGGCCTCGTGTGGCCGGGTCCGGCCCTTCACCTCCTTCGCTGCTGACGTGGGCGGACGCAGCCCTCCCGCTTTCGTGTGGGTCAGCCCCAACCTCTGCCATGACGGCCACGACTGCTCGACCGAAACTGCCGATAGCTGGTTGCGTTCGTTCATCGATCCCGTGCTCGGCTCTGCCTGGTACGCGGCCGGCGGCGTGATCATCGTCACGTGGGACGAGGGCGGGTCCCCGGCTGGCTGCTGTGGGTCGGCGGCCGGCGGCCACGTGGCCACGCTCGTCATCTCCGGCCACACCCGGCCAGGCGCCACGATGGCCACCCCCGTCGACCACGCCGGCGTGCTCCGCACGATCGAAGACCTCTACGGCGTCGGCTACATCGGTGACGCCGCCTGCACGTGTAGCGGGTCCCTGGCTCCGCTCCTCAGTTAGCGCGCGGCCGCGGGTCAGTCACAAATCGCCGGTTTTCTCGTCTGGCACCCACGGCGGAGTCAGACGAAGAAATGGGCGAGTTGTCGCATGGCGCTACGGTTAGGTAGCTGGGGGCCGACCCGAGCCTGGTGGCCCGGCGAACGCCTGGGCCAAGCCAAGCCACTCGGCAGCGACGGGACCGCTGGACTCGAGCGCGGTGTCCTGGCGATGTCGCCGCTGGGTGACCACCAGGCAGAAGTCGATGGCCGGGCCGCGCACCACGTCTTCGGCATCGGTCGGACCCCAATCCCAGGTCTCACCACCTGGGGTGGTGAGCTCGACCCGAACCGGCGTAGCGGGTGGCTCCCGGCCCCGAACTGCGTAACTGAAGGCGAGGGTACGGACGCCGATGTGGGCGATATGGCGGAGCCGGGCGGTGGGCACGCGCGCCACGCCCAGCGCATCGCACACGTCCTGGCCGTGGGCCCAGGTCTCCATGATCCGGGCGGTGACCATCGATAGGGCGCTCATCGGCGGTCCGTACCACGGGACCCGTTGGGCCGGATTCAGGCCGGCGATGTTCCCGTGGAGTCCGGCTGATTCCTCCCGCCACCATTCCAACGTGGCGGCCCCCGAAAGCTCGCCGCGCAGGGTCGCGGATTCGAAACCGGGTACCTCGGCGAGCGCCGCCAATTTCTCGAATGCCTCCGGATCGGAGGCGGCCAGGGCGGCGGCGCCATCGAAATAGGCCAGGTGCGCGATCTGGTCCCGAACGCTCCATCCCGTCGCGGGCGTGGCCGATGCCCACCCTTGCTCATCCAGAGGAGTCACCGCGGAGATGAGGTCGGCCTGTTCGGCGGCCAGGTCGGTTCCGAGTTCGGTGAGGCTCGGGCGCTCCGCCACCTCAGGAACGGCCGCGCGGGTGCTCCTGGTGCCAGTTGGCCACCAGATCGGAGCGCCAGACCAGGGCCGCCAGCAGTGACGCCGCGCCCGCACCGACCGCGCTGTACAACACCCCGTGGATCCCCGTCACGGCACCGACGAACAGCAGAACGATGCCGAGAATGCCAAGGGCACACGACGCCCGGAACGCGGGGTGATCGGGGCGGTTGGCCGGCGGCTCGGTGGCGGACACGGTCCGGAGGCTAGTAGCTCAGGCGCCCCGCACGAGTACCCGGATGGGAACGGCCACGGCGTTCGTCCCGGACCCCGCCACCGGGTCATGGGCGTCATCGAAGAGGTGGTCGCCGTTGCCCTCGATCCGCACGACCGCCCAAGCTTTCTTCCCCGCGGCCAACGGCGTGGCCAGCTGGATCAGCAGCGTCCGGAACGTCCCCGCCGCCAGCAGAGGTGATACGCCGAGGATAGGACCGGGCTGTTCGGCTTGGTCGCCCTGGATGACGACGTAACTCGGAACCTTCAGCACGGCCGTCTCCACCAGCACGACTTTCCCGTCCCCGGTCTGGTCGGAGGCCCGGACCATCTCGCCGGCCGGGTCGCTCTTGGTTTGAGACGTCCCCGTCTTGATTCGCGACGCCCCCGAGGTGGACCCTCCGCCGCAGCCCGCACCGGCGGCCAGGCTCACGGCCAGGAGCGTGACGGCCAAGCGCATTGAGCGCGAGCCTACGCCGCGCCCGTGCGGTCGAGGGTGAGGCGGGCCGCCTCAGAAAGACGCGTTACCCCGTCGGCCATGACTGAAAGATCGATCCCGGGCTGGGCGCCCATGGCTCCACCCGCATACCGAGCGAAGACGCCCTCGCTGATGCAGGCCAGCTTCCAGAAGCTGAACGCCTGGTAGTAGGCGATGGCCGATACGTCCCGACCGGACGCTGCCGCATACCGGGCCAGCACCTGATCGCGATCAGGGAATCCCGGCAGGACGGTCGGCGAGTCGGGTCGGGCCATCAGCTCGTCGCCGGGCCGGGTCCAGCAGATGAGGAGCATGCCGACGTCGGCTAGCGGATCGCCGAGCGTGCAGAGCTCCCAGTCGAGTACCGCCGCAATCCGGTGATCAAAGCCGACCATGCAGTTGTCGATCCGGTAGTCGCCATGAACAATCGCCGCCGCGTCCTGCGCGGGAATGTGGGCGGCCAGCCGGTCGTGGACCTCGTCAACGGCGGGGAGGTCCCGGGTGCGGGAGTCGTTCCACTGCCGGTGCCAGCGCTTCAGCTGGCGGGCGATGTAGCCCTCCTTGCGCCCCAGATCGCCGAGGCCCACCGCGTCGGGATCGACAGCGTGCAGGGCGGCCAGCACGTCAATGAGCGAATGGGCGACGCGGGTCTGCTGGGCCACGTCCAGGGCGGCTCGGCCAACGTCGACATCGCGAACCACGAGACCGTCAACGAAGTCCATGACGTAGAACGGCGCCCCGTTCACCGCCGATTCGGTGCACAGGCCGTGGGCGTGGGGGACGGGAACGGCGGTCGGCTCCAGGGCCGAGATGATCCGGAATTCCCGGCCGACGTCGTGGGCCGTGGCCAGCACCTGGCCGAGTGGGGGGCGGCGCAGGATGCTGCGCTTGCCTCCGGCATCAGTAACGACGAAGGTCAGATTGGAGCGCCCGCCCGGCACCAGGTCGAAAGCGAGCGGAGGGACGGTGCCGGGGAGATGCTCGCCGAACCAGGCGGTGATGGCGTCGACGTCCAAGCCGGCCGGATGGGGCGAGGTCAGCTCCATGCTCCGTTCCTAGCAGCGTAGGGTCGAGCCATGCCCGTTCCCGGACCCGCGGTTCTCGGGCGCGGCGTGGTGATCCTGGACGGAGCCGGCGTGCCCGCGCCATGGGCGGGTTCGCCTTTGGTTCGGATCGATGACGCCGTCCTTGCTGACCCGGCGGTCGCCGTCGGCGAGTTGCACGAGGCATGGGCTTCCCGTCATCCGGTCGTGATCGCGCTGGCCGTCGATCCGGCCCGGTTCCGCGAGCCCGAAGCGTTTCGGGCGGAGCCGTGGACACTCACTCCTCGTTTTGAGGTGTGGCTTGACCGGCTCCACTTCCTGGTGTGGGCGAATACCTACGACGCCCGGGCGGGCGAACCGCGATGGTGGTGGTCCCGCAAGGCGACCCGGCTGGGAGCGAGCGACGGCGGCCCGGCGGACGTGATCCTGCCGGACGGTCAACCGGCGTGGATCGATGGCGGGCCGCGCTGCCCGCTGACCGTCGACCACGTGCTGGTGCACGCCGAGTCGATCGACCTTGGGCGGCTGACGCCGACGCCTCCTCCGGTGGCGCCACGAGCCGACCTGGCGTCCGATCAGCTGGTGGCGGTGGCTCACCTGAGCGGTCCGGCTCGGGTGGTCGCCCCCGCCGGGTCGGGGAAGACGAGGGTCCTCACCGAGCGGCTCCGCCACCTGCTCGTCGACCGTGGCGTCGAACCGGCGACCGTGCTGGCCGTGGCGTACAACAAGAAGGCCCAGGAGGAGCTAGAGGCACGCTGCGCCGGCCTGGGCGCGCGCGTCCGCACGTTGAACGCGCTCGGCTATGCGTTGTTGGCCCGGGGCGGAGCGCGTCCACCCCGAGTTCTCGACGAGCGGGAGGTGCGGCGCCTGGTGGAGGCCCTCGTCCCGACCCGGCCGCGACGATCAAACACCGACCCGCTGGCCCCGTACATCGAGGCGCTCTCTTTGGTGCGCCTCGGACTTCGCGACCCTGCGGACGTCGAAGCGGACCGCGACGATGTCCCCGGTCTGGCCGAAGCCTTTCCCCGTTACCGGAAGGCGATGTCGGGTGAAGGGGCCATCGACTTCGACGAGCAGATCTACGCCGCCATCGAGCTTCTCCTCGCCGACGGACCTCTGCGGCGACAGGCTCAGTCCGAATGCCGGCATCTGCTGGTTGACGAGTTCCAGGACCTGACTCCAGCCCACGTGCTTTTGCTCCGATTGCTGGCCATGCCCGCACTTGACGTCTTCGGAGTCGGCGACGATGACCAGGTCATCTACGGGCATGCCGGCGCCGACCCCGGCTTTCTTACCGATTTCCCCGCGTACTTCCCGGCCGCCGGCGTCTATGCCCTCGAGGTCAACTACCGCTCGCCTCGAGCGGCCGTCGATGCCGCCGTGCACCTTCTCTCGTACAACCGAAGGCGGGTGCCAAAGCAGATCCACGCCGGCCCGGGCGCAGCCGAGGGGTCCGATCGCCTCGAAGTCCGCACGCATCGCAGCGAAGACGGTGCCACCGCCGTCGCCGCACTGGTCGCGGACTGGCTCGGTGAGCCAACGGTGGCTCCTGAGAAGGTGGCCGTGCTCACCCGCGTCAACTCCTTGCTCCTGGCCCCCCACCTGGCCTTGGCGGAGGCGGGCGTGCCCATCGATTCGGTCTTGCGACCGACCGTCCTCGAGCGCACCGGAGTACGAGCGGCGTTGGCCTACCTGCGCATCGCGTCCGCTCCCGCGTCCATCCGCGGTGCCGACGTGGTCGAGATACTTCGCCGTCCAAGCCGAGGTCTTCCCCAATGGTTTCCCGACCGCCTGAGGCGGCGGGCAGGGTGGACTCTCCGCGCCCTTCGCGACCTCGCCTCCACCGTGCCGGACAAGGAGGCGTCCAAGGTGGAGCGGTTGGCGGACGATCTGGAGATGGTGGTGCGGTCGGCCCACGGCACCACCCGCCAAGTGCTCGCCGTGATCAAAGATGGCGTGGGCCTGGGCCGGGCCATGGGGCTGCTCGACGGCACCGGTGGCGGCGAGGGCTCTAGTCACCTCGACGATCTTGAGGCGCTCGAACAGGTGGCGGAGCTCCACCCCGATCCGGCCACGTTCGAGACCTGGCTGCGCAACAGCTTCCAGCGGGAGTCGACGCCTTGCGGAGTCACGCTCTCCACGGTGCATCGGGTGAAGGGGATGGAGTGGGATCGGGTGGCCGTGTTCGGTGCCAACGACGGCATCTGGCCGCACCGCCTCGCCGCCGACGAGGAGGAGGAGCGCCGCGTTCTCCACGTCGCCATCACGCGGGGCCGGCAACGGGTGGTCGTCCTGGCCGACACCCGGCGTCCTTCGCCGTTCCTGGCCGAGCTCACTGGCCAGGCGCCGCACCGGCGAGCGGCGGCGAGGACGCCGGTCGCGCCCGTCCCGCGGCGGGCCAAGGTCGCGGCTATCGATGAGGCGCTGAGCCCGGACGCGCAGCGCCGAGAGGATGCCCTTCGGGTGTGGCGGCGGGACCGATGCAAACGGGACAAGGTCCCCGCCTATGTTGTCTTTCAGGACCTGGTGCTGCGGGCGGTGGCCCGGAGTTCTCCGACCACGTTGGAAGAACTGGCCAAGATCTCCGGCATAGGCCCAACCCGGCTCGAGCTCTACGGTGACGAGGTGCTGGCCGTGCTCGAGTCGGTGAGTTGAGCGAGTAGGTCTTCGGCGGCGGCGACCGGCGCCCGGCAGGCGAAGTCCCGGCACACGTAGGCCAGATCGTCCTGACGGCCCTCCCATAGGGGCGAGTCGTAACGCTCGCCCCATGCCAGAACCGCGTTCGGCAGAAAACGGGACCGATAGGCGGCCACCAGATCCGGCCGGTCTCCGGTGACGGCCACCTCGGTGACACCCGTGCTCAGCAGGTCGACGGCGGCCAAGAAGTTCGTGAATGCCAGGGCGTGGACAGCCAGGGAGTCGGCGACCATGGCCACGATGGCCTCGGCTGCCTCGATGTAGCGGGAGACGCCGGTGAGCGCGCCCAGGCGGGCCAGGGCAACGGCCGCCACGGAATTGGCCGCCGGTGTGGCGCCGTCGTAGACGTCCTTGGGCCGCACAATCAGCGCCTCACCGTCATGGCCGGTCGTGAACAGCCCGCCTCCCTTGGCGTCCCAAAACAGTTCGAGCAAGGCATCGGCCGTCGCCACCGCATGGCCGACCCATCGCGCCTCACCAGTGGCCTCGGCCAGCCGGGTGAACGCGTCGACGAGCCAGGCGTAGTCGGCGGCATACCCGAGATGCCTGGCGCCGCCCTGGGCCTGCCAGGATCGCATCCAGCGGCCGTCCTCCGGCCGGCGCAACGAACGCAGCAGGAACTCGGCCGTGGTCACCGCCGACTCGATCCAATCGTTGCGCTGGAACACGGCGCCGGCGTCGGCCAGCGCGGCGACGAACATGGCGTTCCATTCGGTGAGGACCTTGTCGTCCAGCCCGGGCCGGACCCGATGAGAACGAGCCGAGAACATGGTGGCCCTGGCCTCTTCAACCTCGGCCGGACGGACCAATGGGGCGCCAAGCGGGCGGCAGAGGATGGTCTGGCCTTCGAAGTTGCCCTCTTCGGTCACCCCGTACCAGTCCACTGCGGCCGGAGCCAGTGCGGCGACCTCGGCCAGGGTCCACACATAGAACTTGCCCTCAACGCCCTCGGAGTCGGCATCCTCGGCCGAGTACAAGCCGCCTTCGGGGGAGAGCAGGTCGCGTCGCACGTAGCCGACGGTCTCCTCCACCACCTGGCGATACGAGTCCGAGCCGGTGAGCTGCCATCCGTGCACATAGCTGCGGACCAGCTGGGCCTGGTCGTAGAGCATCTTCTCGAAGTGGGGGACCAACCAGCGCTCGTCGGTCGAATAGCGAGCGAAGCCTCCGCCGAGATGGTCGTAGATCCCGCCTGCCGCCATGGCATCGAGGGTGGTGACAACCATGCGGGTGGTCTCCGGGGAACGGTTGTGCGCCAGCGCCCGCAAGGCCAGTTCCACCATCGACGCTTGGGGGAACTTGGGAGCCCTCCCGAAGCCACCCCACGTGGGGTCGAAGGCTTGGCGCAAAGAGGCGTACCCGGTCTGGAGCGCTTCGTCGGGAACGCCGCCCGCAGAGGCGGGAATTTCCGTGCGGGCGGCAATCGCCGAGGAGAGGCGCTCGGCGTCCTCTGTGACCGCGTCGCGGCGATCCCGCCACGCCTGGTGAATGGCCTCCAACAGGTCAGCGAAGCCGGGACGGCCGTGAGCCGTTCGGGGCGGGAAGTAGGTGCCACCAAAGAACGGGCGGCCTTCGGGCGTCAAGAACACGGTCATGGGCCAGCCGCCCTGCCCGGTCATGGCCTGAACCGCCTCCATGTACACGGCATCGACGTCGGGACGCTCCTCGCGGTCGACCTTGATGTTCACGAACAACTCGTTCATGACCGCCGCGGTGGCCTCGTTCTCGAACGATTCATGGGCCATGACGTGACACCAGTGACAGGCCGAATAGCCGACCGACAGCAGAACCGGCTTGTCCTCGGCGCGGGCCCGAGAAAACGCTTCCTCGCCCCAGGGATACCAATCGACGGGGTTGTCGCGGTGCTGGCGCAGGTACGGGCTGGTTTCGCGGGCCAGACGGTTCATGTAGTCAGCCTAGAGTCGTCGACATGGAACTCCGACTGGACGGCAAGACGGCCCTGGTGACGGGCGGGTCCCGAGGGATCGGCAAGGCCATCGCCGCCGCCTTCGCCGAGGCAGGCGCTCAAGTCATGATCTCGTCGCGGAAGGCCGATGCCCTTGAAGCCGCCGCCGGCGAGATGAAGGGTGAGGTGGCGTGGTTCGCCGCCAACGCCGGCGACCCTGAGGCCACGGAGGCGTGTGTCACCGCCACTGTGGAGCGCTTCGGCTCGGTCGACATCCTGGTCAACAACGCCGCCACGAATCCCTACATGGGCCCGCTCATGGGCCTGGATGTGAGTCGGGCCGACAAGACCACCCAGGTTAACCAGAGAGCCATCCTCACCTGGACGCAATGTGCGTGGTGGGCATCCATGCAGGAACGGGGCGGTTCGGTCATCAACATCGCCTCGGTCGGCGGCCTCACCGTCGATCCCGGGATCGCGTACTACAACGTCACCAAGGCGGCGGTCATCCACCTCTCCAAGAACCTGGCGGGCGAACTGGCGCCGAAGGTACGCGTCAATGTGATCGCCCCCGGCTTGGTGAAGACGGATATGGCGCGAGCCCTGTGGGAACCCAACGAGGCGGCCATCGCCAAATCCATGCCGCTTGGGCGACTGGGAGAACCGGAGGACATCGCCAACGCCGCGGTGTTCCTGGCCTCGGACGCGGCGTCGTGGATCACCGGTGCCACCTTGGTGATCGATGGCGGGGCCATGGTCAGCATGCGGCGGTGAGATGAAGATGCGTGTTACTCGCACCTTCGGTTTCGAGGCGGCCCACCGGCTGCCGTGGCACCCGGGGAAGTGTCGCGATCTCCACGGTCACTCCTACCGGCTCGAGGTCACGGTCGAGGGACCGGTCGGAGAGCAAGGCATCGTGATCGACTTCGCGGACGTGAAAGAGATGGTGCAGCGCGAGGTGGTCGATCGATTCGACCACCGGTACCTCAACGACCTGGTGGACAACCCCACCGCAGAACTACTTGCGTCGGAGATCTGGAAGTCGCTGGAGGCAGCGGGGCTGTCTGTGTGCCGCATCCGGCTGTGGGAGACGTCCGACTGCAGCGTGGAGATCGGTTCGTGAACGTCGTCGTCCTGTCCGGCGGCCTCGATTCGACCGTTTGCATGGCTGTCGCCCCCAAACCTGTGCTTGCTCTGACGTTCGACTATGGGCAGCGGCACCGGATCGAGTTGGAGCGAGCGGCGGCGGTCGCCGCCTTTTACGGCGCCGAACAGTTGGTCGTGAAGCTGGACGCATCCCAATGGGGCGGCTCGGCGCTCACCGATGAGCGCATCGCCATTCCCAACGAAGGCGGCGAGGGAATACCGGTGACGTATGTCCCGGCCCGCAACCTGATCTTCCTGTCTGTGGCCATGGGGATATGCGAGGCCCGCGACGCGGACGCCGCCTACATCGGAGTGAACGCGCTCGACTACAGCGGCTACCCGGACTGCCGCCCGGAGTTCATCGAGTCCTTCGCGGCCACGGCGGTGCTGGCGTTGCGCCGAGGCGTTGAAGGACGTCCGGTCGAGGTTCGCACCCCGCTGATCGGGCTATCGAAAGCCCAGATCGTCCAACTTGGGATGGAGTTGAAGGCCCCCTTGCAACTGACCTGGTCGTGCTACCGCGGCGGCCCCGTGCCGTGCGGTGCGTGCGACTCCTGCCATCTCCGAGCGAAAGGCTTTGCCGAGGCCGGCGTCGCCGACCCCGCCCTCGAGCAGTGAGCGATGAACTTGTGGTGTCGGAGATCTTTGGACCCACGTGGCAGGGCGAGGGGCCATCGGTCGGGCACCGGGCCGGGTTCGTTCGCCTCGGGCGMTGCAACCTCGCCTGCCAGTTCTGCGACACGGCGTACACGTGGGATTGGGAGCAGTACGACCCCGCGAAAGAGCTGACGAAGCGATCCGTCGACGACGTCATACGCGACTTAGAGAACATGAATGTCGAGCTCGTCGTCATCACCGGCGGCGAGCCCCTCCTCCAACAGCGTCATCTCGTCCCGTTGGTCGACGAGTGCGTCCGAAGGAATTGGCGGGTCGAAGTGGAGACGGCCGGCACCATCGCACCCACCCTCGATGGCGTCGACCGGTGGAGCGTCTCGCCGAAGCTGGCCAACTCCGGCATGTCCGTCGAGCGGCGTCGCAAGCCTGACGTGTTGCGAGCATTTGCGGCGACCGGGCGGACCATCTTTAAGTTCGTCGTCGTCGAATCGACTGATCTCGACGAGGTCGCCGCGTTGGTTGACGAGTGCGGGCTGCGCGACGTGTGGATCATGCCCGAAGGTACGGACCCCGAGACCGTCCTGCGCGGTCTGCGCGACCTGGCCGAACCCGTCCTGGCTCGAGGGTGGAACCTGACGCCCCGGCTCCACGTACTGATCTGGGGAGACCGCCGGGGGGTGTAGATCCATGCCATGGCTTGCCGAAGGATTCACGCACCCCGAGCGGGTCGAGCTCCCGACCGGCCACCACCTGCGTCCGATACGCGAGGCCGACGTCGACATCGACTATCCGGCGGTCATGGGCTCGGCCGAGCGGTTGCGAGCCAAGTACGGCGATGCCTGGGGTTGGCCGTCTCTAACGATGAGCTACGAGGCGGACCAGGAAGATCTGGCGCGCCACGAAGCCGAAATCGCCGCCCACGAGACATTCAACTACGCCGTCGTCGACGAAACAGAGACTGAGCTGGTCGGCTGTGTCTACATAGATCCGCCTGACGCGCAATCTCCGCCCGGGTGCCAGGCCGTCGCGTCGTGGTGGCTGGTCGACGATGCGGTCGGCACCGAACTCGAGTCGGCGCTCGATGACTTCGTGCCCCGCTGGCTGGCCGGCAGTTGGGGATTCCAGAACGTCCACTACTTCCCCTGACCCCGGACACGCGGCGTATTCTCGGCAAGGGTGCCTCTCATCGGCCGCCGGTCGTCGGTGGCTCCTTCAGAGGGCATGGTTCGAATTGTCCGCTTATGTGGGCGGCACACTGAGCCGGGAGGGTCGCGAATGGTGATGGCGCGTTGCCAACCCGGCGACGCCGGCGCAGAGGACATCCCCGAGCCGTTCTCCTACACCTTCGGCGGGAGCTAGCCCTGGCGGCCGACGACTCGATTATCTCGGGTGTGAAGCCTCAGCTGAGCGCCTCGCGGCGCACCTTGCCTATCGCCGTCTTCGGCAGGGACTCCAGCAACACCACCTCTCGTGGTGCAGCCCAGGGCGCAACATCCTCCTTGACGAGGGCGCGGAGCTCGTCGAGCGTCGGTGGGGTGCCGTTCGGGACGATGAAGGCGACGACGCGTTCGCCCCACTCGGGATCAGGACGGCCGGCCACGGCCACCTCGGCCACACCGGGATGGCGTCGCAACGCGTGCTCGACCGGCGCCGGCCACACGTTCTCGCCGCCCGTGATGATGAGATCGGACAACCGACCATGCACCACCAGCCGGCCGTCGGGGTCGAAACGGCCGGCGTCTCCGGTCGGGAACCAGCCGTCGACGTCCAGAGCGGTGACATCGACCTCGGCGCTGCGATAGGCGCGCAGCAACATCGGTCCACGCAGGAAGATCTGCTCGTCCGGACCGAGACGAACCGAGACACCCTCCAGCGGAACACCGTCGTAGACGACACCCGATCCGGTCTCGGTCATTCCATAGGTCGTCACCACGTTGTCGGGCAGGCCGCTCGGTGGAGCCGATCCGCCGAGCACGATCAAGCGGAACGCCGACGGGTCGATCCGCTGGAGGGCGGTGGCGACGAGCGAGACTAGTGAGGCGCCCGATCGCTGGACGGTGTCGGCCGAAAATCCGTCGTGGACCTCCAACGCCGTGCCGGTGATGAGGGCGCGAGTGACCACCGACAGCCCGCCGACATGGGCCAGGGGAAGGCAGGCCAGCCACGCGTCAGACGCGGGGTCCACGTCGAGGCGGGCCGAGCTGGCGCGGGCCGACGCCTCCACCGCGGCGTGAGTGAGCACCACCCCTTTCCCCTCACCTGTCGTCCCACTGGTGGCGAGGACCAGCGCGTCGCCGTCCTCCACCGGCCGTTCCCCGATCGTGGCCAGCAGCCGGGCCCGTGCCGAGACGGGCAGCCGCGGGTCGAGCGGGAGTACCGCGTCGCCGGCGTCCCACGCCCGGCGGAGGGCGTCGACAAAGCTCGCCGTCCCGACTGCATCGATTGCCAACAGACGACGCATGCCAGGTAGTTTGCCTGCGCTATGACACTTCCCGATTGGAAGGCCTCCGGCGACTACGGCGACATCCGGTACGAGACCGCCGACAGCATGGCCAAGATCACCATCAACCGCCCCGAGGTGCGCAACGCGTTCCGCCCGCAAACCCTCGCCGAGCTGTCCCGGGCGTTCGACGTGGCCCGCGACGACCCGGACGTGGGAGCCATCATCCTGACCGGTGAGGGGCCGCTCGCCTTCTGCTCCGGCGGCGATCAGCGCATCCGGGGCGACGATGGCTACATGGGCGACGACGACGTGGCCAAACGGGGGATCGGCCGGCTCGATGTCGGCGACCTGCACGTGAAGATCCGGCGGCTGCCCAAACCGGTGGTGGCCATGGTGGCCGGCTACGCCATCGGAGGCGGGCACATCCTGCATCTGGTGTGCGATCTCACCATCGCCGCCGACAACGCCGTGTTCGGGCAAACCGGTCCGCGGGTCGGCAGCTTCGACGGCGGGTTCGGCACCGGCCTGCTGGCCCGCAACGTCGGACTGAAGAAAGCCAAGGAGATCTGGTTCCTCTGCCGGCAGTACTCGGCCCAAGAAGCGTTGGCCATGTCTCTCGTCAACACGGTCGTACCGCTCGAGCGGCTCGAGGAGGAGACCGTCGAATGGTGCCGGGAGATGCTGGTCCTGTCTCCGCTGGCCCTTCGCCTCCTCAAGTCCAGCTTCAACGCCGCGGAGGACGGCCTCACCGGCATCCAGCAGCTCAGCCACGACGCCACCCTGCTCTTCTACATGACGGAGGAAGGGCAGGAGGGGCGGAACGCCTACCTGGAGAAACGGGCCCCAGACTTCACTCGGTTCCCGCGCCGGCCATGAACATCTGGGTGGCCGGGGCCCGGCCCCGCACCCTTCCGGCCGCGGTCGTCCCGGTGGCGGTGGGCACCGCCGCGGCGTCGGCCGGCGGGCACATCGTGGGGTGGAGGGCGGCCGCCGCGCTGGTGGCGGCGTTAGCCATCCAGGTGGGCACCAACTATGCCAACGACTACCACGACGGCATCCGTGGCACCGACAACGTGCGAGTCGGCCCGGTGCGACTTGTCGGACAGGGGCTGGCGCCGCCGGGTCGTGTGCGGCTGGCCGCGTTTGCGAGCTTCGTCGTCGCGGCCGTCGCCGGTCTGGCTCTGGCGGCGGCAACGACCTGGTGGCTGGTCCCTCTCGGCCTTGCGTGTTTCGCCGCCGGATGGCTCTACACGGGCGGGCCTCGCCCGTACGGCTACTACGGACTGGGCGAGATCTTCGTCTTCGTTTTCTTCGGCGGGGTGGCGACGGTCGGTTCGGAGTACGTGCACCTCCAGCGCATCACCGGTCTGGCTCTGTTGGCGTCCGTCCCGGTTGGCCTGCTGGCCACTGCCCTGTTGGTCGTGAACAACCTTCGCGACATCCCCGGCGACGCCGTGTCCGGCAAGGTGACCCTCGCCGTGCGCCTGGGCGCGCCCCGCACCCGGGTGCTGTACGCGGCCTGCGCGTTGGCACCTTTCGCCGTGCTCGCCGTCGTGGCGTTGGCGCGGCCGTGGGCGGCTTTGGCCCTGCTGGCGGGGCCGCTCGCCATCCCGCCGGTACGGAGCGTGCTGCGCCGGGCCGAAGGCCGCGATCTGGTGGCGGTTCTCCAGGCCACCGGGCGGCTGCAGTTGGTCTTCGGCGCCCTCCTGGCCGCTGGGCTGGCCCTCGGATGACGGCTCGTCAACTGGCTCGTCAGGCGAGGAACGTGGCGACGAGGCTGACGAAACGTCCGGGCTGCTCGAGGTGACACGCATGGCCGGCGCCCTCCAGGAGGGCGAGCTGTGCGTCGGGGATGGCCCCGGCCATGCGCCGGGCAAGCGCGGCGTACTTCTCGTCGGCTTCGCCCGCCACGACGAGGACCGGCATCGGGAGCTCCGGCAGTCGCGGCCACAGGTCGTCCTGGTTGCCGGTCCCGCACTGGCGCAGACTCGATGCCAGCCCGGCCGCCGTGTTGGTAGCGCGGGCGTCCGGGAAGCCGCGGTCCGACGGCAGCGTGGCGAACAGGGGACTGGCCAGCCAGCGGGCCACAAACGCGGCAACATCCCCGCTGGCCTCCAACTCGGAAGCGAGCTGGTCGTCGGCTTGGCGGCGGGCCGCTCTGGCCTCGGGATCCTCGATACCGGCCGTGGCGCTCACGAGCACCAGTCGGCGCACGGTGCCGGGGTGAGCCAGGGCCAGGTGCAGGCAGAGCCGGCCGCCCATCGAGTACCCGAGGTAGTCGGCTCGCCCACCCGCCTCCCCGATGCGCTCCGCCGCCTCCCCCAACCCGGCCCGGACCGACGCGGCCGAGCCGTGGCCAGCGGCGTCGACGGCCAGAACCTCGCGCCCGGCCCGCAGGGCATCGTCGATGCCCGCCCAGCATTGGGCGTTCTGGGTGAAGCCGTGGACGAGCACCAGACGGCCGGGCACCCCTCGATCGTGCCATGACCATTTCCGTCCAGGCCACGTTCGCAGAAACGCTCGTCGACGAACTTGCGCGCGGTGGCGTCACCGACGCGGTGGTGGCGCCTGGATCGCGATCCACCCCCGTGGCCCTGGCCTTGGCCCGGCAGGAACGAATCGCGGTGCACGTGGTGCTCGATGAACGCTCGGCCGGCTTCATCGCCGTGGGCCTGGCCCTCGCCAGCGGCCGGCCGGCGACGGTGCTCACCACCAGCGGTACCGCTGCCGTCGAGCTCCATCCGGCGATCGTGGAAGCCCATCACGCGGGGGTGCCTCTCGTCGCGCTGACCGCCGACCGGCCGCCCGACCTCCACCACGTCGGAGCCGGGCAGACGATCGAGCAGGACGGCCTCTTCGGCCGGGCCGTGTCGTGGGCGGCCACCCTGGACCCGCTGGCCCTGCCCGCCGAGGCGTGGCGCTCCGTGGTGGCTCGCGCCGTCGCCGAGGCCGTCGGCGGCCGACGCGGTTCGGGACCGGTGCATCTCAACCTGGCCCTGCGGGAACCCCTGCTTGGGGAAAGGGGTCGCGTTCCCCAGGGCCGGTCGGGTGATCGGCCGTGGCACGGGGTGAATTCGGCGCCGCCGGATTCGGCCCCGCCGGGCCCACCGGCCACGCCGGCGATGGTCGCCGACCTGCTGGCCTCCGGCCGGCGTGGGGTGATCGTCGCCGGGGCCGGCAGCGCCCCGTTTTCGAGTAGGTCCGCGCCGGCCGTGCACCGGGCCGCCGCCCGGCTCGGCTGGCCAGTGCTGGCCGACCCGCGTTCCGGCTGCCGGCTCCCGCAACCGACGACGATCGCCGCCGCCGACGCCCTGCTCCGCGACGGCGAGCTGGCTCAGGAACTGAGACCCGAGGCCATCCTGCTCCTCGGCCAACCCTGGGCCTCGCGCGTGCTCGGAGAATGGCTCGCCTCCGCTCCGGACGCGGAGACGATGTTGGTCGATCCGTACGGCCGGTGGAACGAGCCCCAGCGCGCCGCGAGCCGGATTCTGGCGTGTGATCCGATCTCGCTGTGCGAAGCCGTCGCCGGCGCGCCCGGCCGGACCGACCAGGCCTGGATCGACCAGTGGGCGCAGGCGGAGAACGTCGCCCAGGTGGCGATCGACACGGTCGTCGACGGGCACGCCGAACCCACCGAACCGGGACTGGCTCGCCACCTCTACGCCGGCCTGCCCGATGCTTCCACGTTGGTGGTCTCCTCTTCGATGCCGGTGCGTGACGTCGAGTGGTACGCCCGGCCCCGGGTCGGGCTCAGGACCCTCTCCAATCGGGGGGCCAGTGGCATCGACGGGGTCACGTCCACCGCCGTGGGGGTGGCTCTGGCCCGGCCGGCCGCGGGACCGGTCGTGGCCCTGCTCGGCGATCTGGCCTTCCTGCACGACAGCGGCGGGCTGCTGGCCGGTCGCTGGTGTGGCGCCGACCTGACGGTGGTCGTCGTCGACAACGATGGCGGCGGGATCTTCTCGTTCCTGCCCCAGGCGGCAGCGCTGCCCGAGGCGGAATTTGAGCAGCTGTTCGGGACCCCCCATCACGTCGACGTGACCTCCGTAGCCGCCGCCTATGGCGCGGCCGTCGCGGTGGTGGACGCGGCTGCCGACGTGGTGCCGGTCGTGCGCCAGGGACTCGGCGAGCCGGGCGTGCGGGTGGTGGCTATTCGCACCTCCCGCCGGGCCAATGTGGCTGTCCACGACGAGATCCACGCCGCGGTCGCGGCCGCGGTCAGGGCCTGACGACGGCGGCCAGTAGAGCCTGAAGCTTGAATTGGGTCTCGGCCAGCTCGGACTCGGCCACCGAGTCGGACACGATGCCAACGCCGGCGACGAGGCGGGCCCGGTTGCCTTCGATGTCCGCGGATCGGATGCCGACCGCGAACTCGCCGTCGCCGCGGGCGTCCACCCATCCCACCGGCCCGGCGTACCGGCCCCGATCGAACCCTTCGACCGCGTCCAGGTAGGCAAGTGCGGCGCCGGTCGGTGTTCCGGCCACCGCCGGCGTGGGGTGAAGGCGAATGGCGAGATCGAGCGCAGAGACGGTGGAACCGGAAGGTAGGGTGCCACTGATCGCGGTACCCAGGTGGGAGACGTTGCGGAGGGGCACGATGGAGGGCGCGGCGGGAACCTCCAGCCGGTCGCAGACTTCCCGCAGGCCCGCTTCGACGGCCTTCACCACCACCCGGTGCTCTTCGCGTTCCTTGGCTGACCCGAGCAGGCCGCGCGCCATCCGCTCGTCGGTGTCCGGATCACCGCTGCGCGGCACCGTGCCGGCCAGGGGATGGGACCGCACCGCCCGACCCCGCCGGCTGATCAGCAGCTCGGGGCTGGCCCCCACAAAACCTTCCACCGAGAACACCATGCAGGACGGGTACAGGGCTCGCAGCCGTCGCAGGACCTCGGCGACCAAGATGGGCCGGTTGGCGGTGACGGCCACCTCTCGGGCCAGGACGACCTTGTCGAGTCGACCGGACCGCACCTCGGCGACGGCCGCCTCGACGGTCGTGCACCAGTCAAGATGGGAGCGGGTGGACTCAAGCGAGAAGCCGTCGGGCGAGGCCTGGGCGGCCGGCGGCAGGGCCTCCACCGCGGCACGGTGAACGGATGCTCCGGCCCGGCCGACGGTCGTGACCCACGCCGATCCGTCCCTGGCTCGCCCGATGACCATGGCCGGAACGATCAGCGAGCACGGCGCGGCTCGATCGAACGGAAGCGCCCCGATGGCGACCGGACCGCAGCCGGGCCGGCCCACGCGGTCGTCACTGTCCACCCCGTCGAGGGCCTCGGCGACACGGTCGGCGACGCCCGGGCCGCCGAACCCATCGGGCAGACGCAACCGCAACGCCACCCCGCGCCCGGCGAGGCCGGCGCCGTCGTGCTCCCACACCAGCCCGTCCGCACCGGCCCACGCCAGCAGGTCCGGGGCCTGGGCCGCGTCCAGGGGAACGGTTCTGGCGACCAGGGAGCCGTGCAAGGCCAGGTCGGTCACGTCAAGCGGCCTGGCGGGTAGCGGTGATGAGCTGGGTGATCCCGCCGGTCAGGAGGCGGCGCTCGACGGTCGAGAACCCGGCGGCGCGCAGGTCGTCGAGCATGACGGCCGGGGGTGGGAGATAGGACACGGACTTCGGAAGGTAGCGGTAGGCGGCGGAATCGGAAAGAAGTGCGCCGATCCGGGGCACGACATGGCCGAAGTAGGCGGCGTGGCCCCACCGCAGTGGCGCCAGGGTCGGCGTGGCCACGTCCAGCAGCGCCACCCGGCCACCGGGGCGCACCACCCGGGCCAGCTCCGCGAAGAACGGTGGCAGCGCAACGAAGTTGCGGAGCGCGAAGCCGCATACGGCTCCGTCGCTCGCGCCGGCGGCCACCGGGAGCTCGAGAGCATCGCACTGGACCATCGGCGCCGGAAACGACGCGTGCGCCAACATGCCCGCCGACAGATCGAAGCCCGACGCCCGATAGCCGCCGCGCACCAGGTCCCGGCAGAGATCGCCCGTGCCGCAGGCCAGATCAAGGACCGTGGCGCCGGGCGCCAAGCCGAGACTGGCGACCGCCCGGCGACGCCACCCGCGGTCCATGCCAAAGGTGAGGATCCGGTTCAGAAGCTCGTAACGCGGGGCGATCCGGTCGAACAGGTCCCGTACGACGCGTACCTTCTCGGAACCTTCCGGAAGGGTGTCGACCGATGCCACGTCGGATAACTCTACGAGCGTGGATCGAGAGAGGCCCACCCGGGCCGGGGGCGGGTAGCGTGCGGTCATGGCGATCGATTTCACTTTCCCGCCCGAGGTCGAGGCGATCCGACTCAAGGTCCGCGAGTTCCTGGAGTCCGAGGTTCGGCCCGCGTCCGAGAAGGCCGAGGCGGACGGCGCGGATCGCGGCGCGTGGGTGCGGGCCATCGTCGAGCTTCGAAAGAAGGCCAAGGAGTGGGAGCTGTGGCTGCCACACATGCCGCCCGAATGGGGTGGCATGGGACTGGGCCCGACGGCTATGGCCGCGGTGTCTGCCGAGTCGGCCCGGGTGGGGATCGGCCCGTTCGTCCTGAACTGCCAGGCCCCCGACGAGGGCAACATGCACACCCTTCTGCACTGGGCCAACGACGAGCAGAAGGAGAAGTACCTCCGGCCTCTCTGCGAGGGCACGGCGCGCAGTTGCTTCGCCATGACCGAACCGGAAGTGGCGGGCAGCGATCCAACCCTCATCCAAACCTCGGCCTACCCGGACGGCGACGAATGGGTGATCAACGGCCACAAGTGGTTCATATCGGGGGCGCGAGGCGCCAAGTTCGCCATCCTCATCGCCAAGACCGAAGACCAGCCCGAGGTCCCCCAGGCCGGGAACAGTGCCTTCCTGGTCGACATCCCCTCCGAGGGATGGGAGGTCGTGCGCGACGTCCAAACGATGTCGGGCGGCCACAACCATTGCGAGATCAGCATCACGGATCTGCGGGTGCCGGCCACGAGCATGCTCGGCGGGCGCGGCCAGGGCCATCTCCTGGGGCAGGCCCGGCTCGGGCCGGCGCGGCTAGCGCACTGCATGCGCTGGATCGGTCAGGCCGAGATCGCGCTGGAGATGATGATCGACCGGGCCCTCAACCGGTATGCCCACGGTTCCTATCTGGCCGAGAAGCAGGGCATCCAGTGGCTCATCGCCGACTCCACCATGGAGCTCTACCAGTGCAAGCTGATGGTGCTCCACGCCGCCTTCCGCATCGAGAACGGTCTGCCGTTCAAGACGGAGGTGTCCATGGCCAAGCACTTCGTGGCCAACAGTTTGTGGCGCATCATCGACCGTTCCATCCAAGTCCACGGTGCGCTCGGCTATTCGACCGACACCCCATTGGCCGACATGCTCAAGCAAGCCAGGTGGAGCCGTTTCGCCGATGGTGCTGATGAAGTGCACCAGATGACGATCGCCAAGAACGCCATCGCGGCGTGGAAGGATCACGGCTCCATGAAGTCGGCGCTCGGCGACCTCCCGCTTTAGGCGGGCCGGACGACGCCCGCGTGCGCCTCGGGCCAGGACCCGGGATGGCTCTGCAACTGCTCGAGGACGATGCTGCCCTGAGCGGAAGGATCGGTCGGTGGGGGGGCTTCCACCCGCCGGGGCGGCCTTTCCCTACCCTTCGACCGCACCGCGCCGAAGGTCGAGTGCAGATTCCGGAGACCCGGGCGAGGTCTGTCAGGTGTAGTAGCGGTACACGGCTTGGGCCACGCAGGAGGGTTTGGCCTGGCCATCGACCTCGAAGGTCATGTCCACCGTCAGCTGGGCACCGCCGGCGATCTCCTCCACCTCGACGATGGCCGCACCCACCCGTAACTTCGATCCGACAGGGACGGGAGCAGGGAACCGCACCTTGTTGAGGCCGTAGTTCACACCCATCTTGATCCCCTCCACCTGGAGGACCTGGCTCATCAGGTGCGGGGCCAGCGACAAGGTGAGGTACCCATGGGCGATCGGGCCACCAAACGGCCCGGCTTTGGCCCTCTCTGGGTCGATGTGGATCCACTGGTGATCCAACGTGGCGTCGGCAAACCGGTTCACCTGATCCTGGGTCACCTCATGCCAATCGCTGAAGCCGATGTGCTCGCCAACCATGGCCTTGAGGCCCTCGATGCCCTGCACTTTCGTCGTCATGCATAGGGAAACTACTTGAAGCCGCGGCACTGCTTTCGTTCGTCAGCGATCGGCGCGGGCGGCTCGCCCGTAGTACGCCCGAAACCGATGACGGAAGGACGTTGCTGCGATGAAGGAGAAGATGTCTGGGGCGATGGCTGCCGCCGCCCTCGGTCTTGCGCTGAGCGCGTGCGGGAGCGCAGGGGCATCAAGGGCCGCCGCGCCGGCAGGTGGTTCCCGATACTCCACCGGTGCAACCCCGGCGCCTCCCTCGACCGCGGCTTCGGCGCCGGCCACGACGGCTCTACCCGCACCGGTCGCGGCCACACCGGCGACGGTCATGATCGCGCAGAACCCCAAAGAGGGGGCCATCCTCGTCGACACCAACGGCCGCACCCTCTACATCTTTGAGCTGGACAAGGGCACGACCAGTGCGTGCACCGCGGCCTGTTCCCAGGTGTGGCCCGGCTTCGCCGCGCCCACTCCGTCAGCCGGCCCGGGCCTGGCGATGGCCGAGCTGGGCAACGCGGCCGGTCAGKTGCCGAGCCAGGTCACGTACAATGGCCATCTGCTCTATTACTTCGCCGGTGACAAGGCGCCCGGCGATACCAAGGGCGTCGGCATCAAGGACTGGTTCCCGATCGGTCCGGACGGGAACAAAGTGACCAAGGGCTCCTCCGACATGTAGCCCGAGGAATCCCTTTGGCCGCCCAGACCGTATGACCGTCGTGCACACGGTGTCACGCGGGCTCGATGCAGCTTCCGACGAGGCGTTGCTGGCTGGCCTGGCCAGCGGCGATGCCTCGGCCGGTCGGGCTTTCCTGCGCCGCTACCAGGCTCAGGTGTACGGCGTCGCCGTCGGTTTGGTGAAGGACCGGTCGGCGGCCGAGGACATCGCCCAGGAGGCCTTTGTGAGGGTGTGGCGTCACGCCGCCGCCTACGACGCCCGGCGGGGCAGCGTGACCGCCTGGCTGCTGCGCATCACCCGCAATCTGGCCATCGACGCGCTCCGTTTGCACCGTCCGGATTTCGTGGACCCAAGCGTGCTCTCGGCCCTCGATATGCCCGCCGGCGGTTCGTCGGTCGAGGACGCCGTTATCGTGTCCGAGGCGTCGGCGAAGGTCCGCGACGCGCTCCTGCAGATCCCGCTCGAACAGCGCCGGGCCCTGATGCTGGCCGCCTTTTACGGCCATACGGCCGAGGAGATCAGTGTCTCCGAGGACATCCCGCTGGGAACGGCCAAGACCAGGATCCGCATGGGTCTGGCCAAGGTGCGGGCCATGCTGGTCGAGCCGGCCGGAGTCAACCAGGTGTTGCGATGAGCGGCCTGACCTGCGACGAGGTCGCCGATATGGCCGCCGAGCTTGCCCTCGACGCGCTCCCCGGAGATGAACGAGCGCGGGTGCTCGAGCACCTGGCCGACTGTCCGGCCTGCCGGGACATGGTCGAGCAGTTGGCCGAAACGGCGGACGCGCTGCTCTTGGCGTATGCCCCGGTCGAACCGCCCCTCGGGTTCGAGCAGCGAACCCTCGCCGCCATGCAGATCGCGCCGCGCCGCCGCCGGCCTCGCATCCTGGCACTAGCCGCCGCCGCGGCCGCCGTCGTGATGCTGATCGCGGGCGGAATGCGCCTGACTGCGCCACCGGTTGCGACCGATCACACCGCCGAGCCCGGTGGTCGCGAGCAGTTGCGCACCGTCCAGCTGATCTCCACCACCGGCCAGTCCATTGGCGACGTCTCTGCCTACACCGGAAAGCCGGTCTGGATCTTCATGCGGGTGAGCCACGGCAACGGCGCGGGCACGTACCGGTGTGTGCTCGACCTTGACGGTGGAGGCACCGTGCCGATCGGCACCATGTCAGTCGCCGCCGGCCGGGGTGGGTGGGGTGAGAAGGTCACCGTCGATGTCCAGCGGATTGCCCGCGCCCGCCTGGTGTCCTCTACCGGCGAAACCGTCGCCACCGCCACCTTCCACTAGTTCTTCGAGAATTACACCTGCTTCACCTCGGTGTAGCTTCTCCCCGGGTTGTCTGACATCTCTTACGGAGGACTACGCCCGTGCCGATGACTGTCGAGGAGTTGAGCGGTCTCGTCGAGAGCGGGCAGATCGACACAGTTGTCATCGCCCTCACCGACATGCAGGGGCGGTTGCAGGGCAAGCGCTGCGGCGCGCGGTACTTCCTCGAAGAGGTCCTGGCCCACGACGCCGAGGCGTGCAACTACCTCCTCGCCGTCGACGTCGACATGAACACGGTCGACGGGTATGCCATGTCGTCATGGGAGCGCGGGTACGGCGACTTCGTCCTCAAGCCCGACCTCGACACCCTGCGCCTTCTCCCCTGGAACCCCGGCTCGGCGCTGGTGCTCTGCGATCTCGCCTGGGAGGACGGGAGCCCCGTCGATGCGTCCCCCCGGCAGATCCTGCGTCGCCAGATCGGCCGGCTGGCCGAGCGGGGCCTCGTTCCCTACGTCGGCACCGAGCTCGAGTTCATCACCTTCCGGGATACCTACGAGCAGGCCTGGGCGCGCGGGTACCGCGAGCTGACTCCGACCAACGACTACAACGTCGACTACTCGCTGATCGGAACCGGGCGAATCGAGCATCTTCTGCGCCGTATCCGCAACGAGATGACGGGCGCCGGGATGTACGTGGAATCGGCGAAAGGCGAGTGCAACCTCGGTCAGCACGAGATCGCCTTCCGTTTCGCAGACGCCCTCAACACGTGCGATCAGCACAGCATCTACAAGACCGGCGCCAAGGAGATCGCCGCCCAGGAAGGGATGAGCCTCACCTTCATGGCCAAGTTCAACGAGCGTGAGGGCAACTCTTGCCACATCCACATCAGCCTGCGATCGGCAGAGGGCGGGTCAGTGCTTGCTGGTGACGAAGAGTTCGGTTTCTCCTCCCTGATGCAGCACTTCCTGGCCGGTCAGTTGGCGTGTCTTCGAGAGCTCACCTACTTCTTCGCGCCGAACATCAACTCCTACAAGCGCTACGTGGAGGGCAGTTTTGCGCCCACCGCCGTGGCCTGGGGCCGGGACAACCGCACGTGCGCCCTAAGAGTCGTGGGGCACGGGGCTTCCCTCCGGGTGGAGAACCGCGTCCCCGGCGGGGACGTGAACCCGTATCTGGCGGTGGCGGCGCTCATCGCGGCCGGCCTGCACGGCATCGAAAACGAGCTGGCCCTGGAGCCCGAGTTCACCGGGAACGCCTACGACTCCCAGCAGCCGCGGGTCCCGGAGCGCCTCGAGCTGGCGATGGAGCTCCTGCAGGACAGCAAGATGGCCCTTGCCGCCTTCGAGCGGCCCGTGATCGACCACTACCTCAACGCCGCCCGGATCGAGCTCCAGGCCTTCGGGCGGGCGGTGACCGACTGGGAGCGGTTCCGTGCCTTTGAGCGCCTCTAGCCGCCGCGGGCAGCACCGACCATGACGGCCGCGCTCACCGACGTCATCAACCCCGCCACCGAGGAGGTCGTGGACAGGGTGCCGCAGGTCTCGGCGCAGGAGGCCGACGCCGCGATTGTGGCCGCCCGGCGCGCATTCGAGACATGGCGCTCGGTGTCGCCGGGAGACCGCGGTCGCCTCTTGCGCTGCTTCGCCGAGGCGGTCGACGCCAACATTGAGGAGCTCGCCCTTCTCGAGGTGGCCAATTCGGGCCACACCATCACCAACGCCCGGTGGGAGGCGGGCAATGTCCGCGACGTGCTGCAGTACTACGCCGCCAGTCCTGAGCGTCTGTGCGGACGGCAGATCCCTGTCCCGGGCGGTGTCGACCTCACGTTCAAGGAACCGCTGGGTGTCGTCGGTGTCATCGTGCCGTGGAACTTCCCGATGCCGATCGCCGGCTGGGGCTTTGCACCGGCCCTGGCGGCGGGCAACACGGTGGTGTTGAAGCCGGCCGAGCGGACCCCGTTGACGGCCATCCGCCTTGGCCAAATCGCCCTCGAGGCTGGGCTGCCGGAAGGAGTGTTCACCGTTCTGCCCGGGAAGGGCTCGATCGTCGGCGAGCGATTCATCGCCCACCCCGCCGTGCGCAAGCTGGTGTTCACCGGATCGACAGCGGTGGGCAAGCACGTCATGGCCGGCTGCGCCGACCAAGTGAAGAGGGTGACCTTGGAACTCGGGGGCAAGAGCGCCAATGTGGTGTTCGCCGACGCCGATCTCGAGCAAGCGGCCGCCCAGGCCCCCTACGCAGTGTTCGACAATGCCGGCCAGGACTGCTGCGCCCGCTCCCGGATCCTGGTGGAGCGTCGCGCCCAGGATCGGTTCCTCGAGCTGTTCGAGCCGGCCGTCAAGGCGGTGCGCGTCGAAGACCCTCGGCAGGATTCGAGCGAGATGGGACCGCTCATCTCGGACGAACAGCGATCAGTCGTGGCGTCCTTCGTGCCTGACGACGCCCCGGTCGCGTTCCGCGGCAGCTGCCCCTCCGGGCCTGGCTACTGGTATCCGCCCACGGTGCTGGCCCCGGTCCGGCCCAGCGATCGCGCCTTCCGCGAGGAGATTTTCGGGCCCGTCGTCGTGGTCGTCCCCTTCGAGGACGAAGCCGACGCCGTCCGCATCGCCAATGACAGCGAGTATGGCCTGTCCGGATCGATCTGGACTCGCGACGTCGGGCGGGCACTGCGCGTCGCGCGCGCCATAGAGACCGGGACACTGTCGGTGAACTCCCACTCCTCCGTGCGGTATTGGACGCCCTTCGGTGGGTTCAAGCAGTCTGGACTCGGGCGGGAGCTCGGGCCCGACGCTCTGGACGCGTTCACGGACACAAAGAACGTCTTCATCTCCACGGCAGAGTGACAATTATGAGCGAGGCCTCATCGCCTCGCCTCGGAGGGCGCCCGCGGATGCCAGCATACGGGGCAAACACGTCGCCAAGGAGGCCATATGGGCAGGTTGGATGGAAAGGTGGCCCTCATCACCGGGGCCGGGAGCGGCATGGGGGCGGTGGCCGCCCGCCTATTCGCCAACGAAGGAGCGGCCGTCGTTGTCGCCGATGCCGTTGAAGCCGGGGGAGTGGCGACCGCTGAGGGAATCCAGGCCGCGGGCGGACGCGCCATCTTCGTGCAGGTGGACGTCACTCGGTCAGAGCAGGTGGCAACCATGGTCGGTCGCGGCGTCGAGGCATTCGGCGGACTCCACGTCCTCTACAACAATGCCGGCATCTTTCCGAGCGACGACGGAGGAGCCCTTGACACCCCCGAGGACACGTGGGACCGCGTCGTCGCCGTTAACTTGAAAGGGGTGTGGTTGTGCTGCCGCCACGGTATCCCGGCCATGCTGGCGTCCGGCGGGGGATCGATCATCAACGTGGCGTCCTTCGTCGCTTTCATGGGAGCGGCGACGGCCCAGATCGCCTATACGGCCAGCAAGGGCGGCGTGTTGTCGATGACCAGGGAGATCGCCGTCGAGTTCGCCCGCAAGGGCATCCGGGCCAACGCGTTGTGCCCCGGCCCCATCGAAACCCCCTTGCTGGCCGAACTCATGAGCGATCCCGCCCGGCGAGCGCGGCGGATGGTCCACATACCTGTCGGCCGGCTGGGTCGGGCCGAGGAGATCGCGCAGGCCGCCCTGTTCCTCGCTTCGGACGAATCGTCGTTGATGACCGGCGCGTCCCTAGTCGTAGACGGCGGCATTACGGCGGCTTACGTCACACCTGAGGAGTGAACGAGCAGAACCTGGGCGTTGATACCCGCGAGGGGCCTACACACAGGACTACCGCTACCATCGCCGCCGGCACATACGGAATCGAGGCCGGAATCAAAAGGAAATGACGGCACTCATCGCCGTGACGGGCCGCGTCATTCCGGCCGGAGAGATCGGTCGCTGGCACGCTCCGGCACTGGCCGTACCCCGGCCGTATCTGGACGCCCTCGAGCGAGCCGGCGGTCGCGCCGCTGTCCTCGCTCGATCACCGCTGCCCGGAGCGGGCAAAGGCGACATCCTGGCCGGATTCGACGGCGTGCTCTTGACCGGTGGCGGCGACATCGACCCGGCCCGATACGGTGCCGTCCCGGTGCCAGAGATCTACGGCGTCGATGCTGAAGCCGATGCATTCGAGCTCGGTCTCGTACATGCCGCCATCTCCGCCGGGCTGCCGGTGCTCGGCATCTGCCGAGGTCTCCAGGTTTTGAATGTGGCGTTGGGCGGAACGCTGGATCAGCACATCGTGGGGCGGCCTGGTCGGGAGGACCACGGCCGGCCGGGTGGGGAAGAGGTGGTGCACTCCGTGATGGTCGAACGCGGGTCTCGCTTGGCGAGCGCGTTGGGCGCGACCGAGGTGATGGGCTCGTGTCACCACCACCAAGCCGTCGAGCAGGTCGGCGGCGGTTTGAAGGTTAGCGCCAGGACGCCCGAGGGCATTGTGGAGGGTCTGGAGTTAGAAGGAGAGCCGTGGGTCGTGGCGGTGCAATGGCACCCGGAGGACACGGCCGGATCCGACGCGACCCAGCAGCAGCTCTTCTCGTCGTTTGTCGCCGCCACGTGAACCGCCGGCGACAGATCGCCGTCATCGACGACGGGACGTGCTCGAGCTCGGCAGCCACAACGAGCTCATCGCCCTCGGGGGCGTCTACGCCGAGATGTACGCGACGTGGCAGCACCACATGAACCCGAGCGTGCACCAGCAGGTCTAGCGGGCGTCGACGCGGACTCGGACCGGCCCACCGTCGGGGTCGACCTGTGCCATCCAGTCACCCGGTATCCGATGCGAGCGGTTGGGCACCGCACGCGCCAGGCGGTGACGGGCGAGCCGACGCGTTCCTTGCTCGATGACAATCACCGGTCGCGCCAGGAACGCGTCGGACCGCACGATGACCCTCCCGACCGCGCCGAGCTCGGGGGTGACAACGCCCGGCGACACCCATTGCAGCGGCGCCTCGACGACCACGGGCACCCGCCGACGGGTCGCGCCGGGCCCGCCGAGCCACGCGGCCACCGCCGCACCGACCCGCCGGGCGCGCCGCGCAGCCACGTCGGCAGTCTCCCCAGGGTGGACGAGGTTGCCGGCGGCCCATACGCCCGCAGCGCTGGTGTGTCCGAGCTGGTCGACTTCGGGCCCGCCGGATGCCCGTACCATCGTGAGGCCGGCCCGTCGGGCGAGCTCGTGATCGGGGATCCAGTTGCCGGTGAATACGACGGTGTCGACGTCGACCACGCGCGTCGCGCCGGATCGGAGCTCGGTGAGCTCGACCGCCTCCACCCGGTCCCGACCCCTGATGGCGCTGACGGCCGTGCCGGTCCACAGCGGCACACGCAGACCGACTGCGGCGGTGGCGGCGAACACGGCGACGGTCTGGTGGCGATCGAGCGCCGTGACCATGCCGACCGTGCGGACACCCGCGTCGCGCAGGGTGAGGATCGCCGAGTACGAGACGTGTTCGGCTCCGACGACGAGGGCGCGGCTGCCCACGTCGAGGTGGTGGATGTGCACGCGCTGCTGCAGCTCGCCGGTGGTCAACACGCCCGCCGGGCGGTCGCCCGGAACGAGGCGTGCCGTCCGGGGGCGCTCCCTGGCGCCGGTCGCGAGGATGATGGCTCGCGCCCGCACGGTGCGGACGCTCCCGGGACCGGTGAGCTGCGCCTCGCCGGGTGCTGACCATCCGGTGGCCATGGTGGCCGTGACGACGTCCACACCGAGCGCCGTCGCCCGCTCGACGATGCGGCGTGCGTACGCCGGTCCGGTCATCAGCCGGTGGAGATCACGGATGCCGAAGCCGGTGTGGCTGCTGTGGCGGGGCACACCACCGGCGGTGTCGTCGCGCTCGACGACCATCACGCGGCCTCCGGACACGCGGCGGACGACGGCGGCGGCGGCGAGGCCCGCAGGCCCACCGCCGACGACGAGGACGTCGACGTTGTCGTCGGGACTCACCGGTCGGGACTCACCCGGTCGGTGCCCGCCGGTCGGTGCTCGCCGCGAGTAGCGACGCCACGTGCGCCCCGCAGTAGAAGGCCTGGCAGCGTCCGTTGGTGGCCCGGGTCCGCCGGCGCAGACCGGCGAGGTCGAGCGCCGGGAGGGGGCCGGACAGGGCGTCGCGGATCTCGCCTTCGGTGACTCGCTCGCAGAAGCACACGATGTGCCCGTAAGCCGGGTCGCCGGCCACGAGGTCGGCGCGTTGATACGGGCGGACGGCGCACTCACCGAGCTCGCGCAGGCACGGGACGGCGGGCTCCTCGTCACGCGCCACCAGGGACAGGCCGCTGTCAGCCAGCTGTGCGGCGACGTGTTCGGCGATGGCGAGCGACGCGGTGAGCCCCGTCGACCGGATGCCGCCGACGCACGCGTACCGCTCGGCGGGATGCACCGCGATCTGGTAGTCGCGATGCTCCGTGGCGGCGCGGACCCCGGCGTACATCGCGGTCACCTCTTCGTCCCCGAGTTCCGGCACGATTCGGCGACCGGCGTCGAGGAGGGCGGCGAGCCCCTCAGCCGTCGTGGCCGTGTCCGACCGGTCAGCGACGTCCTCCGCCGTCGGCCCCAGCAGGACGTTGCCGTACACGGTCGGAGCGACGAGGACGCCTTTGGTCCGAGCCGTCGGCACCGGGAGGAGGATCGAGCGGATGAGCGAACGCGCCAGCTTGTCGAACACGATGAGCTGGCCCCGGCGCGGCGTGATCGTGAAGGCGTCGTGCCCGAACCAGCGGTCGACGACATCCGACGAGAGCCCGGCGGCGTTGACCACCCAACGGGCGTGGACAGCGCCGGAGCTGGTGGCGAGCGTCCAGTGCTCGTCCCCTGCGGCGACGGCGTTGACGGTCGTTCCGAGACGGAACTCGAACCCTGCCCCCAGGGCTTCGATGGCGTAGGCCATGGTCGTGCTCCAGGGGCAGATGACCCATTCGTCGGGGATGGCGAGGGCGGCGATGGCTCCCGGGCCGAGGTGGGGCTCACGACGGCGCAACTCGTGAGCGTCGAGGCGGTACGCGGCGCCGTACCCGTTGCGTCGGGCCTTGTCGAGGATGGGGTCGAGCTGGGCCGCCTGCGCCGCGTCCCACGCGACGAGCAACGCACCGGTGCGCTCGAGGGAGATCCCGGCCCGGCCGGCATAGGCTTCGAGCAGCTCGTGACCCCGTCGTACGAGGGCTGACTCGAGGCTCCCCGGCTCGGTGTCGAACCCGGTGTGCAGGATGGCGGTGTTGGCCTTGGACGTGCCGGCTCCTACGTCGTGGGCGCGGTCCACGACCACGCACGACACCCGGTAGCGGGCGAGCTCGCGTGCGAGCGCGCACCCGACGACGCCGGCGCCGACGATCGCCACGTCGTGCACGGTCATCGGGTCGCGCTCGGCCCGATTATCCTCGCCACCGCGTCCTCAAACCGGTCCAGGCGTTCGGCCGCATCGGCCGCGGTGACCTTGGGCTCGTAGACGGCGATGGGCGTCGTGGGCGCGATCGCGTCAGCGAGGGAGCTCACCAGTCCGCAGCCCAGCCGGGCGAGGGCGGCGAGGCCGAGCGCGGTGGCGTGGGCGGACGGCGCCACCTCTACGGGAAGCTGGAGCAGGTCGGCCTGCATCTGCGCCATCACCGACGACCGGATGAGCCCGCCGTCCACCTTGAGACGGGCGAGCGGTCGACCGAGATCGGCGGCGAGCGCCCGCACGAGGAGGGCAACCTGGGCGGCGATCCCCTCGACGGTGGCCCGCACCACGTGGGCCGGCTCGGTGCTCAGCCCGATCCCGCTGATCGTCGCCAGTGCGTCGGGCCGCCACCACGGGGCGCCCAGGCCGCACAGGGCCGGAACGACGTTCACCCCACCCGTGTCGGCGACGGATCCGGCGACCCGGTCCAGCTCCCCGGCGTGGGACAGCAGGCCCCAACGTCGCAACCAGGCCAGCGCCTCCCCTGCGGTGTAGACCTGCCCGTCGAGGCAGTAGGCGACCGCTCCGGCCGCCTCCCAGGCGACCGATGCGGCGAGGCCACCGCTCGAGCGTGGCGCGTGCGGGCCGGCGTTGGCCAGCAGGAACGCCCCGGTGCCGTAGGTGCACTTCGCGTCGCCGAGCTCAAGACAGCGCTCGCCCACGAGCGCGGCCTGCTGGTCGACGGCAAGACCGCTCACCATTGTCGTGGCGCCGAACTCATCGGTCTCGCCGATGACCTCGGCGCACGAGACGACGCGGGGGAGCTCCGCGGCGTCGAACCCGAAGGCGGCGCAGGCGGTCTCGGACCAGGCGCGGCGGTCGAGGTCGAGCAGCAGCGTCCGCGACGCGGTCGTGACGTCGGTGACGTAGGCCCCGGTGAGGCGGTGGAGCAGCCAGCTGTCGGTCGTCGTGATGACGCCGGCGTGGCCGACCCGTCGACGCAGCCAGGTCATCTTTGGCGCGGCGAAATAGGGGTCGAGGGGGAGTCCCGTGAGCGCCGTGAGCTCGGCGGCTGCGGACGCCAGCTCGGCGCACACGTCCGCAGCGCGGCGGTCCTGCCAGGACAACGCGGGGCCGAGCGCGGCGCCCGTGCGGCGGTCCCAGGCCAGGACCGTCTCCCCCTGGTTGGCGAAGCCGACCGCCGAGATCGCAACGTCGGCGGAGGCGACGGCCCGACGACCGGCTTCGAGCACGGAGGCCCACAGCTGCTCGGGGTCCTGTTCGATCCCCCCGTCGGGTGTCGGGCGAGGGGTGACGGCGGCCTCGGCCTCGGCGAGGACGGCGCCGTCGTCGGCCACGACCAGTGCCTTGGTTGCCGACGTGCCCTGGTCGATCGACAGGATCGTCACGTCCCGCCCTCCTCGTAGATGACCGCGGTCGGTCTGGGCCGGCCACTGTTATGTCGGATCCGACGATGCTGCCACCCTCCGGTTGGGGACGCGCTCCGGAGTCCATGATTCGCTAGACAATTGCTGCCTGATGGGGTCTAGACATTTCAGATTTGCGGGTGCTACCGTCTGGCCCGTCGCGGGGGGTCGCGGTCGCGGGTTACCCGTGAACACCAGAGGAGGACGAGAGTGTCTATTGCCCCTGAGCGTCAGGTGGTCGACGTCTCAACTCTGAACGAGGACGAGCGACGGCTCGCCGAGCTCGGCTATAAGCAGGAGCTGCACCGCTCCTGGTCCGGATTCTCCAACTTCGCCATCTCGTTCTCGATCATCTCGATCCTGGCCGGGTGCTTCACGAGCTTCAGCAGCGGCTGGAACGGTGGAGGACCCGCGGCCATCGCCTGGGGATGGCCGATCCTCGCCGCGCTCATCCTGTGCATTGGGTTGGTCATGGCCGAGCTGGTTTCTGCCTACCCGACCTCTGGGGGGATCTACTGGTGGGCTTCGAAGCTCGGCGGCGTCAAAGCCGGCTACTACACCGGTTGGTTGAATCTCATCGGCCTCGTCGCCATCACCGCCTCCGTCGCCTACGGGTGCGCCCTGTTCTTCGACCTTACGCTCGGCTTCTTCTCCACGAGTTACCACTCGGGTCACCTGAACACGATCTTTCTGTACTTCCTGGTGATCCTCGTCTTGGCGTCGCTGGTCAACATCTTTTCGAGCCACCTTCTGGCGATCATCAACAACGTCAGCGTGTGGTGGCACGTGTTCGGCGCGGCCGCCGTGGTCCTGATCCTGATCTTCCTCCCGCACCACCACGCGAGTGTCTCGTCGGTGTTCACCCACACGGTTAACAACACCGGCTTCTTCGGCGGGAAGACGGGCGGCTTCGGGTTCATCATCGTCGTCCTGCCCCTCTCCGCGCTCCTCACCCAGTACACGATCACCGGCTACGACGCGTCCGCGCACCTGTCCGAGGAGACCAAGCAGGCGGCCAACGGGGCGGCGCGGGGCATGTGGCAATCGATCTTCTACTCGGCCATCGGCGGGTGGATCCTGCTCCTGGCGTTCCTCTTTGCGGTCCAGGATCAGGGCAAGGTGACCGCCGGCGGAGGCGGGGTCTCGGTGATCTTCGCTCAGGCCCTTACGCAGAAGTGGGGCGGGATCGTGCTGTTGATCGCCACGGCCGGGCAGCTGTTCTGCACGGTGGCGTGCATGACCAGCACCACCCGGATGCTCTTCGCCTTCAGCCGTGACCGCGCCGTCCCCGGTCACCAGCTCTGGAGGCGCCTCACGTCGAAGGGCGTCCCGCTCTACGGCGTGATCTTGACAGCTGTGGTCTCGGCGTTGATCACCCTGCCCGCCCTCCTCAAGGTCAACGTCAACGGCGCTCCCACCCCCGTCGCGTTCTACGCGGTGGTGTCCATCGGCGTCATCGGCCTCTACTGGTGCTTCTCCATCCCGATCTGGCAGCGCTTGCGAATGGGGAGCACCTTCGTTGCCGGCGAGTGGAACCTCGGACCGAAGTACAAGGTTCTGGCATGGTTCGCCCTTTTCGACGTCGCGCTTGTCACGGTCGTCGCGTTCATGCCCACATCGAACCTGGGCGCACCGTGGTACAACGGGTTCGGCTGGCGGTACGTCAACTACACCATCCTGGTCGTGCCCGCCGCCATGCTAGGCCTCTGGGTGTACTGGCACGCGTCGGTGAAGAACTGGTTCACCGGGCCGACGCACACCATCGAGCTAGCCCCCGAGGCGACGTCGTCGAGCTCATCAACGTAGGACCGGACCGCAAGGTGCAGGCAGCCTGCCCGGGTTGGCGCACAAGCACCGCAAATCTGCCGATCCGAGACCGACCGGGATGAGCACCGCTCACCGCCGTGGTGCTCGGCAGCAACGCCTACAAGGTCGTACACCTCGCAGACCGGGCTGTGCTGATCGTCCGCTGAGCGATCGGGCGCGGCGTGAGCGACCTGTCCCGTCCACCCTACCGGGCGTTCGCCGCGAGGCGGGGCTCGACGGTCAGAGCCGGGCCGATCCCCGTACGGAGCCAGATCCTTATCCGATCGGGTCGGAACAGGTCCCGAGCGAACTCCACGGGTAGGCCGGCGTTGGTGAAGGCCGTCCGCTCGATCAACATCAGCGGCGTCGAGACCTCGGTCCGTAAGAGCACCGCCTCGTGCGGCCGGGCGATGACCGGCTCCAGCGCCTCGACGGCGTGGGCCGGCCGTAGCCCGTAGACCCGCTCGAGGAGCCCGTAGAGCGAACCCGTCAGGCGCTGGGACAGCAGATCGGGGAAGGGCTCGAACGGGAAGTAGGACTGCTCGAGGGCGAGCGGCTCCCGTCGCGCCGTGCGCACCCGCACGATCTCGTGAACCTGGGCGCCGCGCCGGACGGCGAGTGCCCGCGCCACGGTGGCGTTGGCCGCGACGGTCTCCGCCGAGACCACGCGCGCGCCGGCACGGAGGTGCGCGCGCCGCATCTGCTCCGTGAAGCCGGCCAGGCCCGTCAGATCGCAGTCGATCCGAGGCTCGCGGACGAACGTCCCGCCCCTCCGTCCGGTCTTGCGCTCCAGCGCGCCATGGGCTTCCAGCGTCGAGAGGGCCTGGCGGAGCGTCATGCGACTGACTCCGAGCAGGGCGGCGAACTGGTCCTCTCGCGGAAGACGGTCGCCCGGGACGAGGTCGCCGCGACCGATTAGATCGGTCAGCCAGCGCGCGATCGATACGTGCACCGGCGACCCGTTCACGGCGTTCAGGTCGGGTGAGCTCGACAGCCATGGGGGCCGGCGGGGTGGGACGCTCACGTCCCCGGATGCTAGACGCGATTCTGTCTAGACCTTGTTGCCACCAGAGTCGTCGGTTACGGTGGACACGCGGTAGTGCGATCGGGAGCGGAAGTCCTCCCGGGTGGGTCGCACGGCTGCCGAGCCATCCGGGAGGGGGACGTGGGGGAAGAGTTGCCCAAGGGCGAGCCGTCCGCCCGTGATGCCGCTGCGAACGCGCGCCTCGTCGATCTCCTGGTCAAGGTCGACGCCTTCCGTGGACGGAAGTGCTCGATCACCGAGCTGGCCGGAGGCCTGACCAACAGGAACTACAAGGTCACCACCGACGAAGGTGCCTTTGTCCTCCGCGTGTCGTCCCCCCAGGCGGGTGCGCTCGCCGTGAACCGTGAGCACGAGTACAAGAACTCGGTCATCGCGGCGGCCTCCGGAGTCGGCGCGCCGGTGGTCGACTACCTCCCCGATGACGGGGCGATGGTGGTCGGATTCCTGGAGGGCACGACGTTCACCGACGACAGCTTCCAGATCCCGGGCAACATCGAGCGCGTCGCCAGCGCGTGCCGAGTCCTGCACGACGGGCCGAAGTTCGTCAACGACTTCGACATGTTTGAGATCCAGCGGCGGTATCTGGCGCTCGTGCTTGAAGACGGTTACCGCCTTCCGGCCGCCTACCTTGACTTCACCGACGAGGTCGCCAAGGTGCGGAGCGCCTTGTCCATGCGCCCGGACGAGACCGTCGCCTGCAACAACGATCTCCTCGCGGGGAACTTCATCGACACGGGTGAGTGGATCTACCTGATCGACTACGAGTACGCCGGTAACAACGATGCCTGCTTCGAGCTCGGCAACATCTGGAGCGAATGCCACCTGACACGGGAGCAGCTCGAGGAGCTGGTCACCTGTTACTACGGTCGACGGCTGACCAACAAGATCGCACGCGCGCGGTTGTACGGATTGATGTCCCAGTACGGGTGGACCCTCTGGGCCTCGATCCAGGATGCGACGAGCGACATCGACTTCGACTTCTGGACATGGGGTCTCGAGAAGTATGACAGGGCTGTCGAGACATTCCGAAGTCCCGAGCTGGCGCAGCTGATCGAGCTCGCGCAACGCGCTGATTGACGTTCCGAAGGTCGACGGAGGAGAGCTAATGACGACACCGGTGGAACTGCCGAGTCGAGCCGAGATCGTGGTCATCGGAGGTGGCGTCATCGGCGCGAGCGTCGCCTATCACCTGACCAAGCTCGGCCGCGCTGACGTCGTGCTGCTGGAGCAGGGGCAGCTTTCCGGCGGGACGACGTGGCACGCCGCGGGTCTCGTCGGACAACTTCGCGCTACCGAGAGCGGCACTCGGCTGGTGCAGTACTCCGCTCGGCTCTACAGCGAGTTAGAGGGCGAGACCGGGCTGGCCACGGGCTTTAAGCGTTGCGGAGGCGTCACGGTCGCGAGAACCCGCGACCGGATGATCCAGCTCCAGAGGACGGCGGCAACCGCTGAGGCCTTCGACCTGGAGTGCGAGCTCATCAGCCCGAAGCGGGCCCAGGAGCTCTATCCCGTCCTGTCCATCGGGGATCTCGTCGGCGCGATCTGGCTCCCCGGTGACGCCACGGCCAACCCGGTCGACGTGACCGGCTCACTCGTTCGCGGGGCGCGCAACCGTGGCGCGCGGGTCATCGAGCGGACCAGAGTCACTGCCATCTCGACCGACGGGCGGCGGGTGACAGGCGTCGTGACCGATCGCGGCCCGATCGAGACAGAGACAGTGGTGAACTGCGCGGGCCAGTGGGCCAAGGCGGTCGGTCGGTTGGCCGGCGTCAACGTCCCCCTTCACTCGGCAGAGCACTTCTACGCCGTGACAGAGCAGATCGACGGCGTATACCCGAGCCTCCCCATCCTGCGCGATCCCGACGGCTACACCTACTTCAAGGAGGAGGTCGGTGGACTGGTGGTCGGTGGGTTCGAACCGAACGCGAAGCCGTGGGTAGCTCCCGACCGGCTGCCCTACCCCTTCGAGTTTCAGCTCCTCGAAGAGGACTGGGAGCACTTCGCGGTGCTGATGGAGAGCGCCCTCGTCCGGATCCCCGCGCTGCACCACACCGGCATCAAGAAGCTCTACAACGGACCGGAGAGCTTTACGCCCGACAACCAGTTCATCCTCGGCGAGGCGCCCGAACTGCAGAACTTCTTCGTCGGGGCCGGCTTCAACTCGGTCGGCATCGCGTCCGCGGGCGGAGCCGGGCGTGCCCTGGCCGAGTGGATCGTCGACGGGTCCCCCACGAGCGATCTCATCGCGGTCGACATCAGGCGGTTCGCCGCCTTCAACGGCAACAACCAGTGGCTGCACGACCGGGTGGCCGAGGTCCTCGGACTGCACTATGAGATCCCGTGGCCGAACCGGGAGCTGACCACGGCTCGACCGTTCCGCCGTTCACCCGCATACCACCTGCTCGCGGCGGCCGGCGCGCAATTCGGCTCGAAGATGGGATGGGAGCGCGCCAACGTGTTCGCGCCCATTGGTCACGAACCGGTGCTCGAGTACACCTGGGGGAAGCCGAACTGGCTTGCGTGGTCGGCCCACGAACAGCGACAGACCCGCAACGGTGTCGCCCTGTTCGACCAGACGTCGTTCGGCAAGCTCCTGATCACCGGACGCGATGCCGAGGAGCTGCTCCAGTGGCTGTGCGCGGCGGACGTGGCCGTCGCCACGGGTCGGTCGGTGTACACAGGCATGCTCAACGACCGAGGGGGATACGAGGCCGACGTCACTGTCACGAGGCTCGCCTACGACCGTTACCTGCTCGTGACCAGCTCGGCGTCGGCCCGGCGCGATCTGTCGTGGATCGAGCGGCACACGTTGCCCGATCTGCACGCCGCCGTGGTTGACGTCTCCTCCGCGTATGCCGTCTACGGCGTCATGGGCCCCCGGTCCCGCGAGCTCCTCCAATGCCTGACCCGTGCCGACCTCTCGAACGGCGCGTTCCCTTTCTCCAGCAGCCAGGAGATCGACCTGGGCTACTCCACGGTGCGGGCGATCAGGATTACCTACGTCGGTGAGCTCGGTTGGGAGCTCTACGTGCCGTGCGAGTTCGCCGTCGGTGTGTACGAACGCCTAATGGACGCCGGCTCTGACCTCGGCCTCGTCAACGCCGGGTACTACACCATCAACTCACTCCGCCTCGACAAGGGCTACCGGGCGTTCGGATCCGATCTCACCCCGGACTACAACCCCGTGGAGGCCGGACTCACCTTCGCCTGCAAGCTGAAGTCGTCGACGCCGTTCCTTGGTCGCGAGGCTGTCGAGAAGGTCGTTGCGGACGGCCCCCGGCGCAGGCTCGTCTCGTTCCGGCTCGAGGATCCCGACGCCATGATGTGGGGTGGCGAGCTCGTCCTCCGCGACGACCTTGCCGTCGGCCAGGTCACGTCAGCGGCCTGGTCGGACACGCTGGGGACCTGCGTCGGCCTCGCCTACGTATGGCGGCGCGACCGCAGCCCCGTCGATGCCGGCTACATCACGGCCGGGTCCTACGCGGTCAACGTCGGCGGTCGGACCTTTCCAGCCTCGGTGACCCTGCGACCCCTGGTCGACCCGTCGAACCACAAGATCAAGGCCTGACCGCTTACTTGAACCAGATGCGCTGGTACTCGCGGCTCTGGGGGTGGAGCAGCAGCACGATGAGGATGATCTCGAAGGCAAGGCCGATCACGTTGAGGCCCAAAATTCCGGCCAGTGACAGCAGGAGCGGTCCGAAGGCACCGGCTATGCCGAGCCCGTAGCCCCACTTCTTCTCGTTGGCGATGCCGTAGCCGCCGGCGATCTGGGCCGCGCCCACCAGCACGAGGGGCAGAAAGCCAATGCCGAAGAGGATATTGAGGACCCCGTCGATGTAGAGGAGGATCACTCCGTTGACCAATGTCTGCGGTTGACTCCGGTTGAGCCACTGCGCGTTTCCCATGCCTACCAGTGTGTCAGTTACCGGCCCTTACGTGCCGCCAGCTGCCCACAAGCGGCGTCGATCTCGGTTCCCCGGTTGCGACGAACGGTGGCGTTTACGCCGAGCGTGATCAGACGATCCCGAAAGGCGCGCACCCCTTCGGGCGGCGTCCCCAGAGTGGGCCAGCCGGGAGTGCGGTTCAGGGGGATGAGGTTGACATGGGCCCTCAGTGGTCGAGCAAAAGCGGCCAGCTCTCGCACGTCTGAGAGCCGGTCGTTGGTCCCTTCCATCAGGGCCCATTCGAGGGACAGGCGCCGGCCCGTGGTGGCCACGTAGTAGTGGCAGGCGTCGGCGAGGGTAGCGAGCGGCCAGCGGCGATTGATCGGGACCAGTTCGTCTCGAAGCGCATCATTGGCAGCATGAAGCGACACCGCCAGATTCACCGGTAGATCCTCGCCGGCCATGCGCCTGATACCGGGAACCAAACCGACGGTGGAGAGGGTCAGGTGCCGGGCCGAGAGCCCGAGGCTTCCGTGGAGCCGGCGGATGGCCGACCAGACGCGGTCGTAGTTGGCGAGAGGCTCGCCCATCCCCATAAAAACCACGTTGCTCAGGCGGCGACCGCTGGCGCGGGCCGCTCGCACCGCCACGACGACCTGTTCCACGATCTCCCCGGCACTGAGATGGCGGGTGAACCCGGCCTGCCCGGTGGCGCAGAAACCGCAACCCATGGCGCAACCGGCCTGGGTGGACACGCACACCGTGGAGCGGTCCCGGTAGTGCATCAACACGGTCTCGATGCCTACGCCGTCGGCCAGCGACCACAGCCATTTCACCGTCTCGCCCCCCTCCGAGACGGACTCGGCCGACAGGGTCAACGACGGCTGCAAAGCCGGGGCGTCACTCAGACGGCGACGCAACCCCGCCGGAAGATCGGTCATCTCCTCCGGGAGCAGCACGCGGCGGTACAGGCCATCCCAGAGCTGCTGAACCCGGTAGGCCGGCTCGTCGTCGAGCAGGACGGCTAGTTGCTCCCGGTCAAGGTCATACCGGCCAGCCACCACTGCATCGTAGGGCCACCGAGGGGGTAGGGTCAGACCGTGAGCGTCGCAGTGGAGACCGCGCCCGAACACCATCACCGCGATATCCAGGGAGGGGCGGCTCGGGCCGCCGTCTTCGGCATCAGTGACGGGCTGACCACGAACGTCTCGATGATCCTGGGTGTGGCCGGAGCGACGACGGGACCGTCATTTGTGCGCCTGGCCGGTCTGGCCGGCCTGGTCGGCGGGGCGTTCTCTATGGCGGCGGGGGAGTACGTCTCGATGCGCGCCCAGACCGAACTGCTGCAGCGCGAGATCGAAATCGAGCGCCTGGAGCTCAGCCGGCATCCCGAGAAGGAGCGCGTCGAACTTGCCACCCTTTTCCGCAGCCGAGGCATCGAGGAGGCGGTCGCCAACGAGATGGCCAGCGAGCTGATGCGGAATCCCGAGCTCGCCCTGGAAACGCATACCCGAGAGGAACTCGGGGTCCGGCCCGACCAGCTTGGCTCACCGTGGCAGGCGGCCGTGTCCTCATTCCTTGCCTTTTCGGTCGGGGCGGTCGTGCCCCTGATGCCCTGGTTCTTCAGCCGGGGCAACGGCGCCGTCCTGGCGTCGATCGTGCTTGGCGCCATCGCCGCCCTGGCCGTGGGCGCCGGCCTTTCCCGGTTCACGGGCCGGTCCGCCCTCCGCTCCGCGCTGCGCCAGCTGTCCATCGCCGCGCTGGCCTCAGGGGTGACCTACCTCATCGGCAGCCTGGTGGGCGTGAGCGGCACCGCGTAGCGCCGGCGCGGCACTAGCTCGGGGGTGCGGCTGGGACATCTCCCACGTACGCCCGGTCCACGTGATCGGTGCTGAAGCCGAGCGCCTCATAGAGGTGGACGGCCGTGACGTTGGCGGCATCGACGTACAGCATGCCTACCATGAGGCCCTTGTCGGTCAGCCAGGACAGACCAGCCAACACGAGCTGTCGTCCCAGCCCGAGCCCCTGGAAGTCCGGGTCGACGGCGACGACGTAAATCTCGCCGAGGGGAGGGTCATGTTCGGCGTGGACCTTGGTCCAGCAAAAGCCGGCCACGCGACCACCCCGCTCGTGAAGGAGGAACCCCGCCGGGTCGAACCAAGGTTCTGCCTCGCGGCGGTGCAGCGTGTTGAGGTCCCAACCTCCCTGCTCCGGGTGCCAGAGGAAGGCCCGATTGTTGACGACCAGCCACGCCTCGTCGTCCTGTCCCGGCACGAATGGGCGGGTATCCAGGCTCCACGGCTCACCGACCGGCAACGAGCGGCGCATCTGGAGGAGGTCGCGGCCCCGGATCAGCCCGCTGCGGCCGGCGATGTCGTCGTGGTCGGCCGTGGGCTTGGGAACCCAGAGATGCACGTGACCCCCGCCCTCGGCGGCCACGACGCGAAGGGCGGCCGCAACCAGTTCCCGGCCGATGGGATTGCCTTCGGCGCGGTGGTGGGGATCCACCACGAACTCGAGTGCCCAGCTGCCAACGCCCCGGGTGAGTTGGGCGTAGCCCACCGGATGGTCGTGCTCGGGCTCCCAAGCGACCAACCCGGCAAAGCCCTGCCGGCCCCCTTGGACCAGGTCGACCCACTGATGGTCCCCGAGAGGCTGGTGGTTGTCAGCGGCGGCGGCGACGTCGAGCAAACCGGAGACGGCGGCTATGTCGCCCTTGCCCATCTGCCGTTTGACGTCGACCCGCATTCGGTCAACCTATCCTGCGCCGCTATGGCGACGAGGAAGCCCAGGACCCCCCGGGGTCGAGCCAGGGAGACAGCCGCCCGGCTGGCCGTCGAGTACCCGGGCCCGGCCAAGGAGCTGTGTGCGCTGCGCCACGACGGACCATTCCAGTTGCTGGTGGCGACGATCCTGTCTGCGCAGACCACCGACGAGCGGGTGAACATGGTGACGCCGACCCTCTTCACCAAGTATCCGACCCCCGCCGATCTGGCCGCGGCCGATCCGGGGGAGCTGGAGCAGATCATTCACTCCACCGGCTTCTTCCGGGCCAAGACCCGCAGCCTGACTGGCATGGCGAAGGGCATCGAGGACCGTTTCGGGGGCCAGGTTCCCACCCGGATCGAAGACCTCATCACCCTGCCGGGCGTGGGCCGCAAGACGGCCAACGTGGTGCGCAGCGTGGCCATGGATCTCCCCGGCCTGCCGGTGGACACCCACGTGGGCCGGCTTAGCCGGCGGCTCGGCCTGACCAAGGAGACGGACCCCGTCAAGGTCGAGTTTGACCTGAACGCCCTGCTCCCGGCTCGGGAGTGGGGCGCCTTCAGCCTGCGACTGATCCTTCACGGCCGGCGCGTGTGCTTCTCCCGCAAGCCCAACTGCGCTGACTGCGTGCTCAACGACTTCTGCCCCTCCGCCTTCCGAATAGGGACTGCGGTCTCCCCGAGTGCCCGCCCGCGCTCGCGACCCCCTTTGGCGGAGGGGACATAACGGCGTCTGGCACGAGTAGCGGAGTCTGGCGCTCCCAGCGGGCGGGTTTTTGGTCCGCTACGGGGGCCAGACTCCGCTAGGGGTGCCAGACGACGATTTGGGCGGGTTGCTCCGGGAGGTTGCGCCGGCGGTCGGGCAGGATGGGCGAGCGGGACGACGGGACGACGGGACGACGGCCGTCTGGGGCTAGATCGAGCGGGGCTTGGCGAAGACCTCGCGCACCAGGGGCTCGAAGTGGTCGAGGGGAAGGGTGTCGTAGTCGGGGTCGAAGCTGTTCTGGTCGTACGTGTCAGCAAACGTCTCCCCGAGCGAAAACCACGGCTCGCGGCGGTACTTCTCCCGGGCGTTCGGGTCGCCGCTGAAGTGGTGGTAGTAGTGCCGCCCCTGGAAGTCCTGGTGCGTCAGGATGACGGAAAAGATCTCGTCTGCGACGTATGGGCGCACGATCTCCGCCGCGATCCGCGGATGGTTCGGGATGCTGATGGCTTTCCCGATGTCGTGGCAGAGCGCGGCCACCACCATCTCCGTGTCGGCGCCGGCCCGCTCGGCGCGTGTCGCCGTCTGAAGGCTGTGCACGAGCTGGTCCACGGCAAAACCGACGGTGACGCCCTCGAGCGATTCCAGCAGGCCGAGCACCCGGCTGGCCACGTTCGGCTGGAACTCCATCGTCTCTTTGCCGATCGCCGCCCACTCCTCAGCGGTGGACTCGTCCATGCGCGTGAAGGTCATGCCCTATTGTCGTCCAGGGTCACGACGCAAGCGAGTCGAGGACGTCGCTGGCGGCGCGCGATCGATCGTCAGGCACATCCGACGGGAGATGGCCAGGGGACGGCGCGCCCAACGAGAATGCCAGTGCACCCGAGAGGGCCCGCAGCAGATCCCGGAGTTCCCTCGGCAACGGGAAGTACTCGTCCTCATCGGTGACCGTCACCGTCTCGACGCCCCGTCGCGGCGCGAGACGTGCGATGACGGCCCGCACCAGTTCCTCGGGGGCGGAGGCGCCGGCGGTGAGCCCGACGGTGCCCGAAAGGTTGTCAGGCAACTCGTCGGATTCGTTGATGCGAAACACCCGGGGGCAGCCGGCCGACCTGGCCACCCGCTCGAGGGCGAGGGTGTTCGAGGAGTTGGCCGAGCCGATGACCATCATCGCGTCCGCCCGGGTGGCGATGGCCTTCAGTGCCGACTGCCGGTTGGTGGTGGCGAAACACAGATCGCTGCGACCGGGAACCCACATCTCGGGAAAGCGGCGTTGGGCGGCGTCGAGCACGCCGTGCCATTCGTCGAGGCTGAGGGTGGTCTGGGCCAGGAACGCGACGGGCCCATCGGGCTGCTCGAGGGCGGCCACGTCGGCCTCGGTCTCGACCAGGCGGACGGACTCCGGGGCCACCGCCATCGTCCCTACCGCCTCGTCATGGCCCTTGTGACCGACGTAGACGATGGTGTAGCCCTTCCCGGCCCGGACCTTGACCTCGTGATGGACTTTGGTCACGAGTGGGCAGACGGCGTTAACCACCGCCCCGCCCCGGGCTCGGGCGGCTTCGACCACGTCGGGTGCCGAGCCGTGCGCGGAGAGCATCACCGGCGCCCCGGGGGGCACCTCGTCCACGGACTCCACGAAGATCACGCCGAGGCGGCGAAAGCGATCGACGATGAGCTGATTGTGGACGATCTCGTGGTAGCAGTACACGGGCGGCTCGAAGACGCGCACCATCCAGGACAGCGCTTTGATGGCCATCTCCACGCCCGCGCAGAACCCCCGGGGAGCGGCCAGGAGCACCAGATCGACGCTCGTGTCGGTCACACATCGAGGCTACCCGTATCCTGGGGGTATGCCGCTGCCTCGGGTAGTGGCCGTCACCCCCGGGTCGGCGGCCGCCCGGGCTGGCTTGCTCCCCGGGGATGAGATCGTTTCGATGGGTGGGCAGGTCCCCCGTGATGTCATCCAATACCGACTGCTCGCCGACGAGGCCGACCTCGACGTCGACGTGACGCGGGGCGGCCTGGCTCTGTCCTTGGTGGTGGGGAAAGGGGTGGGGGAACCTCTGGGCGTCGAAGTGTCTTCCGCCCTGTTCGATCAGGTCAGGACCTGCGACAACCACTGTGAGTTCTGTTTCATCTACCAGCTACCGAAGGGCCTCCGACCCAGTCTGTACGTGAAGGACGACGACTACCGGTTGTCGTTCCTGTACGGCAACTTCACGACCCTCACCCGGTTCACCGAGGCCGATCTGGAGCGGGTCGTCACCGAGGGTCTGTCGCCGCTGTGGGTCAGCATCCACTCCACCGACCCCGATCTCCGATCCCGGATGCTGCGCAACCGGCGGGGGGCAACCAGCCTGCGCTGGCTGCGGGCGCTGCTGGACCACGGGATCGAGATCCACGGTCAGGTGGTGGTCTGCCCCGGCATCAACGACGGTGCCGCCCTGGAGGACACGCTGGCGGGGGTTCTCGACATCTACCCGGAGCTGGCCACCGTGGCGGTCGTGCCGCTCGGCGTGAGCCGCTACACCACCGAGCCGAACATGCGGCCGCACACCCGGGCGGAAGCGGAGGCGGTGGTCGACACCGTGTCCCGATGGCAGGAGGTCTTCCTCTCTGTGCTCGGCCGGCGGGTGGTGTTCGTCGGCGACGAGTACCACTTGCTGGCGGGCCGGGAGTTCCCACCGCTCCAGGAATACGAAGGCTTGGCCCAGCACGAGAACGGCGTCGGCATGGCCCGTGCGTTCGAAGCCGCGCTGCTCGGTCGGACCGATGAGTCCATCGGAGTCCGCAGCGGATTCTTTCAGTCAGTGGACGGAGCGCCGCCCGAAGGGTACCGGGCGATCCGAGCCGCCGGAACGGCCAGACCGGACACCACCACGCCGGTGGCCATCGTGACCGGTGAGTACGGCGCGGCCGTACTTTCCCCCCTTATGGAGAAGCTGCCGCGTGCCGACATTCGAGTCATTGGCGTCGAAAACCAGTTCTTCGGCGGTAACACCGCCGTGGCCGGCCTGCTGACCGGGGCCGACGTGGCCCGTACGCTCGCGACGGAGCCCGAAGGGGAGCGCTACTTGCTGCCCGACGCCTGCTTGTCCAACGGTGTGTTCCTGGACGGCACGGCTCCCGCCGACCTGCCTCGCGCTGTTGAGATCATCCCGACGGATGGTCTGTCCCTTCGCCGGGCGCTGCTGCCGTGAGCGGAACCCGCCCCACCGTCGCCGTGGTCGGCCGTCCCAACGTGGGCAAGTCGACGCTGGTCAACCGCATCGTCGGCAAGCGGATCGCCATCGTCGAGGAGCAGCCGGGGGTCACCCGGGACCGCAAGGTGCTCGATGCCGACTGGAACGGTCGCGACTTCACGATCGTGGACACGGGTGGCTGGTCAGCTAGCGGCGACACGCTCGACCGCCAGGTGAGCCGCCAAGCCGAACGCGCCATCTCCCAAGCGGACGTCGTGCTCTTCGTCGTCGACGCCACGGTCGGGATCACCGAAGAAGACGACCGGGTGGCGACCATGCTCCGCCGAACAACCACCCCGGTTCTGCTGGTCGCCAACAAGGTCGACGGTGAGAACCGCGAGTCCGACGCCTGGGCCCTGACCCGGCTCGGGCTGGGCGACCCTCACTCGGTTTCCGCTCTGCACGGCCGCGGCACGGGTGACCTTCTCGACGAGGTGGTTGCCCTCCTGCCGGCCGAGAACGATCCGGAGACCGCCGCCGGCGCCGGCGACGACGGCCCTTTCTCCAAAGCGCCTGGCGTCGCCATCGCCGGACGCCCCAACGTCGGCAAGTCCACCCTCTTCAATCGCCTCATCGGCGACGAGCGTTCTATCGTCCACGACCTGCCAGGCACCACCCGCGACGCGGTGGACACAGTCGTGGAGACGCCGGACGGCCCCATCCGGTTCGTGGACACGGCCGGTCTGCGCCGCCGGGTGCGGGAGGCGGAGGGGGCCGAGTACTTCTCCCTGGTCCGAGCCCTCAAGGCCATCGACGAAGCCGACGCCGCCCTGCTGGTGATCGACGCCAGCGCAGGGGTGACCCATCAGGACCAGCGCCTGGCCGAGCGCATCGACGCGGCCGGCAGCCCGGTGGTCATCGTCGTCAACAAGTGGGAGACCCTCGATGCCGAGGGGCGGGCCGACATGACCAACCAGGTCGCCGACCGGCTGGCCTTCCTCGGCTACGCACCCATGCTGAAAATCAGCGCCCTTACCGGCATGGGCGTCCACAAACTGCTGCCCGCCCTCCAGACCGCCATCGAGGCCTACCACCGGCGCGTCCCCACCCGGGAGCTCAACAAGCTGATCCAGGAGGCTCAGGCCAACCACGCGTCTCCCGGTGGGCGGGTGCTGTACGCCACCCAGGGCGCGACGGACCCCCCGACCTTCACGCTGTTCACGACCCGTTCCTTGCCCGCCCCCTACATGCGCTACCTCGAGCGGCGCATCCGAGAGCACTTCGCCTTCGGCCCGACACCGTTGAAGTTTCGGGTCCGACGACGTAGTAGCTAGTCAGGCAGCTATGGTCAAATGAGCATGGTGGAACGCCCCTGGTTGGTGGTCGTTGCCCTTGGGTGTCTGGTCGCGGCCGTCGTGTGGTTCCGGTCGGCATTGCGCCTGCTGCGGGCCGCCCGCCGGATCGAGGCCGAGACGAACGCCCACGAGGCCGCCGCTCTGGCCCGCACCGGGTTCATCAAGGACCTCCATGCCGTGCTCCTGTACGCGGCCGTGGCCGCCGGCCTGGCCGTGGCCAGCTTCGGCCACACTCCGCCGCTGGGCGGGGCGGTGTCCGTGCTCGTCGTCGTGCCCGTCCTCATGGCGTGGCGCTATTCCCCCCGCTTCTTCGAAGAAGCCCGCCTGGCCGAGGAGCGCTCGAAGCTGGAGCGCCGGGCCGAGGAGGTGCTGGCCCAAGAGGAGCTGGCCCCGGTGCGGTGGGCGGCCCGCCTGGCCCCCGAACAGCTGCAGCACACCGAGGGCTTCGACATTGGCCAGGTCTACGAGCCTGGTACCGGAGCCATGGCCGGGGACTTCTACGACGTGTATCCGGCCGCCCCCCATCGCCTGGCGGTCGTCATCGGCGATGTGGCCGGGCACGGGATCGAGCCGTCCATCACCGCCTTCCAGGTGAAGTACCTGTTGCGGGTCTTCCTCCGCCAGTACCGGGACCCGGCCCAGGCCATCGAGGAACTCAATGTCGTGCTGTCCACCAGCGGGCAGCCCGAGGAACTCGTGTCGCTCTGCGCGGTGGTGTTCGACACCATGGCCGGCACCGTCCGGTTCTCGTCGGCCGGTCACCCACCGGCCTGGTTCTGGCACGACGGCGAAGTCCGGCCGCTGCGTTCGACCGGTCCGCTCCTGACCCTCGATCCAAACGGCACCTACTTCAGTCGGGAGCTGTCACTGGAGCAGGGAGACCTGTTGGTCCTCTATACCGACGGGCTGGCCGAGGCGCGCTCCGGCGTCTCGCTCTTCGGTGAGGAGCGCATCGCCGGGATCATCCGCCGCGACCCAGGCCAAGAGACGACGACGTTGTGCAAGATGCTGATCGAGGCGGCCCGGGACTTCGCGTCGGAGCCCCTCACCGACGACGTGGCCATCCTGGCCGTGCGGCGGATCTGAGGCCGGTGGCCGAAGACCAACTGGCCGCGGCATCCGCCCGCGCCTTGCAAGGAAATCTCGATCGGGAGGGCGAAAAGCTCGCCCGCCAAGGGAAGCTCTTCGTCCGGAAGCGGCTCGACTTGCTCCTCGATGAGGGCAGCTTTGTCGAGGATGCGCTTCTCGCCAACGCCGCGGCCGCCGACCTCCCGGCCGACGGTGTGATCACCGGCCGGGGCCTGGTTGACGGCCGGCCGGTCTGCGTGATGGCCAACGACCCGACCGTCAAGGCCGGATCCTGGGGGGCGCGCACGGTCGAGAAGATCGTCCGCCTGACCGAATACGCATTGGCCCACGAGTTCCCGGTCATCTGGCTGGTCGACTCGGCCGGCGCTCGCATCACCGACCAGGTGGACCTGTTCCCCGGACGGCGGGGCGCGGGTCGCATCTTCTTCAACCAGGTCCGGTTGTCCGGGCGGGTGCCGCAGGTGTGCTGCCTGTTCGGGCCGTCGGCCGCCGGCGGGGCATACATCCCCGCCTTCTGCGACGTGGTGTTCATGGTCGAGGCCAACGCCTCCATGTACCTCGGCTCGCCCCGCATGGCCGAGATGGTCATCGGGGAGAAGACGACGCTGGAGGAAATGGGCGGCGCCCGCATGCACGCCACCGTCTCCGGGTGCGGCGACAACCTCGTGTCGTCAGACGAGGAAGCGCTCGACCAGGCCCGCCGCTACCTGTCTTACCTGCCTACGTCCTGGCATGAGCCGCCGCCGGCCGCGGTCCCGCTGCCTCCCATCCGAAGCCTTTCGGCCGACATGATTCCGGAGTCGGAACGGCGCGGCTACGACATGCACCGAGTGGTCGATTCCCTGGTGGACGCGGACTCTTTTTTCGAGATCAAACCGCTCTATGCCAGAGAGATCATCGTCGGCTTCGCCCGGCTCGACGGCAACGCGGTGGGCGTCATCGCCAGCAACCCCATGCAAAAGGGCGGGGTGCTGTTCCGTGACTCGGCCGACAAGGCGGCCCGTTTCATCTGGGACTGTGACGCCTTCAACGTCCCGCTCCTGTTCCTGGCCGACGTGCCCGGATTCATGATCGGCAGTCAGGTCGAGCGCGAAGGGATCATCCGCCACGGGGCCAAGATGATCACCGCCGTGGCCGAGGCGACTGTGCCCAAGATCAGCGTGATCGTGCGCAAGGCCTACGGGGCCGGGTTGTACGCCATGGCCGGGCCGGCCTTCGAACCGGACGCCTGCCTGGCGTTGCCCACCGCCAAGATCGCGGTGATGGGACCGGAGGCGGCCATCAACGCCGTCTACGCCAAGAAGATCAGCGCGATCGAGGATTCCGACGAGCGCGAGAAGTACGTCGACGGGTTGCGAGCCGAGTATGAAGAGGACATCGACCTGCTCCGCCTGGCGTCGGAGCTGGTCATCGACGCGGTCGTCGAGCCGGCGGATCTGCGGGACGAGCTGGTGCGTCGCTTCGCCCTGGCGTCGACGAAGGACCGCTCCTTCAGCAACCGGCGCCACGGTGTGCCGCCGGTATGACCGGCCTCCCGAGGGCCATACGCCTTCGCGAGGTTGGCCCCCGTGACGGCCTTCAGGCCGAGCCACCGATCGCGCCAGCGAACCGGGCACGCTTGATCGAAGCGCTGACCGGCGCCGGGCTGCGCGAGATCGAGGCGGTGTCCTTCGTGTCACCGAAGGCGGTGCCGTCCATGGCCGGGGCCGCCGAGGTGCTCGGCCTGGTCGAGCGGGTCCCGGGCGTGAGCTACGTCGCGCTGGTACCGAACCAGCGCGGGGCCGAACTGGCCTTCGACGCCGGCGTCGACGGCCTTTCGGTCACCGTGTCGGCATCAGAGGCGTACAGCCAGAAGAACGTCCACATGTCTGTCGACGAGTCGGTGGCCGAGGTGGGCCAGATCGTCACGCTGGTTGGCGCCCGACTGCCGATCGACGCGGTCGTATCGTGCGCGTTCGGCTCGCCTTATGAAGGCGACCTCAGTCCATCGGAGGTAGACCGTCTGGGCCGGCGGTTACTCGACCTCGGTGCCACGTCGCTCACGTACGCGGACACGACCGGCATGGCCACTCCGAGGCTCGTGCACGGACTGGTGGAGCGCACCGGACCGCATATCGGCCTGCATCTGCATGAGACGCGCGGCACCGCATTGGTCAACGCCTACGCCGGCCTTGAAGCGGGCGTGATCCGGTTCGACACGTCGATCGGCGGATTGGGTGGGTCGCCGTTCGCGGCTGGAGCGGCCGGCAATCTGGCGACCGAGGACATCGTCTATCTGTGCTCCGATCTGGGTATCACTATGGGCGTCGATCTGGACGGCCTGCTGGCGGTGAGCGCGCTCGTGGCGTCGCTGGTCGGCCACGCCGTGCCGAGCCGGGTCGCCGCCGCTGGCCCCCGCTGGCGGCTGGCGGCGGCCGAGGGGGTGTGAGCGTTGCCGTGGTGCGAGGAGTGCAGCCGTTATTTGAATCCGCCCACCATGGGAGCGGGAGGGGAGTGCCCGACCTGCGGCCGGGTGATCGCCCCGCCCGCACCCAGAGCGCCATGGCACTTCAAGGTTCTGCTTGTTGGCCTGGTCGTCTACCTCGGCTACCGGGCCGTCCAGGGGGTCGAATGGTTGGCGCATCACCTCTGACCTCGATCGTCTACCATCGACCGCACCACGGGCTGTGGCGCAGCTTGGTTAGCGCGCTTGACTGGGGGTCAAGAGGTCGGGAGTTCAAATCTCCCCAGCCCGACCAGAAAAGCCCAGGTCAGAGCCGGTGCCGAAGGCACCGGCTCTTCTCGTTTCCGGGCGTGTATGCGGCATGTATGCGTCTGTCACCCGCTCCCCGTACCATGGTCGGACATGCGAGCAGTCGAGACACTGGAGCCGTCGGTGCAGCGACAGCGGGATCGCTGGGTCGTGCGCGTCGCCGGGTACGACCCCGCCACGGGCCGCCGCAAGGTGCGCCAACTGGGGACGTTCGAGACGAAGCGGGCGGCGGTGGCCTGCGCCCGGGCGGCGGCCGAATCGCGGGCCGGCGGAGAGGACGAGACGGTCGAGGCCTTTTTCGACCAAGTGTGGCTGCCGTCGAAGCACGGCCGGGTCGAGGTGGCCACCTATGACCAGTACCGGTGGGCGGTCACACGCCATATCGTCCCGCTGATCGGGGCGGTGCGGCTACGGGACCTGACACCGGAATTGGTTGACGACTGGCTGAGGGAGCTGTCGGTAGCGCCCGACGGCGGCAAGTCCCGACTCGGTGCGACCTCTTCCCGGCTGGTGCGCAAGGTGCTGTCGATGGGCTTGGAGGAGGCCGTCCAGCGCGGCCGGCTGGCCCACAACCCGGTCGTGCTCACCCAGCCGCCCCGAGCGTCGCGTTCTCGCAGCCGGATGGGCTGGACGTTGGAGGAGGCGCGGGTGTTCCTGGTCGCGACCGCTGGCCATCGGTTGTACGCCGCGTTCCACCTCTGCCTCGTCACCGGCCTTCGACGCGGGGAGGTGCTGGCGCTGCGGTGGGGGGATGTCGACGTCGATCGCTGCCAGCTCGAGGTCGTGCAGCAGCTCGCGGTGGAGCGGGGGCGCCCGGTCATGAAGCAGCTCAAGACCGAGGCCAGCGAGCGTATCGTGACGTTCGGGCCGGGGACGGCCGCTGTCATGCGCCAGCATCGAGCGGCGCAGGCAGCCGAAGCCTCGTTCTGCGGTGACGGGTGGCGGGACTCCGGGCTCGTCTTCACCACCGCGGTCGGGGGCCAGATCGACCCCAACAACTTCGGTCGGCTGATGGACGACCTGATCGCCAAGGCAAAGCTGCCGCGCATCACGCCGAAGGGGCTCCGGCACACGGCTCAGTCCGTCGGCCGGGTCGTGGTTGGCGACGACAAGGTGATGCAGGAGCGCATGGGCCACGCCGACGTGGAGATCACGCTCAACACCTACACCCATGTGGTGTCCGAGCAACACCGCAAGGCGGGCGAGCGGATCGACGAGGTGTTCGTCGCCCCGCGGCCGGCGTGAGCCCCTATCGAGTCCGCGTCGAACAGCTTGCCGACAACGCGCTCATCGTCGTGCGCGGCGGTGACCTCGACGCCACCACGATCCGGGCTGACGCCGTCGCAGCTCACGCCCGGTTCGGCGAGTACGGGATCTCGGTGTTCTCAGCGGCGGACGAGGCGGCACTCGACACCTTGGCTCGGGCCCGGCTGGCACAGTTCGACACGCTCGTGCTGATGACTGCCGCGGCAATCCGGAGCGCGGGCCTGGAGCTGCGCCCGACGTTCCGCCGTCCCCACTACACGATCATGCTGCCGGATCTCGAGCGGGACACTGGCCGGCTCCTGGTGTGCGAAAATGAGCGAAGAGCGAACCCCCACCATGTGCCGGTGAAGGATGAGCGATGACGATCGCCGTGGACATCCAGATCGACTGGAACGAGGAGGACGACACGGGCCTGCCGTGGACCTTCGTCGACCAAGCGACGACGCCCTCCAAGATCGTTCCCGGCGCCTATGTCGTGGCCGGCAGAGGGACAGCGCTCGCTGTCGCGGAAGTGGTCGATGTCGACGAGGACGGCGTCGTCCATCTGCGGCCCGTCCCTGGGCCGGTCGCTCGGAACGCCCACTTGCTCAACGCCCGCACCTCCTGACGACACCACCGGCGGCGCTGGCGCCGGCCGACGGTCGATCGATTCGCTGCGGGGTCCTTCCTGGAGCGCCGTGGTGCTCACGACTTTTCGCCGATTCCGCTCCTCGGGAGTCCGCCTGGCAGCCTTCCTAGCGGCACCTCTCCTTGCCCGTGGCCGGGTCGATGACTGCGTAGTAGCGACGGCCCTTCTTGGCCGTGTAGCCGCGCCTCAGCGGCCCCCTTCCTTGTGGGCCTGGCGTCGAAGCTGCCGTGCAATGTCGGGTCGTGTCATTCGGTTTCGTCTGGTTCGGTGGTGCCGAGCTCGTCGAGAATCTCGGTCAGTCGCGAGAGGACGTCGCGGGCCCCGTCGAGGTCGCCGAAGCGTTGGCGGACGATGGCCTTGGCTCTCGTGGCGGCGACCGATTGGCCGCGCTCACCGAGATCGTGGGGTTGGAGGTTCTGGCGGTGTCGGCGGCTCTTGGGGGGTGGGGCGACCCCGGCGGAGTAGTCGAAGAGCGCCTGTTGCCAGTGGGCGAACGTCTCGTCGGTGCCGAGGACGGCGTCGAGGAGCATGAGAGGATCATGGCCTTGGCTGTCGGTATCGGGTGCGTGAAGGCCGATGTCGTCGACAGCCGGCGGCGGGGTGAGGAACCAGCCGATCGGCAGCCCGAAAGCGCGGGACAGGGCCAGGAGCTCGTCGGCGTTGAACTCCTTGATGCGCATGGGCACCCAGGCTCCCCGCTCGAGGGCGGAGAAGCTGGCCGTGGACAGCCTGGTGCCGAGCAACGGTTCGAGCACCTCGGCCGCTCGTTCCTGGGTCCACCCTCTAAGCGCCCGGGCCTTGGCCACGTTGTAGGAGACGACCTGGTTGGGGGTCATGACCCGCCGCATCCCGAACTTCCGGCTGGTGCTCATGCCTCGAGAGTCTACATCAACCGATGCACAGGTTAGTCAAGGTGTTCGTAGATCAACCTACACCAATGCTATTCTTGGCAGTCGTTGATTCGAACTGATCGGAGTGGCCCGCCCGGTGGGAGGTGAGCGATGGCGCACGAGGCGCAGCGGGAGCTGTTGACGGTGGAGGAGGCGGCCGCGCTGCTGCGCATCGGCCGAACCAAGGCCTACGCCATGACCCGCGAGTGGCGGGTCACGGGCGGTATCTCCGGCCTGCCGGTGGTGGACCTCGGGCACGTCCTTCGAGTCCCCCGCGCCGCCCTGGAGCGCCTGGTGGGGGCGGAACTGGCTGGTTCCGGCATGTCTGTTTCCGTTGGGGCGCGGTCGGCGGCGCAGCCGGCTCCGGCGGTCGATCCTCCACCTCCGATGCCGGAACAGATGCCGGTCGCACCGCCCGTTGTCTGGACGCGTTCGTCGCGCGGGCGACGTCGCCGAGTGGCCGGCAACCAGCTCACGCTGCTGGCCGTCGACGACGAGCAGCTCTCGGAAACTTCTCCACCCACCACCCCCCGAACCCTGTGACCACCAACCCCATCACCCCGATCAACCCCGACTCCAACGACCACCGTCCTCACCACCCCGACCAACCCCGTGACACCAACCCTGGTGTGACCCTTGGCGATGAGGACAGACACTTGCACCGGGGTGCGCCGGTGAGTGGGCGGTGAGGTTCCGGTGATGCGGCCTACGGCTATCAAGGGCACGGAGGCGGTGGCCTATTACACCGATCTGACCGGAGAGGCGGTGCGGGTCGGCGCCTGGCGTCCGGAGGATTACTACGCCCCGGGGCGCGGGGAGCCGCCGGGGCGGTGGTGGGGCGCCCAGGCCCGGGCCCTCGGGTTGGACGGTGAGGTGTCGGCGGGGCAGATGGGCGACGTGCTGGCCGGGGTGGAGCCGGGGACGGGCCGGGTGATGGGGAAGGCCTTCGGGTCCAGCTCGGTGCGGGCCTATGACCTGACGTTTTCGGCGCCCAAGGGGGTGTCGATTCTGTGGGCGCTGGGCGATGGGGAGGTGGCGGCGGAGGTTCTGGCCTGCCATGACGCCGCGGTGGAGGCGGTGATGGCGGTGATCGAGGAGCGGGCGGTGACTCGCACCGGCCACGGGGGCGCCCGGGTGGTCGACGCCCGGGGGTTGACGGTGGCCCTGGTGCGCCATCACACGTCGCGTGCGGTTGATCCGCAGCTGCACACCCACACGGTGATCTCGGCCAAGGTCCAAGGCCCCGACGGCGCCTGGCGGGCSCTCGACGCSCGGTCTCTCTACACGGACCAGCGCTGTCTGGGCGCGCTCTACCAGGCGGGTTTGCGGGCCGAGCTGACCGGCCGGCTGGGCGTGGCCTGGGGTCCGGTGGTGAACGGCCAGGCGGAGGTGGTCGGGCTCCCCCGGTCGCTCGTCGAGGTGTTCTCCCAGCGAGCCCAGATGGTTGACGAGCGCCTGGAGGCCAAGCTGGCCCGGTTCGAGGAGAGCATGGGTCGGAGGCCGTCGCGGCGGGAGGCGGCCCGCCTGGCCCGGGAGGCGGCCGTCGATTCCCGACCGCCCAAGGCTCACGGTGTGGATCCCGAGGAGCTGGTCGATGAGTGGCGTCTGGTCGCTGCGGAGGCGGGCTGGGACGTCGACCGCATCGACGCCGAGGTCCTCCATCGTGTCCGGGAGCCGGCGCGTCGGCGGGATCCGAAGGTGGCCGTGGCGGTGGCGGGGAATGAGGTGGTGGCGGTGTTGGCCGAGGCCGGCTCCACCTGGGCGGTGGCCGACGTGGAGCGGGAGCTGGCCGCCCGGGTCGATGTCGGTGAGACCAGCGCAGCCGACGCGGTGGCCGAGATCCGCGCCGCCGCCCAGGCGGTCCTGGCCGGGTGCTGTGTCGATCTGGCCCCGCCGGTGGAGCCCGGCGAGGCGGTGCGGTGCTCGGATGGGCGGCCGCTGGTGGAGCGGCCCGGACGGCCCCGCTACACTACCGCCGCCATCCTGGCCGAAGAGGCCGACGTGCTAGGCCGCCTGGGCGCCCGAGCAGCAGAGAGCGCCGGGCCGGCCCCGGTCGAAGTGCTGGCCGGCTGTCCCTCGGCCGAACCGCTCGATCCCGACCAGTCCGCGGCGGCGGCCCTGGTCGCCGGAACCGCCCCGCTGGTGGTGGTCATCGGCCCGGCCGGCGCCGGCAAGACCACCACTCTCGCCACGGCGGTGGAAGCCCTGGGCCGGCAGGGAGGGGTCTGTTTCGGGGTGGCCCCCACCGCGGTAGCCGCCGAGGTCCTGGCCGACGAGGCAGGTATGGCCGCCGACACCATCGACAAACTCCTCCACACCCACACAAATCCCCGAGGCCCAGAGCGCGGCTATGACCTGCCCGTCGGGGCCACGCTCATCGTCGACGAAGCCGGCATGTGCCCGACCCCGAAGCTGGCCGCCCTGCTCCGCCTGGCCGACCGGCGCGGCTGGCGGCTGGTGCTGGTGGGCGATCACCACCAGCTGGCCGCGGTGGGCCGGGCCGGCATGTTCGAGGCCGCCGCCCAGCTCGGCCCCACCGTCGAGCTCACCCAGGTACGCCGCTTCACCCAGGCCTGGGAGGCCCAGGCCAGCCTCAGCCTGCGCCACGGCGACCCCGACGTGGCCGCCGTCTACCAGCGCCACGGCCGCGTCCAGGCCGGGACCGCCGAGCAGATGACCACGGCCATGGTCGACGCCTACCTGGCCGCCACCCGGCAAGGACACCGGGTGGCCTTCTCGGCGCCCACCAACGACATCGCCCAGCACCTCAACACCGCCATCCGAGCCGAGCTGGTCCGGGCCGGGCAGGTCGACGACAGTGCCACGGTGGCCGTCGCCGGCGGCGCGAATGTCGGGGTGGGGGACCAGGTGCGCACCACCGCCAATGACCGCCGCCTGTGGACCAACACCGGGGCCACTATCAAGAACGGGCACCGCTGGAGGGTCCAGACCGTCCATCCCGACGGGGCGCTGGCCGTGTCCGGATCCAAAGGGCGCGTCATCCTCCCACCCGGCTACGTATCTGGCTCGGTCGAGTTGGCCTATGTGACCACCGTGCACGGCGTGCAGGGCGACACCGTCGATCACGGAGCGGTCTGGGTCGACACCACCTCCGGCCATCGAGCGTTGTATGTCGGCATGACCCGGGGCCGGACCGGCAACCACGCCTACGTTGTCGTCGACGACGACCAGGATCCCCTCGACGTGCTCCGCGGTGCCCTCGGACGAGACCGGGTCGATATCGGCGCTCTGGCCACCGCTCGCCAACTCGCCGCCGGCCGATCCACCGTGCCCACTCTGGCTGATGCGAAGGTGGCCGCCTGGTTGCGACACCGCCTCCAGCACGTAGCCGTCACTCAGGTCACTCCCGCAGGCCGGCAGTTCCCAGACTCGCGGCTTCGTCCAACCGCAGAGGAGGACCTGACCCGGGAACTCAGCACGCTGATCAGCAACGGGGCCGCCCTCCGCCACCACCTGCCGGTCGTGGATGATCACCGTGGCCTGCTCACCGACGCCGAACCCCGCCCAGACCACAACCCGGCTCTCTCGGGTTACTTCGGTCCTCGACCGCCCCGCAATGGGCCGGATCGGGGGGCGGAGATGGACCTCGGCCTGTAGGCGGCGTGCCCGTCCGGTGCTCGGCGAGCACGCGTCCATAGGACGCAGGCCGCCTGGTTATGAGATGCGCCCCGAGCGGCACTTATCTCAAGCGGGGGTGACCGCGTCTTTGATGTAGCCGCCGTGGGGTTTCGGGTTCGTCGGTGACGTGTTCTCTGGAGCGGCGTGTTTGACGTATTGCATGTGCGACACGACAACGCGCGGCGCCGGGCGGTCGACGCGATCAAACAATTGGACCAAGGCGCCGACGCGGTCAGCTTCTCGGCTGTGGCCGCCGCCGCGTCGGTGTCACGAGGTTGGCTCTACCGCCAAGACGACCTGCGAGTGCTCATCATGCATCTACGACCAACGGGCACCACCCACACGTCCCCACAGATCAGCGCGCATCGTGCGAGCCTCGCGTCCATCCGGGAGCGCCTCGACGCCGCCCGCATCGAGATCACCGACCTTCGCGCCCAGAACGCCGCGTTACGCGACCAAGTCGCCCGTCGGCTCGGCGAGCAACGAGCCAAGCCCTAAGCCCTGGCAGCCCCCCATCGGTACATCAGCGACATGTGCTCGACGCAGACCCGCAGGCCAGGCGTCACCACCTCACCCCCGCTCGAGATAACGGCATCTGTGAAGGAGCGGTTTTTGTCAAGGGGGTCTCCCCGTAGG
>JRHI01000113.1_pt1 | contig 84654 bp, 61 predicted proteins | sample 215371 | NCBI WGS metagenome assembly JRHI01 (sample SAMN02929681, study PRJNA255918) | sediment metagenome | biome: cave system; feature: Ice Cave; material: Sediment; isolation source: sediment from deep within a dark volcanic ice cave with no known source of... ... | reverse complement strand
GCCTCACGTCCGAGGAGGCAGCTGCGTAATCCCGCACGGTCATTTAGTTGATCGAACCAGCCCGCAGTGCCAGCAAGGGAAAAGAAAGATCCTTGCCGGCGCTGCGGGCTGGTTGGGAACTCCAGTTACTGCACCCGCACTGCGATCTGCCGCGGTTGGACCTGCTCGACCTTCGGCAAATGCACGGTCAGGACGCCGTTCTTGCATTCGGCCGCGATCTTGCTGCTGTCGATCGACTCGTGAATGCTAAAGGCGCGATAGAAGTCGCCCACGTCGTACTCATGCACCAGGTACGGCTGATCCGGCAGCCGCGGCTGGACCCGGCCATGCAGGAGCAATTCCCCGCGCTCGTAGCGCAGGTCGAGGTCCTCCGATCGGACGCCAGGCAAATCGGCGAACAGGATCAACTCCTTGTCCGTTTCGCAAATGTCGACGCGGGGCGTGAAGTAGAGGCCGCCGCGCGTGGCTTCCGGAGACGTTGGCTCGGTGCGGTCCTTGTGACTGAGAGAAGTTTCCGCCATGGTTCTTAGCTCCTTTCTGTTACTCCGACTTGATCGAGATCTTGCGCGGCTTGGCTGCTTCATGCTTGGGCAGGTTGATCAGCAGGACGCCGTTCTCGAAACGAGCTTCGACCTTCTCGGCATCGACCGTGAATGGCAGCGACAGCACCCGGCTAAAAGTGCCGAAGGTGCGCTCCTCGCGGTGCCAAAGGCCTTGTTCCGGGGCGTGCTGCTTGCGCTCGCCCTTGATGGTCACCTGGTTGCCGCCGGTGACGTAGATCTCCAGGTCTTCCAGGGCCAACCCGGGCAGTTCCGCCTCGAGGTGAACGGCGTCGGCGTCTTCCCAGATGTTCACCGGCGGATAGGCCTGGACCATGCCCCAGCGACGGCCGCCGTCGGCGCCCCAGCGATCGATCAGCTGGCTCATCTCGTTCTGCAGTTGCTGCACCTGGTTCCAGACGGGATTGAATGGTTGCCAACGAGACACTCTCATGGACACACCTCCTTCGCAGAGCGGGTAGAAAACTGGCGACGGTTCCGGTAAGGGCCGGCAAGGATGCATTGGATTTGTCGGCGCATCGTTGCTTGCATCGCCGCCACTCTCTCAATGCAAGGGACATGCCAAAGCCCCCATTCCGCAGTCCTGAGGGCGTCTTTCTTCAAGCGCTTGCCTTGCAATCACTTGCGAAACACCCGCCGCGGCAAAAAGCAACCAGGCTTTCCGGAAGTCTGAAGGCCTGGCGGTCACGCCGCCGCCAGGCCGTCAATTTGGCAGAAAGGTCCTGTTAGCAGCCGCGCTTTGACGTGGCAACAGCTGCCTCCTTAGAATGAAGCCAGAGGCCGATCCAACGCCTGGCATGAAAGGGCCACCGCGCATGACGTTCCTCACCGCCATTCCCGTTTACAACGAAGAGCGGTATCTGCAAAGCGTCCTCCATGAGGTGCGCCGCTACAGTCCGCACATCCTCGTCATCAACGACGGTTCCACCGACCGCACGGGTGACCTGCTTGCCCGGGAAGAGGGCCTGACGGTCATCACCCATCCGCGGAACCGGGGTTACGGTGCCGCCCTGATTTCCGCCTTCACACACGCCCTGGAACAGCCCGACGTGGATGTGTTGGTGACGATGGATTGCGACGGCCAGCACGAGCCGTCCCGCATCTCGGTGCTGCTGGAGGCGATCCACAACGCCTGCATCGTCTCCGGCAGCCGTTACCTGCGCGACTTCCGCCAGGATACAGCTCCGCCGCGGGACCGCCGGGAGATCAACCGCGTGGTCACGAGCGAGTTGAACGCCCGCTTCGGCCTGGGTTTGACCGACGCCTTCTGCGGCTTCAAGGCGTATCGGCGTGAGGCGTTGTGCCGGCTGCGCATCACGGAGACCGGCTGGGGCATGCCGTTGCAGCTGTGGGTGCAGGCGGCTCATCTCGGTCTGCGCATCAAGGAGGTCGGCGTGCCACGGCTGTACCTCGATCCGAACCGCGCCTTCGGTGGCGTCCTCGACGACGCGGAGGAACGGTTGGCATACTATCGCCAGGTGATCGCCGCCGCGGAGCAGGGTATTGCCGAGGGCATCCTGCCGGCGTGTGCCGCGCCGTTGCCGCCGTCGTGTGTGCCGATGCCGAGAGGGACGTGCCGGTGAGCGAGCGTCACGAGCTGCATGCTCCCCGCGAAGATGGAGGTGTCCTGGCAGACCCACCCTTGCGGGAGGTGGCCGCCCTCCTCGCCGCCAACGAGCAGCGGCTGGCACGTGGTCGTCTCGACATCCTCGGCCGTTCCTGGCCGGAGATGCGCCGCCACGCCCGGCAAACCTTGCTTGACGAGGCGCGGGCCTACCTGCAAGCGGCCGGCGAGCCGGTGCCGGAGTGGGGCGACGGTCCCATTCTCATGGCCGGCCACCAGCCGGCGCTGTTCCATCCCGGCGTCTGGCTGAAGAACTTCACAATGCACAGTCTGGCCCGCTGTCATGGGGCCACTCCGATCAACCTCGTCGTCGATAACGACACGATCAAGACGACCGCACTGCGGCTGCCGGCGCTGACGACGGATGGTTCGCCCTGGCCGCACCTGGCCGCGGTCGCATTCGATCACTGGAACGGCGAGGTCCCGTACGAGGAGGGCACGGTCCGCAACGAGACGCTGTTCACCAGTTTCACCGAGCGGGTTGGGACGCTGACGCGCGCCTGGCCCTTCGCGCCGCTGCTGGCAGAATTCTGGCCGGAGGTGCTGCGGCAGGCGACACGGACTGCCCTGCTCGGCGAGCGTTTCGCCGCCGCCCGGCGCGGCCTGGAACGGCGCTGGGGCTGCCACAACGGAGAGGTCCCGGTCAGCCGCATCTGCCAGACAGAGCCGTTCGCGGCGTTTGCGGGGCATCTCCTGGTGCACCTGCCACGTTTCCATGCGACGTACAACGCTTGCGTCCACGAATATCGGCAGCGTTACGGCATCCGCAGTCGCAATCATCCGGTGCCGGACCTGACGGCAACCGACGGCTGGTTGGAGGTGCCGCTGTGGGCGTGGGGCGCGGGCCAGCGGCGGCGCGGCCGCTTGCTGGCGCGGCGGTGCAAGGAAGGCATCGAACTGCGTACGGGCGAAGAGCGCTGGCCGACGTTGCCGCTGGACGGATTGGTAGCGGCATTGCAGGACCTGGAACGGCACGGCTTCAAGGTGCGCAGCCGGGCGCTGACAAACACGCTCTACGCGCGGCTGTTCCTGACGGATTTATTCATGCACGGCATTGGCGGCGGCAAGTACGACGAGTTGACGGATGACTTGATGCGGCGATTCTACGAGATCAAGCCGCCGGGGTACGCGGTGCTGTCGGGAACGCTGCTGCTGCCGCTGCCGGCGTATGCGGTTACAGAGGATGATCGAAGACGCCGGGCGCGGGAACTGCGCGACGTGTACTACAATCCGCAGCGGCACCTGACTGCAAGTGAGCGGACAGGCGCGGCGGTGCAAGACTTGCTGGAAGAGAAGCGGGCGCTGACGCGGCAGCAGCCGTCGGAGAGACGAGAAAGGCGCGAACGGTTCCGGCAGTTGCGGGAAGTGACGGGGAAGTTGCGTCCATGGGTGGCGGGGCGAGTGGACCGGTTAGAGCAGGAATTGGCGGAGTGCGAGCAGCAGTTGCAGGCAACCAGGCTCTTCCAGCGGCGGGACTATCCATTCTGCCTGTACCCGGAGAGGCTGTTAATGCCGTTCTGCCGGCAGTTTCAGTAATTCATTTTACGATCTTTATTATACACGAATCGGCCGCCATTCCGCCGCATGATCTTCATGGGATGACCGTTGAAGCCGCTGCCGATCTGCAAAAGAGGATAATTGCTGGCATTCCGACAATCTCTGCCCGCCAATTGGGCACGTTCGTGGACCGCATCCTCTCGATCTCCTCCCGTTCCCACAACGGAACGACCGCTCCGGCAATACGTTAGGCGTCCTTTCCCCTTCTCTCCCCGTGTTGGCACGCCAGTTGCCCGAGAAGAGGCACAAGGGGCACGGACTGCGGGTGCTGGAGGCGGACGATGACCCAGGCCGGGACCACGCAGGAAAGCTCACTCCTTCTCACCCTCGAGGAGATCAGCCAGCTCGTTTCGCACAGCCACGATCCGCAGCAGACCCTGGCCAACATCGTCCAGCTCATCCAGGGACGTTTCCACACCGCGGTCTGCTCCGTCTACCTCCTCGAACCCGAGCGCGGTGAGCTGGTGCTTGGCGCCACAGTCGGTCTGCGGCTGGAAAGCGTCGGCCGGGTTCGCATGCGCCTCGACGAGGGCCTGACCGGACTGGTCGCCGAGCAGATGGCTCCGGTCGCCGTGGAGGATGCCTTTCAGCACCCGCGCTTCAAGTACTTCCCCGAGGCCGGCGAAGATCCCTATCACTCCTTTCTTGGCGTGCCTCTCATCGAGGGCGGCAGTCTGCAGGGTGTCCTCGTTGTCCAAACCGTCGAGCCGCGGCGATTCTCGCCCAACGAGACGCGCCTGCTGGTCACCGTGGCGTCGCAGCTGGCACCGCTGGTCAGCGAAGCGCAGCTGCTCGAACGCCTCGCTGCGGCGGCACACAACGGCGGTGCTTTCCCCGCTGCCGCGGCCGACTTGGCTCCCCTGTGCGGCGTCTCGTTGAGTCCTGGCAGTGGCGTGGGCATCGCCTACCTCGTCAACGGTTTCGACGACGGACAGCGCACGGCGGAGACGCGCAGCACCGACCCGGCAGGCGAAAGGCGACGGTTGGCCGAAGCCACGGCAGCGGTCCGCGACGAGATCACCCGCCTCAGCCAGCGCATCTCGGCGCTGGTCGGCCAGGACCACGGAGCGATCCTGCAAGCGCAACTGATGCTGCTGCAGGATCGCACCATCGAGCAGGACCTGGCCGGCTGTCTGGCAGCCGGCAGCACGGCCGAGGCTGCACTGCTGCAAGTCCTCGACAAGTATGTCGCTGCCTTCCAGAAACTGGCGTCGCCTCTCTTCCAGGAGCGCATCTACGATCTGAAGGATGTTTTTCGTCGTCTTCTCTGGCAACTGCGCCCGCGGCCCGCCGCTCCCGAGGCCGCCGACGAACCGCTCGTGCTCGTTGCCCACGAGGCGTCGGTCATGGACCTCTTCGCCCTGGACCACGAACGCCTGGCTGCCATCGCCGTCGAGCGCGGCGGCCCGCAGAGCCATGCCGCCATTCTCGCGCGCAGCCTGGGCATTCCGATGGTCGGTCAGGTGCCGGGCCTGGTCGACCGACTCCGTCCCGGTCGCCGGCTGCTCGTGGACGGCAGTGCCGGCGTCGTCCGTCTCGATCCCGCGTCCGTGACAGCCAGCCCGTGCCGCGCCGTCGATGCGGCAGCCGAGATGCCAGCCGGCGACGACCTGCCGCCGGGCGCGCCGCGTATCGAGGCGAATGTCAACCTGCTCTGCGAGGTGACGCGGGCCGTCCGTCAGCGCGCCGCCGGCGTCGGCCTGTACCGGACCGAATTTCTGTTCCTGGCGCGGCGCACCCTGCCGACGGAGGAGGAGCAGGTCGGCACCTACCGCAAGTTGCTGGAGTTGCTGCACGGTCGGCCCGCCGCCATCCGCACCTTCGATCTGCGTCCGGACAAGTTGCCGCAAGGCAGTCCCCTGCACTCCGCCGCGGCGGGACCGCTCGACTGGCGGCGTGTGCTCGATTCCCTGCCGCTGCAAAAGCTGTTCAAGGACCAGGTCCGCGCCATCCTTCGCGCCGCCACTGCCGGACCGGTCCGCATTCTCGTGCCCCTGGTCACGCGCACCGAACTGCTGGAGTTCGTACTCCAGACAGTCGCCGAGGCCCGCGCCGAGTTGCGCCGCGACGGTCTGAAGCATGGCGAGGACGTACCGGTGGGCGTCATGATTGAGACGGCAGCGGCCGCGATGCTGGCGGAGAACTGGGCCGAACGGGTCGATTCCTTCGCTCTGGGCACGAACGATCTGGTGGCCTCGGCGCTCGGTATGGATCGGGATGACCCCTTCGCCGCCGACCAGTGCGATCCGCTGCATCCCGGCGTGCTGCGCCTGATCCGCGACGTGGTTCGGGCCGCCCACCGGGCGAACCGGCGGGTTACAGTCTGCGGCGAGATGGCCGCCGACCCGGACGGCATTCTGGTGTTGGCCGCCCTCCAGGTGGACGCGCTGAGCATGGCCGTCCATCAACTCGCCGCTGCCCGGCTGGCGCTGATCGGCCGGTCGCCGGCCGCGCTGGCCGAACTGGGACCGCTGCTGCTCCGTGCTCGCACCGCGGGGGAGGTACGCGAGATTCTCCACCGACCGGGATGATAGTTAACAGCGTATCTGTTTGATTACACATGGTGTAATCTCGATGACAACTGGCTGACACATTTTCGGACGGGCTCACCCATTTTCGATGTTTCTCCAGCAGCTGAGTTTATGCAACTTATTGTATTTTATGGCTTTATGGATTCCCCCTGGAACGCGGCTGCGGGCGTGGCACAGCGACTGCTTCAGGAAAGGACGGCTGCGATTTACAAACACGCGATTACCTGGCAGCAGCGGTTCGCCGAGGCGTCCGCCGGCTGAATATGCAAGGGGGATTCACCATGTCCGTCGTCTTCTTCGCGCAGAACAAGCAGAATAGCGCTTCGCTAACGTTACCCGGTACAGTGGCTTGCCATATGCTGGTGGCCCTGGCATATGACATCGACGAGGTGGCCGAATCGGCGCGCCTGACTCCCGAGGAGATGCTGCCGCGCATCGACGGCGTTCGGCGGCAGGTGGCCCTGGGTGCGGGCTGTGAGTTCACCAACCACGAGGTGGACGAACCGCAGCTGCTCCGCTACCTCGACGAACTGGAAAAGCTAGCGGTGCGGGCGCGCGAAGGCCGGCGGCCGATCGTGCTGCTGTAGTCGGGAACCGAGGAAGGTCGGGCGGGGTGCGTCCAGGCAAGGTTGGGCGCACCCGGTGACGGACAGTGTGCGTCAGTCTGCAGCGTTCTTCGAGCAATTTCCGTAACGCCTCCCGCCTGCCCGTTTCGAGTCCTCTTTCGTAGCAGACCCGATTCATCGTTTGGCCTCCTCGATATAGCTCCGTCGCTACCAATCGCTCGAATTCCCGCTGCTGCTACGATGGTTGGACGGCTGCGAGCAGGGCCGCCAGGTTGACGTACTCGATGCCGAGTCGTTGGCCCTCTTCCCGGGCCTGGTCCTGGAACAGTCCCGCCGCAGGCACGTCGAGGCCGGCGCTGGCGTCGTCCACCATGTATACCGCAAGACCGGCCTGCCGCACGTCGCGGGCGGCGTAGAAACAGCAAATGTTCGTGGCGAGGCCGCAGACGACGACGCTGCTGCTGCCACTGGCCCGGAGCAGCGCGGGAAAAGCCGGATGCTGCGCAGTGAGGGCATAGGCTTCGCGGTCGCGCTCAAAGCCTTTACGCCAGATCGTGTGAAATCGCTCGGTGTGTAGTCCCGGCAGGAAGTCGGCCCCGGGAGTACCCATCACGCAGTGCGGCGGATAGAAGTTGTCGCGCTGACCGAAGAAACTGCAATGATTGGGCGGATGCCAGTCCTGGCTGGCATCGATGCGGGCCCAGGGCAGATCGAGGAGACGGTTGACGGGAAGGACGATCTCCAAACCGCCGGGGACAGGCAGTTCCGCGGGACAGAGCGTCGTGAAGCCGCGCTGGGCATCCACCACGAGGAGGCTGCTCTCGCTTAATCGGATGGGATTCATGTACGGTTCCCGTGTAGCCGCGCCGCTGCACGTCACGGCTGAACGTCAATACGCCTTCGCAAATACCACGCGCCCCTCCGACGGCTGCCCGGTCAAGATACACTGCCCCGCTTCTTTCTGCCGATCGAACGGAATGCAGCGGATGGTCGCCTTGGTCTCGGCGGCGATGCGGTCTTCCGTTGCGCGCGTGCCGTCCCAGTGGGCCCACAGGAAGCCGCCCGGTACCTCGATCTTCTTCTTGAACTCGTCCCAGGAATTGACCTCGCAGCTATTCTCCGCGCGGAACTTCCTGGCCCGTTCCAGGAGGTCCTGCTGCATCTGTTTCAGGACCTCGACGATGCGGGCCGGCGCGTTGGCCAGTGGCACACCCATCTCCTTTGCTGCCTTGCCTGGCACGTCGCGGCGAGCCAGAACGCAAGCGTTCTGCGCCAGGTCCTTCGGCCCCAGTTCAATGCGCATCGGCACGCCGCGCAACTCCCACTCGTTGAACTTGAACCCCGGTTGATGCTGGTCGCGGTCGTCCACCTTCACCGCCAGCGGTTCGTAGCCGAGCCAATCGGTCGGCGGCAGGCCCCGGAGCGCCTCGGCGAGACGGTTCGCCGCGCCGATGGTCGCCTCGCGCTCCTCCGGTTTGCGGAAGATCGGCACGATGACGACGTGGATCGGCGCCAACCGTGGCGGCAGCACCAAACCCTGGTCGTCGCTGTGCGACATGATGAGGGCACCGATGAGCCGGGTGGAGACGCCCCAGCTGGTGGCCCAGGCGTGCTCGAGCTGGCCCACCTGGTTCTGGAACTTCACGTCGAAGGCCTTGGCAAAGTTCTGTCCCAGGAAGTGGCTGGTGCCGGACTGCAGCGCCTTGCGGTCCTGCATCAGTGCCTCGATGCACAGGGTGTAGACGGCGCCGGGGAACTTCTGGCCCTCGCTCTTGCGGCCGCAGAGCACCGGCATCGCCATCCACTCCTCGGCGAAGGTGCGGTAGACGTCGAGCATGCGCCGCGTCTCCTCCTCGGCCTCTGACTGGGTGGCGTGGGCCGTATGGCCTTCCTGCCAGAGAAACTCGGCGGTGCGCAGGAAGAGTCGGGTGCGCATCTCCCAGCGGACGACGTTAGCCCACTGGTTGATGAGCAGCGGCAAGTCGCGGTAGCTCTGGATCCAGGTGCGGTAGGTGTTCCAGATGATCGTCTCGGAGGTCGGCCGGATGATGAGCGGTTCTTCGAGCTGGGCCTCCGGATCGACAATGACGCCCTTGCCGGGGACGGACTTGAGGCGGTAGTGCGTGACGACGGCGCACTCCTTGGCGAACCCCTCGGCCATCTCCTCTTCCTTGGCGAAGAAGGATTTGGGGATGAAGAGGGGGAAGTAGGCATTGACGTGGCCGGTGTCCTTGAACATGCGGTCGAGGGCGCGCTGCATCTTCTCCCAGATAGCGTAGCCGTGTGGCTTGATGACCATGCAACCGCGGACGTCGGAGTTTTCCGCCAGCCCGGCCCGGTTGACGATGTCCAGATACCACTGCGAATAGTCGTCTTCCCGCCTGGTGATCTTCTCGGCCATGCTTGACCTCGTGCCTGGAGTCAGGGAAACAACGGGATTATAGGGTCTGGCGTTGGGAGTGGGAACGGTATCAGGATGTGACGGAGTATGTGCTGGTCGAAGTGGACTTGCTGGCGCGGCGGGTCGACCCTGTCACACCATTTGCAGTGTCCCGCGCGTGACGCCGAGCTGATTGAGCGCTTGCACGCGCCGCCAGATACTCCTGCCGTCGTCCAGGCCGGCGAGCACCCGGCCATACGCTTCCAGCAACGGCCCCACCGCCGCCGCCCTTTCACGCAAGAATTCCACTCGGAAATGTCGCAACCCCAGGGCCCGCATGCGCGGCAGGAACTCCGCCGCCGACTGGGGCACGGAGTTGTAGACCGTGTTGCGGCAGCCGGCATCGGCCACCACGGGGAACTTCGCCCCGACGCGGTCGCGCAGCTCGACGCGGTGCAGATCGCACGGCCGGCCGCAGTCGCGCCAGCTCTTGCCCTCCGACAGAAATGCCGCGAAGACGCAGTGCTCCATGTGAAACATCGGCATATGCTGATGGATCACCACCTCGAACCATGCCGGGTCGATGTGACCGAGCATGGCCGCGAGCTGATCCCAGTTGAGATCGTAACTCGGCACCAGACGCACCAGCCCCGCCTCGCTCAGCAGGGCCGCGGTCAATTCGTTGGCGATGTTGAGCGAGAAGTCGCCGACCAGCGGCGTCCCTGGAGTGTGTTCGCGGAACAGCGCCAGGCTAGCAAGGCTGCGGACGAGTAGTTGATCGGCGCCGCAACCAGCGATTTGCCGGAGGAAGCCTTCCTCGCCGGGCTTGGTGATGCGCAGCGGCGCCAGGCCAATGGGCATTCCGGCGGCGTGGGCGCGGGCCACGGCATCGCGGTAGCGGCGCACGTCCTCGAAATCGCACCAGACCAGTTCCGGACGTTGCAACGGCGCCGGTGGCTGCCAGAGTAGCACGGCGTCGAGCTGCTCCATGGTGCGAACCAGCACGTACAGGCGAGCCGCGAGCGGTCGCCCCGGGAGTTCGCTGTTCTCCAGTGGCGGACGTCCCCGGCCCGCCAGTTCACGGCGCCAGTTCTCCAGCGCCTCCGGCTCGGCCACGCGATGATGGGCCGCCGCGGAACGTTCCTCGAGCAACCGGCTCACCGCCTGCCGTCGCAGATCGTTCAGCACACTCTTCGGCGCCAGCACCGGCTCCGGCACATCCATCTCGACCGCCGCCAACTCGAACGGGGTTTCGCCAAGCCGGCCGAACTGCTCGCGCAGCACCTCGACGGTCAGCGGATGCTTCCGCGCCCGTTGCAACGGTCCCGGCCATTCCACCGCCGCTTCGTGCCCCAGCCCATCGCGCAGCACCGCGCGCAGCGGTTGTCCGATTTGCCCCTTCACCTGCACCGTCAGCGGCACCCGCTGTGCCGGCCGATCGCTGGTGTAGGTCCGCTCCAGCCGTTTCCGCAGTGCCGGATCGTCGGTTTTCCAGACGATGCTGCCGGCCGACAAGGCCGCGAGGTTGACACTCCCCCTGCCGAACACCAGCTCCACGTTGCGGGGCAATCGGGTCTCGAGTACCTCAAACACCCGCCCGCCCTGCTCGTCCTGTTCGGGATGTCCCTCGTCGAAGACGATGCCGTCACCCGCCTTGACGATTTCTTTTATTTCCGCATCCGCCAACTCCACGAGCACGCCGCGCGCGGTTTTCCCGGTGACGGTGCCGACGCGGACACCGCGGCTCTTGGGAAAACGGCCGTGAACGAGGCCCTGATGGTTGACGCCGTCGAGGAAACCGTGCGTCAGGCCGCGCGAGAAGCTCTGGGCCAGATCGAGTTGTCCCTGCTTCGACAGATGGAACGGCCGCTGCTCCAGCGCGGCGGTCAGCGCGGTGCGGTAGGTCTGTGTCGTGCTGGCGACGTACTCGGCGCTCTTGAGACGGCCCTCGATCTTGAAGCAGGCTACGCCGAGCCGGACGAGCGGCTCGATGAGGTCGTAGGCGGCGAGGTCCTGCGGGCTGAGCAGGTATGCCCGGTCGCCGAGATCGCGCGGCGTCCCATCGACGAGCATCTCGTAGGGCATGCGGCAGGCCTGGGCGCACTGGCCGCGGTTAGCGCTGCGGCCGCCGAGCGCCTCGCTGGTCAGACACTGGCCGCTGTAGGCCACGCAGAGCGCCCCGTGGACGAATACCTCCAGCGGCATCTCGGTCTGGCCGGCGATGCACTCGATTTCGGCGACCGATAGTTCGCGGGCCAGGATGACGCGCTCGACGCCGAGGCGGCGCACGAACTCGATGCCATGCGGTTCGGTCAGGGTCATCTGCGTGGAGCCGTGAATGGGTAAGTCAGGCGCGAGGCGGTGAATGAGGCGGGCAAGGCCGAGGTCCTGCACGATAACGGCATCGGCCCCGGCCAGGGCAATGGCCTGGAGGAAGCGCACCGCGTCGGGCAATTCGTCGGAGAAAATGAGCGTGTTGACCGTGACGTAACCGCGGACGTTGCGATCGTGCAGGTAGGCGAGGACGTGCGGCAATTCGTCGAGCGCGAAGTTGGTGGCCCGGTGGCGGGCATTGAACTGGGACAGGCCGAAGTAGACGGCATCGGCGCCGTTGGCGACGGCGGCGCGGAGCGCCTCCCAGTCGCCGGCGGGGGCGAGCAACTCGGGGCGAGGCACACGGCTCGTAGACACAAAGAGACCTCCCACGCGCAAATCGACGCACAAGGCGTTATTATACACGCCGGTGATTGGGGTGCCCTGGCGAGTTTCATCAAGGTGCGAAAGGGAGGTTACTCGAATGAAGGTTCCGTTGATCGTGGCCACCGGCTTTATTTGCTTTGCGCTGGGCGTGGGCGGGGGGGTTGCAACAATGGTGCTCTACGGTTACCACTGGAACCCGCCCGAAACGGAGGAGGGCGGGACTCCGCCGGGTATGGGGAATGCGGGCGGACCTCCTGGCGGGATGATGGGAGGGGGCGGACCTCCCGGGGGAATGATGGGCGGCGGGCCTCCCGGCGGGATGACGGGAGGAGGCGGACCTCCCGGCATGGGCGGCGGTCGTGGCCCCAGTTCCAAGAATCAGCTGACCTCGCTCGTCGCCAAGCTCGACCAGCTCAGCCACAAGCCGCTCACGCTCAGCCTGAACGAGGAACAGCGCACGAAGGTACGCGAGCAACTCCAGGGCCTCGCCGAGAAAGAGGAGTTGGCCGAGGAGGACGCCAAGAAGCGGCTCGACGCGCTGCTGGAGATCGTGAAGGGCGACAAGGAGACCCTGGAGGCCGCCGGCTACCGTTGGCCGGGCGAGGGTGGCGGCTTCCGCCCGCCGGCCGCCGTTCCGAACCCCTTCAAGGAAGAAGCAAATGCCAACCATCTGAAGGCACTGCACGAGCAGCTGACGAAGACGAAGAAAAGTGACGGCTGAGCTATTTGACCAGCCCGCAGCGCCAGCAAGGGAGAGGACGAGCCTTTTGCTGGCGCTGCGGGCTGGCGTCGTCGTCTTGACACCCGGCCCAGGACCGTGCAAACTCATGGGCATTACCGAGCAGATTTCGCGCGGGAAAGCAACGCCAGGGCATCATCGTCTGGCCTGTCCCCCGCGGGAGGCAGATTCATGAGCGCGCAGCTGGTGGTCGTCGCCGGCCCCGACAAGGGACGCACCTTCCCCATCGACGCGGCAAGGCCGGTCGTCGTGGGCCGGAGCAAGGACACCGAGACGCGCCTTAGCGATCCGCACGTCTCGCGCGTCCATTGCCAGGTCCAGATGGATGGCGGCCAGGTCGTCGTTGTCGATCGCGGCAGCGCCTCGGGCACGCTGGTCAACGGCAAGCGCGTCGCGCAGCAGGTGCTCCGCAACGGCGATGTCATCCGCATCGGCGAGACCCAGCTGCGTTTCGAGAGCGGCGAGGGGGGCACACAATCGACCCTGGCCCCGGTACCGGGCGCGATTGCAGCGCCGGCCGGTGAACGCCTGACCGAACTCGTCGGCAAATCGCTGTCGCACTACGAGATCGGCCAGGTGCTGGCCAAGGGACGGTCCGGCATGATCTTCGGCGCCCGCGACACGAAGGAAGATCGGGTCGTCGCCCTGAAGGTGCTGTGGCCGGAGTTCGCCAAGAACGACGAGGAGATGCAGCGTTTCATCCGGGCGATGAAGACGATGCTGCCGCTGCGGCATCCGAACCTGGTGGCCATCTTCGGCGCCGGCAGGACGGCCGGTTATTGCTGGATTGCCATGGAGTTCGTCCAGGGCGAGACCCTGACGGAGGTGATCCAGCGCATCGGCACGGCGAACATGCTCGATTGGCGCTACGGTTTACGGGTCGCCATTCACGTGGCCCGGGCGCTGGACTACGCTCACGGGCAAAACATCATCCATCGCAACGTGATGCCGACGAACATCCTTATCCAGCAGGCCGACAAGATGACGAAACTTGGCGACCTGATGCTGGCAAAGGCGCTCGAGGGAGCGTTGGCCGAGCAGATCACGCGGCCCGGTGAGATCCTCGGCGATGTGCGTTACATGTCGCCGGAGCGGACGCGCGGCAACAGCAACGAGGTGGATGGCCGGTCGGACATCTACAGCCTGGGGGCGACGGTGTACGCTCTGCTGACGGGTCGGCCGCCGTTCGAGGGCGAGTCGCTCGTGGAGACGATCACGAAGATTCGTCAGGCCGACCCGGTCCTGCCGACGAAATACCAGCTGGCGATTCCTGGCCTGTTCGAGGGGACGGTGATGAAGATGCTGGCAAAGCGTCCGGAAGAGCGCTTCCAGTCGGCCCCCGACCTGGTGCGCGACCTGGAGCGCGTCGCCAAGTTCCAGGGTATCCCGGTGTGAGCACTGCTGCTGCTTGCGGCTTAGCGTTTGCCTTGCGGCACCAGGCCGCAAGCGGCAGAACTCGTCTGACTCACTGGCACACTCTTGTTGCTCGTCTGGAAATCCTGCACGGCATTGAGCGTTAACGGCGCGCTCTCCGCGTATAGCGGCGCCCCCTTGGCTGGCTCATACCGCAACTTCAGGCGCACCCGCTTGATCTCTTGCTTGTACGTCCCCCACGGCAGGAACAGCGTGTAGCCCCAGCCGACCATGTCCTTGCGCAGCAGCTTCTCCAGCGAATCCTTGTCGAGACGCCATTCCTCCAGCATGACCGATTGGCCGATCGTCGTCTCGTCGAACAGGTCCACCACCATGCCGCCCTCGCCCCTTAGAGGAGTACCGATCTCCGGACCGAACAGGTACACCCGGCCGGCCAGTCCCGGCATCGAGGCGCCGCCGTGGGTCGGATCCGCCGCGAAGGCGATCTGGCTGTTCCACAGGGCGGCCACTTGATAGACGGCGCCGGTCGGCGGAGCGTCGCCGCTGCCAGTGAACGATCCCAGGCTGACACAGCCAGCCGTCAGGAGCAGAGCGAATAGCGGCAAGCGTGCCGCCAGACGCAGCGCTCCGTGGCAGACGTGTCGGTCCCTCAGTTCCTGCTGAACCCGAGTTGCCATCGCCGGGACTCCTTTCCCTGGTCGGCTGATGTGGTGTTCGTGGTCATGACGGGTTGCGCCGGCGGCACCAGTACTGTCGGCGCCTGTACCGGCGGCAAGGTCATGCTTGCCTGAGGACCGCTGGCCGGCGTCTGCTGTTGCAGCGGCTCACCCTGCGGCTGGACGGGCACTGCCTGCGGCTGCATCGGTAAGCCCTGCGGCGCCAGTGGCTGACCCTGCGGCTGTACCGAGGCCGGCGACGGCATACACGGTACCGAGGCCGGCGGAACGGCCGGGGTGAGGAAGTTGCCGGTCCGACCGGCAACTGGGGCCGTACCAGGGGCCGGGGGCGGCGGCAGGATCGGCTCCAGGCCAGTCGTGCCATGCACCTTTACCACGTCGCCGAGCACCCAGTCCATGCGCCGCGACTCCTCGGCCAGGATGTGATCCGCCTCCATGCGCGAGCGGACGATGTGCGGTGTCAGGACCACGATCAGCTCGCGCTTCTCCTTGTCCTGCGTTCGGTAGCGGAACAGGGCGCCGACGCCCGGCAGGTCGCCGAACCACGGAATCTTGTTCTCGCTCTTCTGGTCTTTCTTCGTGATGAGGCCGCCGAGGACCACCGTCTCGCCGTCGCCGGCCATGACAGTCGTTTGCAACTCCTGCGTGTTGATGATCGGCAGGTTGATGCCGGTACCCACGCTGACTGTGCTCGCCGACAGCGACGAGACCGTCGGTTGAACCCGCATCAGGACCTTGCCGTCCGGGCTGATCCGCGGCGTGACGTTCAGCACAACGCCGACCTGCTGCTGTGTCACGTTGCTCTGCGACAGCCCGGTGGCCGTCAAGGTCGAACTGGTTACATAGGGCACGAGTTGGCCCACGTTGACGTTGGCGGTCTGGTTGTCCAGCGTCATCACCTGCGGCCGGCTGAGCACGTCGAGACGCCCCTGCGTCTTGAGAGCGCGGATGGTCAGCGTAAAGGCGTCGCTCGCCGCCGAAAAGACAAAGCCGCCGACGTTGCTGGTGGGCGAGACGCGGCCGACGCCCAGGTTGCCGATCCCCTGGTAGCCGACGATGCCCGGACCGACCACCGGGTTGTTTCCCAACGGGCCGGTGTTATTGAAATTGAAGCCGGGCAGGGCCGACGGGTTCACGCTGTTGTTCACCGTCACGCCCGGAGGAACCAGGCCGCCGGTGGCGCTGGCGTAGGTCACGGAACCGTTCGGGCCGAGCAAGTTGCCTGGCCCCTGTTGATTGTTGAATGTGAACGCCGGGATCACGGTCCGCTGGAACAGGATCGGGCTCTGCAAGCCAATTTCGCAGCCAAACTCCTCTGTGCCGGTCAGGTCCACCTCGGCCACCAGCACCTGGATCACGACCTGCGCCTGCTCTGCGTCGAGTTCGGCGATCAGGCGCATGACCTCGGCGTAGTAGCGCGGCGTCGCGCTGATGAGTAGCTTGTTTGTGATCGGCTCGGGCACGACCACGACCTGCCGCTCGAACTCCGCGAACGGCGACAACTGGCCGCCAAGACTCACCACGTTGATCGAGTTGGCGACGAACGTGGTCAAGGCATTGGCCACGTCGGCGGCGCTGGCGTTCTTGAGCTGGACGACATCGTTGTGCCGCGTCTGAACCTCGGCGTCCTCGAGCCTTTGGATAATCGCGTCGATCATATCCAGTTCGACGGGACTGGCGACGATGAGGAGACTGTTCGTGCGCGCATCGACCGTGATGCGCGGCGCGATCAGGCCCGCGCCCGGAGAACCGGCACCCTGACCCGTGCCGCCAGTCGTCGGCATGCCGCCTGGAGCGCCGCCGCCGGGGATGCCACCCGGCAAGCCACCCGGGGCGCCGCCGGGGGCGCCGGTCTGCCCTGTGCTGCCGCCGGTGCCCAGGTAGAGCTGCGACAGCATGTTGGCCATGAGCAGGGCGTCGGCCTTCTTGAGAGTGAAGATGTTGATCGACGCCTGCACCGACGGCGGCACGTCCAGCTCCTTGATGAGGGCCAGGATCAGGTCCATCGTCTTCTCCGGAGCGGAGATGATTAGCAGGTTCGTCCGCGATTCCGACGTAATGTGGATGTCCTCCAGCAGCCCCGACTCAATCGTCCGGCCGCCGTTGGCCCGCAGGCTAATGAACCGTAACGACGTCGTCTTGGTCGAGCCGCTCGTCGTGCCGCCGGTCGCCGGCCGCCCGACCTGACCCGGGATGGCAACAGGTTGCCCGCCCGGAGCGCCCGGAAACTGTCCAGGCGCACCCGGAGCTTGACCGGGCGCACCCGGAAACTGGCCCGGCGGCGTCGTTGGGGCTGGCGCGGCGGTTGTCGTATCGCCACTCGAGGTAGCGACCGCATCGGTGATGGCCTTCTGCAGCACGGTGGCCAGTTCGTCGGCCAGGACGTTGCGCAGCGGCACGATGCGCAGGTCGTTCACCGCGCTGGACACCGTGGTGTCAACCAGCTTGATCAACTCACCGATCTCCTTCAGGTCGGCGGGCCCGGCCTGGACGAAGAGCGTGTTGGTGCTGTCGTCGTGCGTGACGCGCACCTGATGCTGGGCGACACTTTCACCGGGGTAGCGCTGGGAGTAGAAGTTCAAGATCAGTGTCTCGACGCGTGCGGCCGACGCCTTTTTCAAGGCGAACGGCACCGCCTGGCCCTGTGGCGAGGTCGGCTGGTCGAGTCGCGTGATCTCCTTGATAACGTCTTGCATGCGGGCCTTGGGCACGGCCACGAGGATGGCGTTGAACCGCGGTTGCGGGATCAGAACGACGGACGCGGCCGAGGACTGCGCCTGCGTGGTTGTGCCGAAGACGCCCTGCGTCGTCGTGGTCCGCGGTGTCGGGGCGGCGACGTTTCCCGAGGCCCCCACGTTGACGCGCTGGTACAGCTGGTTCAGAGTGGTGGTGATGGCGGTGGCATCGCCGTAGCGGAGCGGCACCAGCTGGACCTGGATCTCGGCGCCAGCGCCCAGCTGCTGGATCAGCTTGATGACTTCCAGGATCGCCTCGACGTCGGCCGGGTTTTGGCCTTCGATGACGATGACGCCCAGTTCGGGGAGCGCCTGGGCATTCACCGGCGAACGGGGCCCCAGCACGTTGGTCCCCGCGGCGGGGGGCATCGGCTGCTGTTCCTGTTCCTCGGCGCCGGTCGTCTGCACCTGGCGATCGGCGGGCACTCCTTCGGGTTCCCGAATGGCATTCGGGTTGGCCCTCACGGCAACCTGGCGCGGATCGTAGAGGAGAGACGGCTGAGGGTCATCCATGACCCGGTCTTCAAAAAAACTTGGCCCTCGACTCTGGCCGCCGCGGCCGGGACCACCCCCTCCTCCTCCAGGACGGAAGCCATTACCACCGCCTCCTGGGGAGAAGCCATTGCCGCCGCCGAACGGCCGAAGGCCGCCAATCGGCATCGTGCCCGGCGTGTTGTTGTTTTCCCGGGAGTTGGTCGTCCGGCCCTGGATGGCCTCGATGGCCTGCTGCACCAGCGCCGGGTCGATACCCTTGATCGGCACTACCTTGACGGTGCGGGTGGAGTCCTTGGCGGCCAACTCCAGCTGATCGACGAGCTTCTTGATGTCCTCGTACATCGCGGCGGAGCAAGCCACCACGAGGCTGTTCGTGCGATCGTCGGTGCCAACGGACAGCGTGACCGGCCGCGGCTGGCCATCCGGCCCGATGTTCTGGTTCTGCTGCGGCGCGAACCGGCTGAGGAACCCGCCGCGCCCCTCCGTCTGCGCGTTGATGTCTATGTGCTCCCGGTAGACGCTGGTGATGACGCTGGCAACCTCGGTGGCGATGGCGTGCTTGAGCGGGCCGATCACGTGGGTAGCAATGGCGCCCTTCGACTTGTTCTCGCCCGTATCGACGGCCCTGTCGAGCAACCGGCGGATGGTCATCATATCGAGCGGACTGGCCCGCACGAGCAAGGAGTTGGTGGCTGGATCGGCGACGACGCGGATGCGATCCTGCCGCGGATTCGACGGCGGCTGGGCGCCCGGGGCGCCGAACTGACCGAAGAAGCCACCGCGGCCCCCACCCTGCTGCGGCGCTGCCTGCTGCTTCGAGCCGTTAAACGCCTCGTCGAGGACTTTTGCCGCGTCGATGGCCATGGCGTTCTGAAGGCGGATGACCTGGAAGTCGCCCTCGCCGCCCGGCGTCTGCGTCAGCAGCTTGACCAGTTCCTGGACGAGCTGCATCGCCTGCGGATCGTCGCTCGAAACAAGCAGCTTGTTGCCGAAGGCGGTAATCGTCACAGGCGGAGCAGCCGGCTTGGCCTTCTTGTCTTCCTTCACGTCCTTCGGATCGACGAGTTGGCGGACGATGAGCGTCTCGCTGTCCAGATGATTGCGCGACTGCTTGTCCGGCTGCTGCTCCCTCGACTTGTCCGGGATTGGGGCCGGCTCCGGCTTGCGTTCGTTCTCGGCGCCGGGAATGACGACGCGGACCGGGTTTTTCCGCATCTGCGGCAGGATGCGTTCCAGGGCCTCGGCCAGTGTCGCGGCACTTCCCTTTTCGAGAGTGATGACGCGCATGTTGCCGCCCAGCGCCGTGGGACCGCCGGACTGGCCCATCGCCTGGACCGTCGCCTTGACATCGGTCACCTGGTCCGGCGTGCCGCGGACGACGATGGCATTCAGATCGGCGCTGGCCTCGATGAAGGGAGCGCCGCCCTTGGCGTCGCCGAACATCTTCGTCAGCGTCTCGGCCACCTTGGCCGGCTCGCCCGACGTGACCGCGATCAACTCCGTCTTGATCCCCTTGTCGGTCGAGCCATGTATGTGCTTCTCGATGTCGATCTGATCGTCGGGACAGGCATAGACGATGATCGCATTGTTGTTGATCGCCGAGATACGGAGCGTGGGCGAGGACTTGTAGATCTCTCCGAGGGCCTTGGCAATGGCCTCGGCATTGCCACCCGCGACCTGGTAGGTCTTGAAAACCGCCTCCCCGATCAACCTGGGCGGCTGCCCCTTCTGCCCCACGTCGATTTCCTTCAGCACGGCCTTGGCCCGGGCGATAATGTTCGCCGGGCCGGTGACGATCACCTTGTTGAGCTGTTCGGCCGCGGTGATGTAGTGCATGCGGATCTTCGGCGTCGGGCCAACCGGCCGCTGCGGCTGTGGGAACCCGGGGAAGCCGGGGAAGCCCGGCTGCTGCGGCTGCATCGCCTTGGCTTGCTCGTTCGGATCGCCCAGCTGTTCCCGCAGGATGCGCTCGGCGTCGCGGGCCTTGATGAACTTGCATTCGTAGGGATAGCTCTCCATCTCCCCCTTGCTATTGTCCTCGATGTCGTGAAGAGTCTTCTGAATGCGCTTGAGGTTGCCGACAGTGTCCTGGAGAAGAAGCTGGTTGGCCTGGGTCAAGGCGACGACCTCGCCGAATGGCCCCATCATCTTTTTGATCTCGCCGGCGACGTCCTCGGCCACGAGCGACTTCAGCCCGATCACCACCGACACCATTTCCGTGTTGCCGAACTGGTCGAGGTCCTCGCCCCGAACGCGCGCTACCTGGGAGGGATCGATTTTCTTGTCGGCCGTCGCGAGCGTGAACGAGTTGCTGCGGCGGATGAGGATGTAATTCTGCTTGAGCAGTTCGTCGTTGAGACTGTCGATGATCTCAGGCACCGTGAACTGCTTGGCCGCGCCATTTTCCTTGGGCGCGATGAAGGTGAGCGTGCCGGTTGGCTTGGCGTCGGAGGCGATGACCAGCATGCCGGTTTGGTCGCTGAGCCACTCGAGCACCTGGCTCCAGGGCTTGTCGCGCATCTCAAAGGCGAGTTTCTTCGGGGCAGGTTTGACCGGCACCTCGACCTTGGGCGGCGCTGCGGACGAAACGGGATTCACGGGTGCGGGGGGATCAGCCCCAAGGGCCCCGGTCGCCAGAAGAGCCGGAGCGATCAGGGAGAGGTAGCACCTTACCGCGCTGGCCGGAACGGCTTTCATGTCAGGTCCCTGCCGGAAGTCGAGATGAGACAGCCTGCTCGTGACGCTGCGGACGCGGCAGCCTAACTCCTCATTGTACAGTGAATGGAGAGGAGATCAGCAAGAATGCTGGTGGTGGTACCCCTAGCTTCATACTAATCGGCAAACTTTGCCCAGGTTCTTCAGGAAGTTTTTTGACCGCTTGCAGCTTGCCGAAAAAAGCTCACCAAGCGGCAAGTGGCGAATCAGGGCGTCGCTGCCACCAGCTTCAATTCCTTGGTCTTGCTCTCCGAAAGCGGATTGCGCAAAGCGTCCTCGAGATTCTGCCCGACATGGATGACGTAAATCTTGTCGTCGGCCTGGAAGTACACTTCGCGCTCGTTCATGCGCAGCACCCTGCCGCGAACGACTGTTTCATCCTGGCTGTCGGTGACGCGAAAGATGTTGAAGCCGACCGTGGCGCGCAAGCGCGTCTTGCGGTTGTTGTAACGGTCGTAGAGGAAAGCCTCGCTGTGTTTCTCGCTGTGGGTAATATCAGTGAGATAGACAAAGCGGGCAGCTTCGCCACCGGAGTCCCCGGCCACCGGCTTCTCCTCGGGCGGGAAAAAGACGTTTTTGCTGGCAATGTCGTTGTACCGGCGCTTCGGTTGGGCCAGCGGATTCGGTGACAGTTTGCCGCCGGGACCAGCCGACCAAAGACCCAGGGTCAGACCGAACGGCCCGTGTTGCAAGTTCGTCAGCGTGTCCAGCGCCACGAGGCGGCGATCGACGTAAGGTAGGTACGGCCGGGCCTCGGTCGCGTTGACCACGAGTGCCTCGACGGTCAGGCTGATGTCGAGGTCGTCGACCTGCTGGTTGCCGGTACGGGTGCGCGGCCGCTGCACGCTCAGCTTCTTGATCTGGTGGAGCATGCCGGAGTGGTAGAAGCGCTCCAGGAACGGGACGAGGTTGCTCAGGTTGCCACGCGCATCATCCACCGTGAACGTCAACCGGGTGTAGATCGGCTTCTTGCCGGGGAGCAAAGGACTGCCCCTGGCATCCGGTTTCTGGGCGGCGACCTTCAGCGACGGCGACGCGAGTTCGCTCTCGGTCAACAGTTCGCGCAGGTACTGCGTGTATAGCTGGCGCGTCGAGGCGTACAGTTCCTGATCGGTGTCGCCGGGCAGGCTCTCTCGCTTCCACGTCTCCAGCTGGGCACGCTGGGCCTGGACCTGGGCAATGCGTTCCTGCTTGCGCTTGATATCGGCGCGGACCGTGGTGAGGGCATGCTGCCGGGCGGCCAACGGTTCGAGAAAGACCAGGTTGAACAGGAAGGCCACGCCCGCCAGAGCGATCACGCCCATGACCGTGGTGGCCAGAACACGTTCGCGTTGGGTCATGGCTGCCTACCTCCGTTGCGTCCCCGATTGTTGCGCGAGCCAGGCCGCCGCGCGTCGTGCTGCGGCGCTGTCTCCTCGGAGGGCAGAGTCAGCACGCGCTTGTACTCGGTCGGCGACCGTTTCTCGATGTCCAGCCGCGTGGTAAATTTCCGATTGAAGTTCTGGAATCGATCCACGCCGCTCGTGTTCTGGGTGATTTCCAGGGGATTGACGCGGTAGTATCTGCTGTCCTCGTTCAGGTTCGCCAACAGCGTCTGGGCGAGCTGGTCCTCGCGGGTAATACCAGTAAGCGTCATGCTGCCGATGTGCTTGTCCTTGCCGATGTGCGACTGGCCAAGGCACTGCAACTCGATGAGCCGCAGACCGGAATTGCTTGGAAAACGATCGGCAAGATCGTAAATCTCGTCGAGCCAGACGACCTCGCCGTCGGACCAATCGGAAAGGGCCTTGTAATACTTGGCCTCTTCCTCGAGCGGCACGAGCTGGCGGTCGAGGTCGGCGTTGGCCAGGTTCAGGTCGAACAGTTCCTGGTCGCGCGCGGCCAACGCGCTGTAGCACCAGCCGGAGCCGACGACGAGCAGCAGCAGCGCCACAGCGGCGGCCAGCAGCAGTTTGCGCCGGTTGGGAGCGCGTGCCCTGGTGGGCTGCTTGATGCGCGCGAAGTTGATCGGCAATCCCTGCGCCCTGGCCTGGGCGCGGAGCAGGCCGGCCGCACCGGCGAAGGCGCCTCGGCCGAGTCCCGCCAGTTCGACCCGCTCGGCACGAGCCAGCGGATCGAACGTGTGGACTGGGACCGGCAGCAGTTCCTGCAAGCGTTCGCGCAACTCGACGTGTTCGCCGTCGCCGGCCAGGTAGAGAGCACGGATCGGCTGCTGCGGCGATTGGCCCGCGTGGACCGCCAGGTTACGCCGCACCTCGCCGGCCAGCCCGGGCCCGATGGCGAGTGCGCGGACAAACAGAAGTGTGTCGCCGCGAACGACGCAGAATTCGGCCCAGCGCTCGGCAACCGTGAGGACGGCGACGGTCGGCGGACCGGCGGTCGCCTCCTCGGGAGACACGGCAAGAGCCGGGGCGGCGTCGATGGCGTGGCGCACGCTGGCTGCGATGCCAAAGGCGCGGGGCGTCAGGGCGGCGAGTTTGAGGCCCGCTGCCTGGCAAAGCGTCTGATACGCCTGGAGTAGCTCGCGGCGTGCGATCAGGGCGAGGGCACGGCGTTCGCCGCCGTTGCCGGTTGCGCCGATCGGCGTGTAGTCGATGACCACCTCATCGGGCGGCTCGGTCAACTCCTTGACGGCCTGGAAGCGGACGATGGCCGGCTCCTCGGCTTCGGGCACGGGCGGATGGCGAATCTCCTTGAGGATGACCCGATCGCGACCGAGGCACGCCAGCACGGGCGCCGGCGCGATGCCGGCGGTCTTGAGGTGTTCGCGGAGACGCCGGCCGAGCGCTTCGGCCTCGCCGGGATTGGGAGTCAACGGCTCGCGAAACACGGCCGCCTCTTGGATGCGGACCGTGCGGCCGCTGACCGTGGCCGTCACCACGTACAGCTGCTGGTGGTCCCAGTCGATGGCCAGAAAGCGAGGCAAGGTTCGTTCTCCTCTATGGGACAACCCGCATGCGTGTCGATTATTGCTGCGGCATGACGTTGAAACCTTTTCCCAGCGGCGTCAAGTCCCTCATGGAAATGATCCGCGGCCGGCCGCCGTTCGTGTCGATCACTGCCTCCAGCCGTACCGACGGTCCGCCGCCGTCGAAGTAGCCGACCACCTGCACTCTGTACACCTGCGACCGGGCCGTGATGTACTTCTCCAGTGTCTGCAGCGTGCTGGGAGTGAAGTTCGCCTGAGTGATGAGCCAGGCCGGCGTCTGATAAATCGGGTCCGGGAGGTCGGTGGACGACGGGCTCGGACGATGATCAAGAATGCTCTGCACCTCGCCGTCCGTGATGCCGGGGAGTGCCGCCAGCACCGCCCGGGACGCCGTGTTGACGTTCACCCGTGCCGGCAACTCGGCGTCCGCCGTCGTCGTGGTCTCGTCGAGCAGGAGCGGCAGCAGCTGTTGCTGCGCATTCGTGTCGTTTAGTGGGCTCTTGTAGATCGTTGCCTGGCTCGCATTTCCGCCGCTGGCGGGCACGGACACCTGACTGTTAATGAGTTCGTACAGCGAGCCGATACGCCGCTGGCCGCCGCCCCCGCCGCGCTGCCCCGCAAGATTGCGCGACGACAGCTGCGGAACGCGACTGGCGCCGCGCCCGGACTGGGCGGCGGAACCGGACCTCCCCGACTGCTCGTCGCCGTCGCCCGCAGGGGTAGGAGTCGGGCCCTTCGGCACGGCACCTCCGCCCGACGGGGCACGGCGGGCAGCCCCGGCGGCGCCCGACTGTCCCTGCGCCTGCGAAGGGCCATAACGGCGATACGCGATGATGTAATTCGCCAGGTCCTCTCCCAACGCGGTGGTGAGTTTCGTTTGCAGTCCATTCAGGTCGGAATCATTGACGTTGATCCGGGGATTGCCCTGCGAATCGAGGTTGCGTTCCCGGCTATAGACGGTCAGGTACGCCGACCAACCGAGATCGACGGTGCCGCTGCTGCCGTCCATTTCCTCGGGATCGAGGATACCGTTGTGGTTGAGATCGTTGCCGTACAGCAACTGCGGCGTCACGCCCTTGACGAGTAGCAGTTCCTCAAGGGTGTCGAGCGGGCCGTTCTTGCAGTGGTAGGGCGTCGGCAAGGTCATGTAATACTCGTCCTCGGCGCCGTTGGCGCGCGGGTCATTGTCGGCGTCCATCCAGTCGAGGATGGCGTTGACGACGTCCTCGGTCATGTTGGGCAGAGTCATGAGGATGTCGTGGGCCACCTTGCCGCTGCTGTCGAGCATCATGAGGGCGTTCAGGTTGATCTTGCCCGACTCATCGAGAACGCCGAAGCGGTAGGGCGGCGTGCCCGGCGTGTCGTCGGGTCCGAGCGGAGCGATGATACTAAATCGGCCACGGCGGCGCGGCTGGTCGCTGGCATTGACGAGGACGCCCTGGAACGCCTGCGGGTTGTCGAAAGGGTTGCTATTGAGCGTGTTCGTGAAGGCGTCGGCGTTACCAAGCAGGGCGGCGGTGTAGTTGACGCCGGACTCGGCCAGGGCGCGGGCCTGGATCATGCGGCGATGGCTGTCGGCGGCTTTGTACTCGGCCGTCATCATCTCGCTGAACTGGTACGCCGCCAGCGTCAGCACCGCGACGACGACCAGCACCGCCAGCAGCACGATGCCCCTCCGGCGTCCGCGAATTCGACTAGCTGGAGAAAGATACATTAGCGAGCCACCTTACTGTCCGCCGGTGTTCTGCTGGTTCGCGCTGTTCGCCGTCGCAATGGCGATGACGTGGCGATACGTCTTTACTTTTGCGTCGCCCCCGGCGGTGCCGGACGAGGTATCCGCGATGTCCATGGTCACGGCGATGAGCTGAGGTGGACCGATGGGCGTCTTGCCGTCGCTGCCGGTCTGGTTGCCGTCCCAGCTCTCCCGCCAATTGGTGCCGTCGTAGTAGCTGAACGCGAGGCTCCGGACCTCGGGCGCGATGACGTAGTTTGCATCATCGGGAATGTCGGGGAGCATGGTGGCGGCGGCGTCGGAGGTGATGAGCCGTAGTTCCTGCCGGGCGAGTCCCAGGACGCCGTTCCCGGCCAACCAGTAAGAGATGCGGCGGATGTTGCTCCCCGGCGGAGGAGAGTCGCCGGTGGTGACCATCAGGTCGCGCGGGTAGCGGTTCACGTACAGCGTCAGCTGGCTGGAGTCGCCCTGCACCGTGAAGTTGTAGGTGCTGGAATTGCTGTTCACCGAGGACGAGGATTGTCCCGGCGAGGAAGTTCCGCTCGCCGCCGATCCCGAGGCAGCGGGTGAGGAGGAGGACGCGGCGCCGGAGGACGACGAACCATTCCTGGCGGTTGAGGCCCCGCCGGACGCCCCGTTCGGCGAGGCACCGCTGCCCTGGCTGCTGGAGATGCGATAGCGACTGGGGTCGGCGGGACCGAGGCTGGGGCCGAGGTCGCCGGAGATGCGGTTGATCAGGGCGCGGGCGAGGGTGCTCTGATCGACGATGCGCCGCGCACTCTGTGCGTGCCGCAGCTGGAGGTCCACGGCGACGTACAGCGCCGACATTAGCAGGACGCCGATGAATGCCGCCAGGATCACCTCGAGCAGCGTATACGCTGGCCGCCCAAGAAGGGGACATTCATGCTTGTTTTTAGCCGATTTTGCCGCTCCCAGCGACAAAGAAGCCCATAAAGAAGGTGCCGATTCCCTTTTTCTGCGCAGCATGGTCAGCTCCCTCCCTTACCGAATGGTGCCTTGGGAGCGGACGACGCTGGCGCCGGAGATGCGCCGCCTGTCGACGGTCTGGCCCCGCCACTCGAAGCTGGACCTGGCGTGCTGGGCGTCGCTTGCTGCGACGAAGAAGGATTGCTCGTCCCGGACGACGAACCCGACCCGCTCGAACCGCCGCTGCCGGCACCGTTGATCGTCGTCGTGTCTTGCGTGCTGCCGCGCTGCGATGGATCGAGCACCATCGCGCTGAGCGAACAGTACTCGGTCTGGCTGCCGTCGGCCTTGACATGACTGGCCTTGACGGTGACATTCCACAGGCTGCTCACGCTTCCCTGCTCGGCGTCGAGCGACCAGTGCCAATCGGGATCCTCGTCCAGAGGCACATCGCCCTGCGAGGACAACGCAATGGCGCCCCAGGTCACCTCATTCAGCTTCGACTGACAGATGTGCGCCGCCTCGCTCTCGAAACGCGCCTCCAGGGCCAGGTCCGAGCCCATGATGACCAGCCGGCCCAGGACGACCATCGAGAAGAGGAAGATCGCCATGGCCACCAGCACTTCCAGAAGCGAAAGCGCTGGACGCCGACCACTCGGCTGGTTCCGCCTGCTCGTCATGCCTCGCCTCGCTTCCGGTTACTGCACCGTCACGCCGCCGGTCAGCGCTCGCAGGCGCAGCACGACCGGACGATTGCCCGACAGTTGCAGAGTGATCTGCTTGTCGTCCGAGGCGGTGCCGTCGGGCAGAAAGGTCACGACCGGCACCCACGAGGACGGATCGACGCCTCCCGACGGCGCGTTTGTGTCGCGGCCCGCCGTGACCTGAGAGTCGCCCAGCACGAAGGGAATGCCGCGCGGCAAAGTATCCTCCAGGACAAGCGGTGGATTGTTCGGATCGAGCCCTGGCGGAGCCTCGCCACCAGCCCAGTAATCGACACTGTCCGGCGCAACGCGGTAGTTGCCACGGCCGGGAACGACGGCGAAACGATAGGCACGGCCCTCGTCCATGGCGTGGCCGCGCGCCTGGAGCAGGACCGAACGTACCTGATCGCTGGCCGCTCGCAGTCTCACGTTGCCGTACATCGCATCCACGGACGGAATGGCCAACGCTCCGAGCATGAGGATGAGGGCCATCACCAGGAACAGTTCCAGGAGCGTGTAGGCCGGCCGGGCGCGATGCACGTCAACCCTCCCACCACCTCGACCCGCCCGCCGCGCCGGCAAGGGCTTGTTCTGCCGTTGCCGGCGCGGCTGGTGGGACGAAGCGTCTGGTTACCAGTTGCTGATCTGCGTCCCATTCGCCATGGCGTGCGTCGAGGAGATCCGCGGCCGGAACGTCGCGGGGTTCTTGTTCTGCGATTCGTAGACGTACGGCTGGCTCCAGGGATCGTTCAGGTCCTTCGTCTCCAGCGGCGCCGGCTTCCCCTCGATCGGCTGCGTCAAGAGCTGCAACGTCTCCGGGTAGTCGCCTACCTCGATCTTGTAAGCTTCCACGGCCTGTGTGAGATGGGCGATGTCCATCTTGGCCTTGTTTTCCTTGGCGCCTTCGAGGTACTTCATGTACCCCCAGGCGCTAAGGCCGGCCAGCATGACGATTATCGCCACGACGACCATCATTTCCATCAGCGTGAAGGCGTTGCGGGGAATCTGCTTTTCGATTTGACGACCGGTCATGGAAGGGTACCTCATTCTAAACAGTCGGCGGGAGTCCATGGAGTATTCTAGCCGACGCAGATTAAAGAATCATGAACGACCTCAGCCGATCGCACTGCCCATGCGGAACACCGGCAGCAGCAGGGCGGCGACCACGAGCAGCGTCACGCCGGCCATGACCAGCAACATGAGCGGTTCCAGGAGACGAACGAACAAGTCGAGTTGCCGGGTAGTCCGTTTCTCCATCCCCTCGGCGATGTCCACCAGGACCTTATCGAGGCTGTTGCTTTCCTCGCCCACGGCGATCATCTCGACCACGTCACGCGGGAAATAGGGACAGGCCGCCAGCGGCTTCGTCAGGGCGTCGCCCGCGGTGATGTGATCCGCCGACTGATCAATGGCCATGGCTAGCACCTGGTTGCCGGTCGAGTCCTTGGCGATGCGCAACGCCTGCAAGATGGGGATGCCATTGTGCAGCAGTGTCCCCAGGATGCGCGTGAAGCGGGATAGTGCGTAGTTCAAATAGATGGTGCCGGCGCCGGGAATGCGCAGCCGCAAGGCATCGAGCCGGAGCCGGCCGCTTGCGGTGCGGGACCAGTACCAGAAGCCGGACACGCTTGCCACCAGGAGGGCCAGGACCACCAGCCCGCCCGGCCCGAGCAGGAAATGACTGACACCCATCAGCCACTGGGTCAGCAGCGGCAGGTCCCCCTTTTCCTTCAGCTTCATGAAGATCGGCTCGAACTGGGGGACGAAGAAAACCACCAGCACGATCAGGATGCCCGAGCCGGCCAGCGCCAGGATGACGGGATAGGCCAGGGCGCCGACCACCCGCGCTTTGAGATCGTCCTGATTTTCGGTGAAGTCGGCGATGCGCTTGAGGACGTCCTCGAGGAAGGCACCCTCCTGACCGGCACGTACCATGCTGATCGCCAGGTCGTTGAAGGCCCGGGGATGGCGGGCCATGGCATCGGCCAGACTCGTGCCGTCGGCGACCTTGGCCCGCACTTCGCGCAGGATCTCCTTGAGTGCCGCTTGCGAAGTCTGCCGTTCGAGGATCTCCAGGCTGCGCAGCAGCGGCACGCCGGAATGCAGCAGGTCGGCAAGCTGCGAATAGAAAGTGGTCATGTACCGGGTGCGAATGGGCCAGGTCCAGCGCCGCCCGGTCGTCGTGGACTTCGCGGCAGCAATCCGCACCGGGAACAGGCCGCGGGCATCGAGCATGGCCATGACCTCGCGGTCGCTGTTGGCCGTCAGGGTGCCCTGATTGCGCTGACCGGTGCTCGTCAGCGCCTCGTAAGTGAACTCTGGCATGGTAGCTACTGGTTAGTGGCTAGTGGCTAGTGGCCCGTGGCTAGTGGCTAGATGCTTTTCTTTCTAGCACTAGCCACTAGCCACTTTTTTAACTAATGTCTCCCGCCGTCACGCGGGCCACCTCGTCGATCGTCGTGACCCCTTGCAGCACCTTGCGCCAGCCGTCCTGCCGCAGGGACAGCATGCCGCCCTCGATCGCTTTTTTGCGGACGACGGAGGCATTGACGCGCTGGACGACCATGTCGCGGATGGCGTCGCCGGTGACCATTAATTCGTAGATACCGGTCCGGCCGCGGAAGCCGCTCTGGCGGCATGCCCGGCAGCCTGTTCCATGCCACAGTTTAAGCGGCTTGCCTTCCTCATGCGGGAAATCCGACGGCAATTCGTGCGGCTCGAACTCCACCTTGCATTCCGAACAGACCGTCCGCACCAGCCGCTGAGCCATCACCCCCTCGATCGTGCTCGCCACCAGGAATGGCTCGACACCCATGTCGATGAGGCGGGTGAAGGCGCTCGGCGCATCGTTGGTGTGCAGCGTGCTGAAGACCATGTGGCCGGTCAGCGACGCCTGGATGGCGCTCTGGGCCGTCTCCGCGTCGCGCATTTCGCCGATGAGGATGACGTCCGGGTCGTGACGCAGGATACTGCGCAACGCTGCCGCGAAGGTCAGGCCGATCTTGGGGTGGACCTGGATCTGGCTGATCCCGTCCTGCTGGTATTCGACCGGGTCCTCGACGGTGATGATCTTGAGCGTCTCTTCCTTGATCTCGTTGAGAGCGCTATAGAGCGTCGTGCTCTTGCCGGAACCGGTGGGGCCGGTAACCAGGATGATCCCGTGCGGCAGGTCGAGCAGTTTCTTGAAGACCTTGTAAGTGTCCGGCAGCATGCCAACGTTGGCGAGGTTGAAGACCATGCGTCCCTTGTCGAGCAGACGCATGACGATACCTTCCCCGTGCGCCATCGGAATGATCGAGACGCGGACGTCGATCTCGCGGTTCTGGACGCGGATCTTGATACGGCCGTCCTGGGGCAGCCGTTTCTCGGCGATGTTGAGGTGGGCCATTATCTTGATACGACTGATGATGGCCAGCTGGAACCGATTGATCTCCGGCGGCAGCGCCTGAAGTTGCAGAAGTCCGTCGATGCGGTAGCGGATGCGCAGGCCGTGCTCTTCCGGTTCGACGTGGATGTCGCTGGCCCGCTCGTTGGCCGCCTCGACAAGGATCTCCAAGGATCTCGTTGACCAGCTTGACGACCGAGGCTTCCTGGGCCATCTTGGCCGCTTCGCTGTCGTCGGCTTCGATGTCCTCGAGCAGTTCGACCTCGGCAGCGCGCTCCTGCACCATGGCGGTGACAGTCTCGCCGCCGACGCCGAAGTGCATCTTGATGAGGCGCGCGATCTCGCGCGGACTGGCGAGGACCGGCTGCACCTGCAAGCCGGTAATCGTCTGCAATTCGTCGAGGGAGTAGACGTCGAACGGGTCGCCGGTGGCGACGATGAGGGTGCCGTTCTGCCGGGACAGCGGCATCATGGTCCGGCGATGCACCAGCTTCATGGGCATCGTCTTCAGCATTTCCGGATCGACCGTCACCTTCGTCAAATCGACCAGGTCCATGCCGAATTCCTCGGCGAGGGCGGCGAGGACGTGTTCCTCCTTGGCGAAGCCCTGTTCCATGAGGAGTTCGTGGAGCGGCTTGGTCGGCAGGGCGGCATGCGCCTCGGCGACGCGGGGCAGGTCGGCCGCCGCCAGATGACCTCTCTGGACCAGGCGTTGCGCCAGCAGCATGCAATCCTCGAAGTACGCGGCCCGGCGGGCTGGGGAGCTGATGCTCGCCCAGGTGGGCACTCTTATGTTAAACCCGGCAACAGACTCAGGGTAACGCGCCTGGGTGGAGTTGTCCATCGAGGGAATCGCATGCGCCTATCCGAAAGAGGGATGGCCGTACCGAGGACGACGGCTACAGGAGCCGCTCCGGGTTCTGATCTTGCACAACGCAACTTTGCGAGAGGATGCAAGAAACAAATGAACGAGCCCGCAGTGCCAGCAAGGGATTCTGTCTATCCTTGCTGGCGCTGCGGGCTCGTGGTACGACCGAGTTATTGGCTGCCTGCAGCGGCCACCCGGACATGTTCCTTCAGGGGTGCCAGCGTCAGGGTCAGTTGCAGTTCCTGTCCCTGCCGCTGCACGGTCACGGCGATGCGTTCGCCACTCTTGTGGTCCCACAGTGCCCGTTCGAGGTCGAAGCGGTTCGACAAGCACCGCCCCGCGACCTTGACGAGCCCATCGCCAGGATGCAGTCCGGCAGCGGCCGCCTGGCACTCCCTGGCCACACCCTCCACGATCAGATGCTGCCGCGCCGATCCCTCCTCGGCCACACTTTCACGGCAGCTGAGCCCATGACGAACGCCGGCCAGCTTCTCGGCGCTGAGGTGCTGGCTGAGCACTTGCTGCACCGTGTCGGCGTTAAGGGCGAAGGCAATGCCCTGGGCGCCCTCGCGCACCGCCACGTTGATGCCGATCAGTTCGCCGTTAATGTTGAGCAACGGCCCCCCGGAATTACCCGGGTTGATGCTGGCGTTTGTCTGGATGAGGTTGCCGAGCGTCTCGCCGCCGACGGTGATTTGCCGACCGACGGCGCTGACGATGCCGGTGGACACCGAGTTCGTGTAACCGAACGGATGCCCCACGGCGATCACGGTCTCACCAACCAGGAGGTCGCTGCCCGGTCCGAGGGGCAGCGCTCGTAACGACTTGGTGCTGTGGATGCGAACGACGGCAAGGTCGTGGGGGGGGTCCTCGTGCATGACCTGGGCGCTCAGCTCCGTCCCATCGGCGAGGCAGACCACGACGCGCTCGGCGGCGGCCACCACGTGGCAATTGGTCACCACGTAGCCGCGCTCATCGACGATCACGCCGGTGCCGACCATCTCTTTCCGGCCCCAGTTGCTTCTCTTCTCTGCTTTGACGGTGACAATGCTGGCCCGCGTCTTCTCCACAGCTTCGACGATCGGCGTGCGCCGATTATGCTGGCCCCTCGCCTCTGTTCCGGCCCCGCCGACAGCCACGGCCACCAAAGCGATGACCAGGGTTGTGCGCGACCCAAGGGTTAGCATGGGGGTCCATCCTTTCGGCAGCCTGGCAACCTTCCATTCCTCCTCCGGACCGGATGTGCAGTCCCGACGTCCCAACCTGTTCCGCAAGCCGGACGCTCGGCGGCATGTCTCCTGCCGGCCGTGAAGGGAAGGCCCAATGGCTTTCCGTCCCCGCCTCACGACGGGTTTGGCATTATCGCTTGACGATCCCAAATTCCACTAGCAGATCTACTCACGGATACCCTAGCACGAAAATGCCCAAGATGCGGATTGTGCCGGTGAAAGTTCTCCGCAGATCTCCACGCCTGCCCCAGCTGGCGGGTCGCGGTATCCTGTAACATGAACGCGGGAAACGGATTTCCCGGGAACGAAAGGCGGCGTAAAATGCGTTCTCCCCCGGCAAGGGCTTTCCCCACCTACCCTTCATGTGGTAGAAAAGATAGGACTCGACTCGAGTGGTTTGGCTTCCGCCGCAGGGGACGGCCATGGGCATCTACGACCGCGAATACTACCGCCGCGACGGACCGAGCTTCCTGGGGTCGCTCACCGAGCGCGGCAAGATCTGCAAGACGTTGATCCTCATCAATGTGGCGATCTTTGTCGTCCAGGTGCTGACGGGCGGCAACTCGGGCTGGTTTACCGAGGCGCTCGTCCTCAGTCCGGCGGACGTGCTGCACGGCCAGGTCTGGCGGCTGCTCACCTATTCCTTCCTGCACGACGCTGGCAATAACATCTGGCACATCCTCTTCAACATGCTCTTCCTCTGGTGGTTTGGCACCGAGGTCGAAGAGATGTATGGGCAGAGGGAATTCCTGGTCTTCTACCTGATCGCCGCTCTGCTCGGCGGTTTGGCTTTCACCGGCTGGGCGCTGGCGTTGCCGGCGACGCCCGAGTTGCCGGAACCCTTGCAATTGCTCACGTGCCTTGGCGCTTCGGGCGCGGTGACAGCGGTGCTGGTCGTGTTTGCCTGTCACTTCCCGAATCGGGTGATCTACCTGATGTTCTTCCTGCCGGTGCCGATCTGGCTGTTCGTCGTCATCATGGTCGGCATGGACGCGTTCGGCTTCCTGAGCGGGAGCCGCGGCGCCACGGCAGTCGTTGTCCACCTGGCCGGCGCTGGTTTCGCCTTCCTCTACTACAAGAAACAGTTGCGTTTGCTGGACCTGTGGTCCTGGGCGAAGTCGCGGCGACGGTCTCGGCCGCGGCTGCGCGTTTATCATGAGGAAGTGCCGGCCACACCTGTGCGCGTTGCGGCCGCCCCGGCCGCTGCCGACGTGGACGAGCATCTGGAAGCCAAGCTCGACGCCGTGCTAGAGAAGGTGGCGCGCTCGGGGCAGGAGAGCCTGACCGAGAGCGAGCGCGAGATCCTCTTCCGGGCGAGCGAAGTCTATCGGCGCCGGCGAAGTTGAGGTTTCCTTCCCCGGCCGCAGCGCCAGCTAGGGACTGTTAAGATTACCTCGGAGGTCAGGAATGCCCCTCTACGAATACGCTTGCCAGAAATGCGAACACACCTTTGAGACGCTGGTCTTCGACGGCGACACTGTCGAATGCCCTGAGTGCCAAAGCCGCAAGCTCGAACGGCTGATGAGCGTGCCGGCCAAGCCGAAGGCCGAGGGGCCGGCGCTGCCGATGGCCTGTAATGCGGACGGTCCGCCGTGCGGCGCTCCGTGGTGCCGCAAGACCTGATCCCCAGCGAGGAGTTGCCGTGCGCGCCGTTCCGTTTGCCGCGGCAGTGGTCTGCCTGGGCCTCTGTGCCGCCGGGCCATCCCCGGATGAGCAGGAGAAGGCCGACGGCTTCACGCCGCTCTTCAACGGCCATGACCTTACCGGCTGGAAGACCTACGACTCGAAGGCCGAGAACTGGGCCGTCGAGGACGGACTGCTCGTCTGCCAGGGGAATGGCGGCGGCTGGCTGGGCACCGACCGCGATCATGCGAACTTCGTGCTGCGGCTGGAGTACCGCCTGCGGCCGCGCGGCAACAGCGGCGTTTACATTCGCGCTCCGGAATCGGGACACATCAGCCGAGTTGGCATGGAGATCCAGCTCCTCGACGACAACCATCCGAGTTACGCCAAGCTCGATTTCTATCAGTACACCGGCTCAATCTATCACGTCGTCGCCCCGACGCAGCGGGCGGGCAAACCGGCAGGTCAGTGGAATCGCATGGGGATTCGCGCCGAGGGCCGGCGCATCGTCGTCGTCCTGAACGGCAAGAAGATCGTGGACGCCGACCTGGACCGTTGCTTGCAGGAGCCGGAGGTAGCGAAGGAACATACCGGGCTGGCACGCACGACGGGCCGCATCGGTCTGCAGAGTCACACCGACCGCGTCGAATTTCGCAACCTGCTGGTCAAGGAATTGCAATAGCGCGCAAACCATGACACTTCCCGCGTCCGGACCGTTCGCCGGCCTGCTCGTCCTCGACCTGACGCGCGTCCTGGCCGGACCGTTCTGCACCATGCTCCTCGCTGAACTCGGCGCCCGCGTCATCAAGGTCGAGAACCCCGCGGGCGGCGACGATTCACGCCGCTTCACGCCCTTCGTAGATGATAAATCGACTTATTTCCAGTCGCTCAACCGCGGCAAGGAGAGCATCGCCCTCGACCTGAAGACCGACGCCGGCCGCGCGGTGTTGCTGCAACTGGTCAGTCGCGCGGATGTGCTTGTGGAAAACTTCCGCGCGGGCACACTCGACCGGCTGGGATTTGGCTACGAACAACTGCGCGCAGTGAATCCCCGGCTGATCTATGCGGCGGTCTCGGGCTTCGGCCATACGGGGCCGTGGAGCCACAAGCCGGCGTACGATCTGATCGTGCAAGCCCTCGGCGGTCTAATGAGCGTCACCGGCCAGCCGGACGGACCGCCGATGAAGGCCGGCACCTCCATCGGCGACATTACCGGCGGCCTGTTCACCGCACTGGGCATCGCCAGTGCTCTATATCACCGCGCGAAGACGGGGCAGGGCATGAAGGTGGACGTGAGCATGCTCGACGGCCAGATCGCCATTCTCGAATCGGCTGTCATGCGCTATGCGGCGACGGGGCAGGTGCCGGAACCGCTGGGCAATCGGCATCCGTCGATCGCGCCTTTTGAGCCGTATGCCGCCGCCGACCGGCTGCTCATCATCGCGGCGGGCAACGATGCGTTGTTCCGCCGGCTCTGCCAGGCGCTGGGCCAGCCCGAGTTGGCCGACGACTTGCGCTTCCTGAATAACAGCGACCGCACGCGGCACGCGGAGGAATTGAAGGAGGCGCTGGAGGTGGTGCTGCGGACGGCGCCGGCAGCGCACTGGATCGAGGTTCTGGAAGTGTCGGGTGTGCCGTGCAGTCTGATCCAGACCGTGGCCGACGCGGTCGAGCATTCACAGGTGCAGGCGCGGAACATGATCGTCACGGCGGACGGGCTGCGCATGGCGGGCAATCCCATCAAACTGAGCGAGTTTCCCGATCCAGTAACGCGCCGGGCGGCGCCCGATCTCGATGTGGATGGCGAGCGCATCCGGCGGGAATTGGGAACGGAACGCTAAACGCCCTACCAAAAACCTCTTCCTCGTTCGGCGTTCAGCGCTGTGCACCTTCCGGCGGCACGCCCATCACGTTGTAGCCGCAATCGACAAACACGATCTCGCCCGTGATCGCCGACGCCAGCGGACTGCACAGGAACGCAGCCGTGGCAGCGACCTCCTCCGGCTTGATCGGCCGGCGCAGCGGCGAGGTGGCCGCTGCAAACCGAATCATGTCGTGGATCGAGTGTTCCTTGCCAGCCTCGTCCGTGCCCTTGATCGCCGACGCCGCCCGCGACGCATACGGCCCCGCCGAGATCAGGTTGACCCGGATGTTCTTCGGACCGAGATTGTTCGCCAACTGCTTCGCGTCGATCTCCAGTGCCGCCTTCGCCGACGACATGCCGCCGCCGTAATGACCGACAACCCGATCGCCACCGAGGTAGGTCAGGCCAATCGCCGACGCTCCGTCCGGCCGGTTCGCCATGTACGGCTGGGCCGCGCGCAACAGCGCGGTGAGCGAATAAGCGCTGACGCTCAGCGCCGTCAGGTATGCCTTGCGACTGGTGTTCAGCTGCAGGTGCGTGATCTCTGGACTGAACGCGACACTGTGGACCACCACGTCGATGCCGCCGAACTCCTTGCCGACCGCCTGGACCATCCCCTCGACGCTGTAGTCGCCGTGCTTATCCTCGATTCGCTTGTAACGGCGATCGTTCCGCGTCTCTTCCGGGACGTCCGCCAGAGTATCGAAGCCGACGTCGCAGGGGAGCAACTTGGCGACCTGAAGCATGCCGGCGCCGTAAGGAAGCTGGCGCGACTGAACATCGTCCTCGTGGTCGCTCTTCAGGATGTTCTCGACGATGTTCATCAGCCGTGGATGCACGGCCAGGACGAGGCGAGCGCCGGCCGCTTGCAGTGCCTTGGCAATGTGCCAGGCGAAGCCCACGTTGTCGCCGACGCCCGTGACCAGGGCCAGCTTGCCGCTCAGGTCCAGGGGGATCATGCCCGATTCTCCTGCTCTTCGGATGGTCTCGATTCAGTTTGGGAAGCTAGCAGATTGGTGCAAGGCGGGCAAGGCGAAACAGAAAGCCGCTTGCGGCTTAGCGAGTGGGATCGCTAAGCCGCAAGCGGCTGGTTGATTGGTCACCCTCTCATCTGCCCGGACGGCCACCGGGGATGAGCGGGTTGTTGACAAACGGCTGCTGCTGCGTCAGGCCCACGGTGTTGAACACCGGAGAGAGCGACAGGCGCACCGATCGCCGATCCGCCGAAATCGTGGCCTGGGCGGTCGCATCGGCGCTGTTACCCACGTACGGCGACACCCGGGTCTGATACCCGATCTGTTCGTCCCGCGACTTGGCCTGCAACCTGGCGACCGACTTCGGCGACTCGCTCGCGCGACCAAGGCTGCCAATGTCACCGCAAAGCCCACCATGAGCCTCGCTCGGATCGGTCAGTGACCGCAGCTGGCTGAACACGTCCTCGGATGCAGGCTTCTCGGTCTCCGGCCGCTTCGTTGCCTCCGGCGGAGGCACCGCCGCCAGCTCGGTGCGCCGACCTTCGTCCAGCTTCACCGTGAACGTGTTGCCTTCATCTAGGTTGACCGTCACCACGCGCACCGTTTCTCGCGGCGTGCCTTGATGCTGCACGATTTCAACCTTGGCCTTGCCGCCCAGAGGCCGACCCCAGACCGTGTCCACGGTGATTTTGTATTCGCCGGGGAACGCCTGAGAGGCCACGTACAACTCCTCGCTGACCTTTTCGTTCGCCGAGCCCTTGGCTGGCCTGGCACGCAGCGTGTCGTCGATCAGCGTGCCGCCGCCCACCGTCTGCCGGTTGAGCCATGAGCAGATACTGTTGGCCGGCTCCTGTACCTTCAGATCCAGGTCTGCCTGTCCCATGTAGGTCAGGCGGATGGCAATGTCGCGTTCCCGGTTGCGGGCGAGGGCCGCACGCAGCCGTTCGGCGGCGTCCTTCCTGGTCGGATCGAGGGCCTTGGCCATGTCGGCCAGTTTTTGCTTGGCCTGCGTATGCAGCTCCTCGTTGCTCGCCGGCCAATCGCGGCGGAGCAGGTTGACGCCAGCCCATTCCAGGGCCTCGGTATCCTTCAACTGGGTCGCATACCTGAGGGCCGACTGATACGCCTGCGGCTGGTTCGGCTCGAGCAGGGCGGCCTGACGGCAGAACGCCAGGGCACCGCTGTACTGCTTGTTCTCGGCCAGGGCCTGCGACGCCTTGATGAAACCACGAGCGTCGAGCGGCTCCAGGTCGGCCGCCGACATTTCGGCCCGTTCCACTTCCTCGGGCGCTGCCTTGCTTTCGCGGAGGGCGACCGCCAGGGCCTCGTACACCCACGGACGGACCACGATGCCCTGGCGCAGGTTAGCCTTGAGGAACTCGGCCGCATGCCCGAACTCGCCGGCCTCGACCATGTAGTCGGCCGTGGCGATGATCAGGCCTGGATCATCGACACCCTTGGCCAGAGCTTCCTTCCAGATGGTTCGCGGATCGGCGCCGGCCATCGGCGGCCGGCGACGCGGACCCTTCGGGTCCTTGTCGTCCTGATGATCGCCTGCACCGGCGACCTGCACCTTCGGTTCCTTACCATTGATGAGCCGGCCCATGCCGCCGGGCGGAGCATTCGGCGTCAGCAGCGGTGCGCCGGAGCGCGTGTGGATGCGCGACGTACCCTTGACGACCAGGGCCATGGCGGGCGGGAAGAAACCCAGGTCGTTGCCGAGCGGATCGCTGTTGGGATCGTCCTGTTGGTTGTTCTGGTTCGGCTGACCGATAACGTTGATGCCCCGCAGAGGAGCCCAGTCGCGCGGCGTGCCGATGACCTGGCGAATGAGGGCGACGAGCAAATTGCTCTGGTTGCCGCCCTGCAGACCAAACTGGCCGCCCAAGTTACCGAGCTGACCGAGTTGGCCGCCGCCGAAGCCGAGTTGGCCGCCGCCGAACCCCTGGTTCGCCCCGCCGCCAAGCTGACCTATGACGCCACCCTGGTTACCGAGGCCGCCGCCCATAGCGCCGAGACCGCCGCCGCCCAGCGCACCCAGACCGCCGCCCAGTGCACCCAGACCGCCGCCCAGCGCACCCAGACCGCCGCCCAGTGCACCCAAACCGCCGCCCAGCGCACCCAGACCGCCGCCCATGGCGCCGATGCCGCCGAGGCCAAGAATCGACCCCTGGCTGACCGCGGATGCGTTGAAGGCCGACGGAATTGGGATGACCAGGTCGGCCACCGGGTAGACGCGGATCGTCTTGTCGGCGAGGGCATAGGCCCCCGTCGTGATCTCGATCACGTCGCGCCGGATGATATATGTCGTGCCGGAGGTGGAGGGGACGCGGGAGAGGATTTTGCGCAGCACTGTCTCCAAACTGACGTTAATCATCGCCGGGATGGCCTTCTCGGCCACCGGCTTGGCGAGGACGTCCTCGACCATCTCGGCCTTGAACGCGTTCTCATTGACCTCGAACGTCAGGTCGTAGCGGTCGGCCAGATGGTCGAGCGCTTCCTGCAGGGTCATCTTGGGATCGGCCTCGAAGCCCTTGAACTTGACCGGCTGAGAGAGCTGGTCGCGCAGCTGCAGGGTCCGCAGCGGCGTGTCCTCACCGAGGCCGCTTGATTCGTAACGCTCCTTGCGGAGTTTGGACATCGCTTTCCAGGCCGCGATGGGCGGGAAGGAGACCGGCGGCTCATCCGGGAAGGGGATCGCCGACTTCTCGACCTGCAGCAGGGTCGCCATCCAACGATCCTCGCGGATGCGGACGAGTTCCCGGATCTGGGCCAGGTTGCCGCCTATCTCCGCCATGATGTAGCCGGACGTGACCGCCGGCGGCACCGGCAGGCCCTGATTGGTCAGGTCCTGGCGGATGTCATTGGCTTGCCTCTGTGCCTCCTCCTGGCGTGCCTCGTCCATCAGGTTGTGGAACACCCGCATGCGAGCGCGGATGCGTTCCTCGGTCGAGAGCCGTTGGGTCTCCACGTTGAGGATGGTCTGCTGCTGAACCAGGCGATTTCGCAGGTCCTGCAAGTCGGCTTTGATGCGGGCGCCTTGCGTATCAACGCTTCGCAACGTCGCTTCCAGGCGGCTTGCCAGGTTGCGGCGGACGCCTTCGCTCAGGTCGGGATTGTTGCGTACGCCGTCGAGGGTGCGCTTGAGCTGATCGTGAGCCGAGTCGGGGTCGGAGCGGAGAATGCGCCCGGCCTGACGGATGGCCTCCTCGACCACCAGTTGTGTCCGCTGATCCTCGACGACCTGGCGCTGCTTGGCATCTTTGAGAATGTCGGCCGGCGCGTCGGCGGGAGCGACTGGCGCATCGGGCTTCCTCGGCTCGGCCTGGCCCAGGGCCAGCAGCCGTTCGCGCGTCACCTTCACATTATCCCGGCCGAAGCGGTCGTTGCCCTGCCGGTTGCGATCGGCCTTGTTGATGCGGACGACCGTATCGTCGGCCTTGGGACGGAACTGGTCGCGCAGCTGCTGGGGTGTAACCTTGCCCTGGCGCAGACGCTCGACGACTTCCAGACCGGCCTTCGCTTCAACATCGTGCGGATCGAGCTTGGTAGCCTGCTCGAAGAGCTTGGCAGCGGCGTCCCAGCGATTCTCGCCGAGCGCCCATTCCGCCTGGGCGATCAGGTCGGCGCGAGCGAGTTGGTTGGTTTCCGAGGCGTAGGCCAGGGCGCGGTCGGCGCGAATCAGGGCCGGGGCGTCCTTGTCGGCGCGCCACTGATCGACCATGCTGACCAGGAAGAAGTTGTCGTCCTCGTGGCCTTGCAACGGCTGGACCTTGGCAACCTGGATCTTGTTGCCGTCCACGGTGCCGGCGATGCTCCACCCGATCTTGTCACCGCCCTTGATCTTGCCGACCACGAGCGTCGGTTGGTCGCCACGGACCGGCGGCAGCTTCGTCGGGAAAGATTCGGTGACGTCGCCTTCGAGCTGGAAGCTCTCGGGATACAGCACCGGCGCCCCGACGATGAAATCAAGCCGAGTCATGGTGTCTTCGACGCGATCGCCGGGCAGTACGCGCACCGGGGCGCCGCCGGTGGCGGTGGCGAAGCCGTGCAGCGTCTGCGGATCGAGGCGGGTGCCAAGCGGCACCGGATAGAAGACGATGTGCGCGCCGGCCATCTGGTCAGTCAGTTCGGCACGCTGCTCGGGGGTGATGGGATCGCGGAGGCTAAAGCCGTCGCCCATAAACAGGAGCACCTGCTGCCGATCGGCCTTGTCGAAGGTCTTGATGGCCTTGTGCAGGGCTTCCTTCAGGTTGGTAGCGCCGGCGGGATACTCCTCCTTGAGGACCGTGAGTGCTTCCTGGGCGCCGGCGGCAGGGCGGAGGCCGCGAGTCAGGTCCTTGCAGCGGACGTTGGCCGTCAGGATGGCGATGCGGTCGTCGGCTCCGAGGCGTGCGACGAGAGCTTCGGTCAGCTTCTCGGCCATGGCCAGCGGTCCGCGGGCCTGGCTGGCCGAGGTGTCGATGACAACGACGTAATCGCGCGGGCCGGCCTTGCCGCGGGCCAGTTCCGGCTTGATCTGCAAGGCAAACAGGGTCTCGCCTGCCGGGGTGCGGTAGGTGAGGGTGGGGCTCTTGGCAAACTTCGATGCCGCCAGTTCTTCGGAGAACTGATCGAGTTTGTTGCCCAGAGGCTTGTCGCGTTCGGCACGCCAGCGTTCGTTGTCTCTGTCTCGTGCCGGTTCGCCCAGGACGTGTGAGTAGCAAATGACCGCTGCAAGCGTCAGAATGACGCCAACGGCCAAGAGCCTGCGACCTTTGGTCATTGTTCCAAACCCCCAATCGATAGGATGAGCTGAGTTGGCCCTGCCTCGGAGCGCTCAGTCTGGCTTCTCTGGATGACGATTCTAAGGGAACCGACCCCTCGCCTACCAGCGCAAATTCACCAGGCGCCCGAGTCTACCTGGCCGTCGGCGGCCATTTGTTCGATAAAGTCGGCACGTTAGCGCAACCACAGAAGAACGGCGAGGGGAGCGAAACTTGCGCGGCATCAGCCGCCGAGCAGCCCGCGGCCCGAGTAAGGGTCCTGGTTTTCCCTTGCTGGCGCTGCAGGCTGGTCCTGATGTTGACGCCGTCCCCACGCCTCAGTAGACTCCCGCCCCCGCACGTGGCGTGCGGCTGGAGACCGGAACCTCGAGGAGGGGGAAATCATGGCTGCCTGGCGAACCCTGGCGAGCCTCCTGCTGCTGGCCGTCATGTCCGTGGCAAACGCCCAGACCTATCAGCTCGCCGAGACCAGCAAGCCCGGCGATTGCGTCAAGATCCATCTCGACATGACCCTGAACGGCGAACTGAAAGTCACCCGCGACGGCAAGCCGGCGCCGATCAAGCTGTCGGCCTCGGCCACACACGAGTTTTCCGAACGAGTTTTGACCGTGGCCGCGACCGGCCTGCCCGACAAGACTGCCCGCGTCTACGACACTGCCCGAGCCATCATCGGTGCCGCCAACGACCGTACCGAACGGACACTGCGCAAGGAACGCCGGCTCGTAGTGACCCAGCGGCACGCCGATCAGTACCTCGTCTACAGCCCGGCAGGCGCCTTCACGCGCGAGGAACTGGAGCTGACCGGCGAGCACTTCGACACCCTGAGCCTGACCGGCTTGCTGCCCGGCAAGCCCGTGAGCATCGGCGAGACGTGGAAGATAACCAACGCCGTCGCCCAGGCGCTGTGCAGCTTCGACGGTCTGAGCGAGCAAGGCCTGACCTGCAAACTCGAAGAGGTCAAGGACAGCGTCGCGCGCGTCTCGGTGACCGGCCCGGCGACCGGCATCGAACTCGGTGCTCTCGTCAAGCTGACCGTCCAGGCGACCTGCCGCTTCAACCTGGAGACCAAGCATCTTGTCGAGGTCGAATGGACGCAGAAAGACGACCGCGACCAGGGGCCGGCCAGTCCGGCGTCGGCAGTGCAGACGACGACAAAGCTGACGCGAACGGCGATCGACGAGCCGGACTCTCTGAACGACGTGAAGCTTGTGTCGATCCCGGACGGTTTCGAGGTACCGCCGGTGCTGACACAGCTGGACCACCGCGATCCGAAGGGGCGCTTCGAGCTGCTGCACAGTCGAGAGTGGCAGCTGGTCAGCCAGAACGCGGACCACATGGTCATGCGACTGATGGAGCAGGGCGATTTCGTGGCCCAGGTGACGATCACGCCCTGGACGCCGGACGTGAACGGCAAGCACATGACGCCGGACGAGTTCAGGGAAGCGATGAACAAGACGCCGGGCTGGGAGCCGGAGCGTGAATTGCAGGTCGGCGAAGTGCCGGTGTCCTCGGGCGACCATCGTTACATCTACCGCATCTCGGCGCTGGGCAAGATGGACGGTCTCGACGTAATGCAGAACTTCTACCTGGTGGCTGGTCCGAGCGGACAGCAGGTGGTGCTGCTGTTCACGATGACGCCAAAGAAGGCGCAGAAACTCGGTGAACGCGACCTGTCCATGGCGGGCAGCATCGAGTTTCCAAGCATGCCCAAGGAAGCGAAACCGAAGTGATGACGCGCTGACCTGGTGATAGGGTGACAAGGTGACCGGGTAATTGTGGTCACCTTGTCATCTTACCACTTCCCCGTCAGCGTGAAGGCGGCCCAGAACAGGGGGTGTGCCGCGTTATTCTTGGCGCGCCGCACCTGGATCAACGCGAGCTGTGCCTCGCGCAGCGCATCCACCTTGCCTTTGCCGGCCGCCAGCCGCTCGAAGAAGCGCGTCATCAGCTGCGCCGTTTCCACGTCCGGCACTTGCCACAAACTGGCCACGACCGACTCGGCACCGGCCAGTTGAAACGCCTGCCGCAGTCCCGACACGCCCTCGCCGCTATGCACCTGCCCCAGTCCCGTCTCGCAGGCCGATAGCACCACCAGTTCTGTGCCGCGCAGGTCGGTGTCGATGATCTCCAACCCAGTCAGTAGACCACCCTCGCCGCGCGCCGTCCCCTCGCGGTTGGCACCCGCCAGTACCAGGCCACAGCGCAGCAGCGGATTCTTCAGCGCCTTCGATTGAAGGAGATTGCTCTGCCGCGAACCCGGCTCCCCCAGCGCCTCTTCGTGTTCGTCGAGGAAGAAGGCGTGCGTGCTTACCACCAGCACCTTTGGCCGCAGCACCGAGCGGAAACGCGCCTTCGACGCCTCGCGGCCGGTGAAGAGCAGCGGTTTCTCGTGAGCGAAACGCGCCAGTTCCGGGACCACCGCTGCCGCCTCGGCAGCCGTGCCCGGCAGGCGCGGAAACGATCCGAGCAGGCTCAGCGACTCGGTGCCGCGCGTGGCATTGACCGCGGCGCCAAGGTTGAAGTCCGGATCGGCCAGCACCACCGGCCGGCCCGCGCGGCCGGTCGGCGCCGCCGCTTGCTGGAGCAGATCGCGGCCAGTGACCACGTAACTGATCTGGTGCTCCTCGATGGCGTACTTGCCATTGGCCAACGGCAGCACGCTCCACGGCACCAACCACAGGGCGCCGTCGGGACTGATGATCCACTGCTTTGCCGGATCGAGGTGCTTTGCTAAGGGCTGCAGAACCAGAGCAGTCAACGCCTCGAGCGGCTTTCGCAGGGCCTGTTCACTCTCCGGCTCGCCCTGCTGGCGGATCTGCCGCGGCGAGTCGCGCAGTGCTTTGCGGGCGACGGCGACCGCATCCTCGATCACCTTGGCCTGGCCCAGGTCCACGACCTGCACCTGGCCCTTGCCGTCCGGCGGGATGACCCAGGCGACGTAGCGCTTCGTCTGCCAGCGATCAACCTTGCCTGTGGCCTGAAAATCGAACGGTATCACCTTGAACAGTTCCACCAGCACGGCGCCGTTCGGCACCGCGCGGCGCACCGGCGCCAGTTCCACCCACGGATCGGCCGAGCGCGACGGCGCAACCTGGCCGAGACGCTTGGACAGTTCCTGTTCGCGCTCGGTCAGCTGGGCCAGCCGCTGGCGGCGCTGGGCGTCGTTGGCGCCCTCGGAGCTCTTCAGCGACAGGGAAGCCAGGTCGGTGCGGACCTCGAGCAGTTGCTTGATGAGCGCGGTCAGGTGCGGGTCCTTGCTATCGCGAGTCAGCAGCGTCCGATCAGCCAGGGCTTGCTGCGCCACAGCCTTGCCATTGAGCACCCACTCCGCGGAACGAGCCGCCAACCCCGTGTCGTTCGGACGCTTCAGAGCGACGGACAGGGCCTGCTGCAAGGAACCGTTCTCCCGGTGCGACAGGAAGCTGAGCTGTTCCTCCTCCGACAGCCCGGGCAGCAGCTGGTTGACGTAGATGCGATGAATGTGCCGCGACTCATCGAACATCTCGGCGGCGCGGTCCCACAACTGCTCGGTGGCGTACAGGTCGCCGAGGTTGGCGAGCGTCTGAGCCACCAGCGGATGCGTCGGGCCGAGGCGAGCCTTCCGGGTCTTCAGGCTGCGCTGAAACAACGGCTCGACTTTCTCCAGTTCACCCAGGGACAGGTAGAGGTAACCGAGATTGTTCTGGCTCACGGCCACCGCCGGATGATCGGGCCCGAACTTCGCCTCGCGAATCTTCAGAGCACGCAGGTGCAGGGCCACCGCCTTGTCGTTCTGTCCCAGCACGCGATAGTCCCCGGCCAGTTCCACAAGGGTGTTGGCGATCGACGGATGATCCGGATCGAGATGCTCTTCATAGATTTTCAGGCAACGCTGCAGCAGCGGCTCCGCCTCGGCATACTTCTTCTTCCAGATGCGAAGCCGGGCCACCATGAAGAGAGCCGCGGCCACATCGGGATGGTCCTTGCCGAGCTTCGCTTCGCGGATCTGCAAGCTGCGCTCCAGCAACGGCCCGGCCTTGTCGTACTCGCCTCTGCCGAGGTGGACGCCGCCCAGGTCGGACAAGTTCTGGGCGACGGTAAGGTGGTCCTTGCCATAGTGGGTCTCGTTAATGTGCAGGCTACGCAGCATGAGGGGCTCGACCAGGGCGTCCTCGCCCATGCTCGCGTACAGATAGGCCAGGTTGGTCAGGCTCTGGGCCACCAGGGGATGATCCTTGCCGAGCTTGGCCTGGCGAATCTTCAGACCGCGCTGATGCATCGTCTCGGCCTCCTCGTAGCGGCCGAGAGTGACGTACAGGTTGGCAAGGTTATTGAGGCTGTTGGCCACCTCCAGATGGTCCTTGCCGAGATGGGCCTCGCGCACCTCCAGTGTGTGCCGGTACAGCGACTCGGCCCGGGTGTACTGACCGATGACGCGGTAGTGGATGGCCAGGTCGTTCCAGGCGGTGGCGGCGGACAAACTCTCCTTGCCGAACTTGCCTTCACGGATCTTCAGGCTGCGCTCCAACAACGGCTCCACCTGATCGAAGTGGCCCTGCAGCCGGTGCAGCGTGGCCAGGTTGCTCAGGGCGAAGGCCACGTCAGGATGGTCGGCGCCGAACTTCGCTTCCCGGATTTTTAAGCTGCGCTCGCACAGCGGCTGGGCCTCGGTATACCGGCTCAGCTCCAGGCACGTTATACCAAGGTCGCCTAGGCTGCGTGCCACGTCGGGATGGTTGGCACCCAACCGATTCTGGTACAACCGCAGGCTACGCCGGTACAGCGGTTCGGCCCGCGCAAACTCTCCCTCGCTCCGGTACACGTTGCCCAGCCCGGCAAGTGTACTCGCCACGGTCAGATGTTCCTTGCCGAACTTCTCCTCGCGCAGCCGAAGAGCGGCCTGGTAGTACGACTCGGCCTGAGCAAAGTGCCCGCCAACCTGCTGGAGCAGCGCAAGGTTGTGATAGCAGACGGCGATCAGCGGATGGTCCTTCGGCAGGCGTTCCCTGCGGATGTGCAGGCTGCGCTGGTGCGAGGCTTCCGCCTGCTGCAACTCGCCGCGGTTCCTCTGCACGAGAGCCAGTTCGTCCACGGCGCTGGCCACGAACAGATGGTCCTTCCCGAGCTTCGCCTCGTCGATCTCGACGGCGCGCTTGAGGAGCGGCTCGGCCTTCTCGTAAAGGCCCATCCAGTTGTAGAGTGCGCCCAGGCCGATCAGGGCGCCGGCCACGTCAATGTGATCTTGCCCTTGCTTGCTTTCACGGATGGCGAGGGCGCGGCGAAACAACGGTTCGGCCCGATCGTACTGGCCGAGCGTGCGCGCCAGGCCACCCAGCGCCTGGGCGCTGGCCGCCACGTCAATACTGTCCTTGCCGGCAACCTTCTCGCGGATGTGCAAACCGCGTTGCAGGAACGTCTCGGCCTTGTCGTACTGGGCGAGCGTGTGATAGAGGTTGCCGAGATGGGTCACGCAGTTCGCCATATCCCGGCTCTCGGCGCCGCGCTCCGACTCGACGATCTTCAAGGCACGCTGGTACAGGGATTCGGCACGGGCGTAGTCGTTCCGCTCGATCGACAGCGACGCCAGGTTTAGCAGGCTCGACACCTGACGCAGCTGGCTGTTGCCCGGAGCGGCTTCGCGGATCTTCAGGCCGCGCTGCAGGGTGGTCTCGGCATCGTCGTAGCGGGCGAGGCGCTGGTACGTCTCGCCGAGGGCGTTGAGGAGATTGCCCGTGCGTTGATCGTTGGCACTGTAGAGGCGATTGGCGGCGGCGACGCTCCGCTCGTAGGCCGTGGCGGCTTCGAGCAGATGCTCCTTCTTGCGCAGCGCGTCGCCCTGCTTGCTGGCGGTTTGCGCCTCGTCGTCCGCTCCGGCCGCCGTGCCGGCTAGCAAGAGCACGCCCAGTACGATCCCCGTTCCGAATCCACACCCGCGTGACAGAGGGGACATGGTAGTCGATCCTTGTGGATTGCGGCCCGCAGCGCCAGCAAGGACCACCCTCTGTCCTTGCTGGCACTGCGGACTGGTCAACTCACGGCTTGTAATACGCGATTGTGGCAGCCATGACCGGCGTTGGGTTCGGCTTGAACTCCACCTTCTCGACAGCTGATTCGACCTTCTTGCCCGAGGCGATCAGCCCGCGGGTGGAGTTCTCCTTGCGACCGTCCTCACGCAGCTGCGCCCGCAAAGCGTCGAGGTTCTTGGGCTTTTCTCGCGGGAAGGCCCCACGCGACAGGGCCGCCAGGTCCTCGGCGTCAGGGCTCAGGGTCAGCACGTCCTCCTTGCCTACCTGTTCGCGGAAGACCACCAGCGAGACCGTGCCCACGTCCAGACCGTAGCGGATGGCGTCCTCCTTCGACTGAGCCAGCGACTGCACCTGGAACTCTTCGGCCTTTTTCTGGTCGGTCTGGAAACCGTCGATGGTGATCGACTTAACGTCTGGCTGCAGGATCCACTTCTGGCACTGCACGTCCTTGAGGCGTTCGTGGAACAGCGTACTTTCGCCGTTCACCTTCAGGACAATGCCAAGCCGGTCGTTGCCGGCCTGGCGGCGCAGGACGAACGATACCTTCTGCCCCTCCTTCGGCTCCGGCACCTGAGCCTTACCGTCCTTGAACTCGACCGGCACCGGCTTGCCGTCGTAACGGACCTCCAGGGCGACCGGCGCTTCCTTGTCCTGCAGCGGGAAATCAGTCTTCTGTGTCTTGACGGTGGCCGCCACCTGAATGGCCGTGTCGTCGTCGAAGGCTCCACGCAGGAGGAAGCTTTCGCCACTCTCGACCAGTGCGGCGGCGTCGAAGAGCACGGCGAACGATTCGCCGAGAGGTTCGGCCTCCTCGCTGTTCTTGCCGAAGACCAGCAGCTGGATGGTCATGCCGCGCAAGTTGGGTTCGAGCAGGATGCCGCCGGTGATAAAGGCGTCGGGATCAACGAGGCTGTTCTCTCCCCAGGCCAGCGGATACTTGGCTTTGAAGAGAGCTTTTCTGCCCTCCTTGGTAAGGTGGTTGGCCTCGGGAATCGCCACGGCCACCTCGCTGGCACCCTGGATAATGCCGGTCGGTTTCTTGAGGTCGTTGGCCAGTACCATGGCGATCTCGAGTCGGGTGGCCACCGTCTGATTGAGCGGACCGACATTATCCGACGCTGGCTCCTTCTTGCCTCGTTGAATACGGAACTTGAGGACGCCGACGTTCTTGTAGCCCTTCTCGCGCAGGGCGGCGAGGATGCGCGGCGCCTCGCGGAGGAGCGCCTGGTCGAGCGCGGTCAGTTTTGCCGGCTGTGCTGGTTGCACCGGGGTCGGCTGGCTGGGCGTCGTACCGCTGGCCGCCTGGTCGGTGAAAGCGGGAGCGCCGGCAGCGATCCAGGCCCGCAGGATCTTGATTTCCGCTGGTGGCACCGGCGGCTTCGGACTGGGCGGCATGGGCTCCTCAGTATCCTCAATGCGCGTGATGACGAGCGATTCGCCCGGCTTCTTGGCGACCACCAGTTTCCGCTTATCGGCAAGCAGGTTGGCGTGGTCGAGGATCTTGAGCGGCGGCTTGCCGCGGACCTTCTCGCCTTCCTGTCCATGACACTTGAGGCAATGTTTGGTGAGGATGGCTTTCGCCTGCACCGCCAAATCGGTCGGTGGGGCCGGCGCGGGCTGACTCGGTGCTGGCCTCGCTGCCGTCTGGTCGACGAAGGTCGGAGCGCCGGCGGCGATCCAGGCCCGCAGCACTTTCAGATCCGCTTCCGGCACCCGCGGTCCCTTGGGCGGCATCGGATCCTCGGCGTCTTCGACGCGCTGGATGACGAGCGATTCGTCCGGCTTCTTGGCGATCACCAGCTTGCGACTGTCAGCAAGCAGGTTGGCGTGGTCGAGGATCTTGAGCGGCGGCTTGCCGCGTACCTTCTCGCCTTCCTGTCCGTGACACTTGAGGCAATGCTTGGTGAGAATAACTTTTGCCTTTGCGGCCAGTTCGGCTGGTTCCTGTGCCCGGACAAGCTCGGGAATGGCCCCTCCAACGCCGAAGGTCAGGGCCAGCAAGAGCAGGTGTCCACCTGCCCGATATCGCCATGTGCGCGCCATCAGTTCTCTCCTGATCGAAACAGAATCTGCGCTAACTCGCTGTCAGCTATAACGGGAAATGCGCCGCGGACCGGACAAAAAAAGCGAGCCGCGTACGGCTTGGCGAGTGGTTCGCCAAACCGCAAGCGGCTTGCTCATATCCGTGCCGGCTCACCTCTTCAGGCTTGGGCAGACCTTGTCGCACTGCTTACCGGGCGGGGCAATGGTGCCGGGAGGCAGATCGAAGCCCTGCTTGGCCGGCGGCGGCGCCTTCGGATCGCCTGCGGGTGGGGGCACGCCCTCGCCGGGCTTCCCATCGACCTTCGGCGGCGGCGGCCCGGGATCGTCGGGCTTCACGACACCACCGCCTTCGACCTTCGGCTCAGGCTTCACCTCAGGCTTTTCGCCTTCCTTCGGCGGATCGGCGGTTACCGGAGTCTCCTTCGGCTTGACGCCCGGAACATCTTCCGAGGTCGGCAGGTCCTTGGGCAGATCGTCGGTCGGCGGCGCCTTGACGATCTCATTCTTGTCTTTGGTATCGGGTACCGGCGGCAGCTCGCCGGGGTCGGGGAACTTGGACTCGGGGATGTCCTTCAGAAGGTTCTTGCGGTCCTCCACAGCCAGCATGGAGTAGCCCTTCTCCTTGATGTCGAAGCGGCCCCAGTAGTACTTCTGGGCAGGGTTGTAGTAGTAGAGGTAGCGGGGCTGCTGCGGATAGTAGATGACGTAGTGGTACGCCTTGGGCTGGTAGTTGTAGGAGCGGTAGTAATAGCCCGCCCCCTTATGCCAGCTGCCATAGCTCTGCGGAAAGCCCGCTTCCGCCCGACCAGCCAGTAAGCCACAGACGCCCAGCGTCAGGGCACAGGCCAGGGCTAACAGTCTCGTGCGCTTCATGGACCCCCTCCAGATTTGCGGATGTCTTCAATCATCCGAGAGCGCGCGGCCAGAAACTTTCCTACCGGCCGACGCTGTCGGGGTTCGCCCTCGTGCTCGACCAAATCGTCGAGGCACCTTACTAGTATAACGCGAACTGATCTCGTCACCGGACAAAGAAATGGCGATTTTTTTCAGAATCCCATCTCCGGCTGGTCAAGTGGAAACAAAAGTTCAGTAATATACTTTTGCTCTCACCCCCTTTGCGGTCAGGGAGCCTGGATGCGGTCGATGGCCCACTGCGCCGCCTCGCGTACCAGCGGTTCTGAATCGTCCAGGGCGCGGCGCAGCGCCGGCAGGGCCGCTGGATCGCCGTGGTTGCCGAGGACGAGAGCGGCGTTGCGCAGCAGGCCGCGCCGTTTCGCCCGCACCAGGGCGGTTCCGCGAAAGCGGCGGCGAAATTCCTCCTCCGAGAGTCCCAGCAGCTCGATCGGGTCCAGCGCCACCAGGTCCGGCCGGACCGCGATCGCCGCTTCCCTGGCCGGCGGCGCCTTGCGGTTCCAGGGACAAACCTCCTGGCAAATGTCGCAACCGAACACCCAGTCGCCGAGTCCCGCGCGCAGCGGCTCCGGCACCGGCCCCTTCAGTTCGATGGTGAGATAGCTGATGCAGCGCCGCGCGTCGAGCATGCCGGGACCGGCAAACGCCTGCGTCGGACAGGCGTCGAGGCACGCAGTACAGCTGCCGCAGTGACTCGTCTCGTGCGCTGGGTCCGGCCGCAGGTCGAGATCGAGCAGGAGTGCGCCGAGGAAGAGGTAACTGCCCTGGCGTTTGTTGAGGAGCATGGTGTTCTTGCCGAACCAGCCGAGCCCTGCGCGCCGGGCAAAGTCGCGTTCCAGCAGTGGAGCAGTATCGACGACGCCGCGTCCCCGGCAGGTGGGCATGTCCTGCTGGATGCGGGCGAGCAGTGCGTGCAGACGCTCCCGGAGAACGTCGTGGTAGTCGGCGCCCTGGGCATAGCGGGCAACCTTCCCATTGACCCCTGGCCCCTGACTCCTGATCTCCGTGCCGTAGTTCATGCCAAGCACGACGACGCTGCGGACCTCGGACAGGATGGCGGAGGGATGCCGCCGGGCCTCGGCGTGGCGGTGCATGTAGGTCATTTCACCGGCGTAGCCACGGTCGAGCCAATCGCGCAGGCGGTCGAAGCCATCGGCCGGCGCGGCGGCAGCAATGCCGGCCAGCTCGAAGCCAAGATCGTGAGCCCAGCGCTTGATCCGTTCTTCGAGGGTGTCCATAATGCTATCTTATCGCGGCACCAACATGACAGCCGGCGACTTGATTGACAGCGCGATGGGCAGACAGTATTTGTGTCTCATCCAGCACCGGGACGGCCAGGGTCGAATAATCACTGCCGTTCTCCGGTCCATGACAGGGAATAGTTCCGCCCCGGCCATCGGGGTCGGGCGGAGCAACAGGACGTTTCTCCAAGGAGAGCAGGTAGATGAAGAAGTTGGCCTGTGCAGCAGCAGGATTGATCCTGCTGGCGGCAACCCTCGGCGTGGCCGCTGACCTGACTGTCAAGGAAGTCATGGACAAGGCTCACAAAGGCGGCAATTCGCTGCTGGCGAACCTGGGCAAAGACCTGAAAGCCGACGAACCGGAATGGGCCGACATCCAGAAGAACAGCAAGGAGCTGGTCGACCTGGGGATGGCCCTGACCAAGGCCGATCCGCCCAGAGGCGATAAAGACTCCTGGGACAAGCTGACCAGGCAGTACGTCGATACCGCCAGGAGTCTCGAGGCCGCCGCCGAGAAAAAGGACAGGGGCGGCGCCAAGGCTGCCCAGGGCCGGCTGGCAACCTCCTGCATGACCTGCCACAAGGCCCACCGCGTCAAGTGAGCGATTCGACCGGCCCGCGGCGCCAACAAGGGAAAAGAAGATCCCTTGTTGGCGCCGCGGGCTGGTCGGCGCCACAGGCTGTTGTTCTTCGGGGACGATCATGCTCGAGGGTCCCTCGGTTGTCGCTGCTCTGACAGGCTGCGGCGTGACCCACGTCGTCTGGATTCCCGATAGCGTCGTCGGCGCCTGGGAAGACGCTCTGAGCGCCGCTCCCGACCTGACCCTGATCCGCGTCTGCCGCGAGGGTGAAGCCATCGCTGTCGCCGCCGGCCTTCTCCTCGGCGGCAAACGGCCCCTCGTCGTCATGCAGTGTACCGGCCTGTTCGACGCCGGCGACGCGCTGCGCAACTTCGTCCACGAACTGAAGCTGCCCCTCTTCTTCCTCATCGGCGTCCGCAGCTACCATGCCCATCAGCAGGGTCAAAGCAGCGACACCTGCCCCATCTTCACCGAGCCAATCCTGCGCGCCTGGCAGTTGCCCTACGTCGTGCTGGAGACGCACCACACCGGCGCCGACCTCGCGGCGGCTTACCGCCAGGCCCAGGCAGAGGACCGTGCGGGCGCGGTGCTGCTCGCGGAGTAAGCGTCATGGTCATGACCCATCGCCAGGCCCTGGAAGTGGTCGCCGCCCACCGCGGTCAGCGCCTCGTCGTCACGACGATGACCTCGGTCGGGATCTGGCCGCAGCTGGCCGATACGCCGCTCGATTTTGCCTACATCCCCTCCGCCATGGGCGAGGGACCGGCGCTGGGACTGGGATTGGCGCTCGCCCAACCGGAGCACGGCGTCATTGTCCTCAATGGCGACGGCTGCATGCTCATGAACCTCGGCAGCCTCGTGACGCTGGCCCATCACCCCGCCAACATTTACCTCGTCGTGCTCGACAACGCGCTCTACGAGGTGACGGGTGGACAGCAGACTGCGGGGGCCGGCCATGTCGATTTCGCCGGCCTGGCCGGAGCGGCGGGCATTCAGCGTGTCTACACTTTTGACACGGTCGAGGCATGGCGCGCGGGCGCGGCCGAGGCGTTGGCGGGACCGGGTCCAGTGGCAGTGTGGCTAAAGGTGGAGGGCCGGCTGGGACAGGCAACGCCGAAGCCGCCGCGGCCGATGGCGGAGCAAATCGCCCGGCTGCGGCGAGCACTCTAGCCGCTTGCGGCTTGGCGGTCGCGAACGCCAAGCCGCGAGCGGCGTCATCCCTTGATGACGCCAATGGGACGCATCCGGGCCACCTTCTTGCTCAGCCCGGCGCGATGGACCACGTCCACGACCTCATCGACGTTCTTGTATGCCCTGGGCTGTTCTTCCGCCAGGCCGCGCCGACTCTGCGCCCGCGCGATAATCCCCTTCGCCTCCAGTTCCTGGTCGATGCGTCTCCCGCCCACGTCCTTGATCGACGCGGTCCGGCTCATTGCCCGGCCGGCGCCGTGGCAGGTCGTGCCGAACGTCCGCGCCATGCTCCCCGGCTGACCGACCAGTACCCAGCTCGCGCGGCCCATGTCGCCGGGGATGATGACCGGCTGGCCGATTTTGCGATACACCCGCGGGATCTCCGAATGGTTCGGCGGGAAGGCGCGTGTCGCACCCTTGCGATGTACCCACAGGCGCTTCGTCTTGCCGCCGACGGTGTGCTCCTCGAACTTGGCGATGTTGTGACAGACATCGTAGATGAGGTTCATCTGCAATTCCTGCCACGACCGGCCGAAAACGTGGGCAAAGACATCGCGCGCCTGCATCATGAGCAACTGGCGGTTGCACCAGGCGAAGTGGGCTGCCGCCCGCATGGCGCCGATGTAGTGCTGGCCCTCGCGACTGTTGACCGGAGCACAGGCCAGCTGCCGGTCGGGCAGGGCGATGCCGTACTTCTCCGGCACGCCGCGCAGCATCGTCAGGGCATCGTCACAGACCTGATAGCCGAGGCCGCGCGAGCCGCTGTGGATCATGATGCAGACCTGGTCCTTCTCCAGGCCCATGACCCGCGCGGCTTCCTCGTCGTGGATTTGATCGACGACCTGCACCTCGAGGAAGTGGTTGCCCGAGCCAAGGGTGCCGCACTGCTCGGCGCCGCGGGCCAGGGCGTGATCGCTGACGTCGTCCGGCACGGCGCCGTCGAGGTGTCCCTCGGCCTCGGTATGCTCGAGGTCGCCTGGCGTGATCAGGCCGCGCTGCAGGAGACAGCGCGGACCCTCAACCAGCAGATGGCGCAGCTCCTTTTTGTCGAAATGGTAGTGTCCGGAGCGGCCGACGCCGGTCGGGATTTTGCGGAAGAGGTCCTCGACGAGGGTGCGCAGCTGCGACTTGACGTTGCGGAAGAAGAGGTTCGTCTTACACAAACGAACTCCGCAATTGATGTCATATCCGACTCCACCCGGAGAAATGATCCCTCCTTCTTCCGGATCGGTCGCGCAGACGCCGCCGATGCAGAAGCCGTAGCCCCAGTGGATATCCGGCATGGCCAGGCTGGCGTGCTGGATGCCGGGCAAAAACGCGACGTTGGCCACCTGCTCGGGGGCCTGGTCGTTCTTGATCTGTGCCAGCAGACGCTCGTCGGCGAAGATCAGGCCATCGACGCGCATGCCCGGCTTGTATCCCTTCGGGATGCGCCAGCAACACTCATCCACCCGTTCCAGGGTCCCATGGAATGCGCCTTTTCCCATGACCGTGTGCCCTCCTAAATGTCCACGATCACTTCCGCCAGCCAGGCGCCGTCCTCCGGCTGCACGCAGAGGCCGTGATAGGTGATCGCCTTGACCTCGTGGCCCAGTTCGTGCCGCCCCCGATCGAGCGGCTCGCCCCAGGCGGCGCCCGTCAGGCCCATCGCCGTGACGTGGACCTCGAAGCGACTAAACAGCAGATGCTCCGCGTCGAAGCGATAAAGCAGCTCCTTGAGCCAGTCGAAGAGCAGGTACTCGCGCTCGCTGCCGGCGAGCCGCACGTCGATCCGTTGCAAGGGGCGTACCATGTTGAGATCCTCGACGATGGCAGCGAACAGGCCGCGGGCGGCGTCGGCGAAGAGAGCGTCGAGATCAGCGGCACGAACGCGCAGCCCAAGGTCGGCGGTGTGCTCGAAGAACTCATACATGCTGCCGATGCTACCGCGCCCCTGGGACCAGCGGTAGAGCGCAGACACACGAGAACGGGAGGAAGTTCGCCGCTGCAGAGAAAAGGTAAGAGGTGGAACACGCTCAGCGAATGCACCAAACTTTCAACACACGCATGAGCCGAATCGACCATCGACCTAGGCGTTTCCAGCTGTCGGCAAGTGAACTGCCTCCTGGTTCCGCGCTCGCGCGTTCGAGTTCCTCGTCTGTAACCTGCGCGTTGGCCCAGGCATGGACGAGTTTCAGAAAAACTTCTTCAGGAAGGAATTGGCCGAGCATGCGACCAGCTTCGTCGCACAGTTCTAGTTCGCGATCTAGACCGTTCAGCTTGGCTCGCAATTCAGAATCAAGAATGACCTTGCCCATGAAGGGGCCTCTTTCGCCGTAACACAGTGTCCCCGCGGGCCATTCTTCATCAGTGGAGTGTTGGACGCTACCAGCGCATCACCGCCGTCCCCCAGGCGAGGCCGGCGCCGAAGCCGCTGAGGACAAGCAGGTTGCCCGGCTGCACCCGACCCTCGCTGACGGCCTCATCCAGGGCCAGTGGGATCGAGCCGGCCGAGGTGTTGCCGTAGCGGTCGAGATTGTTGAACAGCCGGCTGCGCGGGATGCGCAAAACGTCGATGGCCGCGTTGATGATGCGAATGTTCGCCTGATGGGGAATGTACAGATCGACGTCCCGCGGCTTCAGGCCGCTGGCGCCGAGGACGTCCTGGATCGTGTCACAGAGAATAGCCACGGCCCAGCGAAAGACCGCCCGGCCGTCCATGTGCATGAAGTGCAGACCCCTGGCCAGCAACTCCGGCGTCGGCGGTAAACGGCTGCCGCAGGCGGGACGGCTGAGCAGGTCGGCGCCGCCGCCGTCGGCCCCGAGACTGTAACTGAGCAGCCCCTGGTCCGGCCGGCCGTGCGTCAGCAGCACCGCCCCGGCGCCGTCGCCGAACAGCGGATAGGTCTTCAGGTCGCTCGGATTGACGACGCGCGAATTGCAGTCGCCGCCGATGATGAGCGCCATGTCACTGGCGCCCGAAACGACGTAGGCCGCCCCGGTGATGAGCGCGTACATGAAACCGGCGCAGGCAGCCTCGATCTCGATGGCGGGACAGGCCAGCCGGAGTCGATCCTGGACAAGACAGGCCGTGGACGGGAACGCCATGTCCGGCGTGAAGGTCGCCAGGATGAGCAGGTCGATGTCCTTGGAATCGACGCGAGCCTGTTCGATGCAGCGGGTGGCGGCCTCATGGCAGAGATCGCTCGTCGCCTGATGGGGCAGGGCGTGACGACGTTCGCTGATGCCGGTACGCTTGATGATCCACTCGGAGTCGAAGCCGAAGCGTTTGTGCAGATGCTCGTTCGTGACCACGGCATCCGGGACGTAGCTGCCGGTGCCGACGACGCGAACGCCCGTCAAGCTGCGGCAGCGCGGGCGCGGTGGAGTGGGACGTTCATCGTTCATGCGATTGACCGCTTCGATCCGACCCGGCCGCAGACCGACTGAAGGAACAGACTCCACGAACGCGGCGCTCTCCTGGTCCGGGCACCAGAGGAAGTAAGTATACGCCAGCCGCCCATGTGCGGCCAGAACACCCGTTCCCCCCCTCTCCTCTCCGGGGGCGGTGTCGACGATGAGGGGCGCATCTCAACGGAAAACCTGGGCCAGGTACTGGATCATGGCACAGATCGCATGCTGCGTATAGTCGATGCGCAGGTTGCCGTCCTGGTCCGAGGCGTGGTAGGCGCCTACCAGGCGCTGCCGATACCACGGCGCGAAGTGCTGTGTGTTTGCCTCCGCATATTGCAACGTCGTCAGGAATTGCAAGCCGCGTTCCAGCGCCTCGCTGTAACGACGGTAATGCGTCACGTCGCCCGCCTCGCGCGCCACCCGGCAGGCCTCGGCCAGGCTCTCCGCGCACGACGCCGAACTGATGTCCGGCGCGGTCTCGACCGGCTTGCCATCGACCCAGCTCATGAAGCCGCCCACCCAGAGCGGTCGCCGAGGATCGAGCCGCTCGTACTGCAAACCACATAGCCAATCGTTCATCTCGTTGACGTAATCGGCAAACGGTTGCTCCTTGGTACGCAGGAACGCCTCCGTAAATGCCGCCGTCTGGCAGGCGGCAAAGGTTGGGCTCTTGTGTCCACGCCACCACGGCCGATAGAAGGCCAGCGCCTTGCGGAGCACGTCGTCCTTCCACGGCGCCGGCCGGCGCTGCTGGCAGCGTGCCAGCCCATACAGGGCGACGCCGGGATACTGGTTGATCCCCTCCGGATCGCCGGCGCTCTCCCTGGCCGCGTCCGCGGCATCCGACCAGGCCAGCGAACCGTCGGCGCGCTGCTGCCGGCGGATGAAGTTGCACAGCTGTTCCGCCTGTTTGAGCAGATCGTCCTGCGGTTCCGGGAGTTCGTCGATCGCCAGCACGAGCAGACCGGCGGCGGCCAGTCGATTGACCACGCTGGAGGGCAGGGCGCTATAGCGGACCTCGGGTTCCCTGGAATCGACGATCGTGTCGCCCAGGAGGGTGAGCACGGCCTGGGTGGCGCGCACTGAGAACCGTTCGTCGCCGGTGAAACGTGCGGCGCGAGCCAGGGCGGCGGCGGCGCCGGCCTGACGCAGGTAGTGGTCGCCCTCCATGGCCTGGTTTACCGCGGGCAGGTAGCCGTGGACGAACCGGCCGTCGGTCCGGTTGGCGCCGTACAGCCATTCCGCAGCGCTCAGGACGCTCAGGTACATCTGCCGTTGCAAGGGGGTGAGTTTCGACAGGTCGCGCATCGGCCGGGCCGCGGCTTCCGGGACGGCTTTCGCCGCTGGGGCAAGGGTAGGAGCCGCGGGAATCGCTGAAGCAGGGGCGGCGGCGAGGGGCGTTGCAGCCGGTTTGCCGGCCGGCGTCGTGTCCAGGCGCAGATCGCCGGGAGATTGGCCGTGGGTTAGCGACCAGGTGGTGAACCCCGCGAAGCCGAGCAGAAACAAGGCGCTCAGCCAGGCCATCCGTGTCCGCATGGATCGGGCCTCCTTGCCAGCAAAACTGGGCGGCGGGATCGCAGAGTACAAGACGAACGCGCTTCATGCGCGTGTGTTTTTTGGTCTCGCACGGACCAGCCGCTGCCGGGTGTTATACACCGGCTCGTCCCGAACGATCAAGGTTGACCCGCAGCGCAATAGCCCGCAGCGCCAGCAAGGGCAGAGAAAGCCCTTGCTGGCGCTGCTGGACAGTGGCGGATCACGTCGTCGGCGCCGGCGGTGTGGCGGGTGTTTCCGAAGCGGCCGGAGCGGGCGGTGGCGCCACAGGCGGCTCCTGGCCCGGCAGCAAGATGTTCCGGATGCGCACTGCGACATACGGCTGGCGATGGCCGCGCAGCCGGCGATAGTTCTTGCGGCGGCGGAAGTGCTGCACGTACACCTTCGTGGACGGATGCTCAACCACCTCGCCCAGAACGCGCATTCCCTCGACGATGGGGCGACCGATGCGCGTGTCGTCGCCGTTCTGGTAAAGCAGGACGGGCCCGAGTTGGACCGACGCGCCCACCTCGGCCTCGCGGTAGTCCAGTTGGACGACTTGCCCTTCGCTGACTCGGTATTGTCGTGATCCGTCTTCGATAACTGCGTACATCGCTGGCTCCCGCTGAACGGTCAAACGCATGAAATAGAAAACTTAGCAGGAAGTCAACGGACTGGCCAGGGGTAATCGTCACCCAGACAGGGCCCGAGCGTCCGCGAAGGGAGTTGGCCCGTCGCGGACTCTCCATGCTCTGTCACCAATCGGGACCCAGCACCTCGCCGCCGTTGCGCGTGAAGGCGGCATGCAGAGTCTTCTTGCTGATCGTCTTCGGGACGAAACGGACCGAGCCGTCCACCAGCGCCACCAGGAACCCTCCTGCAAAGTGGCCGCCGAGGCCCTGCTGCGGCTGCTCGGGGTCGTATTTCAAGTCCGCCGGGCGGGTCCAGATAACGGCGTGCTCGTCGTCGCCTTCCACGAGGAGGATGGTGTTCGACGTGCCATCGGGAAAATCCTGGGGAAGGCGAAGGCCCTGGGGACCGCCGGTGAAAGCGGTGTCCTTGCTCACCGGGGCCAGGTACGTCGTCATGCCCTCCCGATTTAGCTTCCGGTTGGGGCCACCATAGATTTGCGGCATGCGGGCGACCAGCTCCTTGTTGTGGGCACTGTCCCACGGCTCATCGAGGTGGAACTCCTTGTACAGTTTCTGCTCACCGACGAACGGCAGCAGGTGGACCCGCCAGCTGAGCAGTGGCTTGCCCCGGTTGTCGAAGTTGGCCACCGCCAGAAACCGCGATTTATTTGCGTCGGCGTAGCCGTGCATACCTTCCACGATTTGTCTCAAATTGTTCGTGGCCGTATTACGGTCCGCGACCTGAAGGGCGCGCTGCACCAACGGCGGCACCAACGCGAGCAACTCCTTGTCGCCCAGCGCGATGATCAGACGATCCCCCTCTACCATGAGGGTGAGCAAGGCGCCGACCCTGGCGAGGTCCGGCAGGAGTTCGCGTACTTCTTTCTGCTTTTCGAGTGCCTCGCGAGCCTTGGCCAGCAAGCCAGCCAGCTTCTCGGCCGCGGCGGGGTCCGCGGATTGGATCACCAGCCGCAGCGCTAGCTTCGGCGGCGGATCCACGCCGAGGGCAGCCCAGCGCAGACAGTGGGTTAGCACCTGGCTCGGCGCGCCGCCGATCTCCGGGGGCAGCGTCGGCAGTAACTCGTCGATGACGCGGCGCGTGTCATTCGTCGGGAGGAGCAGCACCTGGACCGCCGTGGCGCCCGCGGCAGTGAAGGCCTTGACCAGTTCCGGCCGCGGTGTGGGCTCGAGGGTGCGTAATCGTTTCAGGGTGTTCTCGCTGGCAGCGACGACAACCTGGCCCAGCGTTTCTGCATGGAGAGGCGCGAAGAGTTTGCCGCGGCTCAGTTCCCGAGCGATGACCTGGGCGTCGGCGCCGGCCACCAGCGGTACGATGACAATGGGTGGGCCGGCGGGCAGGTCAGCCAGGCTAAAGACGACATACAAATCCCTCGCGCCCCCCCGCCTCAACTCGGCGAGCCAGCCCCGCAGTTCGTGCTTGGTCCCTGCGATTTCGTTCGCCTCCACTTTGCCCATCTCGGCGACCTTATCCAGAATTGCCTCCGCGTCAATCCGCGTCAGGTCCACGTGCGCCACGCCCACTGTCTGCGCCTCGACGAACGGGGCGATGGCCTGGGCCCGGGCTGTGGGGTCGTATTTCTCGGCAGCGGCCACCGGCAGGGCGAGTGCCAGGACCAGCGCCACGGCAGGAATTCGGTACATCGGGAGTCCTCCCAGGGTTCACGGGTTAGCGCTGGAGCGTCAGTTCGTACTTCACGGTATTGTGCTGCCCCGGTATCTCGCCGGGAGGCGGCGGCGCATACAGGGTTGCCCGGTTTTCCGAGGCGCGGTACTCGAAGGCCTTCCCCGTCACCGGGTCGTTGGGAATCGGCACTTCCGTGACGTCGCTCAGCGCCGCGGGCAGTTTGCCGTCGTGGGCAGCCGAGTACAGCCGGAGCGCCTCGATGCAGCGCAGGACGGCGATGCGGCGGTCCGTTCGGACGGCAGAGAACGCGACCTTGTGGATGGCTGGGAGGAAGTCGATGAACGGCATCGCTTCCCCTTCCGCCTTGGCACGCCTGATTTGCTTGTCCGCCTGTACCATGTGCGGCCAAGCCTCCGCGTAGGGCAGGCCGAACCACTTGAACAGGTCGTCTCGCAAACGCTGGTATTGATGCAGGGAGTGGAGGAGAACGACCTGAAGCGTGGGCAGGGCCTCGACCTCTGCCTGCTTGCGTCCTTCCGCGATCAGGGCGCGCTTTGCTACCGGATAGGCCTTGAGAACGAGGCCGACCGCAAGCAGACGCTCGGTCCATGGGGGTTTCGGCCCGGAGCTCGTGAAGAGTGATTCCACCCCCGATTCCAGGGCCTTCAACATGGTCTGTTCGTCCTGTGAGGTCAAGGGAGTGGTTTCGATGTTGCGCAGCATGGGAAAGGTGCCATACAGCATGAGTTTTTCGCCCTGGAGGGGCTTGCCCAGGTCGACAAAGGGGCGCGGCAACCCGGTCAGCGCCCAGTAGAAGTTCGGTGCACCGGGCTGCTGGAGCAGATCTTCCAGTTGAGCCATCATCACGTTTGCGACCGCCAAGCCCACCAGGGCCTGGATCAACGTGGGCCCGTCGCTGACGTGTCGGGCCAGAGCAAAACCAGTCTGAAGCGTATACAGCGCCTTCGCGTAGTCGCCATCGGCGATCTCGAACCGGGCGCGCACGGCCAGGAGTATCGCAACTTCGCGGAGACTCTGGAGGTCGGGCAATAGCAGCGAGATGCCTTCCTTCGCCGCCCGGTCGGTCAGCTCCCAATCGACGTACTGACGGCGCGCGGCCCGGTCCACTTCCCGCAACATGTTGGAGGTCAGGAGCCAGTTCAGGTCCTGGCGAGGCAGCTCCTTGAGTGGGGCCCGCGTGGCGTTCTGGGCCTTTTCCCAGATGTTGACTCTCTGGATGTTCCCCCACCACTCGGGGCTAAAGGCCCGGTAGTACAGCATCGCAGCATTGCCGGGAGCCTGGTCCTTCAACTCCGGCAGCAACGCGTACCTGAGAGCGGGAACGGCCGCCGCCGCGGGATGCAGCTTCAGCTTGATCGGCTCCGGTTCGGGCGGCAGTTGTGCCAGCGCGGCACCCGCGGCGGCAAGGAGAACAACGAGGCAAGCAAGCCCACTTCTCATGAGGCATCTCCTGACTGCAATGAGTTCTTTATGCGCAGAAACCACGGTTCCCGCGCGGCGTCGGGGGGCAGGTCAAGCAGGGGGTCAAAGTTCCGCGGTTGCGTGGTACAGGGCCAAAACGCCGGAGCGGGCAGGGCATCCACGCCGTGCGCCAGCACCTCCCGGCGAAGCTTCAGGTAGTTGCCCTCTTCCTCCCGCGACGTCCCTTTGAGTGTGGCGGCTGGGGCGGGAGCCTCCATGTCGACGGACGGCTCGGCCGGCGGCGCCGGCACTTCCACGCGAAGGGTGACAACGCGCACGATCACTTGAGGTCCGGGACGAAGCGCCAGGACGACTCCCAGGGCTGCAGCCAGCAGCATCGAGGCTGCGGCGGCGCCCGGCCAGGCCCAGCCGCGCCGCGGCACCGACGTCTGACCGGCGCAGAACAGTAACTGAGCGACGTTGATCCCGTCCGGCGAAGGCGCTAGTCGCGCCAGGGCCGTTTGCAGGGCCGCTAGCTCGGGATCGTGGATCGGTTCGGACATGGCACTCCCAACCTCTCGCGCAGGGCCGACAGCCCCGCGACAAAACGGCGATGGGCCGTGGCCGCGGAGCAGCCGGCCACCGCGCCAATCTGTTCAAAAGTCAGCCCACCCCAGAGGTGAGCGACGATGATTTCCCGTTGTTCCAATGAGAGCTCTTGCAGGGCGATGGTCGTCGCCTCGACGTCCAGGCCGGAAACGTCCGACGCCACGAACCACACAGGCGCCCGACTCGCTGCGACCGCCTCGTGATGGCGGCGGCGACCGGCCGCGCGGTGTGCCGCCAGGGCGCCGTTGCGCACCACGCGATACAGCCAGGGTACGGGATGGTCCGGCGGCTTCTTTTGCGCGACCAGCTTGAGGAACGCCTCCTGCACGACGTCCTCGGGCGCGCCGCACCACTGCCGCGCGTACAGCATCAGCGCTGCCGCATGTTCCTTGGCCAACCGTTCGAGGAGTTCCGGTCCCACGCCAGGCATAGCTACCAGATGATGATGCCGGCCAGGCAGAGCCATTTCAAAAAAATGCCGCGTCTCGACGATCTTCCGGAGGGAAGCCCGCGGCAAGGAACCCTTCGGGAAGCACTTGCAGGACCCATTCGCAAACGCGATAATACGACTGCGAGTTGCCTTTCTCTACAGTACAGGAAACCGCTCCAATCCTCCCCCAGGGTTGTTTCGGCGACGTGATGGCCCGCCTGCGGACCGGTGATCCTGCGAACCGAGAGTGTGAGACTGTCCTGACGTGCGCCCGTAATCCTGGTGACTGCCAATGAACTCCAATAGCCCCGAGTTGCCGACAGAAGCATGGACGCGCCTGAAGGAGGTTCTGGAGCGCTTTGAGAACGCCTGGAAGCGCGGCGAGCGGCCTACCCTGGACGATTACCTGCGTGGCGCCGCGCCGGCGGAGCGGCACGCGCTGCTGGTCGAGTTGGTGCAGGAAGACATGCACTACCGTCTCGAGGTCGGCGAGGCGCCCCGCGTCGAATTCTACTTCGACCGGTTTCCTGAACTGGGCGGCAACCCGGCCGTGGCCCTGGACCTGATCGCTGCCGAGTACGAACAGCGTCGGCGGCGCGAACCCGCCCTCACCTCCGGCGAGTACGACCAACGCTTTCCGCAGTGGCGCCCGGAATTGGTGGGCCGTCTTAACGCTTTGCCCCTTCACAAGGTGGATCCCCGGCAAGCAACCGAGGCCACGGCAGGGACCTGTATCCCGTTATCCAATGCGGAAACGATGTCGCCGGCCGTGGCCGAAGCCTGCTCCCTTCCGCTCGGCGAGCACATCTCTTTAGCGGGCGCGGGAAACCGGGACGCCATTCCTGGCTATGAGATCCTGAAGGAGTTGGGGCGCGGCGGTATGGGCGTGATCTACCAGGCTCGGCAGCTCCAGCTGGATCGGCTGGTGGCCCTGAAGATGATCCTGGCCGGCGCCCACGCCGGCGTTGAGGACCTGAAACGCTTTCGCACCGAGGCCGAGTCCGTCGCGCGCTTGCAGCATCCCAACATCGTGCAGATTTACGAGGTGGGCGAGTCCGCAGGCCGTCCCTTCTTCTCGCTGGAATTCGTGGCCGGCGGCGGCCTGGACAGGAGGCTCAACGGCACGCCGCTGCCGGCCGGGCAAGCAGCCGCGCTGGTGGCGACGCTGGCGCGAGCGATCCACGCGGCCCATCAGCGCGGCATTGTCCACCGCGACCTCAAGCCGGCCAACGTGCTGCTCACGGCCGATGGAGTGCCGAAGATTACCGACTTTGGCCTGGCCAAGAAGCTGGATGACGCCGCGAGCCAGACCGCTAGCGGGGCGGTCATGGGCACGCCATCGTACATGGCGCCGGAGCAAGCCGGGGGCAAGAGCAAGGAGATCGGCCCGGCCGCCGATGTATACGCACTGGGCGCCATCCTTTACGAATGCCTCACCGGCCGGCCGCCTTTTAAGGCGGCAACCGCGCTGGACACGCTCATGCAGGTGCTGTCGGAAGAACCGGTGCCGCCCTCGCGGTTGGCGCTGAAAGTGCCGCCTGATCTGGAGACGATCTGCCTCAAGAGCCTGCACAAGGAACCGGCCAAGCGCTATCCTTCGGCGGAAACCCTGGCGGACGACCTAGGGCGCTTCCTGAACAACAAGCCGATCCTGGCCCGGCCCGTCGGCAGGCCGGAACGGGCGTGGCGCTGGTGCATGCGGAACAAGGCGGTGGCGTCCGCGCTGGCCGCGGCGATCTTGATCCTTATCCTCGGCACCGGCGTATCCACCGGGTTCGCCTTCTGGGCCCTGGACAACGCCCGTCAGGCCCGAGAAAGCGCCCGGGTGGCCGAAAGCAGGGAGCAGGAGGTTCGTCAGGAGCAGGAGAAAACCCGTCAGGCTTTCCAGGCCGAAGCGAGGCGTCGCCGTCAAGCGCGGCAAGCCTGGGACGCCCTGTCCGGGGCGGTGGTAAGTGATCTGCTGGCCCGGCGGAAGGAGTTGGAACCGGAACAGAAGGCCTTCCTGGAACAAGCCCTAGTCCAGCAGGAGGAGTTCGCGCGGGACGTAGGCGACGATGCCGAATCCCTTCTGGGAGCCGCGGACGGCAGCCTGGGGGTGGGAAACATCCAGCATCGGTTGCGGCGAGACGTCGAGGCGGAAAAGGCCTTCCGCGCGGCAGTGGCTTTGTACGAGCGCCTCAAAACGTCTGATCCGGCGACAGCTCTTTACCGGCAACGCCAGGTGGCGGCCTTGAACAACCTGGGAAACCTCCTACAGGAAACGGACAGGCCGAAAGAAGCAGATGAGGTCCTGGACCGCGCCCGCAAACTGGCCGGCGAACAAACCGGAGGACCGCAGGAATCCCTTAATGCGCTGCGAGCGTTGATGAACCAGGCATTGAATCGGGAGGAAAACGACGATCTGGCCGGGGCGCGGGCACGCTATCAAGAAGTCCTGAATGGGCTGGCGAAGGCGGAAGCGGGCCCTGCCATCAGCGAAGCGGCACTTCAGCTGCTGGGGCAATGTCGAACTAACCTCGGCTCGGTGCTGAACGAACTGGGACGCAATCCGGAGGCGGAGGAAGTTCTCCGCAAGGGGATCGCCACAACACGGCTCCTTATCAAGCACTATCCCCGAGAAGCCGGCTACCGCAGTGGCCTGGCCAAGGCGCTGCACAACTACGGCTCCGCGCTGGAAGGGAACAGCAAACTCCCGAACGCTGAGAACGCCTTCCGCGAAGCCCTGCAGGTCGAAAAGGCGCTGGTCGAGGACTATCCCGGGGTTCCCGAACATCTGATCGACCTGGCCAAACATGCCGACAGTCTGGCAACGTGCCTGCGCCGGTCCGGCCAACTCCGAGACGCCGAAGCGTTGTACCGGGAGGCCCTCGTTGCGGCGACGACGGCCGCAAAAGGCCGGCCGACCGCCATCGAGTTTCGCAACGTCGAAGCGGGGGTGCGCGAGAACCTCGCCACCTTGCTGGCCGAGTCTGGTCGCCCTACCGAGGCGGAACCCGCCATGCGCGAGGCCGTGGCCTGCTGGCAAGGATTGGCCAGGGACTTTCCCAACAATCCGCTGCTCCCACTGCGTGTGGCCGGTGCTCGAACCAGTTTGGGACAGATGCTCCTGGTTCCAGGCAAATACGAAGCGGCCCTGGCGGAACTCGATGCGGTTGTCCGCGCTCTGGAGGAGTTGCAAAACCGTGGGCCCGCTCCCTCGGGAATCGAGCGCCGGCTGGCCTGGGCCCTCGCCGCGCGAGCCAAGGCCAAGATGGGGCTGCGCCGCTTCGCCAACGCGCTGACGGATTGTGAACGCGGCCTGAAACTGAACGAACCCGCCAAGCGCTTGCCGCTCGAGTTTAGCCGGGCCACGTGCAAGGCCCAGACCGGGAAGGCCGCCGAGGCGGTGGAGTTTCTCGAACGCATCCGCAAGGAATCCGGTATACCCGGCTGGTTGCTGGTGGAATCGGCCCAGGTCTTTGCCCTGGGTGCTGCGGCTGCCAAAGAGGATCCTGCACGGACGGACCGACTCGCCGGCCAGGCCATTGCTCAACTCCGTGAGGCTGCCAAAGTGGGTTTGTTGAAAGGATCGACGGCTGCGGAGCAGCTGGCCAAAGATCCCGATCTGGCAGGTATTCACGATCGACCCGATTTCCATGCTCTGCTCCAGGTACTGCGCGCTAACTGATCCCCAAGGCACGCCGACCGCGGCACTTGCGCGGAAGGATGGGAGCGAAGCTCCAGGAGTGCTGGAGCGGATCCTGGAGCGTTTCGAGAATGCCTGGCAGCGCGGCGAGCGTCCGGACCTGGATGAAAAGCTGCACGTCGCCGGCCCAGCGGAGCAGTGTGCGCTGCTGCGTCGTGTTGCCAGTTGGGCGGCGTCAACGCCGCTGAAGGCCAGGCGGTTCGTCTTGTGGCCCTGGCGGAACTGGATGACCAGGTTGAGAATCCCGTCGCCGTTGACGTCCTGATAGAACACCTGCGGCTTGCCTCGTGCCGACCGCGACAGCGCTACCGGAAGCGTCCCGATCCACGGCAACGCCTTGGCATCCTTTTTGCTCAGGTTGAAGGGAAGTATCTTACCCAGACACAGCCGGAGGATCCCATGGCTAGCACACAGACCGCGACCCCGACGACTCGCACGCGCACCTCAGGAGATGGTGCGGCAACCCTCACCCGAGAACAGCTCATCACCCTGCTCAACGAGGACCTGGCCCGCGAGTACCAGGCGATCATCGGTTACGTTGTCTATTCGCAGGTACTCAAGGGCGCCGCCTTCATGAACATCGCCGCCGAGCTGGAGAAGCACGCCGGCGAGGAATTGCAGCACGCTCTCATCATTTCCAAGCAAATCGATTACCTCGGCGGCATGCCGACGACGACGGCGAACCCGGTCAAGACCTCGGAACGCGCCGAAGACATGCTGCGCTTCGACCTCGACAACGAAAACGAGACGATCCGCAACTATCGCGAACGCGTCCGCCAGTGCGAGGCGCTGGGCGAGTACGCCATGGCCGAGCACATCCGCGACATTTTGGTCACTGAACAGGATCACCAGATCTCCCTGGCGACCGCGCTGGGCAAGGAAGTGCCCGACGTGACGGCGCCGCGCGAACGGGCGTGACCCGAAAAGTCGTTCGGTGGTGGCCGGGTTCAAGCTTTTCGGCCCTACTTTTGGACTGCGGTGATGGTTCAGCGCAGTCCAAATCCTTCGCGCTCCGCTACGGGTCGCGGCTACACAGCCGGCGTCCTTTTTGCTATGCTCTGCACAACGAGCCGCTACCCGTAGCCCGCAGCGAGGCCAGGCATGACTGCCCCGTCCGACGTTTTGTGCGCCGGCATCGTCGTCGCCGATCACATTTGCACCCCCATTGCACATCTACCGGCCGCCGGCGAACTCGTGCTGGCCGACCGCCTGCTGCTGACCATTGGCGGCTGCGCGGCCAACGTCGCGGTTGATCTCGTCAAAATGGGCCTGGCGCCCGCGGTCATCGGCCGGGTCGGCGGCGACGTCTTCGGCCGGGTCGTCGCCGATCTGCTGCGCGCGGCCGGCGTTGACGTGTCGCTGCTCCAGGTCAGCCCCGGCTCCGACACGAGCCAGACGCTCATCGTCAACGTCGCCGGCCAGGATCGACGCTTCATCCACACCTTTGGCGCCAACGCCGACTTCCGCGCCGCGGACATTCCGCTGGAGCAGGCCACGCGCTGCCAGGTGCTCTACCTGGGCGGTTACCTGCTCATGCCGCGCCTGGTGCCGGACGAGTTGACGGCAGTGTTCGCCACGGCGCGCAAGGCCGGTGCCCGCACCGTGCTCGACGTGGTAACACCAGGACCGGCCGATTATCTGCCGCAGCTGGAGCGATTGCTGCCGCAGGTGGACGTCTTCCTGCCGAACAATCACGAAGCGGAACTGATTACCGGAGAACGCGATCCGCTGCGGCAGGCAGAGCTGTTCCATCGGCTAGGCGCCGGCACATCCATCATCACCTGCGGCGGCGAGGGAACGGTGCTGGTCGGCGACGGCTTGCGTTTGCGAGCCGGAGCGTATCCGGTGCCGTTCGTGGACGGCAGCGGCGGCGGCGATGCTTTCACGGCGGGATACATACATGGGCTGCTGCAACGGCTTGGTCCCGAGGATTGTTTGCAGCTAGCCAGCGCATTGGGAGCGAGTTGCGTCCGCGCGGTTGGCACCACAACCGGCGTCTTCACCCGTGCAGAGTGCGCGGAGTTCCTGAAGACCCACGTGCTGCGGATCGAACGAGTGTGAACGACCAGCCCGTAGCTTTACTTCTCCAGCTCCGCTGGCACTTGCAGGGTAAACGTGGATCCCTTGCCCATCTCGCTCTCGATGACGACATCGCCGCCCATCATGCGGCAGATCTTGCGGCTGATGACTAGCCCCAGCCCGGTGCCGCCGTACTTGCGCGTCGTTGAGGGGTCGGCCTGCGTGAACGGCTGAAACAGCTTCGTCACCTGCTCCGGCGTCATGCCGATACCCGTGTCGCAGATACGGCAAACAATCCGGTCCCGGCCGTCGTTCGGCCGGCGCTCCGCTTCCAGGGTGATGTTCCCCTGCTGCGTGAACTTGCAGGCATTACTGAGCAGGTTGAACAGGCACTGCTGCAGCCGCGTCGAGTCGGAGTGGACGGAGCCGAGGGCCGCGCAACGCACCGTCAGCGTTCGGTATGGAGGATGCTCAGCGGCACGGCCACGGTCTGCAGCGCGTCGCGGTCAATGGCTTCCGCAGTCGGCGGCTCGACGTCGATGAAGGTATCGCCGACGAGGAGCCGGACGGGGGACCGCCAGTTCGTGCCGGCTGCCGGCCGGCATGGTCTGGTTGCCGGCGAGGTTGATCGGCTGCTTGCCGCTAAGGTTTTCGACGAGGATCAGGCCGGTGGGCAGTTCCTGGACGCTGACGTGGTCCTTGGAGACGTAGGGGGTCCTGAATGATGCAGCGCGGCACGTTCCCGCGTTTGGGACCGCGGCCGAACTCGATGACGCCGCTGGCATGTTCCAGTTGCTGCGTATCGCGCTCGTTGCTGACGTGGAAACGAAACATGGTCCGCTCTCCCCGCCGTCTCTTCAGCCAGGGCCCCTTCAGTCGAAATACGAAACGGGGAGCGCAAAACAAGCCAGCCGGCAGCGCGACGCAGCTGCAGGCGCCGACGCCTGAGAAGTTGCCCTGGATGACATTGTTCTGGCCGCCGTTGTCCACCTCGATGCCGGCGCCGTTGGCGCCGACGACGTTGCCGCCGATGCTGGTGTTTTTGGCCCCGGAAACCTCGATGCCGAGGCGCGCGTTGCCCAGGGCACCCACGCCCGAAGGGCTCACGCCGATGAAGTTGCCCTGGACGACGTTGACGTCGGCGGGGTGCGTGAGGGTGCCGAGGACGTGGACACCATCGACGCTGTTGCCGGAGATGACGTTGCCGGTGCCCGGGACCGCCGTCAATGCCGCGTGCCCGCTGCCGCCGACGGTGTTGCCCGAAGCGCTGATGATCTCGACGCCGCTGCTGCCGGTCTGGCCGAGGTTGGCGGGGAGACCGTTGGGGAGGGCGGCGGTGCCGGCGGCGTTCAGGCCAATGAAATTGCCGGTGATGGTGTTGCCCGCGGCGACGCCGTTGGCGTTGGCCTGGATCAGCACGCCGTCGCTGGTGTTGCCCGAGATGACGTTGTCGGTGATCAGGTTGTCGGAAGCCGCTATGCTGAGGTTGTTGCTATCGACGCCGTTGATGAAGATGCCGTAGGCGCTGTTGGCCACGCCGGTGGTGCCGGTGACGTCCGTGCCAATGTAGTTGCCCGTGATCGTGGTGTCGCTCGTAGTGAAGCTGGAGACGTTGTCCGGGCCGATCTTGATGCCGTTGGCGCTGAACCCGTTGATCACCAACCCCTTGATCGTCGCGCCCCTGGAGAAGGTGCCGGTGCTCAGCTCGATGTCGAAGCCGTTGGCGTTGGCCCCAGCGCTGGCGCCGTTCACCACGACGATTGGGTTGCCGGCGAAGCCGGGCTGTGTGGTGCCGTCGATGACCACCGGGCTGGTGATCTGCGGCAGAGGGATGTTGGGCGCGCTGGCGCTGCTGCCCACGTTGATCTGGAACGGCGCCGATCCCAGAATGCTGAACCTGATGCTGTCGCTGGTGCCGAAGATACCGGGGTTCTGCACTATGATGTCGGGGTCGCCGAGATTGGAGCCGGCGTTGATGGCGATGATGGCTTCCCGGAGCGACACGGAACCGTCATTGGGTGTGACGTCATCGAACCTGGTGGTTACCGCGATGACCGCTGGTGCCAGTCGATCTTCCAGTTGTTCCAGCCGGAGAGGAAAACGCTGGCGCCACAGCGGGGCCTGGCGTGCGACCGATGGTAACCATCGAGCCGGTCGTGTTCCCCTAAGACACCCCAGGAGTAGCATCAAAGAGGTTTGCTTGTGACGCGCCGGGCGATTTGCTGATTCAGTGATGCTGACGCGCTGGCGTAGACGCAAGATAATTTGGGCAATATGGGAAAGTTTTGGAGCCTGTTCCACAAGCCTTTCCTCTCCCGTACCTGGAGCGGGGCTTGTGGAACGTGCCAGTTTCGGCCAGCCCAAGCCGTGGTGCCAGCTTTCCTCTCCCGTACCTGGAGCGGGGCTTGTGGAACGAACTCTCAGGAGAGCGGTTTGTCCCAATCCTGCAACTGCTCCTGCAATTCTTCCACCGACAGCAGCCGTTCTGGACTCTGCAGCTGGTCCTCCGCCAGGCCGGCTAATGTCGTCTGCGCCGCATGGACGCGCTGCACCTCCATCTCCAGCCGGCGCAGCCACTGAGGCACTTCCAGGCCAACGCCGCTCGGCAGCGCGGCGAACGTCCGCAGCTCCTCCTCTAACTCCGCGAACGAGCGGCACTCCTCGCCGGCGCGAACCTCCTCCATGGCCGGTTCGATCAAGGCGCACAGCCGATCCAGCGCCAGCGGCCGCACGAACTGCTCGCCCAACCGATCCGCCACCGTCTCCAGGTGCAGGCCGTGCGTCCGCTCCAGGTTGGCCAGCGCCTCCAGATACTGGGCCGCCAGCGCGCGCGTCGAGCGTGTTACTGCCTCCTGCCACAGCACCGCGGCCGTGGTTCGGCCAGAGCGAGCCAGCACCTCGTGCGCCTGCACCACCGGCCGCAGCTGCCAGGCGTGCCGATCGTAGCTCGCCTTCAGCCGCAGGAACTCCAGCAGCAGGTGCAGATGCTGGCCGTAGTCCGACTGTGTCGTCGTCGTGTTGTAGTCCTTGTACTCCTCATAATTCTCCACCACTGCCCGCAAGACGAGTTGCAGATGCCGCACCGCCGGCTCGCGCGGCAGGCCGTTCTCCAGGTCCTCGATCAAGCGAATAGGATGCAGCGGATCGGGATTGTCGCGCAAGTAGTCGAGGTAAGCGTCCACGCCGCGATGGAGAATTCCGCGCAGGTTGCCGAGCGTCATGAAGCGAACGTGGAACAGGTCGGCCCCATAGCGCTGAATGAACGCACGCAATTCCTGCCAGTCCGCCTCGCTCCGCAGCGACTCCAGCGGCGACAGCTGCAGCGAACGGCTATGCTCCTGCCACAATGCCAGAAAGGGTGCCGTTAACTTCTCCGTTATCTCAACCAGTTCGGCCGCGTTACCGTGCGGCTCCGGCCACTGCTCGGCCGACAGGACCACGCGCTCGACCACGAACTGGAACGCTTCCTGGAAGCGTTGGTCGAAGCCGCTGACGCCACCTTTGCCGACCGGATGCGCCTGCTCCATGGCGCGCGCCGTCTTCAGGACGTGATAGGTCTCGCGCAGCAGACCGAGGCCGGGCAGGCCGATGAGGAGCAAACGCAACATCGTCTGGGCGAACCGTGCGCGCAGGATCTGCCGCGGCTGGCCGCCGTCGGCCAGGCCCACGAACAGCAACGACTCCTGCTGGAACGATTCCAGGAAGCGCGGCAACTGCGCGCGTGCCGCCGCCACGTCGCCGCGCAGCACGGCCTGTTCGAGCAGCACCCACAAGGGCCGCCAGGCCGGCTGTTCTTCCGCGGAGCCGGTCAACGGAATGCAGGCCCCGCCATGCAGGGCCGCGACGGCTATTTCCACGTCGTGACAGGTGTTGATGGCCTGGTAGAGGACGAATTCCTGGAGGTTGCGGCGGCGGTCGAACTCGACCAGCGATTCCTCCGAGCCAAGCGGCTGCGGCACCGGCTGCGCGTGCAGCGCATCGAGCAGCGTCAGGAGTTGTTCGTGTTTTTGCCGCGCGATCGTCAGCCAAGAGGCAAGTTGTTCCGTGCGCGCGGCGTCCGGCGGCAGCCGGGAGTCTTGCTGGACCGCCAGCATCCACAGCCGGGCCAGTGTTCCCAGGAAGCGCAGCCGCCGGCCGATCTCCTCGCTACGCGCTTCGAGCAGGAATTCCTGCTGCGGACCGCCGTCGGCGACAGAACCTTCTTCGCTGTCGTCGGCGCTGTCGCGGAAGGTGACGCCCTCGTAAGCAGCGCCATACACGTCGTCCTCGTCCGCCTCGTCGGCCGCACGTGGCATGTGCAGCATTTCGGGAGCGAGGTCGGGCACCTGCCAGTATTCTTCGGCGTTGACCTCCAGGTGATCGAAAAACTTGACGATCAGGGGCCAAGTAGTTGCAGAAGAATCGGGGAGGTTCTCTCCTGCCAGGCTCATGAACCAGTGCAGGGCCAGCGAATGGAACGAGTAATTTTCGCTGTCGTCCAGCGGCACCTGTTCCGCCTGGCCGAGCCAGTTCATGAGCAGCGCCATCGCTGCGCGATGGTCCTGTTTGCGCAGCAGCGCGTCCACCACGACCCAGAATGCCTTCGGCGTACGAAAGCCTTCCAGATGCTGCCGCCAGAAGGCCAGGTCGGCCGTCGCCTCGCCGCGCTCGTGCCAGCGGGCCAGTGCCGTGGCCACGTGCTCCGCCGCTGCCAGCGCCTCGCCGCCATGCACCCGGGCCACGCCGCTGACCTCGACGCTGGCGAACTGATCCCACCACGTCGCCACGCGGCGGAAGGTCTTCTTCACGGTCGCGGCCAGGGCCTGGTTGCCGCTCGCGCCCGCCTCGCTCAGCAGCCGCGATGCGAACGTGAAACACTGCTGCATCTGACGCAGCAATTCGTCGATGCGGGTGTCGCGGATGCTGTCTTCCCGGGCCGGCGACAGCGGAAACAGACCCTGAAAACCGAGGATGTTCCAGGGATCGGCAAAAGCGCCGCAGCGAATACCCCGGTGTAGTAACTCCTCACACTCCGGCAGCAAACGGGCGGCGTCGGCCAGTTCGCCACGCTCGAGGTGGCGCCATCCCAGGTTGAGGCGAACGACGACTTCGTCGAATAGACGCACCGACGCCGCCTCAATCTGCGCCGCCTCGCGCCGGCTGGCGTCGGCATAGCCCATCTCGGCGAAGATGATTGCCAGGCAACGCTGCTGCATCTGGGCTGCCCGGTGATGGGTCAGGTACTGGTTCAGTTGTTGCCGGGCGGCGCCGAACGGCTGCCGGGTAGCGGCCGCCTCCTGGCGCAGGCGCTCGGCGTGCGGGGCGGGCAGACGTTGCAGCAGCCCGGCATAAAACGCCTCGCGGTACCGAGCGATGCCCGGCATGAGCCGGCCGAGCGTCGCCGTGGAGTCGTGCGCCGTGGGACCGCTGCCACTGATGCCCGCGGCCATGAGCATCGTCCCAACCAGAACCCCCGCTGCCTCGCGGAGCCGTTCGACCTGATCCAGCGTTCCCGCCTGCGCGACGCGCTCCAGCAGTGCGTCGAGGATGACCTGGCGCACGACGAAACGGCGATAGTGTCCCTGGTTGTCGATGTGGTGTGGGTCCCATTCGCCGAAGACGTAATTCGGCCGGCGGTTGACCGGATGGCCATGATCGTAGGCGCGGGGATCGAGCGCGAGTTCGTCGAGCAGCCGCGGGTCGAACTCGGCCTCCGCCAGGATATTTGGCTCGGTGGCGTTCAGAATGTCGAGGGCGCGGCCGATCAGGTCGCGGTAGCGCCCCCAGGCGACGCCGGCTCCCTTGAGATAAAGAGGGATCGGCCGGACGCGCTCGTGGTCGTACGGTTCGCCGCGCGGCCGGTTCTCCAGCACGGCGATGGGCCGGTAGCCGAGGAAGTCGTTGAGCTGGGTCAGGGCGCCGCTGACGATACGTTCGTCCTCGTCCCACGGTGGCCCCTGGGCGAGGACGACCTCGCAGACCCGGACCAGGAAGAACGGCGCGAAGAGGTCGCGGTCGCTCAGGTGGGCAAGAAGGTCGGCGTGATGCTGGCGGTAGGCTGGCAACAGGCGGTCGAAGACGAGCGCCAGCACGGCGCGGACCTGGGTGACATCGCGGAAAGCAGCGGCCCCGCTGGCCTGTAGCGTTTCGAGCCGGTCGCGCAGCCAGTCGCGTAGCTCCTGCCAGGGCGCCTCGACGCCGCGCTCGGCGAGAAAGGCGTAAGCGTCGTTCAGCTGCTTCTGCCAGCGCGGGTCGGGCCGACCCTGCGAGAAGTTCAGGTAGCCGAGCACGCCGGACGGAGGCAGCTGCTGATCGAGGTCGGCAAAGCGGTCATCCACCGGGACAAGTCCTCTCAGGTCGGGTCGGGATTCTCTCTACGCAGGATAACGGGACAGTCCAGGTTCCACCAGTCGCCCTGCGTCAGGAAAAAACTCCCCCGCCGTCTCGGAAACCGTTAGGATGGCGTTGACCCTGACACCTGGAGGCAGCCTCATGCGGCCCTACCGGCCCAGTTTTGATATTCTGGAAGACCGCGTTCTCCTCTGCAACTCTGCCGCGCCGTCGTCCCTCCTGGCCTCGAGCCAGCACCCGGGCACCGGCAACGTGACGAAACTGGTGACCATTCTCCCCGGGAAACCGCAGGCGCAGCCCGGCCACAGCCGCTTTCAGGAACGAGTGGTCCTCTGCAACTTCAGTGAGACGCCGGTCATGGGCCCCTTGTGGCTGGTCCTCCGGCACCTGCCGCGGCACGTCCACCTGCTGCACGCGGCCGGGATCACGCACGTACATGCGCCGGGCAATCCGTTCGTTGTCGTCCACACGACCCCGGACCACGGCCTCAACGCCAGCATGTGCCGGGCACTGCTCTTGCAGTTTAGCAATCCGCTAGGGAAAGACATCCAGTTCACTCCGCTGCTGTGGGCAGGACCGGGTCCCGTGTAACCGCGAGTTGCTCCCTTGCGTCCCACCCGTGTCCGCTACCTGGCCGTCTCCCTCGCCACGCTGGCGGCCGTGCTCCTCTACCTCCATCGCTTCTGCCTGTCGTTCGCAGAGCGCTACGTCAAGGAAGACCTGCGCCTGACGAACGACCAGATGGCCTGGCTGCTTGCCGCTTTTTTCCTGTCGTACGCCCTGGCCCAGGTGCCGGCCGGCTGGCTGAGCGATCGTTTCGGCGCCCGGCTGATGCTGGCCGGGTACATCCTCGTCTGGTCGCTGTGTACCGGTCTGATGGGGATGGCGATGTCGTTCAGCGTCATCCTGATCCTGCGTCTGGGCTGCGGCCTGGGCCAGGCCGGCGCCTTCCCGACGAGCGCCGCGTTGCTCAGCCGCTGGGTGCCGTTCAGCCGGCGCGGTCTGGCCAGCGGCATCGTCTCCTACGGCGGCCGTCTCGGCGGGGCCATCGCCCCGGTGCTGACCGCGTACCTCATCGTCGCCTTCGTGCCGGCGGAAGCGCCGTCGCTCCTGCAACCCGGCGACCTGCTCGATGCTGCCGCGCTCTGCGCGAGGCTGCGTCACCCGGACGACCCATCGACGGCACAACTCGGACCGCGCGTGTTGGAGTGGCTGCCGCCGGCGACGGTGCAAGGGATCCGTGACGGCGGCGTGGCCCCAGAGGACACACTGCTGGCAGGCCTGAACGAAGCGCTGAGTCAGCGAAATTTACCATCCGGAATCCCGTTAAATACCCTGCCGCTGCCGCGGGAGGCGTTGGCTCTGGCGAAATTACCTCCTGAACAGTTGACCGAGCAGGAGAGCACGCGCTTCAATCGCCTGCTGCTGGAAGCGGCGTATCCGGAAGCGATTCGGAAACTGTACGCCCAGGGTTGGCGGCCGGTGGTGGTGCTGTACGGCGCCCTGGGCCTGTTCGTGGCCGCGCTCTTCTGGCTGACGTTTCGCAATCGGCCGGAGGAACACCCCTCCTGCAACGCGGCGGAAGTGGAGCTGATCCAGGAGGGCATCCGTCTCTCGCGCCGCCCGGTGGGCGTCCTGCCGCTGGGACCGATCCTGCGCAGCCGCAGCCTGTGGCTGATTTCGCTGGCCCAGTTCGGCACGAACTTCGGCTGGACGTTCCTGCTGACCTGGTGGGCGCGGTACCTGGCGGAAGTGCCGAAGGTGCCCGTGCTGGAGCGCGGTTGGCTGGCGGGACTGCCGTTGTTCGTCGGCATGTTCGGACAACTGCTCGGCGGCTGGCTGACGGATCGGCTGGTGCGCCGACTGGGCTTGCGCTGGGGTCGGTGCCTGCCAATGTCGCTGTCGCGTTTCGTGGCCGTGGCCGCCTTTCTCCTCTGCCTGGTGCTGCGTTCGCCCTGGAGCATGACGGCGGCGCTGGCCGTGGTGGCCCTGGCGACGGACCTCGGCACGCCCGCGTCGTGGGCGTACAACCAGGACGTCGGCGGCCGGTACGTCGGCGCGGTGCTCGGCTGGGGCAACATGTGGGGCAACTTCGGCGCCTTCCTGTCGCCACTCGTGCTCAATTATCTCCAGGCACTTTGGGGTTGGAACGCCGTGTTCCTGGCGTGCGCTGGCGCGTTCCAGTTCGCCGGAATCCTGGCGCTGGGCGTCGATGCGACCGTGCCGGTGTTTCCGGTCGAGAAGCCCGAGGGGTAAACTGGTCTTTTTGCTTGCCGTGCCGGCGCGGAGCTGCTACCCTGCCGGCTGTCACCTATCTGGATGCGTCACGGCGCGCCGTCGCTTAACAGCAGAAAGGGATCGCCAGTGTCCGCTCCCAATCCGGCTGCCTTGCCCGAAGGGTCGAAGGCCAAGTTATCGGTCGTGAAGGGGCTGCGCGTCGGCAAGACCTACAGCCTCAAGGAAGGCGTCACCTACGTCGGTCGCATGGGGCCCTACCCGGTGGACGTCGACCTGACGGACCAGGAAAACCCCGGCGTGGCGGTGAAGGTCAACCGCTTCGCCCTCCTCTGGCTCGACAAGAACGGCCTGGGCATCGCGGACACCGGCAGGCGCGTCACCGTTCTCAACGGCGAACGCATCCCGTCCGGCAAGCGCTTCCCGCTCAGGGACGACGACATCCTCCAGTTCGGCAAGACCGTGGTCCAGGTGAAGGTGATTCTGAAGAAGAGAACAGGCGTCCAGAAATAATCACCAGAACCCTAAGGGCGGTCAAAACACCTGGTACGTCCAGACCCAGGACTTTACGCCGGCGCACACGCAGTACACGCCGTGGTGGGGCCGGATGATGCTCTACGGCTACTACCCCGCCGGGACGGTCGAGTGGGACGACGCCGTGGTCAAGGAGATCGTCCCGCCCCTCCCGCGGAACGAGGAGAAGGATCGGCGGCCGTCGCTGGAGGCCAGAGTGCGGACAAAGGAGATTCCGTAGGATGGTAAGGCGGCAGGCAAGTCGACCCTCAACGGGAGTCGCCATGGGCGCCGCTGAATTGATGGCCGCGCTGAACACCGCGGAGTAGGATCATCGAGCGGCCAGGCGGGAGACAGGCATCGGCTTACCGCAAGAGGACGCGGAGGTTGGCCATGCGGTGCCCGCGAACCGAGCCGCGATACACCTCGAATGCGCCCAGAACGCCGACAAAACCGGCATCGATCTCGTTCTCGCTGCCTTGCGGCAGCAACCCTTCTGACGTCAGCTCTCGTCGGGGCAGGCAGTCCCGGAGCGCGTCGCACACCATGTCCGCGTGGCGGCGCAGGGCCTGGCCACGACTCTGGCGCCGGCGCACGACCGCGTCCAGGTCTTGATTCCAGAAAAGGGCGAACTCACCAAAGGTGTCGAGCCCGCGCTTGACAAGTCCGCGGATGAGCGGGAAATCGACATGAGCACTGCGGTCAGCGGGCTGGCTCATTCCTCCTTGCCGGCCGGGGCCAACGCGACTGCACGAGGCCGCGGCCTGAGGCAGGATAAGGATTCAACGGGCAAGCTGGTAAATGACCGGACGGTATTTGGGCTTCGGGATCGGTTTGCCGCGCTCCCTGGCGACTTTGAGCCAGGTAGCCTTGGCGATCTGAACCTCGCGCACCGCCTCCTCGGGACTCGCACCCAAGGCCGAGCAAAACCTCAAGTCGGGAATGTCCGCGACGTAGCAGCCATCTGCTTCGCTGGAGAGGACGTTGATGTGGTAATCCTTCATCATTCCTCTCCGAATTTGAGGTTGTACTGTTCCACCAATTCCAGTTTGGGGCGCCAAGATCACCGCATGGCTGAAGCGCCGTCCAAGGTGCATGGCCACCAGGGTAACGATCTGCACGGTCTTGCCCGAGCCGGTGGGCTGTTCGACCAGGACGTCTTCGGTGGCCCGACAGACGTCGGTCACCAATCTCACCTGGTACGGCCGCAGTTTCTTGGTGGTTGGTTCCATTTGTCGAAGCCCTTGGTCCACTCCTGCGCGCTCAGTCTGATAATATACTTGATGCGAACCGACAACGCATCGTGGAGTCCGGAGAGTCTTTCTTCCACCACTGCATGCCCCCCGTGAATGAATGACCAGGTCGCGCTCGGTTTCCGCATCACTTTCACCTTGCTTTCCACCCCGGGCAGGCAGACCTGCCGAGTCATTAATCAGGTGATCTAATTCTACTTCATAGGTCAGCCTTTCCAGGCTGACGCAACCGTCGCAAGGTCAACTAAACGGGGCAAGCAAATCAGGCTGGAAAGCCTGACCTACATGAAGTGGCGCTGTAGTACGAAAGAGTCACTCAAGGCTGCGCAGGAATCCGAGCAGGTCTTTCAGGTCCTGCTTCGTCAGTTCGTTCTTGAGTTGATGCCGGTGGCGCGTGAAGACCTCTTCGAGGGTCGCCGCGCGGTTGTCGTGGAAGAACGGGCCACCCTGACTGACGCCGCGCAGCGAGGGCGGGTTGAAGAGCGCATGGCCCGCCTCGTCGCTCAGCCCCACGTTATATGTCCTGGTCGAAGTGTACGTCGGCGGCACGTGACAGTTGCCGCACGCCTGCTGCCGGAATACCTCCTGACCGCGGCGGACCACGGCCTCGTTCAGCCGGCCGCGCAGCCGATCCGGCGAAGGCGGTGGGGATAGCGTTCGCAGGTACGCAGCCAGGTCATGCACCTGGTCCTCGGAAAGTTTGACCCCCTGCATGGTCGACTGCACCGACTGGCGGACCTGGCTCTCCAGGTCCGGCATACCGCCGTTCCAGGCCCACGGCCCCGTATCGCGGACACCGCGCAGCGACAGGATTCGCTTGGGTGTCTCCAGCGAACCGTCGCTCAGATTGTCGTTCAGCAAGCCGGTTGTATGGCCGTCGGTGTGGCAGCTGTGGCAGCTGAACCAGCCTTCGCGCGACAGGCGGGCATCGTGGAACAGCAGCTCGCCGCGATCGCTGGTGGTCAGTTCCGGTCGTGGCCCCAGTGCCACCTCCGCCTCGACCTTGCGCGCCTTCAGGTCCACGACCGAAAGCGAATCGCTGAAGGTGTTCGCCACGTAAGCGCGCCGGCCATCCGGACTGAGGACGACGGCTGTCGGCCGTCGCCCCACGGTCAGGCGCTGCCAATCGCCCTTTCCCGAGCCCATGGCGATTTCATTCACCCCGGCCAGGGCGACCACGATCGTGCCATCCGCCGCGACGGCCACGCCGGCCGGGTCGCCGGCGCCGCGGCCCACCTCGCCGAGATAGTGGAGATGGCCGTTGCGCAGCAGGTCCGCGCGCGGATCCACGGCTGCGGTCACCGGCACCACACGCAGGTTATTGGTGAGCAGATTGCCCCAATGGACGTCGTCAAAGCTGCTTGAGGCCCGCGCGCTGAGAAGCTGATGCGCCACGAGCAGGCTTTTGCCATCCGCCGCCTGGGCCAGGCCACGGATGTTATGTCCCGGCAGCGGACGGACCGATTCGACGGCGCGCCGGGCAACGTCGATCACGGCCAACTGGCCGCCGAAGGTATCGGCCACGAGCAGCTTCGTGCCGTCGCGCAGCAGCAGTTGCTCCCGCGGCGCAAAGGGCAGATCGATAACGGCAGGCGTGAAGGGTCGTCCGTTCGCCAGATCCACCACGACCACTTGCCGCGCCCAGAGGCAGGTCAGGAAGCAGCATTTTCCCCCGGGCACGGCCTGTACACCGACTGGCCCAGGTCCGGCCGGCCGGCGCCCCACCACGGCCAGGGACGAACCCTCGCGCTCCAGCAGCACCAGTTCGCCGGCTTCCTCGTCCACGGCCACAAGTCCCGGCCCACTGGGATTCGCTGCAAGGCCGGCGAGCCGGCGACCCACGTCCACTTCACCGACCAGGCGGAGCGTCGTGGTATCGAGCGTGCTGATGCTGCCGCTGCGCTGGTTGGCGACGAACAGCCACTTGCCGCCGTCTGCCAACAGCAAGGCCACGGGCCGCCGCAGGCGTGGCCGTGTCCCGTCCGCCCGGGGAGCGTCCGCGGAATTGACAAGCCCACTCGCGGCCAGCCAGCCGAGCAGTGCCACGGCCGCGAGCCACCGCAGTGAGGATACCATCGCCATGCAGTTCACCTCCGCTCCGACTTGGCAAGTGCTGCTTGCAGCAAGGCGACGGCCCTGGCCAATTGGGGATCCTCCGGCGGCCGGTCGTCCTTGCCCGCCGGCAATTCGGTCAATTCCTTCTGTCTCATCCATTCCCCCACGGCCTCGCGCTGCTCCTTGCTGAGTGCGACCACGTGGTCTGGCTGCACGGGCCAACCCTTGCCCGCGGCGGCACGTTCGAGCCGGCCGGTCTGCAGGACGAGCGCGCCCTGGTTATCGGGCAAATGGAGGATGCTCGTCACGGGACGGTACGGGGCACGCGGGCCGGTGGCCAGGGCCTTGAGCAGGTTCATCGGCCCCGGGGCCGCGGGTCGCTCCCCAACGAGGACGGCCCGGCCGTTATCTTGCAGGGCCGCCGCGACGGCCTCGGGGGCGAGGTCTTCCCTGTTGTTGTCGCTCACCAGCACGGCCAGCGGCCAGTCGCGGAACAGGCATTCGCGGTCGGCCCGCAACTCCTTCACCTGCTGCTGTCCGCGCAACCGCCACATGAGGCCGCCGTCCAGTAGCCCATCGGCCACCAACTCGGCCGCGTGCAGGCCGCCCTCCCCGCTGCTGAAACGCAGATCGAGCACCAGTGCCCGCATCCCCTCGGATTGGAGTTTGCTCTCCACTTGCCGGAGAGCGTGGAGGGTGCCGCTGTTCATCCCGCGTACCCAGACGTAAGCGATGGGCTGTGTCGGGTCGATGCGGTAGCTCCAGTCCTCCTCGGAAGAACGGCGGTAGCCGAGCACGTTGTCGAACGGCACCTTGGAGCGCACCAACTTGAGCGTGCGCTTCTCGGTCGCCTTTGGCTGCCGGACCGCGATGGTGACCGAGGTCCCCTCGTCGCCGCGCAGCCATTCCACCACCTTGGACAGCGGCACGTCCTTGGTGCTCTTGCCGTCCACGTCGACGATCCGGTCGCCTGGCCTGGCACCGGCCCGGCGCGCGGGGCCATTTCGGAACGGATTGATGATCTGCGGCAAGTTCTCGTCGCCAGCGATGGCCAGCTGGATGCCGATGCCGACATAGCGGTTGCCGCTCACCTGTTCCAGGACCTTCGCCTGGTCGGCCGGCAGCAGGCGCGGATTGCCGGGAACATTGGCGAGTAGGCCTTGCAGCAGGCTGGTCTCGAACTTGTCGGCCGTGGCCTGTTTTGTGTCGCCGGCGGGCCAGATCTCCTGGAGAAGGGCGGCGAACTGATCTTGTGTCGCAATTGCGGAGACCCGGCGGCTGAGATCGGCCGGCGGCTCTCCATCCGCTGCCTTCAGGAGCGCCCGGACGCCGCCGAGGAGCATCTCCTGACGCGAGCAGGGCTCGACGTGTTTGTCCAGGACCAGTTCCGTGACGGCCCAGGCTCGCCGTGCTGAGGCGCCCGTGTCGTGCGGCGGCGGTGCGGCGCCGGCGGTTGAAACGAGCAGCCCAAGGAAACAACCTGCAATGGAAAGCCGAGAACACATGGCGGTTCCTCCACCTCGCTCGTTGGGAAAGGCGAGCCGCCGGTGTTAACCGGCCGGTTGACACCGGACACCGGCCGGTTAACACCGGCGGCTCGCCTTGTCTCTGCGGTACGGCCTCAATCATCCGCATCCGTCACGCGACTGCCGGCGAAGCGCTCCGGATACGGCGCATCGACGCCGCGCACCGCATGCCAGAGGATACGGTTCAGTGTATCTTCATCCGCCTCGTCGCCGTCGTCCAGATTGAGAGCCAGCGATTGCTTCGCCCAGTGCAGCGCCTTTCCTTGCAGTTTCGGCAGCGACAGATTCATCTGGTTCAGAGGTATTCTATTCGCCATGCTCGTGTACGGGGTCAGGTCCGGCTCGGCCTGGAAGCAATTCCGCATGGGCGTCGCCGCCAGGTCGAGCTGATTCATCGGCGGCAGGCCGAGGAGCAGTTCGATCGTCTTGACCATGCCCGTCTGGTTGTAGTTCGTGCGATCGACGAACTTCCGCTTCGTATACGGGCTGACAACCAGGGCCATGGTGCGGTGACCATCGACGTGATCGAAACCGTTCTGCGGATCATCCTCGACGATGAAGATGCACGTCTCCGCCCAGAACTTGCTCTTGCTCACCGCCTCGACGAGATGCCCCAGGGCCAGGTCGTTGTCGGCGACCATTGCCTTCGGCGTCGGCGAGCCAGGCCGCATGCCATTCGTGTGGTCGCAGGGCAGCGTCACGTACACCAGGTTCGGCATCGTGCCCTTCTGTTCCCAGGCGTGCAGTTCCTCCGTGAAGAGACGGACCCGGTAGACGTCCGGCATGAGGAGCGGAAACCACGGATAGCCGGGGTGCGTGAACGGCTCCAGCGATTGGAGATTCGGTTTTACCGTAACCGTGACCTTATGGGTGCCGTTCTGATAATCGGCATACAGGTCGGCCCAGCCGGCGTTCTTCGGCGCGAACGTGTTCTTGACGTATTCGCCGAAGTTGCGGAACGTCTTCTTGTGGGCCAGGGCGTTGTCCCACAGGAAGCCGGTCGGCACGTAGGCGAGCGGGTCGCTGCCGTCGTCGGGATAGCTGCGCGTGAAGCCGCCGAAGGCACGCTCCAGGTAATCGCTGACGTACGCCTCGTTCGTCCAGGTGTGGCCGTCGGCGCTGAGGACGCCGCTGCAATAGAAGTTGTCGAAAAGCGTGAACTGCCGGGCCAGGGCGTGATGATTGGGCGTCACCTCCTCACCGAACAGCACGAGGTTCGCGTCGCCATTGCCCTCCTTCATGTCGCCGAAGACCTGATCGTAGGTGCGGTTTTCCTTGATGACATAGAGGACGTGCTTGAAGACCGAGGATTCGCCGTGCCGCTCGGGGACTGGCAACGGCCTGGCGTTGGGCCGCGGTTTCTCCAGACCGGCAAGGCTGTATGCGAGGCGATTGTTGGCGTTGACCGTCGCGGTGTAGTGGGCTAGCTGGACGTCGTCGGGTACGTCGATGAGCGACACGCTGCCGAGGTGGTCGTGCGAATTCTTGCCCTTCGCCTCCGGCCGCGGCTGGCTGAGCGAGCCGTGCCCCTTCATGTTGGCCACGATGAGCCGCTTGCCGTCCTGCGCGACGAGCACCGCGGCGGGATACCAGCCGGTTGGGATGAGGCCGGCCAGCACACTCTTCTCGGGTTTGCCGGCCGCGTCCTCACAGCACGAGGCGCCGAGGCGGATGACGGCGAGGCAATTGTTCGTGCCGTTGGCGACGTAGAGGGTGCCGCCGTCGGGACTGAGCGCCAGGGCGTTGC